>Ga0129336_10001504_pt1 | contig 14142 bp, 12 predicted proteins | sample CPB6_02_DNA_FD_96878 | JGI IMG/M metagenome (GOLD analysis project Ga0129336, IMG submission 96878) | Freshwater to marine salinity gradient microbial communities from Chesapeake Bay, USA - CPBay_Sum_0.6_0.2_DNA | ecosystem: Environmental > Aquatic > Marine > Coastal | place: USA: Chesapeake...
CATCTGTTCTTTTTATTTCTTCAAATGTCTTTCCAGTATGGCGTCCAAATGTTAGCATCACATCTCCTTGAATAGAGATGCTATCATTTGATGTTGTGCTCATCTTTCTAAGACCAATTTTTGTGGTTTAGGCTGTGTAAAATTTGAAGCGATATGCTAACAGGTTGATAGCACAAAATCATTCATATGAATAGTCTATCTTTCAATATTCAGCCTCAAACTACAACGAAGGCTATATTCTCTGCTTACAATGAACTTCTTTCATCAGATGATCAGTTGAATAGAAAACCGTCCTATCAAAGAAGTCCAGTTTGGAATAGGGACCAGAAAAGTAATCTTATAGATTCCATAATGCGAAATATTCCAATGCCTATTTTCCTTCTTTATATGCACGGAAATATCAATGAATGTATTGATGGTCAGAATCGCCTTACAGCAATTAAGCAATTTATTGAACAAGCACCACCTCCAGAAGATAATCAAGATAAAGAGTTAGAACCGTTCCCTTGGATAATCCAAGGTGATGTGAAACAATATGTATTCTATCCGAATGAAAGGACAAAAGATGCTATGAAAATTTGGTGCGAAGCAAAGCAAAAAAAATCTGCTCTGAAGAAAAATTCCATAAAGGAATATCGTCTTATGACAGATGAAGAACACAAGAAATTTAAACGGTATGATATCACACTTTCCATCATTAAAGAGCGCCTTGAATATGAGCAACGCAAGGAGATCTTTATAAAATGGCAAAGTGGAACTGGTATCAGCTATTGTGATAAATACAAAAATGAAACCTTCCCATTTCAAGAATTTGTTCTTTCACGAAATCTGGAGGTTACTTTCGCACCCAAAATTATACCTCTTCTTAAATCTGGACGAAAGAATTGGTTTATGGATATTTTCCGAATTATTCATATATTCTTATCTACTACAAAAGAAGAGGATATCTTTCCTTGTGAACCTAAGTGTAAAAATATTATTGAAAAGCATCCATTTGATGAAAAACAATGGTCTGAAGCACTTGATATTGCCAATAGATTCGTCCAGAAGATTTCATTTCTGAAAGATATTCAGTCTAAAATGAAGTTGAGTTGCCTCCTTGGTATAGCTCGCTTATGGTCTGATAATTCTAAGCAATACCAAACTTTCATTGAAGATAAAGCATCTTTACTCCAATTTGCTGCTGAATCGTTGAATACTACTTCTCATAACCACTGTACACTTAATAATGGTCCTGCGGAAAGTAAATTCAAGGAAGGGTTTAAATTAATGAAGGATCTTTGTCTACAGAAAATTTCACTGAAAAGCTGCCCTACCTCTGTTCCTGAAGTCTACAAAAAACAATCAATTCCTTCATCTAAGAAAGCTGAAGTTTGGAAGACATACATTGGTATGAATGTTGGTCAAACTCCGTGCTTCATTTGTCGGACGAATATTATAAATATGACCACATTTGAGCCAGGTCATATTGTCGCAGAAAAGTTTGGAGGAACACTGGATATTTCAAATCTACAACCAATATGTAAACAATGCAATGGATCAATGGGGACTCTTCATATGAAATTGTTCTTAGAATCAAAGTTTCCTGGCCGTGAGTTGCTGAAGCCTCTTCCTTAAAAAACTATGAGGTCTGATATTATCTTTTCTTAAAAATCTCAGTTTTTTGTAAAACCCCTCAAAATTGAACACGCATACATTACACATCACGTTTAAATCAATGTCTGCTGGATTTCCGAAAGAAGCTCCTCTTCAACAACTACAACAATATGGAGGCCTTGCGGTTCGCTCTTCTACAGATGCGTGCAAAGGCTGCCGACGCTGCTGTCAGAGTCTGACGAAAACGGTAGCACAGAATCGTGGCCTCACAATTGGATGCATTGCTCTGCCAATGCTCACAATGGCCTTCTTCCTGATCTATATTGAAACTGCGATTGAAGCCTTCATTGAAGAGAAACTGATCCCTTACCAAGTTCAAATCTATAGGCAATACAAACTCACTCTCTTTTCTCCATTCTATATTCTTGCCTCTATTACCTTTGGATTTGGTCTTCTCGCTATGCTTTCCATTAAGTGTGAACACCAGAATATCCTTCGCTTCTGTGCCTTTACCTACAGAGGAATCGCACATTGGATTCTCTTGAGTGTATTTCTCTTCACAGGTCCCATTGCAGGTTACCTCCCTCTCTATCTGGTCTTTCAGATTGCGTGTTGGTCTCTGATTCCATCTCTTCTCTGGCTCTTTACCGCAGGTGTTATGACAGCACATAGTGATCTCATAACACAAGCAATTGAAAACAGAGCTCAAACAATGAGCCAAATTCACCAAGAACTGAATATTTAGAAATTCCAAAAACAAATTCAGTTAGATAGCCCGGCTACCTAACTAATTTTTCTCCACCCCAAGTATAGAATGAATTTCCCTTTCCACGCCGATGTGAGATGTGATACAACTGAATCAAAGAAGGAACTCTTAAAACAATTTTTACTCGCCGAAGACATCCAATATGAAGATGGAATCCCTGTCAATCGTGCAAAGTTCTTGTATCTGTATGGAGCTACCAATACTGGCAAATACACTCTCTTAAAAGAAATCGCCCAAGAAGTCTTTGGATCTCAATGGGAACAACGTATGTATATCCGTCTGGACGAAGGACAAAAGTTCCCCTACAAACTCCACGCTCACAAAGTGGAATCGTCCCAAAAAATTGTTTTAGTCACAGACAAGCAAGATCATTGGATGAAGTGGAAAGATTTGTATCCTGCGACAAGAACATTCCAGTTTGAAGGTGCTGAAATTACACCGACTCCGCAAGGGCACGTGACCATTGATTGGCCTGTTTTTATGTCACAACATATGCCAAGATTGTCTACATTCCAGACGACTACAAAACAAACCATCCAAACCTTTTTTATCAGACATTCTTTGCCCGCAGAGTTAGCGAATGAATTAGTATCTCAAATCACAACCGATACTAAAAATTATGGACGAGATTTATTTAACATTCTGACTTCATCTGAAATTAGCCACACGAACATTTAATTGTGTTTCCCAACAAATATTTTCCATAATGAAGTGTTGGCTTCAACGCAATTTGCTGGATAGGATCTAACAATTGAAACAATGTTTTGAACCATTCCACAATTCTTTGTTTTTTCTTCAGGCAGGCGTGTAGATACAATTTCTGATATACATATTCCCAAGGCAATTTTTCATCCTTGTATTCTTCATAGGTCTCTTGAAGGCCTTCCAGATTGTCTTTCTCAATCAGTGTTTTACACTCTTTCAGAAAGGCGTCCATTTAGTGCTTTCTACCTCTGCGAGTCTTTTTCACAGACTTCTTAGATCTACGCGTTTTGCGTTTGCCACCTTCCGCAGTGGCCATTACATAAAATCCCTCGGGGCCACCAACCGTCATATGCGTAATATCGTGATATCCGCGAAACTCAGGCTTATCCAGTTTCACACGAATTGATTCAACAATAGCACCCTTTTTATCGGAACCATCGGGTCTCTGAATCATCACGTGATCACCAATATTGACCATCTTTCTACTTGTCCTGAGAATTTAGACAACCGGGTAGGAAGCTACCATCTGAATTCCGCACTGGCCATTGGGGTTGAACTTCGCACCACGACCCAAGCGGATATAGCCCTTCTCACCCCAGTCCGCACCCCAAGAGTTCTTCACCTTGTAGTATTCCTTGCCAGCATCCGTGCCATACCCTACAGCAAGAACACCGTGGTCCAGCTGGGTGCCGCACGCAGAGTCCATCACACCACCTGAATAGAACTGGAAGACAGACTGATCAGCCTCAACAGCAACAGAAACAGGCTGCTGGACAATCGCAGTCTCCAACGCAGTCTCAGAACCAACCGCTACATCCTTGAATCCAGAAAGAGTGGCCGCAACAGGCTTGCCCTTGGCTTCGCATGTGTTGGGGCCCGTCGCAGTGTAAGGATACGCATCCTCGGTGGTGATCCCCTTGTTGTCAATGATATACTGGAACGCCTGGTCCATCAAGCCACCATTGCACCCCTGATTTCCCTCCGCAGTAGAGCAATCCACCAGCTGCTGCTCAGAAAGAGAAGGAAGAGTGCCATTGGACAGGAACCACGCACCCTCCACAGATCCAGTCGTGGAGAAGGCCCAGCAAGATCCGCACTGTTCCTGGTTCTTCACCGGCGTAACCGCACCCTTCTGGCTCCAGTCTACAGAAGTAGGATTGGCCGTGGTATTGAAAGGACCATCGGTCTGTCTGCGAAGAGACTTCTTGGGGATGCGAACACCACCCGTGAATTTCGCCTTGAACTCATCCGCAGTGAGATCGGCGAACTTGTTGATACCCATCGTCCAGGTGTGATTTCCAGCGTTGTGTTCCGCAATTTTGAGCATATTGGCGTTAAATATAGTCTCGCGGTAGTCGCGCTCGGTGGGCTGATACTGCTTTCCATTTCGGGAAGCCCACTCATCAAAGGTGGGGCAATCAAATGCGGCGGCGAAAATTGTCAAAGCTTTGAGCATTCCTATGAAGAAAGCTTTGACTTTATTTTAGACCGGGGAGACTTATTGGTTTACCAATAAGGGCACATAATGTTTACCAATAAGGGCACCAAGGACCAGGGCAAGGACCGTGCCAATAGCGACGACGCCAGCCCCAATAAGGTCTGTATCCGTAAGGCCATCCACCAGGGGCGCCCCATCCAGGTCCATACACAACATACGTTACGAAACCCTCTTTATCTGTAGATGCTGAAGGTGTCAATAGAATTGCTGCGAGCAATACAAGTCCAAGAAGTGTGAGTGTTTTCCAGCACATTCCTACAATACTTTGATAAATTACGCATCATCAGGTGATGTCTGTTCTACATCATATCCATCACCCTCAGGTCTATAGACCTCTGCCGCTTCTCCAAAGCGAGTGATACCCGCAGCAAGCATTTCCTCGCGTTCTGTCACGTAGTGCTTAGGATCATATTTCCAAATGGCCTTTGTTCCACCGACTGCGTAGTGACCCATACCATACCTCTGTAACAAGTTATCCAGCTTACGTTCTTCAGGTGTCATATCCGTCTTGTCCTTGATAATCTTGGCCTTCTCCTTCTCCATACGATCCTGGATAATTTCACGAATTTGCTCCGAATTAAAGTTGAGTCCTTCTTGTTTGTATTGAAGCAGGCACGCGCGTAAAATCTTCGCAGGGAGTTTTGCGGGTAGAGACACAGCAGACAGAGGAGCTGACAAACCAGGCACATTTTGAGGAACGTGATTGGGCATTATGAATTCAGCAAAGATGCCACCCACAATCAATCGCTGGAGGAATTGGGTCGCAATTGCGCCTCCACGGATTATAGTCGGTCTCAGAATACGAATAAACAGAGGAGACACAACAGATAAACGATCTATCGCTTCTTGTATCTTGGCTCTTGCGAATAAACCAACTGCTCTTCCAAGATCTTTGACAATCTCATACAAATAATTCGTATGCAACTTGTAGGCCTTTGTCAAATCCGCCATCACATCCACAGAGAAATCGGTGGTTTTGGATGGTTTGATAATCGGACGGAATTTTCTTTCCAAACCATACTGAATGGTGATCATTCGTTGGAATGGAATTAAGAAATAGGTGCGAAGAGCTTCACCCAAATCTTGAGAAGGCAGTTTGACAAGTTCTTGATACTGTAAAAAGACATCATCGCCAAGGCGGCTGCGGATTTCATTCTCAAACGTAAGTGCCTTGTTGGACAGATCATTGAACGCATTCAAGATATCTGTGCGGCTCGCATCAGGAGGAAGAGCTTGGAGATTTACCAAAGTTTCGCGTATAGTTTGTTCATAATCCTCAAAGGGCGCAGGCAACACACTCAACATACCTCGGAAGTTTTCTATAGAAGTAGGAATCACAGGGACAGGCTGAGGAGGAATAATTCCATTGCGATTCACCTGATTCAACAAATCTTCAAAATTGTCTTTGGTAATTTCAGAGACACCTGCTTCTCTCAGAGCATCTAATTCTCTTGCTTTCTTGCTTTGGATATCTCCTTCGTATTCTTCGTCGTATTTTTTCTGCTTCTTTCCTTCCTTCGCAAAACGACGAGTAGGAGGTGGTTCTCTCGGATCATCAGGGAAGTGGAATTCACACCAAGGGCACGTGTTGTCATACCCAGGCTCGTGTTGTAAGCCAATGCGAGGTCCACGGAAACAAACACGTAAGAACAATCTATACATAGAGTTCGTATCCAGATTCGCAAAGAGTTTTTCTAGGGGACGAGGTCTCATCTCCACAAACAAGCGGCTGCCTTTGGAACCTTCAGGTGCTTCACGAGGAGGCAATTCAAACAAGACCTTCTTCCAGAATTCCGCAGGCGTCATCACAGAATTGTAACAGCAAGAGGCTTCAGAACTCGTCCCTGGCAGATACTTGCCATATTTCAGAGCATAGATGTGGGCTTGTTTAATATACGCACGAACCTTTTCAGCTTCAGAAGCAGTCTCAACAACAACCGGATTTTCAGCTTCTGCAGCGAGTTCCTTGGTTACAATGAAAGGGGCGGGTGTAAATCCATAAGGGATACTATCACGGGGTCTACCCAAACTCGTCTCATATCCAAAGGTCTCCAACAAATATTGTTTCTTGTCAATAATGGCTTGCTGAACTTCAGGTGTTTCAGCGAGTTGTGTCGCAAAGGTTTTCAAGAACAACATAATTTCATTGGTTCGTGCTGTGGAAGAAGAAATAGACTGATATCCTGTAAGATCCCAAGGCGCAGTTCTGTGAGTGATGCTTGAAATCGCACACGCAATGTATTCAAGCGCAGTGGTGTCCATCTTATCCCCAGAAGGTCCATCACGAGGGAATCCTGTAAATTCAGGCTTCGCACATCCAGCCAATGTATATCGGATAACGTATTCAGGAACGTGTGTCTGAACATCTATGATTAGAGAGACAGCACACAGGCTCACTAAGATACGATTAATAAATACATCGTAATCTGTGCTCACCTTTCCAGCCTTCTTCAAAGCCTTCTGGCTTCTCGCATATTTTTCGCGATCAGGAACAAGAGCCAAGGCATTCTTCACACGGCTGATCATTGAATGGTAGGAGCGAAGATCAGGATAAATTCCTACAAGGCTCGCCAATTCATTCAGTGTAGAATAAATCTTCTGTTCATCTTCAGACTTTGTTTCAACCTTTTCTTCCTCTTCTGCCTCCATTATAACAGCCCGCTGGAGCTTCTCTTCTTCCAAAGCATCTTCATCCACAAGAACAGCACGCCCAGACATTGGCGCACCATTGTCATCACGCTCCAAATTCGTCTCATATTCATAATCCATAATGGGCTGACCGCATTGTTTGCAGATATATTGGCCATTGAATTTGCCTCCACTAAATGTCAGCAAAATTTCCTTGTGAAGCGTGTCTTTTTCCTTGGGTCTCAAGAACTCTTGGAGCAACAAATATTCGTGTTCGCAAATCAAATGGTGAGGAGGCTCACCACTGTTACACCAGAGCCAGTGATCTTCCTTCTTCAACTTGTATTTGCGAATAAAGGTATTCAATGTAAGCATACGTTCAGTATTGCTCTGGATTTTTCTGATTTTATTGAGATCTTTCAAATGCTGGCAAGGATTGACCTGAGGAGGATCGCCTCTATCTTGTAACTTCTTCTCTTCCTCTAATTTGTATGTCAGTTGTTTTACAAACAAATCACGTTCTACCCGCAAACGCTCTGTCGCAACCTCAGGATTCTGAGCAAGAGCATTGAGCAGTAAATCAGGATAATATACATACATATAGGCGAACATAGCAACATCATACGATCTATACGAAATATGGCGAAGCTGGAAATCAGCGATGAGTTCTTTCAAAATAGGCTCACCTGTTTGTTCGCTGGTGAGCTTCTTGATCATCTCAAACATACGCTGCTGCGGCAAGAGACCGTTTGTTTGGATAGGTTTTCTATCTTCACGTTCTTTCTTAATCTCTTGGCGGAATTGAGAGATCATTTTGCGAACACCAGCAATATACATTTGTATCTTGGCGTCCAAAACACGACGCTGCGGAACTGTGAATTCAGCTTGGAGAAGACCGAAAGAACGCAGAGTAGGCATTAAATCACCAATTCCACCCCCATAAATCGCCTGTCCCTTTAACCAATCCGCAATTTCCGTATTTCCTAGAGTGCTTCCATCAAAACTTACAGATATAATTTTATCTTGTTCAGGAATGTCTACAATATTTCCCGCTTTTCTTAAAATTTCTTTCATTGTCATTGATTGTCTGAGAGAAAGCGCGGAATCCAACGCCAAAATTCCTGAACGAATATATCCGAGATCACGAATAAATTCAAGAGGAAATACTAAGAACCCTTTTGTCTCCGCAGAATCAGCATCTTCCACCTTATGTGTGAGTCCACCCTCGCCATATCGCCCATACCGAGGACCTAATGCGCGCATAAGACTGAATTTAATCACTGATACTTCATCCAAAGTGACCATTTTGTCTTGATTCGCAAACAGTTTGCGGAATCCAACAAGTGTCTCATCTTTATCAGAATCTTTGGGTATTTCCATACGGAAGAAATCTTGATCAAAACGCAGGTCCTTCAAATCACCATCTTCACGAACAGGAGCAATTACGTTGAAGTATTTATTGAAATAGCCTTGCCAAATCGTCACCCATCTCGGAATTTTTTGTGCGAGTGCCGCACCAGGTTCATCCACAGCAATACTGCCATCTTTTAACTGGGAATCCAAATACCGCTCACCCTTTATCACAATGTCCTGGAGATAATTCAACAAGATTTGAGGATTGCTCGAAGAAAGAGGATCTACAAGTGTTCCACGCTCATATGCTTTCAAATCCAAAAAAGAGTGGTCAAGATAAATAGCTTTCGCAACAGCTAAGACTTGTTTTGCCAAGGGAAACTGTGTCTTCTCAAGCAATTCCACCAAGGTTTGGAAAGCAACAGGTTTTCTGCCGACAGGTGTGCTTCCTGAATAGCGTGTAATATCATTGCGCAAAGCAAGCATATTCCAAACGAGGCGAGAAACGGCGCGAATGCGTTTCGCATTTCGCTGAGCAGCAGGATCTAGATCCGCAATACGCTCACGCAACATATCATTGATTTGTTCATCGTCCTTGTATAAGATCTCCCACGCAGGTCTCTCAATTCCTTGGAAAAGACCCGCAATAGGACGCACCTCAGGCGCTTCCAGTTCATCCAAAAACTCAAAATCCAAGAAAACTTCTTCCACTTCGCCAGGCGCAGCTTCGTTCGGAACAACTTCCTCTTTCTTAGCTTCTTCAACAATGCGAAGAACATCAAAAGGAGCAACAGAGCGATCTTTCGGAATACCTTTGTAAGCAAATTCCAGAACTAATTCCTCTCCAGCTTCGTCTACAAAAATAGCGCTATCCTGAATTTCATTTGCTTCCTTCACCTTGTATGTGACCAACTTCTCACCCTCGGCCGTAAAGGTTTCCACAAGCAAATCTCTCGCAATTCCTCTTTGAGCTACAAAAGAAGGGAGCAAACGCTTTTCTTTAATCACGATATCTGTGATTTCATATTCCTCTTTTGGAACATAGTCACCTTCTTCGTCTTGCTCAAAGTCAATGACTACAAGTTTTCTGCTCTTTCCTTCCTCCAAAATACTAATTCGTTCATCGTCTATGTAATAGACGCGACCTCTTACAGTTTCAATATCAGCTCTGCTGGAATGAACTTCAATTAAATCGCCAAGTTCAATTCCAACATTTTCATTCGCTTCTTCTTCTTTGACTTGAGCATTACCAGGACCCACTTGGACAGCAGATTCCACTACATCTGATTGTTCAACATCTGTTCCTAAAACAAGATCACCAACATCTTCTGTTACATCACCGGATGGCTCCATACTCACCCTTCTATTACATTCCCATACAAATCCAAGGCACTATGGACGCCTAAAAAATTGACACGAAATATGGACAGCAGTCCAAGCAGTTATCAAATGGCATACCCTGTAGAAGTATTTAATGACCTTACGAATAAGTTTACCACGTGGGAGACTTTTCAAGAGTATCTCACGAGTCCAGAGGGAGGATCGATTCGCTGCGTGGGAGAGGGACGGTATCGTATTCTCCGTTATGTGAAGGGTGTCAGTGATCTGAAGACTCCTCACGGGAAGTGGATGCGTTCCGTCATTTGGGATACTCAGGATCATCTTCCTGTCTGTGTAGCGCCTCCGAAGGCAGAGAAGGGTGATCTGGTAACCGGAGAGAAGGTTTCGTATCCTCTTATTCAGGACTTTCTTGATGGCACGATGATCCAAGTATTCCGCACGTTTACTGAACCAAATGTTCTTCAGGTTGCGACTCGGACACAGATTGGTGCGCAGGGAAAATTCTACAGCAACAAGACCTTTGAGCAGCTCTTTGATGAAGCACTTACCGCAATGGGAATGACGAGACAGAGCCTTCTAGATCTGCTTGCGACCCCCACGGAAATGGTGCCGAATCACTTCGCTTCTTTAGTTCTTCAGCATCCTGAGCACCGAGTCGTTGCGCGTTGCCGCAGCCCTCGTCTTTGGGTAGTTCACGTGGGAGCGGTTCTTGACAATGCGACTGTGAGTATGAATGAGAATCCCACGCACTGGCCTATTCGCCTTCGTCTTCCTTCCACTACCGCAACCCGCTTTGCCTCAGACGCAGCGCTCACCAATTACTTCAATGATCTCTGTCAGCAAAATGGCTGGTTTTACCAGGGCCTTACGTTCAAGGATGGAAAGGGGAAGCGCTGGCGTCTTCGCAATCCCAATTACATCTATCTGCGAACCCTTCGTGGTTCAGAGGCTACTCCTCTAGAGCGTTTCCTGCGTCTGCGATCGGAAAGCAAGGTTTCTGAGTATCTCAAGCATTACACAGAGGAGCGTAATGTATTCTGGGATCTAGAGCAGACCCTTCGTCAGAAGACTCGTGAAGTCTATGATTCGTATTGTAAGGTTCACAAGTCTCACGAAGCGAAGCTAGATTCTCTTGAGTGGGCAATCAAACCGTGTGTGTTCAAACTTCATTCTCATTATCTAGAGCATCTGAGACCCAATAATGAGAAGGTTCTTCTGAAGCACGCTGTAGAACTCGTAAACAATCTCCCGCTGTTTGAACAGAAGCGCCTTCTAACGTCTCCGAGTATCGCGGCGATTCCCCCTCCGCCTGCGGTTCATCTTGCGGCTGCGCCCGTGTCTGCGTCTTGATTTCCCACCTTCTAATTCATCTAATTCGGCCAGCATTTGAGCCGTGGTTTTAGGTGCAGCTACAGCAGGGAATAATTCATTGTAAGCAGCTTGTATTTCATTGTTTGTAGGTTCCACATTGTTGTTATTGTTATTCGCAAATCGTGCGCGATCCACAAGTCTGCTCAGAAGTTCAAGTTGATCATCCAATGATAATGTTAGAAAATATCGTTTGATGGCTTTTTCATCGCAAACACCCTTCAAATTAACTTTTTTACTTTCTCCATATTTCTTTTTGAGAGTCAGTGATAGCTCTTTCAGCAATTCTAATTGTTTTGTCAAATCCAAACTATCAAAATAACTATTTATTGCGTTTGTGTCGCACATTCTTCTGTTTATGGGTTCGTTTTCTTGTTTTCTTCCCTCCAACAATACGCACAGGGTGTCCTTGTGCGGGAATTCCTGACCCGGGGGGAGGATCTACGTGAGTGCGCTGCCATTCACGAACATACGCAGCCCATTCCGCATTCCGAAAGTTTTTCAGAGCTTGGTTTCTGGTTGCTTGTTTCGCTTTTTGCTCTGCACTGAATCTGGCCAACATATTCACACGAGAATTGCTCCACTTTGTTCCTGTTTTTTCCGTATATCCTCTGCGAACAGAATTATATTTGGGATCAGGATCATTTAATTGACGAAACAAGCGTTCCTTTCTCGTGCGGTTGGCCTTATTTGCGTTGCTTTCTAAAGCTTCAGGAGGAGGAGGCCCATATGGCGATCTATAATTAGGATCACGAGCTAGAGCAACATTTACACCTGCGTAAGAAGCAGCAGTCCCTGGCGCAGCCATCTAGAGGATTCTCAGAAAAAGTCTAAAGCTATCCCACATTCTACCCCTAGTGACAATGGCTGCTGTAGGTATTGATCTTGGAACGACCACGAGCTGTGTTGGTGTTTGGCAGAATAATCGCGTAGAGATCATTGCGAATGATCAGGGCAACCGCATTACGCCTTCCTTTGTTGCATTTACCGACTCTGAGCGTCTCATTGGTGAGGCTGCCAAGAATCAGGCAGCAGGAAACCCTAAAAACACGGTCTATGAGGCGAAGCGTCTTATTGGACGTCGCTTTGACGATGACTCTGTTCAAAAGGATATGAAGCAGTTCTCTTACAAGGTTGTCCGCGGAAATGGTGACAAGCCTGAGATTGAAGTTGACTTTAAGGGTGAGGCGAAGCGTCTTCGCCCTGAGGAAATTGGCGCCGCTGTTCTTCAGAAGATGAAGAGTGTCGCTGAGGCTTATCTTGGAACCCCTGTCAAGGATGCGGTGATTACTGTTCCTGCGTATTTCAATGATTCTCAGCGTCAGGCCACCAAGGACGCCGGAATTATCGCGGGTCTGAATGTGCTTCGTATTATTAATGAGCCGACTGCGGCTGCGATTGCGTATGGTCTTGATAAGACTAGCAAGGGAGAGCAGCACGTCCTGATTTTTGATCTGGGTGGTGGCACCTTTGATGTGTCTCTCCTGTCGCTAGACGATGGTGTTTTTGAGGTCAAGGCTACTGCGGGTGATACTCACCTTGGTGGTGCTGATTTTGACAGCCTCCTTGTGGATTATTGCGCACAGGAGTTCAAGCGCAAGACCAAGCTGGATCTCAAGGACAATCCTCGCGCTCTCCGTCGTCTTCGCACTGCGGTTGAAAGAGCGAAGCACACTCTTTCTGCTGCGACGCAGGCCAATATTGAGGTTGATTCTCTTCACGAGGGCCAGGACTTTAGCACTGTAATTACTCGTGCGAAGTTTGAGTCACTCTGCGAGTCTATCTTCAAGCGTTGTATGGAGCCGATTGAGCAGGTTCTCCGTGATTCCAAGATGTCCAAGGACCAGGTTCAGGAGGTTGTTATGGTGGGTGGCTCTTCTCGTATCCCTCGTATTCGTCAGCTTGTTTCTGATTTCTTCAATGGCAAGAAGCTCAATGACTCTGTGAATCCTGATGAGGCCGTTGCGTATGGTGCGGCGGTCCAGGCTCACATTCTGAGCAAGAAGGATGGTGCGCCTAGCGACCGCACCGATCAGCTTCTGCTGCTGGATGTAACTCCTCTGACTCTTGGCATTGAGACTGCGGGAGGTGTAATGACTCCTCTGATCAAGCGCAACACCACCATTCCTACGAAGAAGTCTCAGACCTTCTCTACCTATGCGGACAATCAGCCTGCTGTAGATATCCAGATTTACGAGGGTGAGCGCAATTTCACGAAGGACAACAATCTTCTTGGAAAGTTCCGCCTGGAGGGTATCCCGCCGATGCCGCGTGGAATTCCTCAGATTGAGATTACCTATGATCTGGACGCAAATGGTATCCTTAATGTGACTGCTGCTGAGAAGTCTACTGGAAAGTCAAACAAGATCACCATTACAAATGACAAGGGCCGTCTCACCAAGGAGCAGATTGATAAGATGGTAGAAGAGGCTGCTGAGCACGAAAAGGAGGACAAGGAGCGTATGGAGCGTGTAGAGGCCAAGAATGAGCTTGAGTCTTATTTGTATAATGCGCGCAATTCCTTCCGTGATGAGAAGGTTGTAGACAAGCTCGGTGCGGATGCGAAGGAGGGTGATGAGAAGTGCCAGGAGTTCCTCAATTGGCTGGACAATCACACCGAGGAGGACAAGGATACTTACAAGGCGAAGATGAAGGAGGCCGAGGATGCTCTTCGCCCTGTTCTAATGAAGCTCTATGGGGCGAAGGATTACAGTGGCGCCACCGCAGGGGCGACGGGCGAGGAGGGCAATCTCCCTGGAATGCACGGACAGGAGCCAGCACCTGGTCCTAAGGTAGAAGAGGTGGATGAGGTAAACCTAACAACCACGCAGGCTGAGGTTGATTAAGTAAACCTAACAACCACGCAGGCTGAGGTTGATTAAATAAA
>Ga0129336_10001505_pt1 | contig 14141 bp, 15 predicted proteins | sample CPB6_02_DNA_FD_96878 | JGI IMG/M metagenome (GOLD analysis project Ga0129336, IMG submission 96878) | Freshwater to marine salinity gradient microbial communities from Chesapeake Bay, USA - CPBay_Sum_0.6_0.2_DNA | ecosystem: Environmental > Aquatic > Marine > Coastal | place: USA: Chesapeake...
TACTGCTATTAATGAATCTAGATCTAAGGATGGATCTGATTTGGCTATTATGGATCTATTGAATGAAGCTAAGATGAGAAATGAAATAGTTAAAGATCAATTAGCCAATATAGATCAATATCAGGATAAATAAACATTATATATAGGGGTACCCAGTCATAAATTATTTTATTATAAATATTTTTTGCTATGTTAAATAAATATTTCCAATAAAATCAAATATAGATACTAAACAGAAATAGGATATATGTCAGAAGATAAAAAGCCAGAAAAAAGAATAGTAATTGATATAAATAAAAACGGGATACGTAGAGAAACTACATATCCTCAAAAGCCCAAGAAGGCTGCTAGGGAGAAGAAATAGTTGCAAGCATCTGATTACTTCAAAGATGTTCCATTAGAGCTTCTAAGCCTCTCTGAAGGCCGTAGAGAGCTAACCAAATATGATCCTATGCTCTTTGCTTTGATATATTTGCCACATCATTTGAAAAATGCTGCTGGAGAACTCACTTTATCAGAATTTCACGCCGATCTAGCTGAATATGGTAAATTATGGATTAACCCGCCGTCTAAGCCCAAGCAACATAGAGATGCATTTATTGCACCAAGAGAATGTGGTAAATCTACATGGATCTTTCTTATCTTGCCTTTATGGGCTGCCGCTCATGGTCATGTTAAATTCGTAGCAGCTTTCTCAGACGCCGCTTCACAGGCAGAGACACACTTAATGACTTTTAAGAACGAATTGGAGACAAATGACTATCTTAGACAAGATTACCCAGAATTATGCACACCTAAAATTGTCGGCTCAACTGGGCGTTCCCTTGCATCAAACTCTTGGCGTATTATTCAGTCAAACGATTTTATATTTGACGCTAACGGTATTGACACTAACTCTCTTGGTAAAAAGGTCTTTGGCCAACGCCCTGACCTCATTATTCTTGATGATATCGAAAAGGGTGAAAAGAATTACTCAGAATATCAGGCAGGACAACAGAAAAACACCGTCTTCGACGATATAGCCCCTATGAATATTTATGCCCGCATGATTTTTGTGGGTACAACCACTATGCCTAATTCTGTGATGGATCAATTCAGAAAATACTCTGAAGGACAGCGGGACCAGGATCTGGGATGGATTGAAGAGCAGAATGTAAGAGTTCATTATTATCCAGCTATTATGACAAATGATGATGGAACAGAAAGATCAGTATGGCCAGAGAAATGGCCTATGGAATGGCTAGAAAGCCAAAGACACTTAAGAGACTTTGCCAAAAACTATATGAACAAGCCTATCAATACAGATGGGACATTTTGGACAAATGAAGATATAATTAGACAAGAGGCAGAAGAATATGGAAACACAATCATTTCTGTAGACCCTGCCGTAACAAAAAATAAGGTTTCTGACTATACAGGTGTGGCTGTATTGTCAAGAGGTACAGATGCATTGGGTCAAGAAGTAATTTACGTTCGTGAAGCAATGCAATTGAAGGTATCTCCTTCCGATTTAGCTGCTAGAGTAGCTGATTTGGTAGAAATATATGAACCTGGAGTTTTATATGTTGAAACTAACCAGGGTGGAGATCTATGGAAGGATGTTTTTAAAGGCATTCCTGCCAAATATAGATCAAAACATCAGAAAATCTCTAAACAGGTACGTGCAGGTAAAGCTTTGAACTTCTACCAACAGGGCAAAGTTAGACATACCAAGCACTTTCCTTCATTAGAAGAACAAATGTGGTCTTTCCCAAAGGTAAGCCATGATGACGTTCTTGACGCAGTGGTATCAGGAGTTTTGTACTTCCTAGATAACAAAGCAATCAAAGTTGGTGCAAAACAAATAAATTATGCAAGGAGCAGATAATGTCAGACATTAAATTAGCTCTTGACCACATTGTTGAGAGCAGAGAACACTATAAGAAGGCTGAAGCATATTACGAGGGAAACCAGGAAGAGATTTTTGCAAGTCGTCGCTGGAATCGTATATTTAAGAAGGATAAAGTAGACTATCAGTTTAACTTTGTCCGTACAGTTGTAGATTCTGTATTAAATAGACTTGAAATTGCTACAGTAACAGCCCCTACAGAAGAGGCTAATCAAAAAATTAATCAATATTGGGAACAAAACGATCTCAAGCTTGATGCAGAAGAAATTCACAAGAAAGCTCTTGTTTATGGAGATTGCTATGCAATTGTTTGGCCAGAAGAAGATGGCACAATCACAATTAACTACAATTCACCATTGACAACAGCAATTATCTATGATTCAGAAAATCCAAGAATCAAGTCATTTGCTGCAAAGCTATGGCAAACAGTTTCGGCAACTGGACAAAAGCAAATAAATTTAAACCTATATTACGCAGACAGAATTGAAAAATTTACAATGTTTGGTGATATTGACTATCTAACATCAGCGTCAAACTTCCTACCAGTTGAGGTTGTACCAAATCCATGGGGAGAAATTCCTGTGTTCCATTTCCGTACAGCAAAGCAATACGGTAGACCAGAACATGCTGATGCTATGGGTCCACAGGATGCAATTAATAAGTTAATTGCTACCCATATGTATACAGTTGACTACCAGGGTGCACCACAGCGTTATGCTTTGTCATCTGGTGGCAATGATGCAGAATTTGAAGACTTTAATGAGGATTCAACAGGAAGAGATAATCTTGGAGCCCTACAAAATGGCCCAGGAGAGCTATGGTACCTAAAGGGTGTCAATTCAGTTGGACAATTTGCTCCAGCAGATCCAAAGACATTCACAGAACCAGTCAAGGACTTCATTCGTGCAATGGCATCGCTAACAAGCACACCTTTGCATTATTTTGAAAAGACTGGTAACATACCTAGTGGAGAGGCGTTAAGAACAGCTGAAGGCCCACTTTTAAAGAAGGTCGAAGACCGTCAATACGCATTCGGAAACACATGGAGAGATCTATTCAGATTTATGCTTCGTATTGATGGCATTAATGCTGACGTAGAAGTTTCATGGGAGTTCGTAGAAACTATGGACAGCCTAGATGCATGGGAAGTAGCCACAAAGAAGCGCATAGTTGGCGTATCTCTCAAACAGGTCCTTGTAGAAATGGGTTATGATCTAGAAATCGCAGAGAAAATTGCGGCGGAAGCAGATTCAACAGCTCTATTACAGCAAGGCATGAATACAACAAATATCTTACGCTCAGAAGGTGTAAATATCTAAGAGATTGGACGATCAATTGGAAAACACAGAAACACAAGAACAATTAAATAACGAAACACCAGAAATTAAGGACCCCAAGGCTGTCTTGGATGCTCTAGACCGTGCAAAGGCTGATGCCAAACGTTTTAGAGAAGAAAAAGAGGCCTTGGAGGAATCCTTAAATTCAAAGGATCAAAAAATAGCTGAATATTCTGGCAAACTCTTGAGAGATCAAGTAAAGAGGAATATCAATGACCTTAATTTGACCAATTCTGACAGAATACTTAAATATGTCGACTTTAATAAGTTAGAGTTTGATGACAATTTTAATGTAATTGGTCTAGATGAACAAATTAAAGGTCTAAAGGAAGATTTCCCAGAGCTTTTTGATCCAAAACTTCTGGTAGGTGGTAAAGCTGATTCAGCAGATGCCAATGTGGTAAATGCCAAGCTTACCGTATCAGAAATGCAAGCAAGAATGTTGCTTGGGAAGTAAAAATCTGCTAAAATATATACAGGTAAACTCCAGTTGGACGATTGGGTTTACATTTGGTATAAATTGGACGATTTAATACTTTTTCTAAACTCAAAATAAATCTAATAGGAGAAAATAAATAAATGGCACGTACAGATTTCACCGAAGCCAATGGTTATATTCTCGAAGAGATGGGTTCAACTGTAATCCAGGCAGCACTTGCCAATTCTGCAGTTGAAGCTTTTGCTCGTCGTGAAAACATGGCTTCTCGCACAAAGTCCGTACCTCGTTATGTATCAGACGCTCCACAGGTTGTTGCAGAAGGCGGAACTATTCCAGAAGCCTCTGTCACACTTGATGAAGTTGTTCTTACAGCAAAGAAGTACGCACAAATCATTAACATTTCAGAAGAAGACGTAAACGATAGCCTCGTTGACGTTCTAACAACACACAAGAGAGAATGGGTATCCCGTTGGGCTCGTAAGTTCGACAATGCTTGCCTTGGCGTAACAGCTGTTGGCGATGGCGACGACGGACAACCATTTGACTCTCTATATTACAAGGTAGCTAACTACAACTCTGCAAGCAATCGTATCCAGACTGCTGGAGATCTTACATTCGAAGACATTTCAAATGCTCTTGGACTAGTAGAGTCTTCAGACAAGTTCGATTCAGCTGCAACAGTTTTCATGGCTCACCCAAAGATGATCGCTCATCTTCGTAATATGGAAACAGCTGGTGGAAACTTGGTTCTTCCAAATCCACTTGGCGCACAACCAGGTACCCTTTTCGGATACCCACTAGTAATTTCATACGGAGCTGCAACATCAGCAGCTGCTACAGACGCTCCAACAGGTAACCCACTTCTTATCGTAGGTAACCGTAACATGTTGATCAACGGTGTTCGTGGTGGCATTGAGTCTGCAGTTTCTCGTGATGCAGAATTCGCAAAGGATGGAGTCCTTCTCAAGACACGAGTTCGTCGTGGCTTCGCAGTAGCAGATGCATCAGCATTCGCTATCGTTGAGAAGACTTCAGCATAAGGGGGAATATAACAAATGGCATCAAAACTATACGGTAACTTCCTTAAGCAAGCTCTTAACAAGGAGATCGATTTCGATACAGATACCATCAAGGTAGCTCTTGTTTCATCTTCTTACACACCAAACCAAGATACCCACGACTACTGGGATGACGTAAATACTTACGAAGTCACAGGAACTGGCTATACTTCTGGTGGAGCAACACTAGCAAGCAAGACCTCAACATACGACTCAGGAACAAACACAATCGTGCTTGATGCTGCTGACGTTACATGGTCAAGCTCAACAATTACTGCACGTTATGCAGTTCTTTACAATGACTCTGGTGCATCAAACGCATCAAAGGCTTTGATTGGATATGTAGACTTCGGTTCAAACCAGTCTTCAACCAACGGTAACTTTACTATTACATGGGATGCAACAGGTATTGTTCGCATTACAGTTGCGTAAGGTATAATAGACAAATGAACGTAAGGGTAGAGGTCAGTCCAATGACAGTTGCTTCAGCTATTGCTGAGCCTGTCGTAATTTCGACTGTGGCCATAGATAACGCCTCCAATGTAGTTATCACAGACAATGCTGGCCTCTCCCTTACTGTTCTCACAATTAGCGGCCACAGTATTTCAGCAATCAATCCAGAATTTGTAGAAGTAGGAGTTTTGGCTGCGGCATAACGCCGTAGCCTTTTTTTATTATGTCACACGAATCCGTAATGTCGAATCTTGGTCCTTACGCATGGGCTAAATTTAATGAAACTGGCACAGCAAATTTTGTAAACAGCGGTACTCAGGGTGGAAACTGGGCAAGACAAGGTGTTTGGACATTGGGTCAAACAGGTATTGATGGTACCAATGCAGCATCTACTCCAACTGGACAAATTTTTGTAAGCTTAGATGGATTTAGAGCACAAAATTCATTTGTTATGTGGTTTAAGCGTGTTGGCGGAACAAATACAGCTGGAAGAAACCTAATTGAAGCTTATGTATCTTCTTCATTTAACATGGACTCCGTTGGCGAATGTGGTATTAACACATCTGGATATGTACAATTTGGTCCACGTTATTCAACAGCAGCCACATCTATGACCTCAAATGTCAACGTATTGGACGGAAACTGGCATCATATTGCGTTTACAAGAGATAATACAACGGCAAAAATTTATATTGATGGTAATTTAACAAATACTGGTACGGTTGGTAGTGGAGTAAACACCACCGCAGCAACATTTTATATAGGACTTGCTACTGGTGATGGAACAAACTATTATGACGAAGTAGCCTATTTTCAAAAAACCTTAACCGCAGCTGAAGTTGCCTCCTTGTATTCTGGAAGCACAGCCACAAACATTAACTATACAGATACAGCTGGAATGAGCGTATCTAATTCAACATTCCCAGATCCAACAATTAGCCTACAATCAAACGTACAATATACAGCAGATCCATCTACTGCTGATTCAGATATTTATGGACCAACAGTAACCGCTGATTCAAGCGTTAACTATGCTGCTGATCCATCTACAGCATCATCAGAAGCCTTAGACCCTACAGTTGATGTAACAGCAAATGTTGAGCATACAGATACTGCATGGACAGCATCTGCAGAAATGCTAGATCCAACAATTTCTGTTCAGGTAGCAGTATCTATAGCTGCAGACCCAATGACAGCATCTTCTTTGTCACCAGCTAACATATTTTATGGACAGACAACAGAGGACACAACATATACGCTTATAGTAAGACAAATTAGCGGTTCTTTTTCAAACAATCCAGTAACAACATCATTTACAATTGGAACAGATAACGCTGGAGCTGGAACAAAAGTTTCTTTGGCACTTAAGCCAAATAGCGGATTCCCACCAGCAAACAACGTAGTCAAAGCTAAATTCCATCCTACTGAAGTAACTGCTTCTACTGCATCTGATGCTGGCGGAAACAATACATTTAATATTTATGTGTTTACAGCAGATCCTTCAAGCAATTTCCAAAGCATGACTTATGCAAACCTACCAGCAAAAGAGCTTTTGTATACAACAAGATTGACTGATGACGGCGTTACATTTAGACCAGATTTAACAGCGGCATTTAACGATGCACGTTCTCATAATTATGGTATTTTAATTGAGCATTATGATACTGGTGGCTCAACATACGATAGAACAGAATTCTCTGTAGCAAATGGGGCTGACGATAGCCTTCTATATATTCTTACATCAGAAATTGTTAACAAGAATATAAATGCAGACGCTGTTACAGCTTCTGGCGAAATGGTTGACCCAAGCATAACAACAATTAATAATCTTGACCTTGCAGCAGATGTTATTACTGCAAATGCTGAGTTTGTTGACCCAGTACCTACTACAGCATCTAATTTTACACATACAGATACACCTTGGACAGCTACAGCAGAGTCTGTTGATCCAGCAATACTTTCAGAAATGGTTTATGTTGCTGGACACCTAGAAGCAGATTCTCTAATGGTTGATCCAACCCTAGATATTACTGGAACATATATTTATTATTCAACAGAGCCTGTTGGAACTGCATCAGCAGAATTTATGTCTGTTGGATGGAATATTGGCGAAGATAACGTAGCTGTACACATGGATGCATCTGCACAAATGGTTGATCCAAGCCTTCGTGCAGACAATTTGCAATATGCAAATGAAATGAATGGCAATTCAGCTTTAATGGCTGACCCAACAATTACAGTTGTTCTTAACTCACAAACAGTTTATGCAACACCTATGGAAGCAAATATAGCCTTCCCTAACCCAGTTTATAGCCGTGCTCTAGATCCATATTACTCACGCATTCGTGAATTACTTGGAGACGCTGATAATTCAGCAGGAGCTAAGCCATCCCACCTATTTATCTTTGATGGATTAGATAGTGATACATATGGATGGAAGCCAACAGTTAAAAATGCAAACTGGACCTCATTTGATGGAGATTATACAACCTATGGCGTAACCGCAGGAGGAATAGTCCCATCCCCAGGTGGCCGTAGAGCCCAGACATTGACCAATACAGGCGTTACATACTCTATGGGTCTATATGACTCAACTGGACGCTACAATGGCTCCAAATCGGCTGTAGAAGCCGTTTTAAGGGTATCTGAGACTAATGCTGGACAGTTCTACCAAAGAAGATTTGTTTCAAGCATTGGCGGGGGTTCTGAAGTAAGACTTTCTATTAATAATGGAAAGATTAGATTTGAATTATGGAGTGCTGGATCAAGAACTGGATTTAGCTTAGTTCAGGCATACGAAGGATTTAAAAATATATCAGATGGCCAATGGCATCATATCGTTGTTAATTTCAGCGATGATGTTGTAAACGGACCAAACTACTTTGATATTTATGTTGATGGAGAGCGTGACTATAAGCGTTTCCAGAGTTTATCAAATGCTACAAAGGGTCGTCCGTCATCATTAATTGCAAACTTTACTGGAGATGTTCAGTCTGTTGCACATTATGAAATTGAACTTAGCCAAGACGATATTGTAAAGAATTATTACCTAGCCTTGGATATTGATGCTATTGAAGCTGAGCCTATGCTGGCTTCTTTGGCAGATTTCGTTCAGCCTAAAAAGGTTAAGGGAAATAGAGCAAGAATGCTTGTTCTTTATACAGGATATGCTCCTGGATTCTATCCTGATGGTGTACGTCTAAAAGAAGGCGGACAATTAATTACAGATGATAAAGAATTTGACTATGACTTTGGTCCACTTATTCCAGTTTATGAAGACATAAGCGTTGGAAATAGCTGGTCAAACGTAGACGTATTTACTGCTCCAATTATTGGTCCATGGAGAGATGCAGTATCTGATGACTTTAGAAGTATTGATCTTAGAACAGACGTACCTTTAGCAGACTTTGATATTGTTACATTCCGTGATTATCCAAATGAGTCTACAGAGTTTGACGCAATAAATACAAGAGATATTGGTGGAACCAGCGGAGCCAAACTAAGAGATGTTTGGCAAAAAGAACGTGAATCTTTCTGTGCAAATCTATTAGCTGCTATTAATTTAACTGGTGTTTCATTATATGTAAATGACCCAGAATTAGCAATTGATCTAGGAATTGTTGATAGAGTTGTACAAGTACAAGATATAGTAGAAATTGGCGGATCAATAGATTTGGCTGGCAATGGTGCTGGAGCACTTGACCCACGTTCATATGACCTTGATCCATGGGTAGGAAATGGTCGTGGAGCTGGAACTACTCCAGCTGAACAACAAGGAATTGGATTCTCTGATACACATACATTAGCTTTCCAAAGAATTATTAATGAAGTTGAGGGAATTACAGATACTGTTTCTAGATCAGGAAAGTATTATGTAAAGGAATTATCAAGATATGTGCCATACAGCCCATTTGCAATAGACAGATATTCATTTAAGTATGGACAGGCTGCGCTAAATGATGATTTCTATATTACAAATGTTGGTCGCTGGGGAGTATATGGTGGCCCAGAATATCGTCAACAGCAATTTGGTGGTGTTGGTGATCGTTGGGATATTATTGCAACTCCTGCTTCAAATGTTAAGGCGGGAACAATTGTTACTGCAATCTCTCCAACATACTATAACGGAAGAACTGCTACAGCAAATCCATATGCTGGATACGCAACATCAATTGCAATTACACCTGGACAAAGCATTAATGGCGTTCAAATGAATGCCAAGGTATTCGTAAACTTTACTGAGCCTATGCAAACATCTGCTCCAGATTCTGCACTTGTTTTCCAAGATCCAAACGCTCCTTTAACGGAAATAGATGCTGCAGAACAAACATATTTCTGGGGTGGAGAAGCTGCTAATTGGCAATATTCAACTTGGAGACATTCAACAAGTTTAAGAAATGTTAATGCTGGAACTACCTCAAATAACGGACCTCAATTCCAGCCTGGAACTGGTCAAGGAGCTCAGGGGCAACAGGGTGTGTCTGCAGATACAGTTACATTCGTACCAACAACTTTGCCTACTGTAGAGGTTTATTTTAACTATAGAGAATATAATGTTGCAAGATTTACTCCAGCAAATGCTGGATTCACCTGGCTGTCAGATCCAGTTGTGGTTAGAGATGAAGATGCAACAATTAGACCTTCAGCAATTACAGCAACAGCTACTATTAACGATGCTACGATTTCTCTAGAAGTCAATAGAGAAGTTTTTGCCTCAGTAATGCCAGTAACAGCAACACTAGTTCAGGCAACAAATTACGGTTTACCAGATGCCCTAGCTCTGGGATTGCCAATGACTGCATTTGCACAAATGCCATCAACGGTAACAAGAATATATGCAGAACCTATGACGGTAACTGCAAATCTAGGACAAAACTTTACAATCACGGTTAGTGGTGAGCAGGTCATATTGACTTTGGCCCACTCTGATGCAGTGCTGTATATAAAGGAGGATATAAACAACTAATGATAAGTCAATATTGGATTGACCAAATCCCTGCAAGGCCAATAGTCATTGATATCAAGGACTCCAGCGGTGCTGCAGCGAATTTGGCGGGATATACAACAATTACCCCGTACTTAATTAATGAAAGAAATCAGGAAGTAGACATTACTGGATACAGCCTAGACATATCTCAGAGGGCTACAGGAAGAATCCTGTTTACCTTTCCGCAGGGTAGATCTGTCTTTGAAGATCCAGGCGATTACCTACTTCAAATTGAATTAAAGACTGTTTCTAATAACACAACAACAAATTTGGACTTTACAACAGCCCACAGAATTGTTGTAAAAGCCTTGGGAGGTGTAAATAGATAATGTTTGTAACGGTTGAAGGAGTAAATGAATTAACAGGCAAGAATGTAACGCTTGATTTAATTCGTCGTGCACAGGGCCTTATAGAGGCTTATACAGGCCTTCCAGAAGTGCTTGTAGAAAACACAAAGGATATCCAAATCCTACGCAAAATGACTGCATACCAATGTGCTTATATGATGGATAATGAATCCATCGTTTGGGATCAAGTTGGTACATCAGCAGCAGGGTCTGGCGAGTCTGTTATGACGTTTAGAACAGATCTAGACGCACCATACATGGCACCATTAGCAGTTATTGCTGGTCGTAAACTTTCTACAAAAAAGACACGTTCTGTTCATACTGGGCGGGTATTCCAATATGCCCCAGTTGATAAGTGGAAGAAGGACTAATACATGAAGGCTAGAGCATATCAAAAGTACTACTACACAGTTGATGTATATGACTATGACGAGACAACAGGTATCGATGGAGATATTATTAGACAATATAACTATCTTGATACCCGCAAAATAGACATAGTTACAGATAACACAAACAAGATTGTTATTCGTGCTGAAAACCCTATTCCAAGAAACTATCAGCTACGTAATCTTAAAGATAGATCTGGCAATGATGTTCAGCCTGGATATTTCTGGTTTATTAATTCTGTAGAGCCAGTAATTAATGCTCTAAGCCTTGTAGAAGGCTACAAAATGAAGACTGGAGCAGCTACTTTATAATGACTGAGATTGAAGTAGGACTAGCAATTGTGGGCGGGACAATATCAATATTCCTTGCCCTAGAGATGAGAATAAAGAACATCGTAAAGCATTACTTGGCGGAACTAAAGCCAAATAGTGGTAGCAGCATAAAGGATCAAATCACAAGACTAGAAGCTAGATTAGACGATTTATATAAACATCTATTGGAGAAATAATGGCTGGAGTTAGAGGTTTTGCTGGCGTTTTTGAATATGTTTTTAAATTTAATAAATTTTATAATTATGACATTGTAGACGGTGGAATTTGGTTACAGTCATATTTTGAAGGATTAAGCGAAAACCTTTTAAATAATGTTGGATATGCTGAGCTTGGCCTTAATGCTGGTCAACAAGTAATATGGGATGATTATATGAAGCCATCTTTTGAAGACTATGTGAGAACTTCTGGTTCAGATTATACTGCAGAAGGATGTTTATCTTATGTAGAATCAGACATTGGGTCAGAAAAATTTAATGCTTTAAGTATTTTGGCAAATTTTATAGCCAATGAAATAGCATTTATTTGGGATAATTCATACGCTGGTGATGGCTGGCAAGATAAGTGGTTTGTGGGGCTCGACTTACAGGGTCTTCGTTAGACTTGCATTAGAATAGAGTTATAGGCTATAATTAGATATATCGCATAGGAGGCGATAATTATGGCTAATACAAATAAAAAGACAGCTAAGCATCTGTCGTTAATTAATAAGAAAAAGCAATGCAAGGTCTGCGGGGAATATGGGACCTATCAAAAGACCCGATTTTGTTATGAACATTTTAAGATTCATTCAAGGGAATATATGACATGGAGAAGAAGGCTCAAGCAGAGCTTTTGGACTCAGGAATTCTGGTTTGAACAATGGGCGAAGCAGGATAGAAAATGCGGGATTTGTAGAACAGAGACAAATAATGCTGATCAAGACTTCTCAGCAGACCATAACCATAAGACAAATACCCCAAGAATGATTCTTTGCCACAAGTGTAATACGAATGTTGGAATTATTGAAAATAAGGGTCTTGATTATGTCAAGCAGATAATTGACTATTTAGAGCAATATGAGTAAACTTAGTATTGTGCTTAAACGCTTCTTTTATATATTTCTTATATTATATATATTAAATATATTAATTAGAAGAAAGTTATACATGTAGAGTATTCAATACTACGTATTTATAAACTCTATTGTATATATAACAATACTTGATAAAAATTTCTTTGTCAAGTGGTAAATAGAGAACTAAATGAAATTGTTATCAAATTGTTATAAAACTAAGGAGAAATAAGATTAACAGATATCTTGATTCAAGACAATTAGAATCCGATCTTGAAATAATTGAAAGACAGCTGCACCGCCTGACGCAGGAAGTGCGGTTCGTCAATGAAGAACTGGCCAAGCTCGTAGAGGCTATAAAGGCCGCCAGAGCCCCGCAGAGGCCATGAACGACGTTTACCAGTGTTCTACCTGCGATGCCACTGAAATTGTCCCTAGAGGCCAGGAAATCGCTTTAACGGGTATCTGTGAGAAATGCGGCGGGTTCATGAAGATAATAGGATGGATACAGAATGATTAAGAGATGTAGTAAATGTAAAGAAATCAAAGATGAAATAGACTTTAATAAGAATAAAAATGGAGTCATGGGATTACAGGCCGTCTGTAGATCTTGTACCTCAGAATATACTCAGGCATATAAAGAAAAGCGAAAACAAGAGGGTGTCAAGAAGCATGTAGCTAGTAAGGTATGTGCTAGATGTAACTTTGAAAAGCCTAGGTCTCAATTTGGCAAAAGAAGTATATGCACGGATGGACTAGCAGTCTATTGTAAGCCCTGCACCAGAGTTATAAGAAACACAAGACGGGCTTGACAAAGAATTTAGTAGCTTGATATAATTGTAATGTTAGTAAGAATATCGCTCAATATTACGAACTAACGGCATTTAATCACCTCTAAAAAGAATGCCCCTAGCCTCTGGTATACCAATTCGTACGGTCCAAGCTAGGGGTTTTTATATTGCTTAATGAATACTAAAGGTGTATAATTACATTGTTGCAATGACTAGTTTATATGAGGTATACAATACAGTGTATGGTGATGGGGCGGGATCAATAGAAGAGTTCTCATTATTACCTATGGCTAAAGACTTAATGTATACAGATGGCATTATAAGATTTACTCTTGTATTTTATAGAGAAGATAAAGAAGCTAATATGACTATGGCTTTTGAAGTAGCTCCTGAAGTACAAGAAAAGATAGAAGAGTTACTTGGATATTGATGTATTTAGTTAATATATATAAAAATACCATAAACGTGTGTCGTAATGTCAAATATAATACTAAAATGTTATCAAATTGTTATATATGGGGGTATAACTAAATATAGATATATGTCAATATGTCGAATTGTCGACAAATAGACTTATTTACAAGGAGATATTATGGGATATTCAAAATATACAGAAGAACAAATTACAGAATTTATTAATCAAGCAAATGAGATGGGTATTTCCCCTGCTATGAGATATCTTGGATATCCCGCCTCATATCACACCGCTAAAACCTTCTATGAAAAGCGGGGAGTAGAAATGCCTACCATTAATACTCTTGCTCAAATGGCTAGAAACATAGGAGTATTCTATACAGATAAAGAAAAGGTTATTGCTGCACAGGCTATTATAGATAGATCAGTAGAACAGTTATACCAAGATAATTTAACATCTGATGATATAAATAAGCTGGGGAATGCAATACATAAGGCTATACAAACTATTAACCTTGTAGAAGGAAAGAGTACTGCTATTAATGAATCTAGATCTAAGGATGGATCTGATTTGGCTATTATGGATCTATTGAATGAAGCTAAGATGAGAAATGAAATAGTTAAAGATCAATTAGCCAATATAGATCAATATCA
>Ga0129336_10001506_pt1 | contig 14139 bp, 40 predicted proteins | sample CPB6_02_DNA_FD_96878 | JGI IMG/M metagenome (GOLD analysis project Ga0129336, IMG submission 96878) | Freshwater to marine salinity gradient microbial communities from Chesapeake Bay, USA - CPBay_Sum_0.6_0.2_DNA | ecosystem: Environmental > Aquatic > Marine > Coastal | place: USA: Chesapeake...
ACTGACTGTCCACTAAACAAAAAATTCCTCCAGATAATAGTCTACAGTGACTTCCAGTTTTGCTGCTTCTTCTTCAATTGCAGCAGTGAATGCCTCATCAATTGACATCACTTCTCTTACAGAAGGATGATTACAAAAAAGATCAAGTGTGGAATCATGCATGATCAACCTTCTCCAGCATAGTTCATTGCATCCATGATCTTATCATAAAGACCAGAGACATCGCAACCCACACGCTCACTCACCTCATCCCAATCATCATGAAAAGAGATCAGATCAGCAAGAGCACTGAGTTCATCAATTGTGAAGTTCATTGGATTTGTTTGAACTGATGACAGTATAGGAAAAAAAGGGGGGCGGTGGTGCCCCCGTGTGCCAGTTATGCTGCTGTCACATACCCAGGAATTTCGACGCGCTCAACAGGTGATTGCCAACCGATTTTATACGCTTTCCAGTTACCATTGAGATCGAAGAGATAGGTATACTCTTCGCCACAATCACCTGATACAAACTCATCAAAAGTGGTGTGTTGAACAGAAACTTCTTCACCACGCTCAGTGTGATAAAGTGGTTGAGGATCACGAGTTGGAGACATAACCCAACTGCCATCGGGATTCTCAACAATCTTGCCATCTTCATCACGTACTGCTGCAGTTACCCACAGATGTGTTGTACGTAGAGATGACATCGAACCACCATCAATCAGTTCCTGAACATCTTCACGGTTCTGATAATATTGCACAAGTTGCTTACCAGTCCAGTCAGGATATCCATCCCAGTGGCAGTAAACGCTGACCACGGAATGATCAGGGAGTTCATAACCGATGCGAGAACGAGTGCCCATTGGAGTTGTGGTGTGTTGGACTCCGCCAATATAACCGCTTTGAACCGACCTTGCAACCAACCAGTGGACGGTTCAACAAACTGGCACATGGGCGCAATTAATCTGGCATTCTGTGGTATTTTATAAGGACAACCAGCACCAACGGCAGAGGGGTATCTGCCTGATCAATACATCGACACCCAACCTGCAAACTTTTTTTCTAAGTATGCAAAAACATAAAAAGACCCCATGTGCCCCCACCTTGACACATGAGATCTTCTTATGTTATACTGAGGAGTTACCCCTCACCAGATATCAGAATCCAGATCCTCAATATAAGCATCGCACCTCTCACCAGATTCAAGTTTAAACATCTTCTCCCAATTAATATTGTGAGGATCAAAGTCACCAAGAACGTCGAGTTCCAATGTGACACGATAACGATGCTTACGGGCTTGATCGTAAATGGTTGCCATGAGAACTTTGTGCGAACTGTAGTAATCTTACTCCACACTCACCGTTGTGTCAATACCTTATAAAGATGTATTGATAACGATGCATTATATATGACATAACGAGATCTTATATGACACTATATGAGTGATTGCACACATCTCGTCGAGATTCTATGATATGCTCCGCACGTCTCGTCGAGATTTATGATTCTCAATAAGAATTGATTATTGAGAATCAATAAGATCTTATAATTGAGAATGATGACGCACGTCTCGTCGAGATTCTCATCGCGCTTCTAGTCGAGATTTGTGGGAATCCTTATATTTTTCTTCGCGGGTCTTGACATTTTTTTGCGGTTGTGCTATAATACGCTGCCTAAGATCACAAGGATTCAGAGGATATAAAGAACATAAAAGCATCAATTCTCAATAAGTATTTGCAAATGAGAATCGATAACAAAACAACACTTTTATATTTAAAAACACATTTTTTAATTAAAAAAACATTATTTTATCCATAATTTGTCAATTTTCATATCATTTTCAAAGATTCTATAACGGAATGCTCGATGACAACTTTGAGGTGGTACAATGATTGGACGATAATAACCAGTGAATGCGGACATAATTTTAAAGTCAAATACAAGGTCTTCAGAACAATAAAAGAATGGACGAATCACAATCAAATATGGGTCATCAGTTTGTGGTAATTTAAACTGTATAACTCTTCTCGTCTTATAATGTTCATGATCATTAATATCAAAACGATGAGTACCAACTAACTGCATTTGATTAACATCATAAAATGATTTTAAAAGATTAAATGCATGTTTTTGAATATCAAGAATATGTGCTGGTGAATGATAAAGATAAGACGTTGATTTAATAACATCTTGATAATACTCACTAAATTCAGATGGAAGATCAATACCAAGATTAAATGGTTCACTTAATGTTGGACTTACCTCTAAGTTAATCAATTCATTATATTGATCTTGAGTAAGATTAAGAATACTAAATCGAATATCATAATAAGATGGTATAATGCGAATAGGCAATGGAACATCAAATGAACTATGCATAGTTTCATTCCAAATATAAGATCCAATGACCTCATGAAAGATAAGATCAATATTTTTTAAACCATATGAATTATACTTAGATGCTCTAAACTCATCATTAATGACAGTAATCTTTTTTGATAACTTCATACGTTTTGCTGCATTACGAATATGAGAAGCAGACTTAGGATTTTGTTCAAAACACGTTACATGTTTAGCACCATGCTTTAATGCAATGAATGCTAACATGCCACTACCTGATCCTACATCAATACAACGTTTACCTTTACATTCTTTAAGAATATGGTCATAAAATTGATTTCTTATTGGGTCTTGGAATAACCCAGCACTAATACCATTATACTGAAACTTTGCTGTATTTTGTACTCTTAAAAAAGAACTATAATTTTGATCAAATGTCATTGAACGGTATTTGCTGATTATCTGGTAATTTATAAATCTTCCGATTCTCTATCTTATAATTCCCTGGTGGTAGTCCTATTTGACCAGGTAGAGCGTTCTCTACAATACTCTCTACATCAATCACAGCATCATTCAATGGTGTGACTTTACGATATGCTCGATTAGCAGGATTCAATGCTACCATCATCCGTGCATCCTCTAGCAATGCACATTGACACACATACTCTCCTGTATTCAGATTCACAATAACATAATAACTCATGATAATTTGTAAAAAGATTTAATAGTTGGAAGAATAATATTTGGTTTATAAACATTCACACGAGGAACAAATATTAATTCATCATCAATATTTAATTCATGCTTTTTATGAGTAAAAAATCCATATGTAAACTTACTAATATGATATAAGTTATTAACTGGTTTATCGCATATTGCCACTGATCTACCATTGACTCCGATTGCACTTTGTCTAGAACAATACGATAATTCAACTTCAATATAATCATTATATGGTGCAATAAAAACACCGTCCTTACAAAGTTTATCAAAATCTTTTTGAGTTAAGTTATGAATTTGCTTTACAATACCTCTCCATTGCATCAAACTTTCATTAAGATTATGCTCATAAATTAATTCCATTACACCTTCACCTCAATCACTTGACTTGCACATTTACCACCAAAACCAAATGAGTTATTCACAGTCCTTAGAACCTTTGATGTTGTCTTCAAATTACATGAATTCCTTACAAGTTGCTTTGAGACATCATATTCTGCATTCTTCAAATTATAACATCCAGGAATCACACGATTCCTCATACTGAGAATTGCATAGATGCATTCTAAAATTGATGCTGCAGCAAGTGTATGACCAATCTTTGACTTTGGTGCATAGATTGGAACATCAGGCAAATAATCTTGCAATACCTGATATTCAATCTCATCACCAATTGGTGTACTCGTAGCATGTGCAGAGATTGCATGAATTGTATCAGGTTCAATACCATCCAATGCCTTGTCCAATGCTAACCTTGCACCTCTTCCATCAGTGGCAGGACTTGTTAGATTAAATGCATCACTTGCACATCCAACTGGATATAACTTTGCATACACATTTGAATCATATTCTCTCACTTTATCCTTTGATTGCAAAATTAAAATACCCGCGCCCTCTCCCATCACAAACCCTTCACGTCCATCATCAAAAGGACAATTGTGATTCCCCAGTGCATTAATACCTGCGAAATACTTTAATGCAATCTCAAATACACCAGCATCTGCTCCACCTACTACAACATAGTCATACTCATCCAATATCCTCATTGCATAATCAATTGAATACATTCCAGTCGCACATGATGCATACAATGCCACTGATGCACCATGAAACTTATAATGACTTGTAATCTGCCCTACAATCATATCTGGAATACGATTGACAATCACATATGGATTCACTCTGCGATTCTCTTTAAATCGTTGTAGATTGCCATCCAACGATTCTACATCATTGGAGACACTTGATACAATCACTGCAACATTTGATGAGTGTTTTAGATTTGCCATCTTCAATGCCCGTTCAGTTGCATGAAGTGCCATCTGCTGCGCTCTGGTCATGTTAGCGGTTATTTTCGGCGTAAACGCCTCGGGAAGTAGCAATTCATGCAAACATGGAATGCCATACTGAATCTTATGATCTCCCATAAAATCAAGTTTCTGAATCGGATTATAATCATTAATCATATTCAGAAAACAATTCCCAGGTCGATTACCCAATGCATCGACCATGCCATAACCAACAACATATGCAGGATTGACCATAGATTGTATTAACCTCCAAATCCCTTGACTGGTTTCTTCTTCTCTATTCTATCAACGATCTCCACATGTGACAATGTACCTTCATCATTTGACATGATCCACACACGTTGCATCTGCAAATAATCATCAAACTGCAATCGTTGACCATTCTTTGCTACAATCACATAATCGTAACGATCATATGGTGCATCTGATGTTTGTGTAAATGATTGAGTCATTTGCCTGTGTAATGAATGAGTTTGTACTTTGGATTGTATCGACGAATATACTTCTCTGCATGTTCTTCACATTCAAACCAACACACACGCTTCTCATCTAAATTGTCCAATCTCCATAAAAAAGATTGCCATGGGAACAATTCTTTATCCCGTGACCTTGTAATCTTAATTGGTAATTCTTTCTTCTTCATCAATCAATCTCTGCGGTCCTTGAATAAAGTAATTTGCAATGAGACTTAAACCAAGCATTATCATGTAGTATGCTAGAAAACTCATTGACCAAACCTCTCTGCCCAAAGTTTAAAAGATTTGTTGCGAAGACGTTCAATCAAAAGAATACGCTCATTCTTCTCCATTGTCAATTCTGCTGCTGCATCAAGCATGTGACCAAGCGCAATGTTGATCATCTCATGCTCTTCTGCATTCACACTCAAATTCAGTTCGGATTCAATCATTTTGCGTAACGGCAATCGGGATGAGGTTGTGGAAGTTCAGCACATACTTTATCATATGCATTGAACATTTTTTGGTCACGTTGAACTAAAAAGGATTGATACATCAACATACCAATCACTGCAAAAAAGACAAATGCAATCTTGTTGCTTCTCATAGCACTTGATTAAAGCGATGTTCAAAGTAATCCATGGGTTCAGGACTAATCAAATCAACTTCAACACGATGCACATTTGGTGTTTGATCAAACAGTCGCTGACATAGCGTTGAAGACTTACTCTTCGATTCTACATCATAACTGTGAACTTGTCCATCCAGTGTGGTAATCTTAATGTGGTAATTCATTTGGTCAACTCATCAATGTGTTGTTCAATCTCTTGAAGCAGTTCTGGTGTGAAGAGTTCAGTAATTGGTTCTATCAAATCACCACCCTCATCCATAAGATAAAGATCATAATCATATTGCCGTGCAAGATCTTCATCATAAACCATGAGATCTTCCAGTCGCTGTTCGATTGTAGCAATCAGTTGTTCTTGTGTCATTTGATGTCACCTTCAGCAATTAAACCCATGATCTCACGAGCAGTGGCAGCAAAGTTAATGTGATCTTCAAGACCTTCGTTAGCATAAATGTCAAAGACATCAGACTCACGATAGGTGTCCATGATCAGAGCACATGCATCATACAGTGCAGCAATGTGATGTGCTTTGGATTGGAATGAGAGTGCCATGATAATCAGTCCTCAATGTTGAAGCGAGTGTAACCAATCGACTCATTGTAACGCTTGAGCATTTCTTTGAGAGTCTTGCCAGTACGATCAAAGGATTTTACAATCGCCTTGTTCTTGTTGTCAAGGAACACAATCTGACCATGCAAACCCATAGCAGATGCAATCGGATCTTTACGGAACGGTTGCATACTACGAGCAGCAATGCGACGATCAAATACCTTGGATTGTCCTTCCATAGTGTAGGATACCAGATACTCTTCAAGCACAGGAGCAATCTCTTCTTCAGTGAAGGGAATACGCTCTTGCTTGCTCTGTTGAGCAATCAGTGCATCCTCAATCAGTTTTTTACCTGCACGGAAGAGAATGCGATCCTCACGATCAAGGTTGGAGAGACCAAATGCTTCAACATAAGAGACATTCTCTTCGTAGAAGGCAATGGCAGCAGTGCTAAGTTCAGTGGCAGTCATCAAGGGTTGTCTTGAGTACCCACATATTATAAAGGGCATTCAAGCGAACCTGAATGCCCAGTGTGCCAGCTGTTGAAGTGTCTACTTCTTTGTTGGTTGTGGTTTAGGTGTGGTATAAGGAACCCTACCTGTCTCATTATAATTGATAATGTCGTACTTGAATTTACATTCCAGTGGTTTTTGATTGCATAGTTTCAGTGCATCATCATAAGACGACTGACTGTAAAATGCACCACCAGTAATGAATCCAAGTATAGCAGTTAAGATAAAACTTGGATAAACAACAATTTCTTTCATAATCAATCCCAACTAATGTTTTGTACAAGGAACCCAGGCATTACATATGTCCATGCACCAAGTTCATTATTCCCACCAACTTTATACTCCCACTTGTATTCATATTTGTTATGACTATCCCATGTCATGTATCCATTCTTTTTATCAAATCGACCTTTGATTGTCAATCCAAACTTATTAGAAAAGATATTGCGTGTACGCAATGCCCCACCAGTCTCACGAGTTTCTACAATTTTACAGGTATCAAAATAGGTTTGAAGTCCTGCTTCCAATACACATTGAGATTCATATGTAAAAGGACGATAGACTTTTGGTTTTGGTGGTGCAGTTTGTGCAAATGCAGGTGCAGTCAACAAAAGAGATGCAAGAATTAGAAGTTTGTTCATTTGTTTTTCAATAGATTGTGATAATGTTGTACTTCTGGGTTTTCAAAATCTTTACATCGTGGATAAAATACTCCATCAACGTAACATGACTTCTCTGGTTCATAATAGACTGGTTCTGGTTTAGTGTAACTTCTCTCACAAATGTAAGTTCCATTTACACACAATTGTAAAAGAGTGAACAGTGCAGAATACATTATACCACAACCCTCCAACAAACAGTAGCATTACCTTTTTTAGCAGATTCAATGTGAGCAAATGCAGCGTAACTCAAATCCAAATCAGCATGTGAATAAGGACCACGATCATTTACTCTTACAATCACTTGTTTACCATTATCTTGGTTGGTCACCCGTATGCGTGTACCCATAGGTAGATAAGGATGAGCTGCAGTCCAACGATAAGCATTAAACCGCTCACCATTTGCCGTAATTTGTCCATGAAATCCATCTCCAATTCCATAAAACGTGGCAATACCACAAGCAAGACCAGCAATGATTGACATGTTTGGTGAATTAGGCATAAGCATCATAACTTCACCAGAGGTGCCTACGTGCCCCTGTGTGCCACTTGTTTTGCTGTCTACTATAGATTCTCCAGTTCTTCTGCTATTTTGAACATTTCCTGAGAAGTCTTAAGATTCATTTGTGGACACTCGTCAATTAGCAATCTAATGAACATTGCTAACGACTTTGCACCAATCTTATCCTTCTTCTCATGTGTTGTTTTGAGAAGGTTATTCATTGCTGTTAGATATTCTTGTTCTAACCTTTTCGCTCTTGTTGACATTTTAACTGATGATTGTAAACGAACGTTGATCTGGATTCTCTAATCCTATGTAGTGTGGTTTATCCACAATATATGCTGCCAAATCTCTAGTTTGATCGTAACCAGCAAGATCTACTTTAATTCCCGCAATTCCCAATTCTGCAAATGCATTTCTTGTCTCTTCATCATGACCTTGCATCCAATATTTTGGATAAATCACTTTTTTACTATTTGATATCTCCACTCCCCACATTCCAAATGTACTATTTGCCATTATATGATAATCACACATCGACATCAAACACATCTCAAATGAATAATTATAAAGATTATTCTTAATCTTCTCTTTGTATAATGGATGCAACTCTTTGACCAATCTGGTCATTTCAGCATTTAGTTCTTCGGTTGTTGGTGTGGTTGGAACTAAGTTATCATATGCATGTTTTGCTAAGGCTACTTTGTAATCAAATCTACACTCGCCAGATTCATCAATTAATCTATCTAATTCTTGACCAACATCACAATTAATTAATTCATTATCATTATACACATCCAGCACTAATGTGAATCTTTCTGGATCAATAGATGTCAATACTGTATTTGTTAAAATATAATCTTTTACATTACAAAATACTAGCACTGGTAAATCTTTAGGAAGTAATTCTAATGCTTCTTTGTAGTAATCATCATCTATTAAAAACATCCCCGCTCTAATGTCTTCAAAATCTCCTCTACGAAGATGCATTGATATGACTTCTTTACCATCAAATCTAGACATGAATTGTTTACACTTATCTACAATTTCAGGTCTAAAAACCAATTCTTTTTTAACAGATTCAAAGTTTAAAGAATCTGCAAACGCTGTAACTGTTGGATATCCAAATAACTCACAATTATCTTCTACACCTCTAAGTATATCCTCAAAACTATCATCATCAACATATTCAATAGATTTTAATTCAGAGTCAATCTCATCTTTAATACTATTGAATTGTAAATTAGTAAATGTATTTCTGAGTGCCTTTAACCCATCTGTGTTAATAGTGTAACTATATCCTGTTCTATTTGCTATAGAACGCATCATTACATATGTTGATATTTGATACCCTAACCCAGATCCTGTGGCAGCATAGTCTTGATGATGTTTAATCATACTTCATAAATTGTCCAGTGTTATTATTTAGAAATACAACTCCCATACCCCATCACACTTAACGCCATGTCCTTGCAGTGTGATTCTTCTATCATTTAATGTGAGATTGTATCCTGGAGCAATCTGATGTTGAAGAGGACCGATAAAATAAAACATTTTACCAGGAACATATGGAACTACTGTTGGTTTGCCATATGCACCATATTCAAGAGATTTGATTCCTTTTGCATAATCATCATTCATCTCATAACATTTAACAGATTCATCATCCCAAGTGTTTAACCCAGCTCCTGTTTTAGGAACTTGCAAGCAAAGAGTAAATGACAAACAATTCTCAAGATCTACATCTTTATATTTGCCCCAATAAGACAAATGCTTTTCTTGCTGCAAATCAACATGAATAGTTGCACTTGGACGTTCCATGTATTCTTTTGTTGCTTGTTTTGGTTCTTCTCCTGGTTTACAACCAAAGATATGGAATCCAGGATATGCTAACGTACCATTCAAACGGCAGGGTCCAATTTCACGATACAAATGATATACAATATGATCATACAACCATCCAAAGTATTCTTTGAGAAGCGGATTTGTATTTTTAGACATTGCGTAATATGTCATTGGATTGACCATACAATCAATATATGTTGCAGGTCCTAATGTATAAAAATCCACTGGATTCTCAAGACTAGGAGAGAATCCAGTGTTTGCACAATATATTCCTCTTGGTATCCACCAATCATGTAGTAAATCAATTCGTTCTAATGTTGCATCAATCAACCCTTGATCAAGAACATCAAGATATCCAGAAGTTATCATTCAAACTCTCCAACTCTGTTTTGTGTCATCAGTGCATTTGGAACAGTTGGTTCTTGCATTTCAATCTCAATAATAATTTGAGTTTCATCATTCCAATGTCGAATCACCCCAGCCACGATAAAACAATTAGTAACCAAGTAAGTAGTAAAAATAAAGGTGCGTATCCGAGCAATAGTATCAGATTCTCGGTCGCATTTAGATGCCTTTTCTCCAAGTGCTTTTGCCCACCAGCGCCACATCGTTTTAGTCTTCGTAGACTGATTCTCTAGATTTGACATATTCTAACTCCTTCCATTGTTCATGGTAACAAATGACCAGTAATCGTTCATTGCGATGGATACCACATGCTTTAAGGTTTTCACGATCTTTTGGTCTTACCGATTGTTCAATTGTAATGTACTCATCACACTTAAAGTACACCCAACCCTCAACTCCTTTTGTCCAGATTACATAATCATTAATCTGTGGTTCATACATCGGTCAGATCATTAATAAACAACCAATCATCAGGTTCATCACCATCAACTACAAATTCTCCATGAAGAGCATCGGCATCATCGATACTAAACTCATCTACAAGTTGACTGACACGATCCATGAAGAATTCTTCACAGTGTCGGATACATGCTTCATGCATCAGATCTGACTTTATACTCATTTAAAAACTCCTGAATTTGGGTCATTTCCTTCAGGATGCATTCTAGTTGAGATTCTAGATATGTCAACCTGCTCTGCTGAGAGGCAATAAACTCTGGATCTTTAATCATGATCATGTGGTAAACTGCTCCACTACGCAAGATTCGGTGTCTTCAGCAATCGCATAAATGCGAGCATTCAGAATATTCTCTTTCAAATCGCTATAATATTTCTCATAAAAGTTTCCATCATCCTCTGCAGCGATGAGATCAAAACACTCATCATCATCTTCTGCAATTACATTCCACAGTCCACCATACTCAGAAGAAGGGAAGGGAACATAATGATCAACGATGTAAAAATACTTTTGTGCCATTGTTGTAGTTAAAGAACTCCTTTATTGTAATGTAAAGATGTGATGATGTCAAGACATCCCGAAGAGATCGTTGCAATGGTTGCACCACTCATTGTATTCATCAAGGCAACCATGCTCCATAGCATCCATCTCCTCATGGGTGTAGGGACTCTCTTCAAGGGTCAGCAGCATACCAGTTGTCGGGCATTGCCACAAACCAGAGGTGTAGAGATCAAGGTGTTGTTGGATGGTCATTGGAATCTCTTGAGTACCTACTCATTATAGGGGTGATTCCACCGCAATTTGGGGTGGTGTGTGCCAGTTTACAGACCTGTCCACACCCTTCCAGTGTCGCACATGAATGTGAGTAGATACTTCTCTTCATTCTCATGTGCTTCTACCTCATGAGGTTGATTGGAGTAATCCATCTCCTCAACATTAATTCCTCTGTAAATTCTATTACCACCACGAAGACGCAGTGTGCCATCAACCCATTGTTTTACATGAATAAGTTCATGCAAAAGTGTAAGGGCATACAATCTTTTATTCATGTTAGATTGCAGTTCAATTAAAAATGTGCGTGGATTACGCTCTCCACCTTCAATATCACAATATCCATAGGCACATTCGCGCTTCATACCCCGATGGCACACAGTAATATCCAATTTGTGTCTTGGATAAAACTTAGTGGCAAACCAAATCAAAATGTCCTCACATAGTTTTTTGTGAGCACCATATCCAGTGATGTCATAGTAAAACATTGAAGATTACCTCCGTAAGACGTGCTCCCCAGTGCATAAACCAAATGAATGATCCCACAAAGATCAGTTTGTCAGTCTTTGTCATTGAAAAAAGAACGAAGATTTAAAAGTTTTTCTTGTGCAGTAAACACAAGTTCTGGGATTTCATCAGCATCACAGTCTGGATCCGCTTCAGCATAGCAAAGAGCTTCACCCAATGCATACAGAGCGTAATCAAGTTCACTCCTTAGTTGTTGGTTTGTCATCCTTTTTGTGTTCATCAAGGTAATTAAAAAATGGGGAGAATAGTGCGAATCCTCCCCAAGCAAACGCTGCAATGATGATCAGTGCATAAATCATCGAGTGACAATATCCAGAGACTCCATCAGCATCATAGCAAGATCAACTCGATTATCTTCCTCAACAACAGGGATGTTTGCATCGACAAACTCAGATGCAAGTTGTTGAAGAAGTTCGACCATACGCTCATCAGCGTAGGCAAACGTAGCGAAATCATACTTAAACCCATCACGCAGCAGACGGAGAGACTTGGTGATTTGGTCGGTGGTCATTGGAGTGGTGTGGTTGATTACTTTGTAATTATAGGGCATATCAGGTGGTTGATACGCCCCAGTGTGCCAGTTATTCAAGTGGTCACCGTGCATAAAGGTATGCTCCTGCCCAGTCAGCATGTTGCAGCAACCACTCACGCTGATTGATAATGCGAAGGTCAAAGCGAACACCTTTAGCAGGTGCTTTCCATGATGCAGACTTGTAGACTTCACCAGTCTTCTTGTCTACAAATGCATGGACAGAACGCTGTCCACCAGCATTCATGATGACCTTATGATACTTTCTACCAGTCTCAGGGTAGAATTCGTAATCACAAATACCTTGCTTCAGTTTAGCAATCTGTTCTTTGTGGTAGTTGTGAGTATCGGCATCATCAACGAACTTTTGATGACTGCGAATGGAATAGTCAATGTAGTTCTGCCTCAGTGCCTCACACAGAGCATAAGTATGCCCCAGAACAGCAGTTGCAATGTCCTTTCGTGCCTCAGCAGCAGCAGAGTAGTCAGCGAAGGTGGTGGTCATTGGTGTTTGTTTGAACTGAAGTCAGTATAATGGGTCAGATGACCATAGAGGAATGGTACTGTGACGGTTTTTCAACTGGCACAGACTCACCAGCATTCCATGTGAATACTGTATGAACCATCATACCAGCAATAACAAAAAATACAAACTTAATTACTCTCATGATCCATATCCTTCAGTCTTCAAGATAGCCCGACGTGCATCATACGCTTGGAACTGAGATGCAAACTCAGCAACCTTTTGGTAGGGATTCTTACGATACAGTCCCCATCGGGTAGTACCAAGAATAGAACGAATCACATAAGGATTGTCAAGACCCAGAGGATAGGGTTTCATCTTGTGCATTTGTAGGACTCTCTGATATTACTACCTGAGTCGGTTCCTCGTCAACGGTAGGTGGACACTCTTGAGATTGTCCCAACAACTCATTACATCTTTCCATAATACAATCAATAAAATCCTGCTCAGTCCATGTATTAAACATAGATTCTACTGGATCGTTCTCATCCCATGATATTGTAAATGACCCATCTTGTTCTTCTTTTACATCAATCATCTCATCTTCTCCTTTTTAGTATCTAGGTTTCTCAGTATCAAATTGATAGAATTTGACATCCTTCATTTTAAGACACATTAGTATTGTTTCATGTTCTCTTTGTTCTCTTGGTGTTCCACGATACAACCATCGACGTTGATAAGCACAACACCAAATATTATGAAACATTTTAGATTTCTCAGTCATCATCCCAAGGTGCTTTGCGGTTTAATATTTCTTTAAATCTTTCCATTACTTCTGGGTCTGGTGGTTCATTCAAGCGTTCTACAAGAGCATCAAAGTCTTTTTGTGGTAAAAGAATACGCTCAGGTTTTGCACCTTTACCCCAGAACTGTTCAAATGCCCATTGATAATTCATATCAAGGTGTCCACCATTTAATGAACTCCAAAAAGATTCCCAAATGTAATAATCATCAAAGCGAAAACCTTGATGACTCATAAGACGATACCACCACCAGAATGGTGTATAACGAAGAAATCTATTTGAGATAATCCACTTGTTAATTAAGACCATCTACCCAACCTCAACTTGCGTTCAGGTGAAAGATAAGGATTATATGGGTCATCATAAGGATAGATGTATTCACACATCCAACCCCAGGATAATGCCTCCCAGAAGTCATCAGGGAAATGCTCAACAGTTTCATGACAATCTATGATATATCTAATGTTGAAAAATCCCTCACGGAACCATTCCCACTTACTCATTCCCCAATATTCATCGTGCGTCATACTGTTTCATCACTCCAGTAGTATCTCAGTTTATCACCATCTGCGTGAATATTCAAGTGGTAAATCTTTTTGTCTTGTGTGTAAATGCCCACCCACAAGCTCCGTTCGTTCATACTTTCCAGGTGAAACATTTCCACCTCTTCCAGCACGATTTC
>Ga0129336_10001508_pt1 | contig 14137 bp, 27 predicted proteins | sample CPB6_02_DNA_FD_96878 | JGI IMG/M metagenome (GOLD analysis project Ga0129336, IMG submission 96878) | Freshwater to marine salinity gradient microbial communities from Chesapeake Bay, USA - CPBay_Sum_0.6_0.2_DNA | ecosystem: Environmental > Aquatic > Marine > Coastal | place: USA: Chesapeake...
AAGTAATATGAATGCCATCAAAATCAGCCTGATCTTTATGGTCAGTACCGGAAGCATAAGCACTCATTCCAGGATGAGAGTGTACGGAACCAACAATCATTACATCATCAGGCTTGGCCTCAGCAATGCTGTGGGGATCATAGTTGCAGTGGACAGAAGTATTAGTCTGATCAGGAACAAGTATGCCCCAACCTTCTGGTCCAGTCTTGGTAGTATCGTAGGTAAGAATTACGATTGATTCAGTACCATGTTGAGCATCAACAAGACGGAAGAATTGATCCAACTTATCAATCAAAACATGAGGAATAAGTGGCATAGTGTATAATGCACTTTCCTCAACTGATATCACATTTTCAGCAACAGCGACATTTTCAGCAAGGCTGACGGCTCTACCGATAAAGTTATTAACAACTTTATATATCTTAGTAGTTAAAGTAACAACAGGAGCGTATGTTTGAGGAACATTTGTCTTATTCTTGTTATCTTTATTATCTTTAGTATTGTTTGTATAAGTTGGGGTAACTACTTTTTCTTCATTGGCAAAAAGGTAGTAGATGTTAAAACCAATACTTTCAATAATATCGCAAATATCAGGACGATCAGCAACAAACATTGGAAGACCATCGGTAGTCCAAAAGTGATCAAGATCGTCTATGCTATATTGTTCTAATGTATTTTTTGACATAAGTACTCCTAAAACTTATAAGAGAAATGAAACTTAATACCATAAATATTCTCAGGTTTTTGACTGAAAAACATTTCATCATTTATGACGGAGATTAAGTGATTAGAAACATCTTTAATAAAGTCCGCTTGAGAAGCGGAAGATTCAATATTCATACAACACTCGGCGCACAAATGAGTTACAGTAAACATAGCTGTAATCTCATCAAATTTAAGCGGATGAATCATATGAGTATTAACAGGAATTCCTGCTTCAAAGAGTTTTTTAGTTGCAGCAATAACCTCTGAAGGATTAGAATGAAGTTTTTCAAAAACAAAATTATTGATAAAGATTTTATCAGCTACATTAACCATTGATTCAGGAGTCACAGAAGATCCACAAACACAAGTGTAGTCTTTTGGAATGTTAGAAATGTTCTTCTCTATCGGAGTGCAAGAAGAATCATAACATGCATTGCAAACTCCAACTAACTTATGAGGTAAGTTAGTTGAGATATCGTTAATTAATTTAACTTTAAATACATTGTTAGCGTGCTCATCCAAATCGTAAATATTAGGAATATTATTCAGGCATTTTATGCAACGGTGGTTAGATTTATTTTCGATTTCAGGAGGAAGCTCGTAATGAATTTCTGAAGCACATCGATAGCAAGCACCATTATCGTGATCAATATTCCAAACATTTACGGAAGATATAGGAATACCGCGAGAAGAGTCATAGGGATGATGGTAGCCACATTGATGGCAAACTATAAAATCACCCCAATGATCAATACTATAATGATAATCATTTTGGCCAGTAACAATACTGTCATCAAACCAATAATAACCAGATAAATGCTCAACCCAAACAGCATACTCGTTTGCGCATTCTTCACAAACAGTAACACCATCATTTGCAATTACAGTGTAGTCTTCATTCATGGTGTTAATTGAGCAATCGCATTTATAGCAGGCTATGATATTATCATTATCTTCTTCATCCATAAAACTATCAGGAGTAAAAATAGTTGAAGATACAGAATTCTTTATTTGAGTGCTAGCAGAAAAAGTATCGATGCTAGTAAAATTTGAAGAAGAAAAGTTATAAGAGTGTTTAAACCAATCAAAAACCTGAAAAGAATTAATTTGCAAGTCATTTCTTGCAATTAAGTTAACAGGCTTAGGTCTAAGATTGTCAGTATAATAAGCCTGATAATTACCAAACAAAGCATCAACAAAAGTAAGTGGTTGACCATCGTCGTAGTGTTTATCTTGATGATCTAAATCTTTAACTAATACTGGAATCCATAAATCAGGATCAAGAGTCCATTCATAACCTTCAGCTTGAGATTTAGCAGCCCACAAAGAAGGGTTATGAATATAACTTGGCTTATCATAACTATTATAAAAACGAGGACCATCAGTCTCGCTCATGTTAGAATCGTTGTAAGCTTCCGTACCGGAACAACGATCAAGAATTCTAACTAATTTTTCGTTGAAAGGATATTGAGAAATGTCCTCAGAATGATATAGGCAAATCCAGCCAACACCATTGCCACGATAACCCCTACAGTTGATATTAGGAAGATTAACGTGATAAAGAGGAAGAGCAGGATATGTAATTGGAACAGGCGAATAGAACGTTCTAGCGCCAAGAAGGTTATCGTTAACCAGATCAGCAATGACGATGCGATAAGGCTGAGCGACGTAATACTTAGTAGCTGAACGATCTCCTTCATAATCTCCCCAATTTATATAATACATACCAGGAGCATGTTGGTATGCAATCTGAGTGTGTTCTCCAGCAGAACGAATAGACAAAAGACCTGAACCATTTACTGGCAAAAGACCAGTATCTGTATAGGAATATTTGGAAAAGTTTGTATAAAAAGATACAAGATCTTTATCACTGACATGATCGAATCCAAATGAGCTAACGCTAGATCTGAAAACTAAATTACCGTTATTTCCTGCGTTAACAAAAGAGTAAGTAACGTTCTGCATATTAATAACCTTACTTGTGAGTATAGTGTTAGATTTCGTTTGTAAAGAACTTAGTGAGATCATCATCAAGTTCTTTGGAAAAATCTCCAAAAGTCCAAGCAAACCAGTTCGGATCATCGCGAACGGTTTTAAGGACAGTCATTTTAGTTTCAAGATTATCAAAAACTTCAACAAGCTCAGCAAGTCTATCTAAAGCTTTAGATAGCTTTTTAAGATCAGACTTTTTTGGATCAAGCATCATAATACTTTTAAGAACTGGATAACCATTAACATAAAAGTTTTCTGATTCAATAATGTTACCAATGCGCTGATCTAGAGCGGTGTGTTCATCTTCTACATCTTTCATAGCTTTAGCAGCTAAAGAAAAAGAAAAGTTAAAAGATTGAATAGTGTTTTTGTCTTCCATCATCTTATCTTTCTAGATGATTTATAGTTAGAAATAAAATCTTTCATTTCCAACATAGACCACCAAACAGTAGCTGAGCCAATTGCAAGTCTAGTTAATATTCTTGCAAGATATGACTCGTCAATAGCGGACATACCAGGAGACATTCCTTGAATGTCAAGATAATTTTCCTCAAAGAAACTATCAAGCTTATTTTGTAAATTCTCTTTCTTGAAGTGTTTGTTTGACATCTTCATTTTGTATGGATCCCCACATATCATCGGAAGTGGACTGTTGATTATATGATTTAACAATAGTGTTAAAATCGAAATCTTCAGAAGAGATTTCTGAAGTATTTTTCTTAGACATTTTTTTGTTTGCAATCTTGGAAATTAAACCAGCTGCAACAAAGGGAAGTATCAAGAGGTGCATAAACGTAAACTCCTATTAACTTTACGGTATTGTTTACCATCTGACCCAAAATAGTTAAATATTATTTCACCAAAAAAGAGAATCAGAAGTGGTACATATGATGTAAATGTAAAAATACTATTAAGTATAATAAGAAGTAATGCAGTAAGAGAGCCAACAAAAGGACCAGCAAGAGCAACTTGCTTTTTACCTCTAAGAGTAAGACCTTTTACTTTAGTTATTCCTATAGCTATAAAAGGTAAAGGTAGAAAATACGGCAAGTATGCTTGGGCTTTGTTTTTGCGAGCAACAAAATAATGACCAAGCTCGTGAGCCAAAAGTACAAGTATAAATATAAAAACCATAGGACTTTGAATTATTGAATAATTAATAGCAGCAAGCGCAGCTAAAGATCCAATAGTATATATGACTTGAGGTACTTTTTTAAAAAATCTTTTATTCATGAGTTAGAAATTTAGCGTTAGTTCCAAGAAGCTTAGAAATTTCTTCAGAGAGTCCATTGTCCATCATAGACTTGTAAACGTTAAGTAATACACTATGTTCAAACTCAGCAAGTGAAACTTCGATCTTGTCATGATCCATGTCGGAAGGATTAGCGAATAGCTCTTGTTTTACGGGAACGCCTAAGCGATTAGACAAAGTAATATACATGGCACGGTCAATAGACAAGGTAAACAAAGAAATATTGTAAGTACTTTGATAGCAGGTCTTAATATAAAGATCAGTAAAATCCACTTTCAAAAATTCCAAAACTTCCTTAACTATAGAATTATTGGGGAAGTCAGAAGTGGAGAGCTCATCAAACAAAGAGAGAAAATGCATACGACGATAAATACGCATTTCTAATCTATGATACAGATTAAGAAGAGTAAAATCGCCATTAGTAAGTTTGTCTAATACAAGCCTAACAGACTTATTGTATGATTCAGTATTAGTAGATTCTATAAACTTTTGTGTAGAAATATTAAAAGCAATAGCTAACTTGTTACGATCAGATTGATGATTATGAGTAAGAATACTATCAAAATTATCTTTAACAGATTCTGTGAAATCAGAATTTACTGATGAAGATTGCTTTTGAGAATCTTGTTCAGGGTCATAATCAAAGAGGTCATCATCGTTATCAATATAGTTAGACATCATTATTCCCATCTTGGGTTGAAGAGGTGTCGTTGACTTCTTGGGGATCAGAAGAAGAAGCAAGAGCTATTCTCTTTGTACGTTTAGCATATCTTCTTGTGGGATCAACAATTTTACCGCAAAGCTCACGATAAAAAAGGTAAGCATCTTGAGGTGTAAGCGTATCTAAAGATGTGGGAAAATAGTGTTTAATAAAAGAATTTCTTTGACGAGGAAGACTTCTTGCCCAAATACCATCATAATCATATATAAGAGCTTCATACATACAGTATCCTGCAACAGGACAGGACTCACATAAGGTAAAGGCACGTTCTACTTCATGTCTATTGGCTCTGGTAATAGCATTTGCATTTGGAAAGAAAATTTGAGTATCGGCTTTTGCACAGGCAGCCTCTCGGCGCCAATCAAGATCTTTTTTAAACTGCTCATCAATAATTGAAGGTTTAGCAGGTCTTCTATATCGACGTGGATAATTAGTTGTCATCTGTTCCGCTTTTCAGAATAATGAAAGAATTATAAAGATCTTTCAATTGGGACAAAAGTTCTTCAGAATTTTGGATGAAATCTTTGACATACTGCATAAAAGATTCTAAAGAAGATAAATTTAAAGGAGCGTTAGATATTCTATTAATTAATTCTTTTTGTGAAGAAATGAGATTTGAATAAATATCTTTTGAATGAACATAAGCGGAATTAAGTTGACTGATTGTATTATTAAATTTAGAATATTCTTCGTCAAAAAATTGAAGATAGTCCATAGTACCCCCGGGTGGAATCGAACCACCTTTGAGACTTTATAAGAGTCTTGTCCTAACCAGTAGACGACGAGGGCTAGCAAATAAATTAAATGCTAGCCTTGGGTATTCGGTCATCCATAAAGTATATACATTTTACAGAAGAAATTGAAACACCAGAACGATAGTTGTCAGCTTTATTCCAAAGGTAATAAAAAGGAGGTTCTTGATCAGGCCACTCTGGATTGTCTTCTTCAAGATATAAAAGCTCATCAAAGACGCATATTGAACCATCATCCATTAGCATATAGCCAGGTTGACGATGGGAAGTAATAGCGGGATGATTAGGTCTATCAGTTATAACAATCATTTAGCAGCCTCTGATTGAGCTTCTTTAACAAAAGATCCATACATATATTTATTATCAAGAAAATAGCATCTAACAAAATACTCTTTTTGAGAAGAAAGAACCTTCATTACATGTCTATAATTAAGTTCTTGATTAGGAGATTGAAGAATATATTGGACAAGCCAGTTTATAGATCTTTGATGAAGTGTCAAAGTTTTTGTCTGAGTCATTTCATCACTCCCATTTATATTGTTGATCTGGACAATAGTGAAAGACGGCGGCCTTCACTATTGCTTCATGAAGACTAGCATCATCTTGATTAACGGCGCCTTCGTCAATTCTTGACTGAACATCAAAGGGAGTCATGCCAGCTTGAAGAACTTCGCACCATAAATGACCAAACTCAATAATAGTTTGAGTTGTCATAGGAATATATGAATTACCGTACCAGTTCTCAACCTCATTGATAAAATCCTTATCCTTAAGATTTTGCATGATGTCATCATACTCTTCTTTTGTAATATAAGGAATTGTAGAGGTAGTAAAAGAAGCTTTACCAGTAGTAGGTAAAGGTGTCAATTGAGTTTGAGATTCAGTAGAAGCCACTGAACAAGAAACAATTGTGAAAAGAGAAGAGAAAACAATAAGAGTGGTGAAAACTAATCTTTTCATATCATCCTAATAGTTGGGAATCTGCCATTGATGTCTAGGGCATAGATTAAGAATTGCGGAAGCAACGACAGCAGAAAGAAAGTCGAACGTGTCTGCATTGGCGTAAGTGAGCTCGGATGCTAAAATTGCAAGAAGAGTCTCAAGATTTATTCCAGTATCAAGAGTAGAACAAATGGTATAAGCCATGTCCAATAATTCGTCATCAGAAAGATATATGACACCAGAGTAAATAGAGTAAAGACCGTCTATATAAGCCTGCTCATCATATGTATAATAATTAGAAGGAGGTGTGTATTTGGGAGCAGTTGTGGTGGGACGAGGTCTTGTGGTGTCAGGTATATCCTGTGTTGTGGCAACATCTTCTGGAAGACTGTCAACAACATATATTGTTTGAGTCTTACCACAGCTAACAAGAGCAAAAGTTGCAATTAGAGTAAATAATAGTTTTTTCATAAAAGATCCTTTGTAGCGGTCGTGCGGATTAATTCCACCAACCATTATACACGATTTCTCAGGTTGCCGACTGATTAGAGTTGGCCGCTACAAAACAGTATAAGATGTAGAATAGCAGTCAATACTTCCCCTCGTAGAGTTGGATGACTGCTATTCAGAGCCGGATCTCAGGATTGAACTGAGGACCTACGCATTACAAGTGCGTTGCTCTACCACTGAGCTAATCCGGCTAAGGAAAATATATTAAGAATTGGCAGTTTCACATTCGCTACATGGTATATAAATACCATGAGCTTCACATGTATAACGCCAACTATCTTCTGCATCATCAATTAAAGTATCTTCAGGAGAAACCTTCGGTGAAGGGGGAGATGGGTTCTTTGAACCTTTAGATAGTTTTCTAAATTTTGCAAATGACATATACTCTCCTAGGTAATGAGTGCTACCATAATGCGAGTGACCCCGTATAGTGATGCCTAATTTAATCACTCTTATTTTTTAGTATTATGATAGCACTCGAAAATTGGATACTAGCAAACAGCGGTTAGCAAAGCATTCCGATATTCATTCCAGTGATTATTGTTTGTTTGTTTATGGATGTCTGATAGTATCCAGTGGGGCGTGAGGGGATCGAACCCCCGACCGAGGCATTATGAGTGCCCTGCTCTAACCACTGAGCTAACGCCCCGTTAGCAGATATAACGTCACAGCGTGTATTTAATCTGCGATAGAATAGAGCATGTCAGCCATGTACTCAGATTCTTTATTGAAAACTTCTATCTCATATTTAACGTGTTCTCTAATGTGAGAGGGTAGTTTATCAAGAGCAGAATTAATCTTATCTAGCATAGATCTTATATGCAATAGGTGCTCTTTTTCTTGTTCAGTGATGACAAGAATAGAATCATTCATAGGATCAGGTTTCTACTGGAATTCTACCGGATAAAACAATATAAGATCTAATAGCTAATTCATGAACATGGAACGTATCGGTCTCTTCATTAAGTTCATAATCGCAACCAACATAAAGCTGGTCACGAAGCTGTTGATCAATAATTGCAACAGCCATAGCATCTTCTTGAAATTCTCCAGGAATATCAAGAATAATTTCAGCAAGAACTTTAACTTTCATTGAAACTCATTTCATCTTCATAGTTTCTTTTAGCAAGATCTATTGCAGGATCATACTCGTCCCACGTACAAGAATCACCAGTCATAACATCATAGGGAACTTGATCATCTTGATACAATTGTTCAAAAGCTCTATGGATATATTTTAAACGAGTATCTTCGGGAAGATCATCAAAGTGAACTGGTTTATTCATATACGCCTTATAATAAAGAGGGCTAACAGAACGTAGCCACTTACGCCACTTTTTTAAAGTAAACCAGGACTGTGATGGTGTATCAGCAGCAAAGAGAACAGGATCTCTTAGGCTGGGAGACATCCACCAATCATCGTATGTACGTACACGATATGGGGTATATATAGGGCATATTGAAAATGTACCAGTAAAGCCCTGCTCATATTGAAGATTCATCCATACTTTGGATTCACGAATAGAAGGAAAGGGTCCATAGTATTTTGAAGGAGAATAACCGGAACTACGAACTTCCACAACACAAGGACCTTTAAATGGTAAACCTAGAAATTGAGGCATAAGTATTCCTATAAATATTAAGAATTGTTAGAAGAGAATTTAGAAGCCATGAAGTAAGCTTTATAAGCAGACGCGAGGTGGATAAGATCTTGCGGCATAACTTCATTGCGTTCTTCACGTTGCTTAGCACTTGAGACAATAGACCTTAACCATTGAATAGATTCGTTAAGGTATTTGTCATCAGTGTCAGGACGGAGATATGTAGTAACAAAATAGGATAAGTTGGTCAAACCTAAATTGTGCATAGTGCCAATAATATTAAGCATGAGATAGCCTAGGGCATCAGCGTATTCAGAAAATTCTGGATGCTCATCAACAAACTTTTCAAGAGCTGTTAGATTAAAGTTATCCTGAAGTTCAGAATCATCTATCTCATAAATGTCAAATGTAGGGTTATCATTATTATTTGTCATAGTGCCTCCTGCAGGGCTCGAACCTGCGACCAATGGATTAAAAGTCCACTGCTCTACCGACTGAGCTAAAGAGGCAGTAGGACGACAGAAAGCTAAGGAATGAAAACTGTCGTCCCGTGGGCCTGGTGGGACTCGAACCCACACTTGAAGGATTTTAAGTCCTCTGCCTCTGCCATTGGGCTACAAGCCCAGTTTGCTTACGTCTGAGCAGCAAACAGGTGGGCATCAGTTAAGATGCTGTAGATACCATTATACCAGTCAATAATAGTATCTAACTGTTCTAATTCAGAATTTGTATAATGAGATTTAGCTGTTTTCAAAACATCAACAGTTGTCCTAATATAGTTAATTTCTTCAGGATTGTTACCGATAGCAATTGCTAGCGTCATTACATTACCTTTCAATAAGACGGATTCACCCCCCTCCGTGGTCTTTTTTTTAAATGATTATAGATTATTTTATATCTTTAATTAGTTTAATTTTTAGACAATCTAAACATAAAAGTTTGTTATATTTTTTAGATTTATATACTTCTTTTGAAACAATAGAACATTCAGAACATTTGCTATTTCTAGGATGATATCTATTAGCAGTCGGTGTAGATGTCATATACTTCAAGCAGGTCCTGGACAGTTTGATATGGAACGGAATAAAAATTACCATCATCAAGATGAGTTATAGGATTCATTTTAGATAAAAATAAAACATTTCCAAAAATACAATAGTTAGAAGGTAAGGAATTAAGATTAGAATATTTATATCTTAGATAAAAAGTAACAACAAAATTTTGTAATTTAGTTAAACATTGATAGGAAGAATTTATATAAATAATATTATTATCATCTAAATTAATATACATTTGTTGATCATCAGGAAAAAATATATCTAACATATTATCAACGGTGTCAGTAATTATTTGAGGGGAAAAATCTTTATGATAAGAAACCAAAAGACCCTTGACAATATTGTTTGAAGAATCGGGAGTTAACTGATATAGTTCTGGATTTATAATAGGATGAACAACATTAAGAGGCACAGGTATCACACAATGTTCTATATGTATAATTAGTTTTTCTTATTTGTGCAGGATTAGAACATATCTCACAAATAGAAAGAGATCTAGCCTCTGCATCACCGATAACAGATACAAAAAGTTGGATATTTTTTTCTTCTATCGGTTCTGCATAATAGCGTAAGCCACCAAACTTTTCTTTAATTTGATATACAACATAATTATTATTTATCTCAGATAACTGTTTATGTGCATCAAATACAAGAGGCATCCAGCCAGGACCAATCCAAAAATTAGGAACAAGGCCTGCATGAAAACTATCAAGTATTTCAAGAGCCAAAGAAGTATTTTTTTGACAAAAAAGATAAAGATCAGTTTGACAAGGTTGATTAATATCTTCTAAATATTTATTCCAAGTTAACAAATTGCTATTCATTTATATCAGCCCATGTTATCATGTCAGTATAAAAAGCAGAACCAATAGTATTATTGGTAGTAAAAACAACACGAGATATTCCCGCATCAAGAATTTCTTGAACACACCATGAACATGGCTTAGCTAAAGCAGGAATATCTTTTGAACGTAAACGAGCAACATAGAGAGTTGCTCCTCGTGTGTTACGGGTATTCTTAATAACTCTGATTTCTGCGTGAGTGGAAACACGGTTCGGAGGAGTGCTAGGAGTGATTCTGGGAACATTAACATCACCGCCTAACACTCTCCCAGATTTGACAAGCAGAGCTGCCATCCTAAACCTGTAGGTAGAAGTAGTAGCATACTTTGCAGTTGCCGCCAAAAAAGACAAATCAGTATTAGATAAAGTATCAGGTACATAAGTATAGTCATGATAAGGATCTATGACTAAACGATTGTAGTAAAAAAGAGATCTTGACATGTGGTCCATTATAGCACATTACCACTTAGATCTAGTGTTTTTAATTTTTTTATCAAGCCATTGAGGTCTAGGATTGTTCTCGTAGTATTTAGAAATTATTTGACTGGCAGTGCCTTTTGTCATATCAGAAGTAAGAGGAACACCAATGCGTTTAAGAAGTTTCTTTTGAGCATCGGTGGGACCATCAGATCTCCAAGTCGCTTCAGCGTCTATCAAATTAGTTTGAAATCTTTCGGTAATCCATTTATCTGAACGAACAAAAGCGTCTCTCATATCAGATGGGTAGCCTAGAATCTTGCTAACAGTTTTAAAACCGTCACGAACAAAAAATTCTACAACCCATCTACCAAGGGCATCAATATATATTCTGATAGAATTTATACTATTGATACCCAAGTGATAGTTATTTTCGCCAACTTCTGCCCAAACAAAACGTGAGTACTGTTGAACAAATTCATTTGGAGGAGGTGGCATAAACAAATCGATACGCTTATAGGCTAAGTCAATATCAGAAGGATCAAGAACACGTACTGCCTCACCAGGACAGAATTCTTCAAGTTCTTTATATTTGTTTGCGACTTCGGTCAGAGACTGACCTTGCAAATCGAAGTCGGGAGGTAGACCGAGAAGAGAAGGAAGGCCAATAGGCTTCTTTCCTTTGGTGGTATCGGCAAAATCGAGAACAGTACAATGTGGTTTTCCTTCGTGAAGTCGGGTACCGCGACCAACAATTTGCGTATAGAGTAAAGTTGATCGCGTAGGTCTAGCCAGAATTATTGTTTGGACGGAGGGTTCGTCGAATCCTTCTGTAAGAACTCCGACGTTAACAATAACTGTTGTTCTATTCTCTTTAAAACGTTGTAATATATCTTTGCGAAGATTTTCTTCAGTCTCACCTAGAACGACCTCAGCCTTTACTTTCGAGGAATTAAAGGATGCGGCCACGTTGTTCGCGTGTTTAACACCCGCACAGAAGACGATGGCTTTCGATCCAGGTACCAAATTATTATAGGCAGCAACAATAGCAGCATTGCGTTCAGGATTATCAATAGCGTCTTCAAGCTGAGAGATAACATAGTCGCCTTCATGGGTTGCAACTCCAGATATATCGGTATTGGTTTTGATTCGATAGCCAACGAGCGGACATAAGTATCCTTCCTCTATAAGATCTTGTATTGTCTTATAGTATACTATCTCATCGAATACTTCTGTCAAACGTGTATTGTCAGATCTTTGTGGAGTAGCTGTTACGCCAAGAGTATAGTCAGGTTGAAAATAATCTAAAATACGCCTATATGTAGGAGCTGCTGCATGGTGAGCTTCGTCAACAACAATTGATTTAAAATAATCTTTAGGATATTTTAATATACGTTGAGATTCAGCTCTACCTAAAGTAGGAACAGATGCGACAACAACGTCGGAATATCCAGCAACATTTTCGCCCTGTTCAATTTGTATATCCAAGTGAGGATTAGACCAAGAGATCTTCTCTTTTGCTTGAATCAAAAGTTCAGAACGATGAGCCAACACTAGCATTGGCAAAGAGTTTTGTTTAACTTTAGGTAGATGGGAGAAGATTACAGTTTTGCCTGCTCCAGTAGGAAGAACAATAAGTTGTCGATTAATTCCTTTGTCATAAAAAGAATTAATAGCATCAAGTGCTTCTTGTTGGTATGGGCGTAAAGTAATCATATCAGTAATAATTCAATTCTCCGTAATAACTTTCTTTAGACATAATATCTATGAGTTGTTCATCAATAGCTTCAGTCGAAGAAAGTTCAGCTTTAATATAAGCTTTTTTATTTGTTTTACTATAAATAATTAAAGTAGTGGGAGTAAGATCAGAAAGATCTTCTTGTTGGGGAGTAGTAATCATTTTCGTTCCTTATTGTGGAGACATTTCAAAATAAGAAAACTTATTCTGAAAGTCTTGAATTGCGTATCCCTTATAACTAAGATAACTAAGTATCTCAGAAGAGGTAAATACGGGACCCGGCATATGAGTGAATACAAAGAGCATGCTGATAAAATCAGCGCCTTCGTGTTCGCCGTCCATATCAGCTAAATTAGTTAGATTAGATATGTCGTCATGCCAAGTAAATGTATTGTTTTGTGTATGAGTATATGGAAGAGTTAATATGTATGCAGAATCATCTGACAGAATAAAAACATTAAGCAAATCATAGAGATGATCGTTAATGTCTATTTTAGCTGTCATAGTAATGATAGCAGTTTTAGCTGAGAAAGCAGGAAAAAGATGCATGATCTCAGAAAGAGCATATGAGTTTTCTTCAAAAGTACCAACATTGGGAACTGTTACAGCCATCATTCTATTATCAGAATGACTGATAAAGGCAACCATGGGATGGTACTTCATGTCATTAGAAAGTTGCTGCTCAACTAATGACTTAAGAATAGATACTTCTTTCTGAATATCAGAAAAAAGAGGTTTAAGGGTATCATAATCAACAGTCATATCATGCCTTTGTAAGAGCATTGAGTGCTGAGAAAAGTGCATAAGTGCCATAGAAATACAAGAAAGCTGCCATAGCAAGTGTGACAAAATGCACAGCAGCTAGCATAATGATGGCAAAGAATACTGTTTCTACAGCCCAGTAGGATAAGATGGCGGCTGCTTTTGTTTCTGTTCTTTTAAAGAAGTTTTTAGTTCTACCAAATAATCTACCAACTTTAAAACCCAATGAACTACCGGTGGGCTGATGAGAATGAAAAAGATAAGTGGAATCATTAATCCTCACAGGTAGTAGAGAATTGTTAGAACTAGTAACGATAATATTAGAGTACATTCTGTCTCCTTAATTGCATGAGATCTTGCATCCTGGTTTTAAAGGAAGCAAGATGTCTAATAATTTTTGAATAAAAAAAAAGTTCCTTTAATAAGTATTTTTATTTATACAGTGAAGTTATCTGAAACTTCCTCTTTTTTAATAATAATAATTTCATCTTTAGGAAGCCAACCAAACCATCCAGTTTTAAGACTGCGTAATAGCATTTCATTTTGACGATGAGGTCCAAATTCTTTTTCAAGAATAAATGTAGGACCTGCTTCGTTGATGCGATTACGGGTACGTTTAGTTGCTTTCTGATGATTTTTGCCAAGTGTGACAATAATCAAGGTAATATCCTTTGGTAAAAAAAAGCCCCTGTGGAAGATATATATCCTCCACAGGGGCTAATGTTTAGGTGGCAAATACAAATGGTGATGTTTGAGAATGAGCATTTTGATACTGAACAGGATCAGTATACTCAATCAAATTACCATGTTGATCTGGCCATGCAAACTTGTTGTTCTGATAGCG
>Ga0129336_10001509_pt1 | contig 14136 bp, 15 predicted proteins | sample CPB6_02_DNA_FD_96878 | JGI IMG/M metagenome (GOLD analysis project Ga0129336, IMG submission 96878) | Freshwater to marine salinity gradient microbial communities from Chesapeake Bay, USA - CPBay_Sum_0.6_0.2_DNA | ecosystem: Environmental > Aquatic > Marine > Coastal | place: USA: Chesapeake...
CTATGTTGACTGTTACTGCCATACTATGTTAATTGTTTCATTTGCTAATGTTGCTACCGTCACCGTATTCTGTAATACGTTATCCACGTACACATTGTACGTAGTATCGGGAAGCGTTAACGTCCCACCACTCGCAACCGTTACCGTGTACGTGTTATTGCTATTCTTTACCGTTGCTGATGCACACGTTGTAGTGCCTCCACCATCATTTGGATATGGCGGTGTAACGAATGGTATATTACACCTGTCATCGCCTTTTGCAACCTCAACCGCAACCGTAAACGTAACACCTGCTAAATTCTTGGGAGAATACTCAACCAACAAATCCAAGTTAAATAACGTGTCACGGTTAATGCGCCACTTGTACGCAGGATGACGAAGTTGTGCAATAATATCTTCCGCTATTTGAACCAAATCCGAATGACGTTCCAACTCGTCAATCTCACCGCGTATAACGGAGTCAACTAACCAGAAACGAACGTCAAATGTAGTGCTGCTTATTCCACGTTGTGCGCTTTCTACATTGCACCATAATTCAGGCGTGTTCGTAGTACCCGACGCGTAATGCTCCCAAGTATTACCATACTTAAAATCATTTATCTGTCGATGCTGCGTCGCTATCTCCTGAATGTTTGCGATCAGTTGATTTAACGTCGTTATGTTGCTGTAGCTTGTCATCGTGCTTCTTCGCTAAGTATTCAATAAACTTTTTAGCGTTCTTTGTCTTTTTAGAAATCGATTGTGTTCTCATCACCTGTTCCGCATGGGTTATAGCCTGATCGGTATTTGCCCATATAAATACCAACGTTATACTGTTTGTGCTTTGGTAAGACCGTATCAACTCCATCACCGGGATCGCCGTACAACGGATACTGATCTTCGTACTCGATAAGGTAACGCATCAACATATCTGCATCCGTTTGACCTTTGTCCATGAAGTATTTGTATAGACGATCTAATTCGCTAATAGTAGCAGGTGTAGCGTTATCGCTGTTCATCGTCATAACGCCTTTCTGACGCATTTTGTAGTTGAACACGTATAAACCATTTGCCAACACGTAGAACTTCATTACAGGATTAATGTACGTGTTTAACAGCGTTGTGTTTAATTGTGTCAACGTGTTATTTTGCACCTGCGTTAACAGTTGATCGTACAACGCGCTGCCTAATATCGGACGGATGTAGTGACGCTGTGTGTCCCATATTACCTCGCACAGTTGCTGTTGATCGTATGTGCTTTCAACGTATGCCAATAGACCTTCGTCGTTAGGCTTGAACAATAACGGCTTATTTATCGTACTCATAATTAATTTCTTTCTCTAACGATTACTTGTCTCCATGTGTGACGGCATTGCGGTTGTGCCACGCCTGTATTCGGATTTGTGTACCATCCACCGCGCAATGACCATACGTTGCGATCTTCCTCAACGCTCATCATGTTTATGTCCTCACGGCTGTAAATCTTATTGATGCTCATTAGCTCAACACAGAACGGACGCGACTTACCACCTGCAACTAACTTAGGTGCGTTAGCAGATAAGTCATAACGGTACATCACTTTCAGATTCTCCGTCTTAGCAGGTTGCTCCTTAATCAACTCTTGACCTTTTTCGGTCAACTCATACGCTCCAACCTTATCACCTGCAATCTTTTCTGGTGACCATTTGATGCTCTTATTCTCACGCAATCTGTCAATAGTATCTTTGACCTCACCGATAGAAACCTTTGCAACCTTAGCAATATTCTCGGCAGGAATGAATGGATCTTTACTAAGCAAGTCCAACACGACACGATCTAAGGATTTAATTTCAGCCTTTGCAAACGTCATAAACTCCTGCTCACTTGCTGCGATCTCGTCCGCGTCAAAACTCAAAACATCGCGCTCACTTAACACCTCGTATTGATTAGCATCAACACCGTATTTCATAAACACCGCAATATTTGCGTCGATTGTTGCTTTATTAAACGCATAAGACTGTTTGTTCTTTACACCCAAGCGGTCAATAACATATTCGGTCAATCGCTCATCACCTAAGATGCGCTCAATAGTCGCGTCACTCGGCATCCAGTCAACGGACTTAACGCGCTTTAATTTTAACGTGATAGGCAGCCCAATGTCATGCACGATCTCATTGATAGCGTACTCCAAACAACGCTGACGGCTTATCACGTAGCGGTTGTAATAACTTTCCTCCATTGTAGCCAACTCATTGCGCTGACCTAACGCACCCTCCGTAGATATTCCCAACAATAACTTTGGAAACTCGTGTGAGGCCAAAATATTGTATTCAGATTGGTCTGCGATCTCTTTGTACAGAGTCGATTGGTCAGGAACGTTTATTGGCTCAATAGCAGCAGCCTGTTCGATAGACTGATAAAACCCAACCATCAATCGCTTACCTTCCGGACTTGTAAAGTTCTTAGTAAATGATTCGGTTATCTCTTGCTGCTTCTCGTCATCAGGAATATTGCCAAAGAACTTAGCGTTAATCATTGGCGCAAATGACGCGGTAATATTTGTGTACTGAAAATCAGAATACGCAATGTGATTTTCTATCCATGTCAACGCTCCACGATATTGCGGTAATGCATACACGTATTGGTCAGGATGGTATGCAGCATAAAAGTAAATCTGCTCACCTTCGCGCTCATTTGGATCGTAGCCGTCATAAACTTTGTAGTCAGGCTCTTTCTCAAAATTCTTATTCTCGATGCGTTTACCTTGCTTAATTATGTACCATTTACGCGTATAGGCGAATTTGCTCATATCAGCATTGGTACGCAGGTTAGCAACGTCGATGTGTTCTAATGTTGCAGTACGCTTGTTCTTTGACCATTTCACGAGAATAGCGAACATATTATGCACCTCGAAGTCTAACGCCCAACGCAATGTTGATTCGTTCAAATCCGTGTCAGCAAATGGCTGTTTAATCAACTTATCTGCTAACGACTTTTGTGCAACGGTCATATACGCGCCCTTAGCGTAGTCCCATCCTGCACCTGCAATGTAGTTAACCTTTGCGTTGATTATTGCAGAATGAAACGAACAACGTCGATATAAGTCAATTAAGTAGTAGGGAAAATCATTCTTCTCACCTGACTTAATAAACTCCGAATCTTTGATCTCAACAAATTCAGGACGCTTTCTGTTGTTCAGTTGCAACCAATGAATCTGTGGTTTATTTTGCTCACTCATTAGTAATGATATTGCGTTGTGTTAGTAGGCATTTGATACGCCTGTTCATTTACGTCGTTAACTTTTAACTGTCCCTTTTCGACAAGTGACGTAGCTAATGACGGGTTGGTATTGTTGCTGCTCGTTTGCTCGTAAACGAAGTATTGGTATATCTGTTCGGTTAGCGTTGCCGTTGTCCCTTCAATAAATACAAAGGTATCTTTACGGCTGTCACTCGCTGATGGCTGCGCTATCCACGTTACTACCGTCTGATCACCGCCCAATATATAAAACAAATAATATGGATTTGTTAGCGTTGTTTTTTCTGTCAACGTTAACACCAACGTGTTGGATGCTCCTTTTGTAACTTGCAACATAATAATAAAATTACAAAACGAATTTTTGTGTAATAAAAAACGCGCCTACCGTAAGATAGACGCGCCAAACCAAACTATGAACAGAAAACAAACTATACTCCTAAAGCAGTCCACAAGTTAGTGACGTGTGGTGCTTTGATCTTTTCCATACCGATAAAGGTAAGAGTGTAGCCGTTACGATCACCGTACGCAGTACCTGATTCATCAACAGATGATGAACAGAACAAACCGTTTTCGTAACCAAACACACGAACCTCACCGTTATTGTATTTCACAGCGACATGGAATGTACCACCGTGATATTTCTCAACCTCATTCAAGATAGCAGCATTCTTTTCGTTCCATACCCAGTTAACTGTTGGAGCGTACATTGTTGTGCCATTCTCGCGTGAAGTCGTTCCGCTGTCTGTAGCGGTTGCAGTAGCCTCTTCGCATTGCAAAGTGTACCACCCTGTCAATCCATTGCCCGACAGAGTTGCCTGACCTGATGTCAACGCAAAGCCTGTCAAGTTAGAATTAAAGGTTTTTACCTTAATCTCTTTGATACCGCCTACGTTGTCACGACAGTCGATAACAAAAGATTGATTGATTGAACAACTCATCGTCTAATGTTTTATAAAGTGGGCAGCCTTACGGGGCTGCCACACTTTGATTAATTAATTATGCTGTCTTGAAAGATACTACGTGCTGAGGGAAGAATACGCCAGTTGTAAACTTCATGCGTACACGAGCGTACAACTTGTCATCCTTCTTCTCATACCAAGCCATCCAATCGTTAGCATCTGTAATTTGGTCAGTTGCGATGATCAAATTTGACTTGTAGAATGTGAAGATACGGTTTTTGAACAATGCAGGCATACCGCTCAACTCGTCGTTGTCAGAGTTCAATCCCGGTACCGCTTGGATAACCATGTTAGTACCCGGCAATGTTACGCGACGTGCTGCGATGTCAGCAGTTGATGCAGAGTAGTGGAAATAATTTTCGTTCTTAATCTTGATGATCAATTTGTCGAAAGTATCGTCACCGCAAACTGTGATCAAATCCTCCTTACGCTTCATAGCAGCAGGAACAGCTAACCAATGATTGTCGAAAATAGTAACAACGTTAGAAACTGTGATTGAAGTTTCGCTTGTAGTGTTAGAGTTAACGTAACCGCCTAAAGTTTCAAGAGTCTGAATGAAACCGTTGAAGTGCTTTAAGTTACGAGTACCTGCACCTTGTGTCTTAGATGACTGCCAGTAAGCAGATTCCAAATCTTTTGCGATTTGCTCCGCTGTACGTGCCATGATTGTAGATACTAATTCAGGAGCAGAATTCTCATCCAACTTAGCACCTGCACGTAAGTAACGACGAAGTGACTTTGCGTCCAAATCTTTGAAACACCAATCCAACTCAACTTTCATTGAATCAACTGTTAAAGTGATCTGATCAAAGTTACCAGAATCACCTGATGGATTTACAGTAGCGCATGAGCTGTCTGCCTGAAAATAAGGATCAACATCAAAGTAAGTCAGACGCTCTGAATACTTGATGCCTTCTACAACTGTTACCAATGGAACAGTCACAGGTGAATAAATCGCAATCGAACGTAAGTCGGCTGCTTCGTCGGTGACGTGGTTCGTCATCCCTGTTAAATCAAATGCCATTTTTTTATGTTTTAATTAGTGAATATTAACGCTTGAAAATTCGTGCGCGGATTTCCTCGATTGATGGCTTTGCCTTTTCTTCAACGCGGAAATTCTGCTCTTTTTTAGTTTCAACTTGTGGTGCATCGCCCAAATCCTCGATTGCCTTAGCAACTGATTCGTTAAACGCTAACATCTGCGTGCGGAACTTAGACAACTCTTCGTTCTGCTTTGTTAGGTTAGCTACCACTTCGCTTAATGCTGTGATGTTATCTTTTAACGCCTTTACTTCATCCTCGGTAAAGCGTTGAACTTTCTCCACTCGTTCTATTACCTCTTTCGGTGTTGTTTGTGAAGTTTCTTCGCTCATTCCTTCCGGTGCTACAGGCGCAACAACTTCTTCGTTGTTTGGCTCTTGCATTTCAGGTGCTTCAATCTCTGTGATAAAACCGTCAACGATTGTGATAACAGTTCCGTCCTCCAAAGTGTATTCACCTGATGCAGCAGGTACTAATCCTTCTGGAGTTTCTACGTTTACAGGTGTTCCGATTGCAGGTTCTCCTTCCCAAACTAAAACAGAACCGTCAGGCAATACAGCCTTTCCGAATGCTTGTTCGTTGGTGTTTACTTGTTCGTCTTTGAACACTGCAAATGCAGACTTCATTTGTTCAGCGAACTTCTTGATAGTATCTTGATTGATTGCCATGTTATTAAAATTACGGTTTAGTAAATTCGTTTAGAAAGTTATCAATAATCGTGTCCATTGATGCTACAAGTTCGTCATGTGGGTTAGGTTCGTCAGCCATAAAATCAAATCCGAATAATCCCTCAACGCTGAATCCTTTGTACTCGCCGTTGGTAATCTTTTCGCGTATTTCAGGTGATTCCACGTAGTAAGATAAAATCCAACTACCGTCCTCCACATCTTTGAACGCCTGTGGTGCGTTAACACCGCGCTCATTATCCACGATCATGGATTCAACCATATACACACCGTTAGCGATATCTTCCGCGTCATGCATCTTATTAACCGCGTTAAATCGTTGCTGCTTCGCCCACTTTTTAACGATGGTTTTGATTGTCTCTTTTGAAACCTTAACAAAGTATTCGCCTTTGCTGTCATTGCGGTAAATCGGGAAGTCGGCTCTCATTGCAACGCCGGTAACAATCCATTCTTTGTCGTTCACAAAGTACATCGGCTTCGCTTCGTCAAATACTACAAAGTCAACCTCTACCGCAGGTGCATCTACTAAAGCATTCATCGACACGCCAGTATTGTCGTTCATGTCAACTGTCATTTCGTAGATAGGTAGCTTTTTCTTTTTCTTTGCCATGTTAATAAAATTACAAATGTGTTGTTCGTTTAGAATCGAGCAAGGTTCTCGACAACCTGAACGTTATTGTTGACCTCGTTTATTTCGGTTACTGCCACGTATGCCGTTGGTTGATTGTTTTGTTGGTTAATCACGTTACCCTGTTGATCTAATAGCGTTGACGGTTGCGCTGCGCTGTTGATGTTTGGTTGGTCGTTAATCTGTGCTAATCCCATACCGCCACCCATGCCACCGCCACCACCACCACTTGCAGATGGATTGTCAACGTTTGTCTGCATGATGTTACGAACCTGTGCAAAACCTGCAACTAATGACGCTGCTGCTGCAATGTACGAAGCAGGTGCAGGTAATGTCGCTAATGCTTTTGTCGCTGACTGATATGTGTTAATTACAGCCTGTGCCACGCTAAACGCCTTTTGCGCCTTTGCGTTTTTCTTTGATGCGTCCGCTAATGCTCCAAATAATTGTGAAGTTGCTGTTTGCGTTGAGTCGTTAAATTTCTTATTCAGGTTTTGAGTTCTGATAACAAATCCATCCTGCAGATACTGCATTTTATCGACCAACGTCTTTTGTTGCTCCGCTATGTAATCACTAAGGTCAAGCGTTCCCTGCTTAATAGCTGCGACACCGTCTTGCGTTGCTTTGACTTGCATTGCAATAATAGGTTGGAATACTTCGTTTGTCTTTTGTATTTGTTCCTGTTGCGCAACTGCTCGTTCTTTGTATTGCTCTTTGAGGAAGTTGGTATGATTAACTTCTATAATTTCTTGTTCTGTTATTAAGTTATCCAACTGCAAACGCGCCTGATCAACCGCATCGACATACTCCTGTAAATTCTGTTGTCTACGTGCTGCCTGTGCTTTCTCTTGAATGGCTGCCATTTCTGATTGCCCAGTTACTTTGAGCATCATAATATAAGCCTCACCAATGTAGTCCAATAATCCTTTCTCCGCTTCCTGTTGCTTTAACGTTGCTTCCGCTGCTGCGAGTGCTGCCTTTGCACCTTTGACTTTTTCGGCAACTTGTAGCTTTTGTTTCTCATAAATGCTCTGCTCTGAATCACCACGCGCTTGTGCTAACTTTATTTCATTGTCCAAATATGACGCACGTAATTCGACTTGTTTTGTCGTTTGTTCGCTGACCTTTTGCAATCGACGCGCTTCGGTGTTTAGCGGATTAAAGTAATTTACCACCTCCTTAATCGCAGTACCTAACGCCACAACCGCAACCGTAACAGCGATAACAGGATTAGCAGCGATAACAGCATTTAACGCCCTCCACGCTTTGCTCATATCCTTTAATGACTCCAAGCCTTGCGTCAAAGCCATTGCAGCCTGTAACTTCATGATCGTCTGTTGCACTTCCTCCGATTCGCCACCGAACAAAGCCATTGCACCTTGTAAACCCGCTACCGCTCCAGCTGCTTTTTGTGCGAAACCAACTACGGCCTGAAAACCGTCAGGATGCATCGCTGCCATCGCTTCGTTAGCATCCTGAACGCGATCTTTTAACTCCGCTGCTGCTGCTGCTAACTGATGGAACTCCTGACTGTCCTCCGCAACGCCAAGCATTTGGTTACGGATAGCCTTTAGCGAGTCGCGTACCTCTTTAACAGATTTTGCAGCCTCCGCTGATTCAATGGTTAGTTTTATTACTTCTTCTCTTGATGCCATGTTATCCTATTTTAATCGCTAAGATTTGTGTGCCTTTATCGCTGTTGTTCGTTGCGTGGTTTGTTGTGTTATATCCTGTGCCGTCGTAAATTGTGATGGTGGACGTATGTGTTGTTAATCCACGAGCTGCACGTAGCTTGTAAGTCGTAGTTGTTGATGGTGTAACAATTCCAAACACGCTTGTCGATGTTGGTGCATTTAATGATGCCGTTCCCGATGCAGGTCGCGTCATTGCAGTTTCCGATATTACGTTGTTACTGCCATCAGTCAACGCGATAAATCCCTGAATGATTAAGTTAGCAGCAGCACCTACAACGTGACCAATAACGAGCCATGTTCCTGCTGCCAATGACACGCTACAGCCTGTAATGTCAGCGTATGTCGCAGCACTTATTGATGTTGTAGCCGTTGCGTATGCCTGTGCTGTTGTTATCGTTGGTGCTTTACCATCCAATGCTGTTTGTAAGTCGGTTACATCAGCTATTGCGTGTGTATGCGCTGACGGTGTAAATGTTGACGGCTTACTGCTAACATTTGCCCACTCCACAACGTTTGCGGATGCAGCCACGTCAACGATACCGTTGTCATTTGTATCGTAAACGGATTTGAACATATTACCAATACCCGTATTAGGCTTGTAACTCATATAATGTAGAATTGTGTTCCGTTATACAAAATTGTTACGCTCTCATATTGTACGGTCATCGCGTAAGTTGCTAAACCGTCAATGTTGACACCGCCACCTGAAATAGTTACCGTATGCGCTCCTGATGTAATGTCTTTAATATCGATCACAGTTCCCGATGCGTAATCGGACGGTGATAGCGTTATCGTGAATGTTCCGTTTGCCAAGTAATAACCTGACTGCGTTAGCGTAATGTTAGCCGTCAAGGTAGTTGTGCCAGTCCCTTGCTGTCTAACGTTGTTAATGTAGACCACATCGCTTTCCTCAATGACAAGGTTTGACGAATTGATAACTGTGACATTTTGCAATAAAGGCGAAACAATAATATCGCTACTATCCTGAATGGTAATGTTAGACGTTCCACTACCAACGCGATTGCCACTACCCGATACCGTTGTGCCTGTGCTATCCTCTGCAATGTAGTTATCCCGCCCCACGTTTACCACGTTAGTTACTACCGCTGTTGATCCTGTGCTACCCCAGTTAAACGATGGTGCAGGTAAACCACCTAATGTTCCACCGTATGTAAAGTCGAGGTTCTTATTGGTCGCAGGTGTGAACGGAATGCCCGTAGCTAATCGCAATAACTCGACCTTTGTAGATTTTATTTGATTAGTGGAATAATCCACAATCTTATGCAGCCTGTAATTGTGACCGTCAATGTGAATAACACGTCTAAACGATAGGTTCAAAATATCCAACGGTGTTAATAGCAGGTAAATGCTGACCAATTTACTATTCGCGTTGGTGATCTCATTCATGTAGGAATAGTGGTAGTTGTTGTACACATTGTTATCTGTATACTGCGTAATACCACGCGGATTGACGTAAAATATCTCACGCGGAACACCGATGTTCACATCTAAGGTAGGCGTGTAAGGATCGTCGACGTGTCCCATGTAAGGATATGTCGTTTCCGTAAAGTTACCCGCTGCCGTTTGGTAAGTCCATGCCGTGTTAGTCGTTAACGCTCCACCCCAGTAAAGAATGCGCGGTTTTGTCTTCATCGGTGATCTATTACCGTTGTTTTGCACCTGATAGATGTGCGGTATGATTCTATCGTGTGACGAGTTGCTCAATATCGGACATGGCGCAAATCCTGTCTCAATTACTTTAATGGATTTGATAAAGTCGTTAGTAACGTCAAGCGTATATTCGCCAAATGTCTTATTCCAACGTTCACGGTAAAACTTATTCCAATAGTCGTTATCGTCGCTGTCTTTTACAACGTATCGTATCGCCTCAAGTAATCCCATTGGCGTAATGGTAACAGGTTTACTTACGTCAACCTTATCCGTCCAATCTTCGCTTGTTACGCTACCGAAAAAGTCATCAGGTGGATCGATGTATAACAGTTTCTCGTTGGTGCGGTCAGGTTCAACCATCAGGTTAAATCGTGATATCACCCACTTCAAAAAGTCCGCTTGTCGTATGTCAATCGGTAATACAGCGTTCATTTCAATCGTACTGCCTTCAACTACGACGGGATTGTTTCGTGTATTAAAAATTGTTACACCGCTATTTGCGTATGTCCTAAATGAATTTAAGTTAGACGTAACAACGCCTCCAAACATTCTGAACGTAATTTGATCACCTGTTTGTAGCAATAATGATGGCGTTGTAAATGTGACATTGTAGGTCAAAGTAGCCCATGATGCTATTGAACCAAAATAAATATTACCAGTATTTGTAGTTGATCCGATTGATATGTTGTTCTTATAAATTACCCAATAGACATTTCCTGTCCAGTTGGTAATTGTCGATGCTGTTATATTGATAAAACCAACATCGCCTGTAATTATAAACTCATGCCACCCTGATTCGGCAGCCGTAAACGTGTAGGTTGTAGGATTGTATTGACTTGATGGATCTGACACCTCCAAATCAAAAGGAAAATTCTGTGCAGCTAAGTTACCACTTACAAACGCTGAACTTCTTGCACGGAACAAGCTATTTGCCACACCGCTTGATGAAAGCGTTAACTTGTCACCGCAATAAGGCACAAATAACTTTTTGAAGTACGACGAATCCAAAAACGTGCTATCCCACGTATAGCCTACGCCCGTTACAATTTTCTCAACCAATGATCGCAAACTGATCGCAGGGAAAAAGTCCTTAACATCCCACGTAGCTTCTGACGTAATGCCGTAGTTGATCATAGGATAAACGTAGTTACCGTCATCGCTATCAACATTCGACCACGTTGCACGTTGGTTAGTGCGATCATACGTGTGATTGTCTGAACTGTAGTCCAAGTCCGTCAACTTCTTATCGCCTAAATCCGTAAAGATGTTTGTTAATGTACCATACAACTCGACGTTGTAAAACATCTTACCCAGTTGCTGCTGATCACGGTCAATAGAACGCAAACGCATATAACCGCGCAACTGCTCCACGCCATCCGTGTACAACACAAATGGCACTTTCAAATTCGGATTAAAGTCAGGCGTAAAGTTAATGATGCCACTTGTCTGTGTGTTATATCCGATTTCGAATACAGCATCCAATACCTCGCTCAATACTTTATCCTTGTATAGCTTTACGGTACGACTGAACGCACCGTTACGCTTGTCAGGATCGCGAATGTCAGCGATAGCGAAGTTCAAAGACGCACCTACCGCTTGTGATAGATTTACAAGCGTTCCGTTTATAAATAGTTCATCCCTCATCCCTGTTGACGTTTGCGTTTGTTGGCTAATCTGAACGATGTCTTAAATTCCCACAGCATATCCCATACCTTGTATCTGATAGTGTGGTAATTGCTATCAACTACAATCACAGGTCGCAAATACTCACCATTGTGCCAGTAAACTTCGGGGCTTTCAAATAGTTCTTTTAACCAGTTTATTGTAACCTCGCTACCTATCATCTCGGACGTGCAATTTAGCGTATCAGTTGCTGACGTGTACACTTGTCGCTGCCCTCTGTTAATTACGTCCTGATTCCAACTATTTCCTGACAGGTAGCCGTTATTTTTCTCTACAAACTCGCGCTCCACAGTTGACGTAATATCTCGACGGTATTTGTAGCTGTACATATCAAAACCACCTAACTCATTAAGGAATACTATCTCAACAGGATTTTGACCACGTGCCGTGCAGTCGCGCTCGAAGTAATACGATGTACTCGGATTGTTATTAGCGTAATTTGTTAGTGCTACTTCGTATCTGTTAACCGTGCTGTCAATCACAGGCTGCGAACCACTTGCTAAGGTAGCGTTGTTCAAATCCTCAACACCGATACCAACACGCAACAATTTATCCTGCGTAATACTTGCAGATGCTTGGTAAGGATTCTCAACAAGATAAGTGCCTAAAGTGTTACCGGCTGAATCGTAAGTTGTGCAGGTCAAATAATACGCACTACCTGACACGTCGTTAATAAAGTACAACCATCTTTGCTCGGAATCTGCAACGAATTTCTGCGTTTCAGGCTGTTGTGTAAGTACTACACCGCCTAATCCAAGCGTGTAATTCTGATAGTTGTATGTCTCCAACACCACAGGATCAAGGGACGCGTTCCATGCGTACTTCGTGCCTGTATCTTGCAGGTTAGGATAAACAACGGGGTTAGTTCCGTATTGTTCACCGAAACGAACTATGTAAGGTTTGTAGCTGTTAGTGCAACGCTGAAAGCCGTATACCGTGTGATCGATGTCATGGCTGATGTGAGCCTGTACGACGTTGCTAATGTCAAACGTACCGTAACCTGTAATTACATTGGAATCACAAGTTAATCGCGTATAACCTGCAACGCCTGACACGTAAATGTCAGCAACGTAGCGGAAATTAGGTTGTGCTGTGTTGGTAGAACCTACCACAAAGCGCATCTCATTGTACACGGGTGTCCACTCCTGTGGCTCGTGTGTGATATTAATTGCCATTATTCCTCTAATATTTCTGCCACAAAGACTTCGCCTGACTTTGTTAACAGCGTTTGTAATAACTCATTGATTGCATCCTCATTCCACACTTCGGAAAAGAATCCTTTGCCCTTTGCCACAAATCCTTTCTTGTGAATCTTGGACGATATAGCGTAAGACAGGCTATCACGCCATTGCAGCGTGTTCTTAAATGTCCGTGTGAATGATTTGCCCGTCTTTTTATCGGTCATCACCTGCTTTAGCTGTGGTGCGATACCGCGTTTACTGATCCACAATAACAGGTTTTTACGGACGCTTCCGTTTCCCGATGCTCGTGTTGGTCGACGCCCTTTGTCGATATACTCCCAATAGTTATTCATTACAATCGTCAACTGATAGCCGTCCGCTGTCGAAGTAACTATCGGTTCAATAGATTCTGCCAAATCGCTTTCGTCGTAGTATGCATCCTTACGTACTAAATTAGCACGGATAGCATCAACAACAGTTTGCGCCCATTCTTGTATGTAATCTTGAATTTCGTCGGATTCATTGGAAGCCATGTCCGTAAAATTACAAAACGGGTTATCGTTTACTTTGCATCTCGTGTTTTAACCGCTCCATCCGTTCAGCGTGTTCGTCCTGAACATCTTTGATTAACGCTAAACGATTATACCACTCATTCAGCGTTAACTCAAAGTATTTCTCTTCTTTGGTCAAATCCCCGTTGGTCATATTATAAATTGTGTAGGCTATTCCCCATCTGTCTCCGACGCTTTGATGACCGCTTCCGCTTCCTTCATTAGTTGATCGCTTAGGCTTTCCAAATAGGTTAGGACGTGAGGCTCGATGGCTTTTGATGCCGCGCAAAAAAAAAGCGCAATGCCGATTGCGATGTCCGCAGGTAGGTAATCTTTGAACAATTTGACACGCTCATCAAACGTTAGTTGCTTTTTGAACCATTGCTTTTTCTGGTCGCTGAAAATAGCAACGATGTACGGAAGTAGGTCGTACAGGTTGCTGTCGTTCAGGTTTAATATCTGTAATGACCGCTCATGCTTAACCTTTATCGTGTTGATGTTAGGTAGGCATACGAACTTGTAGCCTTTAACCTTAAATACAGGCTCGTATCGACTGTTTGGATATTCTGTAAGCAGTTTATACAACTCTTTGCGGTGTTCGTTAATTTCCGCAAAGTTCATACTGTCAAAATAGTCGGTAGGCTTTCCGTACCACATGGACAATAGTTTAATATCCCTATCCAATAGGTCAATGTCCAATACTTGCTCCTGCGACAATCGCATGAACTCACCGATGTTTCCTGCTGTTAAATTTCTGTATTTCATATTAAAAACGTATTGCGAAGTTAGCTCCTTTACCTTCTTTTAGTGCTGCGTGTGCCATTGC
>Ga0129336_10001514_pt1 | contig 14126 bp, 20 predicted proteins | sample CPB6_02_DNA_FD_96878 | JGI IMG/M metagenome (GOLD analysis project Ga0129336, IMG submission 96878) | Freshwater to marine salinity gradient microbial communities from Chesapeake Bay, USA - CPBay_Sum_0.6_0.2_DNA | ecosystem: Environmental > Aquatic > Marine > Coastal | place: USA: Chesapeake...
CCATTCAGCAGGGTAATAGTGAAAAAGATAGGCACACTGGTAAGATAGAATGGAATAGCACACAGCATGGCTAAGGTTGAAGCCGTAACCAGAGAAGAATTCCATAGTTTTCCAGAGATTGATCGCATCTTGTTCCGCAATATTTTTCTCCTTACACCCTTCGATAAATTTTCCATATAATTTCTCCTTTACTTGCGCTTCTTTACCAGTTCCCTTTTTGGTTAGAACTTTACGCAATTCGTTACCTTCGTCAAGTGTAATATCTTTTCCAAGCTTATGAGCAAGCAAACTCAATTGTTCTTGAAAGACGATAAATCCAAATGTTTCTTCCGTTACTTCACGCACAAGATCGTGAATATATTGAATACTTATTGGATCTTTTTTAGCTTCAACATATTTTGTATGTACGTTTGCAGATAGCGGACCTGGACGATAAATAGACGTAATGGCGGCAATATCTACAATATTTGTAGGTTTTGCTTCTTTACAAAACTTCTTTGCACCATTATTTGTAAACTGGAATGTTCCACAGAAGTTACCATTTTGGAACACATTCTCGTAAACCTTTTGATCGTTCAAGTTAATTTTTTCTGGACTTAAGAAGTCATCATAATACTTCTTAATATCCTTGAACGTTGGCTCTTTAATGCCGTGATGACGCTTTAAAATATGCTCAATACAAGTTTCAACCATTCGTAATGAAGCAAGACCAAGAACGTCAAATTTAATAAATCCTAATGGCTCCAAATGACGAACCGTTTGTCCTTCTGTCCAAGGAGTTTGAATAACACCACCGCTATTAATTAATGGCATTTTTTCATTCAAGTTGTCGGCAAATAGAACACCGCCAGCGTGACGAGAAATTGAACGGATTTGGCCTTGCAAGTTTTCAACGTGCGTTGCAACTTGTGGATATTTTGCAAGATAAGCAACAAGCGTTGGCGAATGTTCTTTTAGTTCTTCCCATGTTGGATTATAAACACCAGCAGTGATGCCGTGTAATTGTTTACAAATAGGAGTTGCTTCAAACAACATTTTGCTTGTTACGTCATTTACTTCTTGGAAGTTGATATCATAAAGCTTAGAAATATCCTTAATCAATGAACGAATTTGTAGGGTGTTGTAGTTTGAAATAGGTACAACGCAGTTTTCACCAAACTCTTTAATCATTGCTTCTTTGATTTCCATTGGATCGGAAACGTCGAAGTCAATATCTGGATAATCTTTAGCATTCTTACGAATAAAACGTGAGAATTGGAGCTTATACTTGATCGGATCAACTTCTGTAATATTCAATAAATATGAAACTAGCGAACCAGCACCAGAACCACGACCAGCGCCACACAACTGCTTTTCTTTTGACTTGTCCGCAATTGTTTTCATGGTCAAGAAGTACTTAGAAAATCCACGATCCTTAATTGTATGCAATTCTTCCTTTAGACGAGCAACATATTCGCTGTCCTTGTGAAGATTGTGCTTCTTTAGATTTTCAATAGCAATTTTTACCAAAGTATCATCAGCCGTTTCACCTTCTGGAACAACGAAAGATGGAAGTTTGATAGTTGTATCTGGCGTATAATTTTCAATACGATTTTCTAGAATCTCTGACGTTCTTTCAATGCTGTCAGCAATAAGCTGATCATCATAAGCAAAGCCCAGCTTTTTAGAAGTAAGTTTATAGAACTCATATAGTTGATCGCCATTTTTTGGATAAAGTTGATAAGCCATTTCATCTAATGAAACAGGAAGATTGCCAATACTCAGTTCATCCTTATTTTTTCCAAGCCAACCAAGCATCTTATAAATTTCACGATCCTTCCACATGTCTGGAGAAGGATAATGAGCATCGCAAGTTGTGATTAGCTGAAAACCATATTGTTTAGAAAGTTGAATAATGAATTGATTAATCTTGTGTTGGTCTGGATTCATAGCCCATTGGAGTTCGCCATAGAAGCGATCTCCAAAGATATCCATCATTTTTTCGACGGTCTTAGCCATCGCTCCAAGAACTGCACTATCGCCATTGTCACGATTGCGCCAATAATCGTTCCCAAGAATACCACCAATACAAGCGGAAGACGCAATAATACCATTGCTATGACGCTTGAGAAGATCAAAATCCATCCTAGGGAAGCGGTAAAAATTATCCCCACGATAGGAATCGCTAACCATTTTGAAAAGATTGTTAAGACCTTCTTGATTGATTGCGTTAAGTACAAGATGGCTTCTTTGATTAAGTGTGCCATATTTACCCTTTTTGGTTTCACTTTCGTCTTCAACTACAAGACCAACATCGTCATCAACTTGTTTTGCAAGTTTGGCGTCTTCCTTATGCTTTTCTTTTTCTAGCTTCCAATCTGGAATTGATGGATGGATATAGGCTTCAATACCGTAAATAACCTTGAAGTCGGTTTTGCCTTCATCCTTCATTTTTTTGGCTTTCATCATTGCATATGAAAATGAATTCATATTACCGTGATTTGTAAAAGCCATACCATCAAGACCATTGCTATATGCAAAATCAATATGTTCGTCTGGAAATCCCATTCCATCAAAAATACTGAAGGTATCGTGTCCGTGAAGATTTGTAAATTTTAATGTTGGTTTCTTACGCTCTGTCATTTTTTCTCCACTCAATAAAATAGTGAGCTGCTACGTTGCCAATGAAAAGTATACTAACACGCCATAGAAATTCTTGCAAGGTAAATTGATCAGTCATTTTTTAATTTGCTCTCAAAAATTTCTACATCCCTAATAGAAGCAAAAAGTTCTTTTGTTACTTCTCCAATAAATTCGCCGTCATAACCGCTGTTTCTTAATGATCTTGCGGCAAGGAAACAACGATATAGGACATCATTATGTCTATCAAGACGATCAAAATTAACTTTCAGTTTCTCGTACTTCTTCTTCCAATCTTCTCTCATTTTGTATTCTCAATTCCTCTTCAGTTGGGAACAGCTTTCTCTTCTCTTTCACAAACACTACACTATGTTTTTTTAGTTGTTTAGCATATTCACTGGCTGTATATTCACAATATTTCTGCCACGAACTAATGTCGTGGAACCATGACAACTCTACCACAGAATTATTCACCGTGTCAAGAGGCTCAAATATTTCTTCCAGAGTAAATTCTCTGGCATCCTTTTCTTTTCTCTTTTCCCAATCTTCTATATTCTTTTTCTTTACTATATCTCTACAGTTTTTATAGTCAGTTGCATCGAAAGTAAATGGCAGATGTAAACCATCCTTAACAGTTTTTCCTCCGTATGAGAAGATCGTTTGTACTTCTTCTCTCAAGAACTTTTCTCTATATTCTCTAATAAAATCTGTTGGGGCAATTCCATATGGAAACGAGCAAAAGAAACGTCGTGGAGCAACCCATTTGCTGATAAAACAAGAAACACGGAAGGCTGAATCAGCTCCGTGTAAAACGCTCCAGCCTAATGAATCTTTACGATCATAATCTTTTGGTAAAATTGGCACATAAAATATAGGTATGTGTTTTGTTTTATTATTAATACCTAATACATCGCCCTCTTTTATTGGATCTAAGATATAGTCACCTAAACGTTTACGTAATAGTGGCGTTGTACCTTTATGTCCAACAACCCAAATTGATTTGCATCCAGCAATACCGCATTGATAAACAGCTTGCTCAACAGCTAAATAATCTGGAGCAACTGGAATTAATGAATCATGCCATGGCATTTTGAAATCCAAGGCTTTTCCGCCAATTGGCACAATACCAGCAAGATGATCAATTTGATTGTACTTGTACTTTTTGTATTTCCCCATATAAATCCTCCCTGATTATTGGAGCAGGAACATTATACAACATTTCTATGCTCTTTGGAAGGTCTTTATAGACGAGTTTATATTCTGGATGAACAAAGCGACAAACAGATTCAAGTTTTATCTTTTTAAAACAATTATTTGTTTTGTCCCAACGACCTTTTATTCCTGCTTTTTCCATGAAATGAGCAGTTTTCATTCTTGCAGCTATTTCTGAACAATCGAACTTGTCCATATCCTCTTGTTTTATATAAGATAATGCTATGCAATCTTTTTTATTATCTTTATTTTTATAAAAGAATCGCGTAGATAATTCAAATACTATCTTTTTTACAAAATTATCACCATCTGTTTCTAATTCCCAATAATCGTGATAAAGTCCAGAGCGAACACTTATAGTATCGGCAACAAGATTTATATGATCTTGCTTTTCATATTCTGCTGGCATTCCTTCAAGTTCTATTGCTCCAATATTTGGAAGCCATAATTTATTAAATTTAACATTAATAACAAGATTTTTTGTTGTTGCTAATGTTAAAGTATTAGCATCTTCTAATCTTGCTGAAAATACGTTTTGCGTTGGTAATAAACCAAGCAAAGAGACTCTAGAATGTAGATCATCATATTCTTTTCTTTTTATTTGCGGATCTACGAAATCATAGATTGGTGGAGCAATAAAAGAACCAATTGAATAGAATAATGGTATATTTTTTGTATAAGCAAAACGAAGCGAGTCTAGATTTAGACCGAAGATTATCTCATCGTATTCTAAATCTAAGACTCGCTGCATTTTTAACCATTCTTTACTTCGTAGTATGCTTTAATTGTTTCTGGGAATAATTCCTCAAGAATTTTTAGCATCGCTTCTGCAACTTTTTGAATTTCAAGTTGAGCACCTTCATGCGATCTCAATTCAATAAACTTTAGAATATTATTGAGATTTGCGCTTGCATAGTATTCTGTATAAAGATTCTGTGGCAGAATGCCTCTTGCTTGTTCGCGGCAAACGCCTCTACGCATCATTTCTTCATAAAGAAATACAGCAGCTAAATGGTGATCTCTAATTGCTCTTGATGCTGTAATTTCCCCAACTTCATAAACAACTGGATCAATTAGATCGTCTTCATTGCTAGCTTGACGGTTTTTTTCGTGTTGAGTCCTGAACTTCATTGGTTCATAAAATTCTAGATTCTCTGCTGTATAACGACGAGAAATTTCGTTATATGACCAAGTGCGGTGTCGGTGATGCTGCGAACGAATAAAGAGTGGAACCTTTACCCGAAACGTAACAAAGCAGTGTTCTAGAGTGCTTGTATGTTTATGCCTAATAAGATAACGGATAAGTTTGCGATCCTTATCGTCTAGTTCAGATTTATGAACGCCAAACGATACCCGAGCAGAGTTAACAATAGTAAGGTCTGAGCCAATTGCATCGACAAGTTCAACTTTTCCAATCTTATCTCCATATAATTCAAAACTTTTCATACTTTCACCACCACTCCATAAACAACATGCTCTGGAACAACAGAAACATCTTTACCATCTACTTGAACAGTTTCAACGTTATGCGAAGGAACTAGTAAAAACGAACCTTCGTCTTTTGCATAATCTGAGCCTTTAGCAGCGGCAACCAATTTAACAACAGCTAGCGGGCTGCTCTGCCGCTTGTATTCTGGCGGCAGAACAAACCCGTTAAATGTTGTATTGATGTTATCCTCTACTTTTTCTACTGGTAATTCTACATGAAGAAATTTATTGCGAGGATAAAAATACATTAGGCACCTTTAACTTTCTTGTACATTTCTAGAAGAGCATCCATATCGGTTTCGTCTTTTAGTAGACGCATAGCCTTAGTTAGATTACTCATTTCTTTCTTATCTAGCCAACCATTTTCAACATAGTTCTTTTTTAGATCCCTGCGTTGGTCCTTAAACGGTTCCATCGCTTGTTCAACGGCGCGCATTGACTTCACAAAATCTTTAACCCGCTCTTCCTTGCTCTTTGGCTTTTCGTCTGAAACTCCCATTACGCTACCCATTTTATTCTCCATTAAGTTTAGCAGCCAGTTTGTCCAGCTGTTTGTCTAAGATACCACGACGTTCATACTCTGTCAAGTCATCTAGGTCAAATTTTATTCCTGTGTCTTTTTTTTCTACCAAAATTTTACGATATAATGCCATTTCTTCGGAAGAATAATATCCTTCTTTTGATAATTTTACGTTTTTATTTAATCTTTTTGTTAGTTGCTCTTCTAAAAATTTTTGATCTAACTTAGGCATAGAAAAACCCCTCTATGACTTTTATATCATAGAGGGGTCGGTGCTGTAAAGACCTTTTTTTGACTAATAAGCCATCCTTCTGACTTCTTCTTCCGCCCTGCCGCATAGTTCTTTGACAGTTCTTAATACAACCTTATTATTAAGGTTTGTTTTATTTTCTTCATAAAACTTTAAAAATTTTTCTACAGAAGGAACTTTTGTTCTTAACTCTAAGACTGATTTGCCATAATAATCTTGAAACAAATTATCGATAAATTTAGTATCTCGAATTTTTAATTTAAGACCAATAGTGATTAACGCACTTTCTGCCGCCTCATAATCTTCTGTTTCTTTTAATAGTTCTTCTTTGATTAGTTCTTTCAAATATTCTTTTGTAATTTTCATATAAACTCTCCATTAAATAATATAAATAGTTATTTAATTGGACAAGCGCCCCCTTCGCATTCTAATGAGCTTTGCAAGTTTCCATCACCAGCATTATCGGTATTTATTGGTTTAATTTTGGCTGATAATTTTTCATATTGGTCTTTGGTAATTGTTTCTTTTGGAGCCTGTTTGAAGCCGTGTTCGCTGTGGCATAAAAATGAAATGGTTTTTAGATATTTAAGGTTATCTGCAAGCCAAGCTTTTAGCGCTGGTAATTCTTCCTTGCGATAATAAACAGTAACTGATACTGCTTGGTCTGCCCAGTGTTTTTGCGCCATTTTTACAACATCAAGTTGCTTCCAGGTTGTCCAATCCTCATCTGCGACAGGAGCGCTTTCTGGTGCGGCAACATAGAAATCTACAACTTGCGTATTGTGATCTAGTGTTCCATCAAAACGCATTACTGGCTCCATATAGTGACCAGCTTCACGAAGTAATGGTAATAACGGATCATTACCACTAAAACGAACGCGTTGAATAATATAGCGCGAATAAGCAGGGTGGACGCCTTCATATGAATCAAACACTTTAGAAATTGTGCCTGAAGGTTTAATAACAGTTGTTCTTAAACTTTCTGGAATTCCAAGCTCTCGACTATATTTGACGTTTTCATCTTGAATTGCTGCATATGCTCTATCCAAAACATCTGGCGTAAACAATGGACTTTGCAGACAACCAGTGATACCAGTCCCAATACGACGATTGCGTTTTACAACAGCATCACATTTTGGTTGATGATATTTTTCAGTTGTTACACGCTTGCCCCAACGATGCATCAATCTAGCAGCTTCGATAAATTCTGCTTCATTAGCAAGATTTGGTAATGCAATTTCTTGAAGATTGCATGGTTCACCGTCTTCAAGCGTTGCTTCCGCACATGGATTAACGCCGATTGCTGTGTCCGCTTTTTGCTCTCCCATTCTTCCATAAGCTTGCATATTTGTTCTATTAACAATTCCAAACGGCTCACCTTCTTCGTATGTTTTCCAAAATAGTGGATGTAAATCTTCCGTATCATCAACAACAACTGAAAAGTTAGCCATAGCACGCTGTGTAGGAATATTGCCAAGATCCCAACGCTTTGCTTTTAGGTATTCCTTGTCCCAAGGATCACCAAGGATAATAATCGCTGAACGGCGAACGTTACCAGCAACAACCATTTCACCAATAGCGCAAAGAATGTCCGCGGCGTCTAATGGTTTAACTCTGTGACCTTCGCGGCTTTTTAAAATTGCACACAATTTTTCTACAAATTGAACCAATGGTTTTGGTCCACTTGAAGTTCCACCGAAACCATGAATTGGATCGCCAGCAGGACGAACACAAACGGTTGAATAGGAAAATGAACGACCAGTAACAAAGTAACTTTCTAGCACTCTTTGAGTTAGCTCATTCCAGCCTTCGCGTGAATCTGGAACAATAAAGTCTGCGTCCTTTGTATCCCGTGAAACAATATTTACATCCTTTTTAACTCTTGGTAATTTTGATACAAAGCGGTGCTCAACGGACATTCCAACACCGCCGCCGAGCATTAATAAATCTTGCGCTAGAACAAAATTAGTCCATTCATCACCAGCAACGAACCAGCAGTTATTAAGAGCAACACCGCCTAGCTTTTTATGACTAGGGGCACCAGAATACCACCAACCACGGCCAGCAGGACCAGCCTTACGATTGGTCAAATAATACTTCAAGCGTGATATTTCTTCTTGTGAAACATTAAGCCCTTGGACATTTCCAGCGATAACACGCTCTACTGTGTCGCTCCAATTTTCTAGGAAGCCAAAATCTTTACGCGCATATGTTCGTTTATAAACAACTTTAGCTAAATTTGACCATTCACCCATTATAGTAACTCCTTGACGCGAACAACATTTTGTGCGCCGACTAAACGTGAAACTTCTTCATTATTTTCAATAAGCATAAAAGTTGGAACACCAGTTATTCCAAAATCCTGCGCCATGTCGCGGTTTTCATCAATATCAACAATTTCAAATTGAACGTCGGAACGCGCCTCTTTTAACTGTTGAAAAATCGGCTTTGCTTGCTTGCACGGGTTACACCAACTTGCGCTAAACATTACAATTTTTTTCATGATGCTTTCTTCTCCTTTTTATAATTCTTATATTTTTCTTTTAAGTTTGCTTCTTGTTTTTTTGTTGCATTTTCCATAATTTCTGTTGCTGTTTCTGTGGATTGTTGCAATACTTTGATCTTAACATTGCTTGTATCCATGAAAATAGGGAATACTAATCCATCAGGTCCGTTTCTGTTCTTGGCAACAAAAATACGTCCTTCGTTTGTGTTCTTATCCTTTATTGTTCTAGAGATTGTAAAGATGAAATCAGCGACGAAACATTTATTGAAGGCTTCTGAAATGCTCTCCATCGTGATAACTTCTGCGTTAAGTCCGCTTCGGTTAGTTTGAGATGCAGTCCAAACAGGACACCCATAAATTTGGGCAATGGCTCGCATTTCTTCATAGATGCTCTCCAGTTCATTCCGCTTTTCACGTTGCGCGGTGATTGGTCTAATTAGATCGCCGTAGTCAACAATGACCATATCAATTTTAAAATCTTTACGTTTTAATTTTTCAAGATGGTTCTTGATTGTATTTGTTGTTGCAGACTTGGTTGGGTATTCTTTAACAATAAGTTTACCTTTGATATCCTTAATATTTTCCCAAACAAGCTCCTTTTGGTCTTTAACATCGGATAGGGAAATTCCAGAAATACAAGAATCATAACGCAATGCAACAACCTTATCTTGTAATTCTAGTGAGTAGTGTACCACATTTTTACCAGCTCGCAATGCAGCGGCTCCAATATGGACTAATGCCATTGATTTACCAGCACCTGTTGGTGCAATAACGACACCAAGTTCGCCTTTTCCAAGCCCACCTTTGGTAATATTATCAATAAGATCCCAACCTGTAGAAAGTGGATTACGAGCAAGAATTTCAAAGCGTTTCTCAAAGTCTACAATAAAATCATAGCCGTGATTATTATCAGTTCCAAGCTTCAACGCATCATTGATAATCTTACTGATTTCATCATATGATGATTGTTGGATTAATCCAACTGATTTAATCATAGCTTCTTTTAATTTCTGCTTCCTACAGAAATCAAGAGAGACATCTTTAATATGTTGTTCGCCGTCTAATGAAAACTCATTAGCTTGAACTCTTGCAAAAAATTCTCGCGTTTGCTTTTGTAAAAGTTCTGGTTCTTTTTCAATTTCTGTACGCAAGATTGTTGTAATTGTATCCCGTGATGGATGCGTGCCATATTTTTTACGGTAATCAAATACTCTTTCTACGAAAAGACGTAGATATTTTAATTCAAAAAAATTTGGATCAAGAACTTCGCTGATCTGATCACAGAATACACGATCATCTAACATAATTTGTACTAAATTTTCTTGAAACTTAGTGCCATATTTTTCAAAACTCGCTTTTTCATTAACAAATGACATTGTTGCTCCGTTGGAAAGCTAACTATACACCAGACCATTAACAGTTTTCAAGCTGAATCTTTTTCAGTTGCATGAATAAATCTGAAAAATCCATTTCACCAAAACCATCTTGAATCGACATACGTATGATTTCTAGTTTATTGTACACACACTCACTATTTTCTAAGGCGTAATCAATACTGCGACTATCTTGCACAGAAATATTTGGAGTCCCAAGTTGCATAATTTTGTAATTATCACGAACTCGGTTTTGCTGCTCTAAAATTGTCTTATAGGCTTTAACTTCGGTTTCTGTATTTTTGCAAATATCTAAAAGGTCGTCAATAGTCACAAATTTTTGTTCTTTTAATACTGGAAACCTCTTTGCAACTGTTGGTAAACCAACACCATCTACGCCATCGATGTTATCTGACTTATCGCCAGAAAGAGCGCGGGCTAAACAAAAATTATTTGGATGAATTCCGTACTCTTCAACAATTTTCTTTTTGTTTAAGATTTCGTGTTGAACTGGCCGATAAAGAATTGTTGAATCATTGCACAACTGGATAAAATCTTTATCGCTTGATACAATAACTTTATTATAATCTTTTAACGAATGATGATTTACAACTGCTGAAATAGCATCATCGGCTTCAACGCCATCCATTAGCAATTGGATAATTGGCATTTGATTAATATACTCTGCCAATCTGGTCATCTGCCAGATTTTATTATCAATTTCTTCATTATCTGAAAGATTATGAATATTTCTATTTAAACGGATCGGGTTTCTCCCGTCTTTATAATTTTTATTCATAGACTTACGTTTTTGTGAACCGCCTTTACCATCCCAACAAATAACAACTCGATTTGGATTTACTTCACGACAAAGCTTTTGCAGGATTTTAAGAAATCCCTTTAAGCCGCCAATTGGCTGACCATTCGTTGAAACGCTTGGATCAACTATATAAGCACGAAAATAATTGTTGTTGCCATCAATAACTAAAACTTTTTTCTTATCCATTATTTGCCTCTTGGATACATCTCATAAATTTTTTCTACGGTTAGATCTAATATTTCATTGGCATAATCTTCTGAGCATAAAAGTTCCTCTTGACAACGAATATACCAAGCAATAGCTTCTTTGATTTGGTCGCGTTCCTTTGCGGCTTCATCGGCATAATCAGCTTCAGATTGTATAATCATAACCGCAGTTTTTGCTCTTTCTAAAAGAGTTGTTGGGATTTCTTCGCCTTTACCATTTACAATACCAGCAGGGTGTAAGGCATTATATGCTTCACTAATTTCTTGTTTAAGTTTTTTATTCTCTTCTAGCAATTCTTCATAAGTCATTTTACCCTCAAAACTTATAGGTTCCAATATGCTCGCCATCAACAGAATAATAAACCTGTCGGATACCACGTTCCTGCATTAGCGCATGGCACATAGTACAAGGCTTGCTCATTCGATCTTCTTTTTTACCCTTAGACGCTCGCGCAACATACATAATAGCTCCCTTGGTTTGCGAGAGAGGAATATTAAGAAGTGCTTTAATTTCTGCGTGATATGTAGAAACGCCTTTTTCTTCGGGACGATACTTAGCGCCAACCGAAGAATACTTTTCAGAATTAATCCCGAGATTAATGATAGCACCGCCCCTGACAAGCACAGCACCATGACGAAAGTTACCATAAGTAGAACACTCTGCCATCTTTTTAGCTAACTGAAAGATACCTCCGAACGCGGTTGCTTGCGTCCTTCTTTGCTACAATAATCTCCTGCGGTGCATCGCTGTCCATAAAATAAAACCTCCTAGTGTTCTAATACTACCACTAGGAGGTCGTCTTGTCAAGAGGCTTTTGAAAGTAGCTTTATGTCGCCTATGAAAACAGCTTTCATTTCTCTATCGTCTTCAAGACCAAAAACTATTTTGATATTAACAGTTCCATTCCATTCGGCATTTTTATTAATCTTAGTAATAACTCCAATAACTTGTTTTTCTGGATGCCATTTGGAATGTATTTCTACTAAGTCTCCGACTTTTGGTTTGTAGCCCATTGCGCGCTCCTAACTGCATCATTTTCTTTTCTGCAAGGATCGCAAAGTGTACGCCACCAACCTTTTTGGCTAAGTTTGCCAGGATTTCCGCAATTCTCACAAATTTTAAACGATAGGCTTTCAGCAAAATCAATCATACCACGAACATAATCGCTTCCACCATAAACATAAAAACGCAGACCACCAAATTTTTCTTTAACTTGAGAAATGGTGACTTGAATAGCTTCATAATCTTGATCTGTTACAGATTCGCCTCGTTCCTTTTTATAGTCAAGACTCTTTTTATCATTTTCAACGGCGTTTTTAATATCGCTGCAAAGTTCATCAATAAGAGTAAGCCAGCCATCTCCACATTCAAACCAAAATGGCATAATATTGCCTTTGTATTCAAACTTGCGGATTAGATCTGTATATTTTTCATTGAGGTATTTATTATTTTCTTCGTTCATTTTAACAGCTCCCTAAAATAAATAAAAAATATCGAACTTCCTACAGCATACCCCAATCCTAGCACGGAAGCAAGCTTTAGTTTATTTTTTAAACTTTTTTCTTCGATCACTCCACTTATTCCAAAAAGATTAATAAGTGGATAGGTTAAATTAAAAAAGAAAAGGGCATAAAAACTATCATGATTGACACAATAGGTACATGCAGACAACCAAAAGTCTGCAAGCAATCCAGAAATAAATATCAAAAAATACTTCATTAGATTTTAATCTCAAAGTCTTTTCTCATTTTAAGTAGTGCAATGTTCTTCAATTTTGCCTCAACATCAACATCAATCGTATCATCGCGCATACCTTGTAATTGAATATCGGGAACATATCTGATCATTTGCGAGTGCGCTCGTTTTTTGTTGTATACCGCGTTTTCCATACCGATTTCAGTATTTGAAATATGCTGGAGGGGTTTAACCTGACCCCAAGTAGCAATAGATGCATTGTAAGCATCGTCAACAGATAAATCAGACGTATCAAAAGTGTGATGATGAGAATCGAAAACAACAGGAACAGCGGTGTGCTCGCTAATAGCAAGAAGATTCCTGACATTGTAGCATTTCTCGTCGTTTTCTAGCGTAAGTCGTCCACGGATGTTTTCTGGCAGAGTTTTGATGACTTCGATAAGTCTTTCGCTTCTTTTGGCTTTACCGCCGTGGATATTGATTGCATAATAAGGGCTAGCAGTGAACCCCATAGCATCAAACATCCAAGCATGATAAGCCAATTCATTAATGCTGTTCCTTACAGTTTTGTCACTATCGCTGCTAATAACACAAAATTGACCAGGATGACAAGTTACTCGGATTCCCGATTCCCTAAACCGTTTCCCAGCAAGAGCGAGGTCTGTTGTAATTTGTTCATCGTTTTTAGCAATATCTGAACAGAATTCAAATAGTGGGAATACGCTACTTGAAAGTCTGAAAGATTTGATGTTGCACTCATTGAGACGAGGAATGACTCGCAAGATTTCTTTGACGTTTCCACGATATGTTGCAAGAATTCTCTCTCTGCCATATTTGCCATTTTTATACGCGCCTAGTTGTAGTGACTTTTCATCAATGATGTTTTCAGTAAGTAGCTTGCCATTTCGGTTTTGTCGTTGTTCAACCCATTGGCAACACAATCCAAGACTCATTTTTTACCCTTTGCCTTTTCTAAGCATTCTCGTGAGCAATACCATTCACCTTCACCGCACATAATAAAAGTGCCAGGAATAACTTCTAGGCAAAGATGCTTTTCAAAAGCACCGCAATCGCAAGCGTGCCAATCGCGGTGCCAAGCGCAGTCGTTTGCGTGTTCGCTCATGCTACTCCTTTTTTGGGTCTTTAACCCACCCTGATCTTACGCTAAAGTAGCCCGCAACGCAAGCACAAGTTATTGAGCAGAAACTTTTGCCCGCATAATCATCGGGCACCTCAATCATGCGTGTGCCACGTTTTTTGTCTTGATTATCCCAATTGACACGGCGCTCACCGCAATCGGGATTACCGCATGGTATCTTTTTCATTTGCTTCTGCCTTTAATTTTTCAAGAAACTTTTCTAGTTCTTTAACAATAAATTGTCTTTCTTCTTCTGTTGCTGCATCTAGAATTCTAGATGCTTCTTGTGACAATTCAA
>Ga0129336_10001516_pt1 | contig 14108 bp, 8 predicted proteins | sample CPB6_02_DNA_FD_96878 | JGI IMG/M metagenome (GOLD analysis project Ga0129336, IMG submission 96878) | Freshwater to marine salinity gradient microbial communities from Chesapeake Bay, USA - CPBay_Sum_0.6_0.2_DNA | ecosystem: Environmental > Aquatic > Marine > Coastal | place: USA: Chesapeake Bay...
CTATTTCTTGAAGCAAATGAATAGCTTTCAACTATTACTATGTCAACTAATTTAATTGCTATTAAATCAATTATTTCATTTGAAATTATCGATAGTCGTTCTGGGCCTTTCGTTTTTGTAGAAATAATTCCAGTTTCTCGGTCTATTGAATAACCAGTTGATGTTAAGGAGAGATCTAGACCCATCATTTGCATGCACTGAACCTACTACATGCAGAAGCCGAGGAGAACTAGCCCCCCGGCTTCTGCACCTGTAACGGTCCTAAGGTTTTGATGAGCACGCCCAGCAGCTAAAATAATACAGTACAAAAATAAGTCTCTACAGCAAACAACCGCTGGAGCCTGCAGAGCAGCCAGCGGTTGTAGGCATTGGCGATAGGTCGAATCAGTCCCTTATCGTGCCTCAGCTTCCTTGCCGTGGAGTAATCCACTAGACATTGGACCACCTGCCTTTCTGTGTGAAGCGAAAGCTAGTGTTGCTTAGGTACCTGGGTTAAATATTACATCGGCTTCAATTACAGAAAGAAGCAAAAGTTTTTGTAATTATTTTTCCCAGCCATGTTTAGCGAGACCGAGGTCAAACGCTAACTGCGGATAGTTGCCTATTCGAATATGGCACGGACGACATACTGCAAGAACATTTGATTCATCGAGTATTGATCCACCCTGCGAGCGTCGAACAATCTCATGAACATCCCTGCTCATATGTTGATTGAAAGTTGCCTTTCCATCATGGGCAGCAAAAACACGACATGCCTCACAGAGGGGGCGTTCCTTTAAAACTTTTGACACAAGCTGTCGCCTTTCCTCATATTTCGCTTCCATTTTTTTGGAGCGTTTTTTGAGTGGTGTCTTTTGTTTTAATTTGCTTTTTGATCGAAGTGGTTCCTTGCGCAGAGGCATAAGTTACCTCCTTTGACTAAAGCGAAGATGCGTCTATGGAATCAAATGTCCACTTGCCATCAAGTGTAGACCACAAAGCCCTATCGATAGCAGTCTCTTCCATGTCAAATTCGCGCATCATTGACCTGTGCTTAATGATTGACCTACGCAGGAAATCAACTTCATCCCATCCATCTGACTTGATGGCTTCGCCAGTTTCAATCATCTGCGTGACTTCATCAAGCCTCTTGTTAACGTGGAACAAGAACCTGCTGACTTTTGTCTTTCTTGACGTGTAGGCGTGCGCTGCTTCCTTGGCCAAGCGGCGGCCATCCTGACCAAGCGCCTCATAACGCAGTCGGTCTGCCTCTGAGTCCTCTTCAATCAACGCAATCTGGTCTTCTAGATTGTCAACAAGGGCTAGGAGTGCATCCCTCCAGCGAGTCCAGTTCTCCTGCTTGAGGAGTTCTTTTCTCTGGTTGCTTGAAAGTTTGTTTTTTACTTCCTCTGCAACCATTCCTGCAAAAATATCGTCGTTAATCATCATCTTTCACTTTCCCCAAACGGGACAAATAGGTTTATAACCGCACCAATTACAGAGAATCGACTTGTTTGCCTCGAAATAACCCGATGAGCAACGATTGTCAATTTCTGATTTTGTTTCCTGTATTACCTCAACTGATCTAGATATGTCAGCATCAGAGATACCGCGAACTATCTTTTTTGAACCTTTGAGGTAAATCAACTCAACTTTGTCTGTTTCACCAACTCCGGTTATTGATAAGAGATTGGCATATACATAAAGTTGAAAAAACTTGTCATCTTCATACTCTGGACGTGGAACTTTCCCAGTCTTGTAGTCACTGATGGTTAAGAATATTGAGTCAGGACTTTGACTAATCCTATCTATGAATCCCTTAATTCTTACTCCGCCAACTTCAGCATTAACTTCATGCTCAAGACCTACTGGATTGACTGTTGCTGGATCTTCAATAGCCCACAGGTTCTCTACGCACCACCAAGCATTCCAGCGAAATGAATGAAGATCTTCTGATTTAGTAAGGATTGAACCAGCTTGGTCACCCCACCTCTCATCCCACATCTTCTTTGCTAGAAATCTGGCAGTTTGAATATTTCTTTCTTCGGGTGAATATTTATACAGTTCCTCAAGAATGTCATGGACAAAGTTTCCAAGAACTGCCTCCTGCCCTGGCTTATCAGGGATTAGATCAATCTTGTTGAACTTGAATTTTTGTGGACACTGTTGAAATGTCTGTATTGAAGAAACAGATAAGTGCGCTGGCGGCTTAAGGTCAGAACTCAAACTATTCAGCTTCCTTTGACTCAAACGAGAGTCGCACCGCTTCGGCCAAAAGCATGTCAATCGATTCGTGAGTTGCCGTTGCTTTGGTTGGCTTCGGTTCACCCTTCCCAGCAGTCGCCCAGAAGTCGTTGAGTGACGCCTTTTGATCTGCACTCAGGTTTTTAACGATTGAGACAAAGTTATCCCACTTCTTCTCAACCTCTGGGTCAACAACCTGTGGTGCCTGGGATGTTTCCATCGCCTCCTCAATGTCCATGGCCTCATCGGAGCGCGCAAGGTAAAGCCCGACTCCGAGCATCTGTGCAGCCTTTTTGAGAGCATCAGAAACAGCTCCCTTCATCTCATCACCAAGGTCAACAATCTCGCCCTTTTTGTTGCGCTTGATCTTTTGGCCACCAATTCCATCCTTGGTGACGGGCTCGACCCACTTATCATCTTCTTTTGCATTTTCTGGATTCCAAGTCAAACGCACATGTGCTGTGATGAAGTCATTGTCAATTGCATCCCTACCACAGGAGAGGATCGTGAAGTCCCAACGGCTAACACCAAGAACCTTGTTCAGCCTGTTTACAACTTCGCTGATTGGAATGTAGGTGAGCGGAACTCCGCTTTTTACGAGAGTCTTTTCCATTTCTGGAGGAAACGGCTCTGACAGTTGCTGATAGATATTCGTCATTGATTATCTCCCTTTCGCACAATGATGCTTGTTTTGAGTTGCCCAACCTCGCAGTAATTGTCTGCGTTGATTCCAATACTGGAAAGTTCCTTGATTCTCCAGTAGGAGGGTGCGCAGTATTTCATTAAGTCAAGGGCAAGTTCTCGTGGTGTTTTTACAATTTCGCCAGTATCCATGTCAACTGACATTTGCATTAATTTGTCCACAACAGCGCTGGTTAGCTCTTTGTGTTGCCAACCCTTTCTATCGTAAGAACTCTTTCTTTCAACCTGAGCGCCGTTTTCTAGGTTGATGATTTCTTTGTCTTTGATGAGATTCGAGAAGTAGTGTGAAAAAGAGTCATAGACAAGCCCCATGTCTGATTTTGCAAGATTCAGTTGCAGAAGAACATTTGCTGCTTCTGCAGGGGACGGCTCAGAATCAATATATTCACTCAGTGCCTTATCAAGGGCGGATATTGCTTTTCTAATCTCTTCTACGTTTTGAATACTCAAGGTTAATAGTCCTTTAGTTGGTGTATGTGGTATTTCTTTATATGAGTATAGAGATAGGTCTCCTTTGTGGCAACCCCAATCCAGTTAAAAATGTGAACGCACCAACTGCTGAGTCAACTTGGTCGTCATGGTCGCACGCCTCTGGAAAAGCAGAAAATTCGTCTAGCCAGTCAGTTAGCCATGTCCCACGGACGACCCTGACATTGCCATTTGCCGCTGCTGCCGCGAATGGTCTGGCTCTGGTGATTTTGTCCCCAGTAGACCTCATTGCCCCAAAATCATACCCGGGAAGCACGTATCTAGCATATTGGTCTATTAATGCCTTACCCGAGGATCCTGGCTCCTGTTCCATCCGAATCTGGACCCCATGACCGTCTTCGTAGGCAGTTTGGGCTATGAATTGCTCAACCTTTTCACCTTTTGCCCTAATTCTTTTCACATCCAGCACATAGGCAACGCCATTATCGAAAAGCATTAAGGTACCAACCGTATAGTCGGGGTTTGGGTTAGATGCATTCGGCTCGGATGCCGCAAGGTCCCAATATCGAACAGCCCTGGCGGAACTAGTAATTGCTGGTATTTCGCTCGAGTCTAGAATTACCATTGAAGTTCTATCAAACAACGACCCGAGCGTTGTTGACCACCAGTCGCCTTCTTCTAGCCTTCTTCTTTCCACCGGATCTAGGGCTGACAAAGCCTGCCGATATGAGGCAGCGTCGATTCCTGGGTTGTCCGTTAGTTTGCTTGGTACAAATATTCTTCCAGCATTGATGCCTTCAACGATGAACCGCTGCCTGACCCAGTTTGGGGCAGGGTTTGAGGCTGCCCTCATTCGCAGTGGAACTTTCGCAAGCGGACCAGATGATGGGCGACGCAGACGAGAGAATAGATATCTGTAATCAGATTCCCTTATTTCCGTAACCTCATCCATTCCGATGAACTGGAACTCTGAACCCTTGTATCTCAAGTAGTCACCAGCATTATTCAAATAGCCAAAAGAAATTCTTGCTCCAGATGGAAACGTGGCAACGAAGCTGTTGTTGTTCCAGTGAACATCATCGTAGTTCGCCATCCACGTTTTGAAGCGGTCCATCAATGCGCCTGGGAGCGATAAGTCAGCAAATGTTCTTCTGAAGAGAATCGCTGAATATCCAGGGATATCAACATATTGCATGGCTGACATCAGCAGAGCAGAGGACTTCCCACCGCCAGCGGCACCACCGAAAAGTGCCTCTATTGAATTAGTACGTAGGAATACCTTCTGGTTAAGCGAAGGCTCTTCAGGACAATACTCTGGCATCTTTGGTTGCAGATACTCGAGAACCTTATTCCAGTCCGTTGTCATGCTGTGTTACCTTTTCGTAGGACTAAATCATACTAGGCTAAAGTGCATCATATGAAAAATTTGTTTATGCGGATAGCAAAATTCTTTAATCGCGCAACCTTCGCTTATTTACTTATGGTCTCATTTATACTATTTACAACGGTTGGAGCGGCGTTAGTTTATGCTCCAGCTGGCTTCATAACCGCAGGAGTCGCCTGCGGCCTATTCGGCTATCTCCTGGGTCGTGAGTAAATATGGCATGGAATTCACCAAGTAATAAATCCATAAATGACGCTCAGCGCAAGGAGCTAGGCCCAGGCGCGCCAATAGCCCAAAACCCAGGTTACGCAGGGAAGCCATACAGGGACACATGGGACATAGAGCGTGCATACCGAGAGGGAATGCAGAAAGTCACATGGGTTTCTAGGTGTATCGATGCGATTGCGGGAAACCAGTCAAGACTTCCCATCATGTTGAGAAAAGACAATTCTCCCGATGGTGAGATTGTTTCTGGTAGGGCTGCAAAGAACTCATCTCTTCTCGAGGTGCTAAACAACAAGTCCAACATAGGCGAAAACTCTTTTATATTCCGATACAGGCTCTCCGCCCAGTTGCTTCTCGGAACACGTGGAGTTTTCATAGAAAAAGTACGTGGCCGAGATGGTCGAATTATTGGACTGAACCTTCTTCCACCACAGTCAACAGCGCCAATACCTGATCCAAAGAAATTTGTTTCTGGTTATGAAGTGAGCATGCCATATGGCCAAAAAATAGTAATGAAGCCAGAAGATGTTTGCTGGATCAGAAGGCCACACCCGCTTGACCCATATCTATCGCTTACGCCACTAGAAGCATGCGGAATAGCAATTGAAATAGAAAACCTAGCAAAAATTTATAACAGAAATTACTTGCTTAATGACGGAAGGCCGGGTGGTTTGCTTGTTCTCCGTGGAGAAATTGATGACGATGATAAAGAAGAGCTCAAGAGTCGTTTCAGGGGGAATCTATCCAGAGCTGGATACACGTCAGTTATTGCTTCTGATGATGGTGCTGACTACATAGATACTTCAGCAAACCCTAGAGATGCTGCATACATACAAATGCGCCAGATAACCAAAGAAGAGATACTCTCTTCTTTCGGTGTTCCAGAGTCTGTTATCGGTAATGCTGCTGGAAGAACATTCAGTAATGCTGCCGAAGAAATACGTGTTTTCTGGATGGAAACCATGCTTCCACACCTAGAGACACTTGAGCGTGGCTTGGATGAACTAGATGACGAGTATTACTTAGACTTTGACACAAGCGAAGTTCCAATCTTGATGCTCTACAAGCAAGAGCAGCGTCGTTACTTGATGGATGAATTTCAATCTGGACTTATCTCAAACAATGAGTACAGAGTTGGATCTGGAAGAAAAGAAACAGAATCAGATCTTGCTGATTCTCTTTTGATGAACCCAAACCTCATACCAATTTCAAACACGAAGAAGAAGATGGAGCCACCGGGAGCAGAGATGGGCGGCCCGGGAATGCCGCCACCGGGGATGCCGGGAATGCCTCCAGCGATGCCGGGAGGCCCAGAAGCAGCACCACCGCAACCAGGACAAGAGGGAATGCCACCAGGAGCACAGCTTGATCCAAACACGATGGCTGGCGCTATTGCTCAAACGGCAATGGAGGCACCGCAAACTGCCGCCCCAGCTGGAGCGGAGACAACGGCGGCCGCCCCAATGCCCACTGGTCAAGCATCAGCATCTGGTCCAATTCTGTATAAGCAAGAAGAGCAAGACCTTACTCGCTGGGAGGAAATTCTAGAGAGAAGCATAGAGAGAGTTATTGAAAGACAGCAAAGAGTTGTTCTTGAAAAAGTCTCTGGGCTTAAGGCAAGAAAAGGACTATTTGCGGGAACACTTGACATTGACTCCGTAATGCAAGTTGATGTCTGGGATAGGCAAATGGATGAGGACATCAAGCCAGTTATTTCTTCAATAATTCAAGACTCATGGTCAACTGAATTGTCTTCAAAGGGAGACGCAATCAGTGCAAAAAGTGCGTCAAACATAAAGTCAAATACTGACTTCATCGCAAATGTAAATGCACAAATGGCAAGAATAAAGTCTCTGAATGCTGAAACTAGAACTCTCTTATCCGACTCAATGTTTGCTGTTTTGAATATTGCCGGAGAAGAGGAGAGAGCTTCTGCATTCCGTGAGTCTGTTGTCTCGCACTTCACGAAAATGATGGCAAAGACGCTTTCGGAACTCGCTGAAGATGAGGCAAGAAGAGCCTGGAAATTTGGTAAGTCATTTCATTAAACAGTTTCAGTAAACGGTAGTTAAAACACCCAATACTTGCATGGGTGATGCTTTTTTTCGTTTATTATCGGTTAATAACGAAAAGGAGCGCTATGTCCTCTGCATTTTATGACATTCAATACAAAGCTAGTGCTGGGCAGGTGAATCTTGACCAAGCGCAAGGCATTGTTGAGTGTTTCGTTGCGGGGATTGGCAACAAGGACTCAGTTGGCGATGTTTGCGCTACTGGTGCTTTCACTAAAAGCTTGATGCGCCGCAAGCCGAGAGTTGTTTGGGGACACAACTGGAATGACCCAATCGGCAAGGTCCTTGAAATATACGAAGTTCCTACCAACGACCCACGCCTACCGGCAAAAATGAAAGCCGCTGGCATCGGTGGCCTTTATGCCAAAGTTCAATTTAATTTGAACTCAGAAAAGGGTCGCGAAGCATTTGCAAATGTTGCATTCTTTGGCGAAGAGCAAGAGTGGTCGATTGGTTACAAAACGCTGCGGGCACAATTCGATCCAGGCATCCAAGCAAACATTCTTTATGAAGTAGAGCTTTATGAAGTAAGCCCTGTCTTGCATGGCGCAAATCAGCTAACTGGAACCATTTCTGTTAAGTCTGACGAAAAGGGCGGGATGATGCCAATGATGGCCCCCCCGATGGAGAAGCCAACTGATGACGAGACAGAGATGCAAGAAGAGATGGAGCGAAAGCTTCAGGAAGAGCTTTCAGCAAGACTTGGTTCGCCAGTAAAAGTTCTAAAAATGAATGACGGAGTTGTCTATTTCAGCAGGGAAAACGGTGAGGGGGGCTCCTCATATAAGTGCCGTTACCACATGGGTAATGACGGTGTATTTATGTTTGGGCGTCCAGAAAGATTCCAAATGCCACAGGCGATGCCACAGGCAATGCCAGCAGCAAAGCCAGTTCCGCGAATGCCAATGGGAATGCCATCAAGACCCATGGCCCCAACGCCTGGTGCTCCGCCAGTAGTTGTTCCAGCACTTGTTCCTGGCGCAACTCCGGCATCTCCACCGATGGTCAGATTTAATTTTGAAGAAGATGAACAATCGCCTGCTGCTGAAAAGCCAAAACTTGTAGCAGAGGAAAGAGATCTTGCTGAAGCATTGGTAAAAATCACCAAGCGCTATGGGAAGTTCAATGAGGACTCAACTGGTGTTTGGGCAGGTTATAAGCCAGCAGCAGAAAACCCAGTTGCAAAAATTGGTGTGAAGTGTGCCAACTGCGTGATGTTTGAAGGCGAAGGCAAGTGCAAGATAATAGATAAGCAAGTTGAGCCAGAAGGAAAGTGCAGATTTGCAATCATTCCAGAAGGCGTTGTCTCAATGGGCCCAGTACAAAAAGCCAATTACGACATTGAGGCACAAGAAGAAGAAGTCAAATGGCTTGAGGATATAGAGGCAAAGTACCCTGGAGAGTTTGTCAGTGGAGTACTTCGTGGCGCAGTTAAGCGTCGCCGCAAGCGTAGAATGATGAATAAGAAAGTATTCAGAATTGATGAATACCAGGAAAAGTCGCTGGAAGATTTCCTTGATGCTGACTTCCTAGATATTTCTTATGTTTTGCCAGTAAGTGCAGAAAATGCATTTAACGTAAAACAACTAATTGACCCGATCATCGATTACCACATGGTTGATGCTGTTGTCGTTGAGGACGGAATTGTCTTCAGCGGCGGAGTAACAAAAGACTTTGTGGAGGCGGTTGGAGCGGCCGTCTCCGCCCCTTTTTTTCAAACTGAGCAGAAGGCACTAGGCCGTAATTTAGCTGGTCGCATAACACGTACGACACGTGGCCTTACTGCTCGTTTTGATCCAAATGCGTGGGACGGTGACAACGATGGAGTTGTACAGGAGGGAACCCCATTTGAGCGCCCGGCAATACCTGGGGTCAATGATTTTGCCAGTGGTGGAAAAGTTAATAAAAGAAAAGCTCGCCAAGCATGGCGCGACTATAAGAAACAGGGCAAGCCAGCTGCGCAAAAGAAACCAGAAACACAGCAGCCAGTTGTAGATTCTGGGCGTGAAAAAATTACTGGTCTTTCATCGGGGATGTCAGGCGAGAAGCTGAGACCAGCTAAACCATCAAATAACGCATCAAGAGCGCTGGAGCAATCAATAGGCAAACAGGATTACAACTGGGGCATTGACGACATCGTAGATGATTTTGAAAGAGAATATCTCGATGGCATAGATATGCTTGATCTTGAAGATGCGCATAATGAACTTGTAGCGCAATTCAAAATGAATAAAATGAAGGCACTTAAAGATGGTGTGCTAAATGATGACGTACTGGGCGACGATTTTGATGCAACTGCGAAACGGATAGCAAAAGAACTTAATCTTGACGAAGTTGATGCTGATAAAGAGGCTGGCCGCGTATTTGATGCAAGAGATGCATATCTAACTAGAGCAGAGCAGTATAAACAGGCTGTAAGAGCGATAAAGAGAAGAATAAGAAACAGAGACAGAGATCTTGACATTGCAGAAGAAGCGGATAGGCGTGGGGAACTTCCTCAGCCTGCCGCAACTCGCCGTGATTCACGTCGAGGCAGGATAAATAGGGGACGCCCGCAAGAGGGAATCCTGGACAATAGAACAAAAGCTGGTAGGGCTCAAGAAATTAAAGACCGCACAAATACCGGTATAGAAAAATTCGATATTGATAAAGGTTTGTCTTCTGGAAGCTCTGACTACCCGTCATACGATGCTAGCGATGAAGAGTGGAATGCATATTTCGAAAGAGCACAACAAGAACGTGAAGCAAGGGGACCAAGACCATATGGAGATGAATTACCATCAGGTGGATTTAAAGAAGATTTAAGCGATGGTCCAGCAAGTGGAACATCTCGAATTTTTAGAACCGACGTTGGCTGGGATGGGCAAGCGGTAATACATCACCAAGATGAGGAACTAACAGGCGTTAATTGGACTGTACTAGACCCAGAAAATATGCCAGAAGATCTTGGGGCAGCATGGTACATGGGGGATATGTCGGGAGGGAAAAAGAATCCACTCAAAGTTAGACCCGGCTGGTATGTCGACAGAATGGTGTTTGATGATTATGAGGGATATTACACAGACGAAGCAGATTATGATTTTGGATACTCAATCGGACCATTTAATTCTCCGGAAGACGCTGCAAAATATTGGGCAGATAAGGGTGTAAATCTAGATTCAGACAATAGAAAACGTGCCATCAACGATGCTGGAGAAACAAGTCCAAAATTCGAAGTAGGCGAAGATGGTCTGTGGAGAAAAGTTGACGAAGATGAGCGTGGTCTATCTAGCGGCGCCAGAGTAGAAAGAAAATACCCACCAAGATACGAGTCAAGCAAAAAACTTGCCGATCTGATGGAGTCAAGCTCTAAGCCGAATAGAAGCGATTACGACTACTCTCAAGATAGCGACAGAATTCCAACCGATGAGCAAAAAGACATCATCGACGCTGTTTTGGAAGGTAGCGATGTGGTTGTTGGTGCACTTGCTGGAAGTGGCAAAACATCGACTCTAGTTTCAATTGCAAGAAGACTAAGAAGAGAAGATCCAAATAAAAAAGTTGTTTACCTAGCATTCAATAAATCTGCAGCGCAAGATGCAAAGCGTAGATTTAAGGGAACTGGCGTTGTTGTTATGACAATGGATGCCCTGTCATATAACTGGTATGTGGGTCAGGGGAATGATCAAAAGCAACACGTTGCCAAGAGGTTTAGTCTTGATAAAAAGAAAGCCACAGGGACACCAACAACACGCAAGGACATAGCCCGTAAATTTACGGTTAAACCATATAGATTTACTGATTCAGATGGAACTGAAAAAGAACTTTCATCTGAAGATATAGCAAAAATGGCAATTGATGCTGTTGGGCAATTTGAAATCTCATCAGATACTGAAGTTGGGCCACAGCACTTTGGCAAAAGAAAAGGTTCAATTTTTGAGGAAATGCCTTCTTCTGAAATTCCACCTGGAGCAGTAGATCTCGCTAAAAAAATATGGGCTAGCAAGATTGACACAAAAGACCCTGAAGGTGTTCAGATCTCAAACTCAACTATTACAAAATTGATGGCTCTTGACATGCCATCCATTAGTAATGGAGAAGCTACTGGAAGAAAAGTAGATCTCGTCATGATTGACGAAGCTCAAGACCTAAACCCAGTATTCACTGACTTTGCCATAGGTCAAAAAGGTCTTCAGAAAGTCACGGTTGGCGATCCAAATCAAGCAATTTACGGATTCCGTGGGGCAAGAAACGAGATGGACAGAATGGGGGCAGAGGCAGATTACGTGCTTCCGCTAACAGAGGTTTTCAGATTTGGCCCAGAATTGGCAGGACCAGGAAACAGAGTTCTTTCACTATTCAATATTATGCGGGGAAGAATGGTTGGAAGAGGCGGATCTGGTGAAGTAATCGATCCTCCTGGATCAATGGAAAAACCAGACATGATTCTCGCTAGAACAAATGCTGGAGTAATAAAAGAGAGCATGGCTTCTCTAGATGCTGGGCGTACTGTCGCAACAACCAAACGTGCTTACGATGAATTAGAAAGTTTCATAGAAAGCTGGAAGTACTTAATTGGAGCAAGCAAGACTCCACCAACAAATATGCATGCAGATTTAAAAGAGTATGACAGCTACAAGGACCTAAAAAAAGACATAGATCAGGGCACTGCTTCGCAAAAAGCAAAAACTCTTTTCAATATCGGGATGGATAATAAAGTTGAAGATCTTGAAAAGCTATTAGGTTCAATTTTCATCTGGAACCCTGACGATGAGGGTGGTGAGTCAACTCTAATTGAAGAACCAGAAGATTTTGAAGTTGGTACACTTGGAATAATTGGACCAGCAACATATGAAATTCTTGATGACGAAATAGTTTTGTACGACACATTTGAAATTAAGGACTGGATCAAAGCATCCGGCGGATGGACATTTGACTTTAAAAATACAAAGACATGGCGCAAAAAGGCCAGCACGCCAGAGGAAAGAGAAAATGCACTAGTTTCTTTAACTGATGCTTTGAATAATGGCACATCTGGTAGTGATGTTGATGGGGCAAAAATTCCTAGTTCATTAAAAAATGGTGACTCTGGTAAATTTGGATCTATTCAATGGGAGGTCCGTGGTGGAGAAATAATTCTCACTGGACGCACTTACCCGGTAAAAGACAGACTTAACTCTGTTGGTTGGAAATTAAGAAAATCATCAAAGAAAGATCCGAAGACTGGTAAGCCAATTTGGGAGACTTATTACAAACTTTCTGGTGATCAGCAGGAAGATCTCGACATGATGGAAATTCTGGCTGGTATTGCAACCGGTGGTGCTCCTATGCCGAGTTATGCATCAACAATTGTCAAAGCTACAGATGATGAAATATTGGAAAAAGCAAGGAAGATTGCTGACAAACCGACTACCGAAGAAAGAGATAGAGATATTATCAAAAATATCCTTGCTTCATATGAGCGTAATGGGTGGCTAAGGAGAAGAGCGTGGGAAACTCTTGAGGGCAAAACAAAAACGAAAAGAGAAACTCCGCCGATAGATGTGCGCGTCCTCACAGCACACCTGGCAAAGGGACTTGAAGCTGACAATGTGAAACTTGCAAATGACTTCTGGGGTCCTAGACAGAAGATGGAAACAGTTCCAGGAACTGGCGATAAGGTACCGTCGGGAGAAGTTGAGTGGCCAGACGAAGAGCACATGAAGGTTATGTACGTTGCTCTAACCCGTGCCAAAAAAACTCTTGACCCAGGTTCGGCATCATGGATCTACGGCTATACAGACGAAGACGATGACCTTCCAGAAGATCCAGACCCAGACCGTTATGTTCTTGACGGCGAAGAGGGTCTCTCTTCAGGCGGCCGTGGAAAGCGCAAGAGAATTAGACAGCAGCCATGGTCTGATGAGGATCGTCAGAGATTTGCTGACGGTAACAGACTCAGAGCTCAAACACGTCCTGGCAGAAGGCGAGAGGGTCCAACGGCAGATGAGTTCAGGGGCCTATCTTCTGGTGAGGCTGCTGACGAATTTGAAGGTTTGTCATCTGGAGCCAATCAATCAGCAGCACAAAAACTTGAGAAAGATATTTATGACGCCCGCATGGGTGGAATGACGCTTGATCAGGCTGCCACAGAATTTGGAATGTCACGCCAAGAGGTGCGCCAAGCAGAACTACGACACATACGTAGACAACGCGACCGTGGTCTTGTGGCGGCAGGATTCCCTAATTCTGATGTAGAGCGAGAGATCTACGAAGCCCGCATGGGTGGAATGAGCCTTGATAAGGCTGCAGAGCAATTCAATATGACTCGCGCAGCAATACGTCAGGCTGAAATCCGCCACATGCATAGGGAAAGAACTGAAATACCTTATCCAGGTCCAGCGTCTGATGGTCTTTCATCTGGAGCAACATCATTTAGGGGATACGGTGGTGCTGGTCTTTCATCAGGCGGCGTAGATCTAGCAGATGTATCCGATCCCCTGAGAGATGTAAGTAAAGAGGATTCATCTAGCGCATCTGAAGCACTAAATGCAAAGTATGACCTAAAGAAGCGTTCAGAACTGCTGAGAGATGGCAATGCCATTACAAGTAACGATGGCGACATAGTATTCCCAATTGTAAATGCTGAAGATCTTGCAAATGCAATAGTTGGATTTAGATCAGCGCCTTCATCAATGCGTCCAGAGCTGAAAGATCTGATCAGAAGAAGAGCATCAGAGCTTGGAAGAGAAGATCTTCTTCCGGACACATTCCAGAGTGGCAAAAATGTAATTAGAGCATCACGTAAAAATGCTGATGGCACAGAAACAACATTTAATCCAGTAGATGTTGAAACATTCTCAAAGGCAGCAGAAGCAAAACAAAAACTTGATGCAGCACTTAGGGGTGAAATAGATCTTTCACCTGAAGAAAAAAGACAACTTAGATCAGCTGCGCGGATGGGCAGTCATGCTGAGATGGTGATAGATCCAGCAATTACTAAGGCAGTTAAAAAAGCCTCATACTCTGCTTCGCTTAAAGCTAGTTCTGGGTTTGATAGGGAAGAAGCAGAGCAGATAGCAAGAATAGCAATCATGCAGGCTCTAATAAATGGC
>Ga0129336_10001517_pt1 | contig 14105 bp, 16 predicted proteins | sample CPB6_02_DNA_FD_96878 | JGI IMG/M metagenome (GOLD analysis project Ga0129336, IMG submission 96878) | Freshwater to marine salinity gradient microbial communities from Chesapeake Bay, USA - CPBay_Sum_0.6_0.2_DNA | ecosystem: Environmental > Aquatic > Marine > Coastal | place: USA: Chesapeake...
CAGGCATTTCTGCAGGCATTTCTGACGGTGATTCTGCAGGCGTTTCTACAGGCATTTCTGCAGGCATTTCTGACGGTGATTCTGCCGATACGGACGATGAGGTATCAGTATCTGATGATGGTTGTTTTAAAACATACTTTGTTGCTTCTTGAATATCTTGACCACTAATTAATTGTAATCTTTTTAAAGCTTCAGCGTATGATGAAAATTTATTTTTGTTTTTCATAAACATACCACCAATATAGTCTAAAGAACTTTCATTTAAACCCTTTTTTACATAATATCCGTCTTTTTCTTTCACGATACCATAAACACCATTAATTGTTTCAGTAATATAATCAAAATTATTTTTTTCTGGTGTTCTAGGTTTATTTCCGTAATAAGTTAATTCAAGGATACGTTTTAATTTTTCATCACCTTGTAATTTTTCACTTCCTAATGGCTTTAAATTTCCCATATTTTTTTTATTATAAGTTTATTATTATTAGTATATTATAAATATTCAAATAAATACAAAAAATAATGTTTTTTTATTGTTTTATAGATAACTCTTTATTAATAGTTCCGGTTTTAATATCCATTATTTTTTTTATATAACCATTTCTTCTTAACAATTTAAATGTTAAATTTTCATATGAAAATTCCCCGTCTTTTTCTAAACCACTTTGTCTAAATTTTTTTAATTTATTTTTTATTAGTTCAATTCGTTTTATTTTTTTATCGTTATTCATTTCGTTATTTATAATATCATCAATTTGTTTTTCAAATTCTTGACTTTTTTGTAAAATCTTTTCTTCATCAATTTCAAACGGTGTTTTCATTTTTTTTGGTTCCACAATCCATTCATCATTTAAAACTGAATATATTCCTGATGATAAAAGTTTATCATTAATATTTTGAACATATAATTCTACTTCATAATTTTTAATTTTTATATCAGTAGTTAAAGACCAATTTTTCTTTTTAGTTTCAAAAAATTCCTTTATTATTTCTTCATAAATTTTTAAATCATTTTGGTTTGAAACTAATTCATTCATATCATATATAATATGTAAATCAATATCTGAATACTTTGACCAATTATAATTTGATAAAGACCCAGTTAAATGAATATCAAAAACAAAAAAATCTATTTTTAAAAAATCTAAAAATTTATCTGAAATTTCTAATAATTTTTTTCTAATATCTTTTTTTAAATAATATGATTCATTTATTTTTTCGAAAATATCTGGGGATAATGAATTTTTTAATTTAAAAGACTTTAAAATCTTTTTGTTTTTATTAATGTCTTCTATTAATTCCTTTATAATGTTCATTTTATTTTTTCATATTTATATTTTTTTGAAATATTACTACTAAAATATTTACCTTGTGATTCGGCCATTCTTAGTTTTGTAAATACTTCCCAAGGAACATCATCATATTTATATGTTGATTCATTATTAAATTCCATTAATAATGTTTTATCTTCAGTATTATATATTGATTTCTTAATATTAGATGATTGAATTTCCACTTCGATTATTTTACCATTAATTTTTTCAGATAATATAGCCATATTTTTTATATATAAATATTACCAAAAAATTAAAACCCCACATTGTGGGGTTTTAATTTAATTTAAGGAAATTGTTCTTTCTTTTATTTTTTCTTTCGATTTAGGTAGTGTAATTTCCAATACACCATTTTTTATATTCCCTTCAATATCATTTTCTGATACATCATCTGGGATTAAATAAGATTTTTCAAAAGAATTCATAAAAGAAAAATTTTCATTTTCATTTTTTTCTTTTTTGTATTTAATTATCAACAAATCATCCTTAATTAAAATAGATAAGTCATCTTTTGTTAATCCAGGAACTGATAGATAAATTAAATACTTATCATCTTTTTCAAATAGTTTTACAGAATTATCTTTTAAAAATTCTTTTTCAAAGAATGTGTTTAACACATCTTTTAACGGGTCTTTGTACAATGTCATCATATTTTTATTTTTTTATTTTTTTTATTTCAAAAAATATTCCATTTAAAAAAAAAAGACAAAATGTCTTGTTAAAGTGAAAAAAAGTCATATATTTGTGTTTTATATAATAGTTTAAAAACAAAAACAAATGGCAGTAGATTATTTTGATGAAAATCAACAAACATCCTCTAAAAGAGGTAAAAAGGGGTCTAGAACACCGATTCTTGATAATTTTTCAAGGGATTTAAACAAATTAGCTGAAGAAGGTAAAATTGACCCTATTATTGGTCGAGAATCTGAAGTTAAAAGAATTTCTCAAATTATTTCAAGAAAGAAAAAAAACAATGTTGTAATTGTAGGAGATGCTGGTGTAGGTAAATCGGTGTTGGTTGAAAAATTAGCATTATTGATTGTAAAAGGAGAATGTCCTCCAAATCTATTAGATAAAAGAATATTATCATTAGATTTAACCTCATTAGTTGCCGGAACAAAATATAGAGGTCAATTCGAAGAAAGAATTAAAGCTGTATTAAACGAATTACAAAACGAACCCAATATTATTGTATTCATAGATGAATTACACACAATGGTTGGTGCTGGTAATGCAACAGGTTCTATGGATGCTGCTAATATTTTAAAACCAGCTCTTGCTCGTGGTGAAATACAATGTATAGGTGCAACAACATTTGATGAGTATAAAAAACATATTGAAAAGGATGCTGCTTTAGTTAGAAGATTTCAAAAAATAATTCTAAAAGAACCAAGTAAATCAGAAACTATTTTAATCTTAAACAACCTAAAAGAAGTGTACCAAAATTATCACAAAGTTGTTTATAGTGACGGTGTAGTAGAAAATATTGTTAATTTATCCTCACAATACATTACTGATAGACAATTCCCAGACAAGGCTATTGATATATTAGATGAACTAGGTTCAAACAAAAAAATTAATATTAAGATTCCAGATTCAATTGAACAATTAAAAAAAGAAGTGGATAAGATAAAAGAAAATAAATTACAAGTTGTAAAAAATCAAAACTATGAGTTAGCAGCTAAGCTCAGAGACGAGGAGAAAAAGATTTTAACTAAACTTGAGAATGAAAAAGATAAATGGACACAAAAACAAAAAGACAATTTAATACCAATTGTTGTGGATGATGTTTATCAAATTATTTCTGACATAACAGGTATCCCGATATCTAAATTAGATAATGATGAAACTGAGAAATTATTAAAGCTTGAAGAAAGACTTTCTTCTAAAATTATTGGTCAGAATGATGCAATTTCAATTATATCTAAATCAATAAGAAGAAATAGAGTCGGAATAAAAGAAAATAATAGACCGATTGGTTCATTTATTTTCGTAGGATCTACAGGTGTTGGAAAAACTTTTTTAGCCAAAACAATTGCTGAGGTTGTCTTCGGAGATCCGAATAAAATGATTCGTGTTGATATGAGTGAGTTTATGGAAAAACATAACGTATCTCGTTTAATTGGATCACCTCCAGGTTATGTTGGTCATGATGAAGGTGGTCAGTTAACCGAAAAAATAAAAAACAATCCATTTTCAGTTATTCTATTTGATGAAATCGAAAAAGCACATAAAGATGTGTATAACATTTTACTTCAAATAATGGATGAAGGTCATCTTACCGATTCTTTTGGTAGAAAAGTAAATTTTACTAATACAATTATAATCATGACATCTAATGTTGGCGCTAAAAAAGTAAATGATTTTGGTAATGGTTTAGGTTTCGTCACATCTTCTAGTGAATCTCAAAAACTTGAGGTTAAAAAATCAATTATACAACAATCTTTAAAGCAACAATTCACTCCAGAATTTTTAAATAGAATTGATGATATAATTTTATTTAATTATTTAAATAGTGATGATATTAGAAAAATCATAAATAATGAGTTAATTAAATTGGTAAATAGATTAACTGAAAAAAATTATCAAATATCTTTTGATGAGAGTATTCATGCAGAAATAATGAAGTTAAATACATTAGAAGAATATGGCGCAAGACCAATAAAAAGGATTATTCAAAATTTATGTGAAGATTTCTTATCTGACGAAATTTTAAAAGGTAATATAAAAGAAAACATACCAGTAATTTTAAAATTTAAAAATGAAAAAATAGAATTTTCAAAAATAAAGTAAATATTTTAATTTTTTACAAATTTATATATATTTATATTTATATTTAATTATATCTATTTTATATAAGGAATCTTTGCCGATATCCTTTCGTTTTAAGTCGTGGAGTTGAATCCACAAATGACCTATAAGCCTCGACTCCAAATCGAGGCTTTTTTTTTTATTAAAAATTTTTATTTATGAAATTATTTTGTTATATTTGATATTAAATACTTAATAACAAATGTATAAAATATATTTAGACGATATTAGAACACCCATCGATGAAGATTGGATTGTGGTTAGAAATTATGATGAGTTTGTTAATAAAACTATTGAATTAGGATTAAAAAATATTGATTTAATTTCTTTAGACCATGATTTAGGTGATACCGCTATTAGTGAATATCACAACAATGTATTTATTAATAATCAATTAGATTATTCTAATATTAAAGAAAAAACAGGATTAGATTGTGCTAAATGGTTGATAGATTTTTTTTATGAAACTAATTCAATATGGTCTTCGTATGATGAAAATAATAAAAAAATAAATAAAATAAAATTTCCGATTGTTTACACACATTCAGCTAATCCTATTGGTTCAGAAAATATTATTAATTATATTAATAGTTTTTTAAAATTTGAACATCAACCAATGACTTGCAAAAAAATAAAAATTAATTTTTTAATAAAAAAATAAAACAAATGACAAAAAATACCAGTATTAAAAAATTAAACATAGAAGGTAAATATAATGATTTTTCAGACTTCTATGATGTAAATAAAGTTATAATATATAATAATATTCTTAAATTATTTGAAAATTTTAAAAATAAAGAAAAAGAGCATATTATTCTAAGATTAAGTGCAAATATTGAAAATATAGAATGGAAAACTAATTTAGAATTTTCAAGGGAAGATATCTATGTCCTTGAACGTGATATTTTACCTTATTTTGAAGAACTGGAAGAATACGAAACTTGTGATAAAATTACTAAGTTATATGAAAGTATAAAATAAAAAAGGGAGGTTAATTACAACCCCCCTTTTTTAAAATTTAAACTAAATACTACCAATCTTTTCCAGATACGTTTGCGTCTTTAGATACCGCAAAACCTAACGCGGTTAAAATTGTGGTAACCAATCCAGCTTGGCTAGCGTTAATCCAATTCATGTAAGTTGCAAAAGATACAGCAGCTAAAGCTAATCCCGCAACAGTTGTTTTCCAACTTTTCATAATTTTTAATTTTTTAAAAAAATTTATTTATCAATAAATATTTGCAATTTTTAAAAAAATTAAAAAATTTATTCTTCAGGTGTGGATTGGTCTTTTCCCAGATTTTTTTTATTAATCCATTTATCTATTGATGATATCCCAAATGACCCCAACGTTATGATTAAGAAACCATCAAAAATAAACTCATTAATTAATAATTTTTTCCCCATCCAACCTGTTATAATATCTGTTATCATAGCTAAAATCATCATAATAAAAGATATAAAACCTATGACAGACTTTTCATTAATCGAATTATTATCATTAAATAATTCTTTTAAAAATTTATTCATTTTTTTGTAATCTTTGTTTATATATAATTATCAAATTAAATAATAAAATAATATATTTATATATAAAAAAACAAAATGAATTTAAATGAACAGATTTGTAAAATAAAAAAATTCATGTACTTGAATGAGGACGATGAATTAACACATATATATCAACCAACAGGCAATTCGTGTGGACCAACATGTATTAAAATGGTTGGTGACTTTATAAAAGGTAATGTTGGTTCAATAGATGATATTTGTATTGAATGTGGTACAGATTGGGTTGAAGGTACTCCACCTAATAAAATGAAAATAGGTTTAGATAAATTAAAAATAAATTATATTGAACATATTCATGAAATTGAACCTTACCAATCTTTAAAAAATGTAATTGATAAAGGAAATATCGCAATAGTAAGAACTATCACAAAAAATGTTCCTCATTGGATAGTTATACATGGATATAACGATGATGTTTTTGATGTTAATGACCCATGGTTAGGACCCATAAAATATAATGAATCACAACTTGAGGCTATATGGAAAATTCGTGATTTTTTCTTTTATGAAATTGTTACTGGTAATCAAAAAATTTTGAATGATGTTATCATTAGAAAAATGACATCAGATGATGTTGATTATTTAAAAGATAAATTATCAGATGTTTTTGATAAAACAGGTTTAAGTAATCAACAAATTATGGATGAAATTTCTCATTTTGATATAAATATTTCGTTTGTTGCAACCGTCAATGATGAAATCGCTGGATTTTATTTCATTGGAAATGACCAAATCCCTGAAATTAAAGGAAATATAGTATATGATAATCTTAGTAAATTAAATGGGGTTGAAGGAATTGGTCTCGGGGTAATTAAAAAGTTTAAAAATATGGGAATAGGTAAAAAATTAATAGAACACTCTCAAAGAATACCTAATATTGATTATATATGGGGATATCAGTTTAAAAGTTTAAAAAATATTGATGATTGGTTAAAACGAAGAAAAATTTATTATCAAAACAACGATATTTACATAACGTATCAAATTTTAAATAATGATTTATGAAAGAATTATATCTAATGTTTTTTTTAATTTTATCACCTTTAATTTCTCAAGATACTACGATAGATTTAAATAATATACCAGTTTTATTTATTGGTGATTCTCACACATCTAATCATTCATGGGGATGGCAAGTTATTCTTAAAAATAAGACTAAATTAAAGTTACATAATACATCTATTATTGGTAAACAATTACCATGGATGGTTAATGTTGCTAAAAAAACTATTACACCATATTTCAAATATTGTTTTATATATGGAGGAGTAAACGATTTATATGGTAAAAGAGACCCATATTTAGTATTTAAAGATGTTCAGAAAATAGTTAATATATGTAAAAAAAATAATGTAGAATGTGTTGTTATAACAGGGGTTAGTCCAAATTGTATTGAACCATTAAAAGACAGTAGATTATTTTTGAAAAATTATACTAAATATCAACAATTATTAATAGATAGTACCACTAATGCAAAAGTTATAAATATAACTACTGTTAATAAAAATGACTGTTTTGACTGGGTTTGTCACATGAAATATTCTGGACACAAGAAAATATCTGAGTTAATTATTAAAAAAATGAATTTTAAATCTTACTAAATTTGATATTGTAATTTTTTTTTCATATATTTTTAATATATTACGATAATCTATGAAAATAACAGTAATTGGTGAATTATGTACAGATATTTTTATTTATGGTGAGTCTAAAAAACTTTGTCCAGAAGCACCTGTTCCTATTTTTATTCCTTCTTTTACAAAAATGAATGAAGGTATGTCAGGTAATGTTGTTAAAAATATAAAATCATTAAAAAAAAATATATTTATTGATTTTTTTCACCAAACAGAAAAAATAACTAAAACTAGATATATTGATTTAAAAAGTAATCACATGTTTATTAGAATAGATGAAGGTGAACAAAATATTAAACCAATAAAATTATCTGATAAAATTATTAATTCTATTAAAGAATCTGATGCGTTAATTGTTAGTGATTATAATAAAGGATTTTTATCAAATGAAATTTTATGTGAATTGGGTAATAATGCAAAATTTTCAATTTTAGATACTAAAAAAATAATTAATTCAGAGATTATTTCTGGTTTTAATTTCATTAAATTAAATGAAATTGAGTTTTATAATCAAAAATATATTAATTTAAATAATAAAAATAATATTATAGTAACTTTGGGTTCTAAAGGAGCAAAATTTAATGATACTATATTTCCATCACATAAACCAAAAAAAACCATAGATGTTAGCGGTGCTGGAGACACATTTACAGCATCATTTACGTTAAAATATTTAAAAACATCAGACATAAATAAATCTATTTTATTTGCAAATAAAATGTGTTCTATTGTTGTGAGTAAAAGAGGTGTTAACGTTCCAAAATAATAAATCCATAAAATATGATAAGTGTAGTTATTTCAACAAGAAAAATTGACGAATCTAATGTGTTAAAAATTAAGAAAAAATTTTCTCATCCAAGAACTGAAATATTAATATATGAAAATAATAATGAATTTTCATTATCTAAATTATATAATAAAGGATTAGTTGAATCAACAAACAAGATTGTTGTTTTTATGCACGATGATATTGATATTGAAACACCTAACATTACGCATATTTTAAATCAACTATTTAATAAATTTCCTGAACATGGAATTATTGGTCTAGCGGGAACAGATGAATTAATTAGTGGTATGTGGTGGGAAAAGAGAGATAAAATGTATGGTAAAGTAAAACATTTACATAATGGAAAAATTCATTGTAATCATTATTCAGAAAGTTTAGGTTCTAATTTAAAAAATGTTGTTACTATTGATGGATTATTTTTTGCTGTTCATAAAGATAGAATCAAAGAAAAATTTGATGAAGAATTCGATGGATTTCATTTTTACGATATTCCTTTTTGTGTTTTAAATTATTTACAAGGTGTTAAAATTGGTGTAACTACTAAAATTATGGTTGTACATAAATCAATAGGACAAGTAAATGAACAATGGGTAAATAATAAATCAATTTTTGAAAAAAAATATGGTAATAAATTACCTTTAATTACAAAAAGTTTTTAACTTTATTTCTTATATTTATTATTAAAAAACAAAACATGAAAAATTTATTTGAAAATTTGAAAAATTTTTTTAGTGGAACTAAAAACACTGAGACAGTTAAATCTGAACCAGTTGAAGTAGTTAAACCACAAGAAACAGTGAAAAAATCAAGTACAAAACAATCAAAACCTAAAAAAAAGGTTTCTGAGGAAATTCCTACAATCACACTTGACACTGTAACAATTACTGCAAGTAAAAATTCTTCAACATCAAATGATACTGATGTTAGAGGTCCTGAACACCAGTAATTTATTGGTATTTTAAATTACGGGGGTGAATTAGAATCGATTGGCGTTGGTATTGTAAGTAGGCACGTAGTCGGATTTCATCTACGACTTTAATAAACGGTGGAAACAATTAAACGGAGACGTTTACAAAAACATGGAAGTTGTTGGTTTACTATCAACTTCTAACGTGGAAGTAGCCTAAGGGTAAAAAACACAACGGGTCGATGGACATATAACCTTGGAACAGAAGTCCCTACGGTGTGATACAACCACAAAAGTGTCAAAGGTCTAGTTCAGAACTCTACCTATAAACCCATGAAAATGGTTAAAGTGAATTCGACACAGTTATTGGTAACAATGTCAAAATAGGAACCAATTATTTGTCAGTTATGAATTAATTGAATAAACGTGTAGTCTATTTATGATATAATGAGCAAGACCTGGCGGCGGTGGCCAGCACCTCCACTAAAAAAAAACAAAAAAACCCACTTAATTGTGGGTTTTTTTGTTTGTACATATTAAATTTTTATTAAATTTATATTTTTTATTATTATCTTATATTATATAAATAAATATATAGATTTATAATAAAAAAGTAAAGTTTATAAACAAACAAAGGAGTCAAATTGACCCCTTTGTTGAGATTTTGTTACCTCCTTTCGTTTTTTAGTAGATTTATTATCATATAGTGACCAAACTACATGACTCTATTAATAAATATCATAAAAAATATTTTAAGCAAATTTATTTGCTAACATTTTTAATATCGGTAATGTTATTATTCCAATCAACGGATTACTACTTGTTTCTTTTCTTTGATTTAAATCATTTTCACTTGAATTTTGTGCAATAAATTCACTTATTTGTGGATTATCCGCTACTTTATCTCTAAAATTTTCATCATTTTTTAATTTATCTTGAAAAGAATCAAAATTAGGTAATCCAAACATATCCAACATATTATTAGCGATAATGAATCGTCTAAATGAATCTCTTCTATCTTGTCTAGCACCAAATTTTATCCACCATTTCTGGATAAAATTACTTGGTTCCATTCCTTTTTTTGCAATATATTTTGATAATCTATCACCTCTATAAAAATCTTTAAGACCTGTACTGAATTTACCTCCCGTTGTTGCACTTTTCACTCCTGATTTAATTGCTGCGACTGGTTTTACTTTTGATAAACTATTACTTAATGCACTTAAACCTTCTTTAATTTTTGAACCCCATGAAGTATTTACTTTACTTATTTGGTCTATTGTTTTAGTGACAGATGAGTTATTACTTTTTTCTACAACTTTTTTTAAAGTATTCGTTAATTTTGGATTTTTATTTAATACATTCACTAAATTATCTGTATTTTTTAACGCTAATTTACTCACACCTTGTAATGATTTAATAAATGGTTTAACTAAAAAATCACCAACTGTTGGAATTAGTGCAATTAACATAAGTGCAGCATATAATTTTTCTCCTTTTTTTAGATAATATATGATTAAAGCAATGTCTGCTAATTCACCAATCACAGGAACAAATCCCAACCCCATTAAAATATTTTCTATACTAAATAAACTCTCATTAATTAATTTTCTTTCTTCTAGTATTTGTTGTTTTGTTTTCATGTTAATGTATTATTTTACAAAATTTTTCAGATATTTTTTCTGAAATATTAGTTTCTCTTATAACTTCTCCAAATAAATTTCCTGATAATGTTGATGAAATGGATTTTAAATTAATACCGTAATCATTACTATCAACACCTGATACTTTCGAACCTATTTTTCTAATAACAACTTCTAATAATGCATCTATAATTTTTGGCATTCCATTACTTGATACACATGTTTCATAATTTTTAAATGGTTTTAAAAGATCTATCGGATTATAATCAGCTAAAATTTGTGCTGCTGTAGTTGAAAAATCAGGACTACCTCCAAAAATTTCTTTTATTAAATATCTAATGATTTGTTCTCTAACACTAGATAATAAAGAATCAGTCAAAACTGAGTTAAAGTCTATTTTATCTAATTGTCCTTTTATATCAATTTCATTAATGTCGTAACCTTCATTAATTAATTTAGATGAAATTTCAAATATACGTTGAGTTCTATATGAATCATCTCTAATATATTCTAATTCATTAAAAGAATTATTCAAATTTTCTTTTCTTTCGTTAAGAATAATTGTTTTTATTTTTTGTTTTAATTCCACTTGATTCTTTTTTAACTTTTAATTTGTTTATAAACTAATTTTTCACCTCCTTTATAGTCTTCATTCGTTCTTGATAAAGCATAATCATATAAATTTAGAAATTTAGTAAGTAAATTCTGTTCATTATCCGTTAAATCTCGTCCTCTATATACTAATCTTTTTCTTCCAAGTTCATCATTTTGACGGAAATCATTTTTAATGCTATTATATAATTCATATCCTAATTGTTCATCACTTTTTACCGGTTCTTCTGGTTTTGGTTTTGGTTCAGAATTTGGATTATTAACAGGTCCATCTATTTTAGAATTTGGATTATTAACAGGTCCATCTATTTTAGAATTTGGATCAACAGGTTCTACCACAACTCTTGTTGGTTTTTCACCACAAATTTTCTTAAAGTTTTCTTCACTTACACCGAATGTTTCATTAGAACCACCACCCGGTGCATTTATAGGAACTTTTAGAACGATATTATTTGCACTCGCCCAAGATTCCGCGGTTGCTTTAGTTTTTGGACCTAATTTACCATCAACACCTGTCATTTTTAAACATGTTTGTAACTCTGAAACTAATGCACCTTTACATCCAAAATATAATGGGAAACTAGGACAATCTACGTAATTATCTTTTTTCACAGGAATTTTATCACCACCCTCTTTCTTTTCATCGTCCCAAGTTATTTCAATACCACTTAATGAATCACCCGTACTTGTTCCACCAGACCCTTTTATCGTTCTAATTTTACCATATATTCTATCTCTAATTGCACGTTTACTAGGGTCCGTTATTGTAGTTTTAGAAATAAGAGTTTTTTCTAAAAATTCACCACTTATTTTCTTATATGTATCTAAAAATTGTTTACCTTGACCACTTTTAATATATTTGTTTAAAATATTTTGAATACTTTCTAAACCCATAGTAGTTATAACATTTCCTTTTAAAGAATTCACAACACTTTCAGCATCAATACTTAAATTATTACCTGTAGATTGTTCTTTCACTACTGTTTTTCCTTCTTTACATTTCCATGTTCCTTTCTTTTTACCGTCATTAGTTAAAACTTTACCATCGGCGAAAAATAAAACACCGTCAGGGTATGTTGTGTTTTTAACTTTAACGACTAATGTACCTGATTTTAATTTATCGACTCTTCCTTGTTTTTTACTTAATATGTTTGATAAACACGGAGCCCATTCATTATTTGGATCTATTGGTGGTGTTTCTTCCATGTCTTCAGGATTAGTACCTTCTTGTTTAAAAAGATACCATAATAATAACCCACTAACACCAGCAACACCAGCAGCTAAAAGAGCTTTTTTCCAACCTATAGTTTTTAATTTTTCCCAAAATGTTGGGTCTTTTGGATTTGTTAGTTTTGTGGTGTCTGTTGGGTCCGTTATTTTTTTTGTTTTATTAGTTGAAATATCTACATCACCTTTTTTAATTGTTTGTGGACGTTCATATGGTTTTCCTGTTTTTGGATCAATTTGATTAAATTTCTTTTGTACAATTTTTGTTATTGCGTCATCACTATATCCGGCATTTTTTAATGCGGATTCATATGCTGGTTGACCTTTCGCAAATTCTGATGCATATTTTTTATCAAATGCTTTATTTCTAACTAAATTTTCTGATGCTAAATCAATTAACTTAGCATTTTTAGTATTTGATTTTAATATACTTAATTCTAATGATCCTTTTAATTGACTTGATAATCTATTACCCTTTAACGCGATTAATAATTCTTCAGATGTTCTAATTCCAGCCTTTGTTAATTCTTTTGCGATATTTTTATCTTTTATCATCATTTTAAGGTAACCTTCTAATTCGGCAGCAATTAATTTACCTTCCATCGCTGCCGCTGAGATTAAATCTTCATTTAATATTTTTTCTCCGGTAATCAATTTATCATTAATTGATTCCATAAGATTAATGTATTTTCTTATTAATAAACTATTTTTATTTTCCATTTTTTTTATTTTTTATAAATCATTATAATTATATTCAGATTCTTTATCATTGTTTTTTAATGCTGATAATAAAGTATCTTCATAATTTTCTTTTTTATGTTTTCCATAAACACCTACACCGGTAACAGGTACTAATGTATTTGCTGCGGCTGCTGTTTTGACCCCTCCACCAAGTTTTGAAGTTAATTTTCCAGGTACTGATAAAACTTTTCCAATTCCTTTAAATAATAACCCAATCAGATTTATTAACTTATTTAATACTGTTTTTAATCCACCCATAACACCTGATAAAAACTTATAGAACATAGGTGATTTTGTTTTTAAATAAGATAGTGACTTTTCCATTAATCCAACAACTTTAGAAGATGATGATTGTATAGTTTCTAAAAAAGAACTCAATTTTTTTGAATTTTTAATAGCGTTGGATAAACCTTCAGATGTTTTACCAAATTTATTTATCAGTCCTGTAATCATTGTTTTACTTGTTTTTGCAGCGGCGCCAGCAAAAACTAATCCCATAACATCAGTTGCAAAAAATAATAATCTCCATACTGTAGATAATTCAGGGTCTTCATATTTATTATTTATAAATTCATATACATCTAATCCAACAACAATAGCCCAAGGTAACATTTTAAGTGTAACACCTATACCTGAAGCCATTAATATTGCGTCAAGTACTATTCCTATAGGGTTATATAGTGATTCTCTAATTTTTCTAGCAACATAAAGTGCACCTTTTTTTAATAAGTCAACTACTCGTTGCCAATCTCCTTGAGAAATCGCTATTCCCATTTTTTTTAATCCATCCCAACTTGTTTTTACAAAATCCGATACACCTGAAACTGCTGAAGA
>Ga0129336_10001519_pt1 | contig 14095 bp, 10 predicted proteins | sample CPB6_02_DNA_FD_96878 | JGI IMG/M metagenome (GOLD analysis project Ga0129336, IMG submission 96878) | Freshwater to marine salinity gradient microbial communities from Chesapeake Bay, USA - CPBay_Sum_0.6_0.2_DNA | ecosystem: Environmental > Aquatic > Marine > Coastal | place: USA: Chesapeake...
AGACCTATATCGGGAACTGGTTCAAAGCACGTGGCAACCGCGACAAGGTGATTTTGGCGTCTAAGGTTGCGGGGCGCGATCGTGGCGGCATGACTTGGCTACGCAAAGACGGATCTTCACCCGAGGTGACGAAGGAGCAGATGATCGAGGCGCTCGAAGGCAGTTTGCGGCGCCTACAAACCGATTGCATCGATCTCTACCAGATCCACTGGCCCGACCGGCCGATGCCTTGGGGCTCAAATCCGACCATGTTCAAGGCAAAGACCTATGAAGGGTCGGAAAATTCGATGCTCGAAGCGCTTGAAACGCTTCAACTCTTTGTAAAACAAGGAAAAATTCGTTTTATTGGGCTTTCGAATGAAAGCTCCTGGGGCACGATGAGTTTTCTCCATCTTGCCGAAAAACATGGGCTACCCCGCGTCGAGACGGTTCAAAACGCCTATAATCTCCTCAATCGCACCTATGAGACGGGTCTTGCGGAGATTTCCATGCGGGAACAGGTCGGTCTTTTGGCCTTTTCGCCGCTTGCCCAAGGCTATTTGACCGGAAAATACCTCAATGGCGCCCGTCCGGAGGGCGCACGCTCGACTTTATTCAACCGGGGCCAGCGTTACGAGACGCCGAATGCCGAGCCGGCTATCCGCGCTTATGTTGATTTAGCGCGCGAAATTGGCTGGAAACCAGAGGAATTAGCCCTCTCCTTCGTCAATTCACGTCCGTTTTTGGGCTCTACGCTCATTGGGGCCACGACCATGGACCAGCTCAAGATCAATATTGAATCGATCAGCAAGCCGATGACGGAAGAGCTGGAAATCCGGATCAATGCGATCCATCATTGTTTTTGTAATCCCTGTCCGTGAGCCGGGTCGCAAAACTGTCATGAATTTGTCTTGGACCACAGTTTATGGATGGACTGGACCGAAATTTTCCGCATGATGTCATGTGGGGGAATGCGGAGGCTGGAACATTGATCGTGCCAGCAGCCGAGTCGGAGTCCGATGGGCGGACCTGACAAAATAAAAGAGGGGTATCCTTATGGTCGACAAGAAAAAGTTGAATTCGACGGTCGCGACGCTCGAAGCGGCGGGCTCGTTCACACGCCGCGTGCTCTTGAAGGGCGCAGTGGCAGCTGGTGCGGCAGCCGCGGTAGGTCCGTGGTATGTCAGCAATGCGCTCTCGTCCTCGGGCGAGTTGAGCCTCTTGAACTGGGATGACGAGCTTCCCGATCCTGTGATTCCGGATTTCGAAAAAGCAACAGGCATCAAGGTAAAGACAACGCCGTTCTCGCAGAACGAAGAGCAGATCAACAAGCTCCAGGCTGCCGGTGGTGATGGCTTCGATCTTTGCCAGCCGACGCATGACCGTGCGCCGCAATTCAAGGATCTCGCTGTTCTTCAACCATTCGATGAAAAGAAGCTCTCGCTCGACACCGTTCTTCCATCGATGGTGAAGATTTCCGACGGCTTTTGGCGTTGGGATGGCAAGCTGTATCACGTTCCGCACACATGGGGTTCGGAAGCGATTTCATGGCGCACTGACCTCACCAAGATCGAATATAAGACACTCTCTTATGGTTCGCTCTGGAAGGACGAATATAAGGGCAAGGTGCAGGGCCGTCCGCACTCGCTCTTGCTCGGCATCGGTCTCTGGATGGATGCAACAGGCCAGCTGAAGTCGAACCGCATGCTCGACGCTTACAAAGACGAAGCGACGATGAAGGCGATCTATGACAAGCTCTTGAAGTTCGCTATCGAACACAAGGCTTGGATCAAGCAGTTCTGGGATTCAGCTGACAACACGAAATCGGGTCTTCTCGAAAACGGTGTCGTCATCGGCCAGACTTGGGATGGTCCTCCGCTCGGCCTTAAGAAGGCAGGCAAGCCTGTCTCCTATATGGCTCCGCAAGAAGGTGCGATCACATGGCTCGACGGTTGGGCAATGTCGAAGGGCGCGAAGAACATCGACCAGGCTTATGCTTGGTTGAAATATGTTCACTCGAAGGAAGCTTCCGCTAAGGTTGCCGACGGCTCGGGCTATAACCCGGTTGCTAAGGGCGCCGACGAGCTTCTCTCGCCAGCAGCGAAGAAGAACTTCCAGGAAGCCTATCCTGATGACGCGTTGTCGCGTCTCTGGCAGCGTCCGCTCGAGCCTTCATGGTTCGCCGAACTTCGCACGCAATATGCCGAGAAGTTCAAAGCCGCTTAATAGAGCTTTGTATAAATCAACAAACCCCGGCGCTTTGCGCCGGGGTTATTTTCCGCCGGTAGTTTTTTAATCGGCGCAGTGTCACGAACATAATGGATGTACAATGACGGCCGCTGTTGAGATTGATCACCTCACGGTCCAATTTGGACTTTTTACGGCGGTGAAAGATGTATCGCTGCAGATTCGCCAAGGCGAGTTTTTTAGCTTTCTCGGACCATCGGGTTGCGGCAAGACAACAATCTTGCGCACAATTTCTGGATTTCAAGAACCGACGCAAGGTGTAGTGCGCATCGGCGGCCAGGATATGAATGGCATTGGTCCAAACCAACGCCCCACCGCATTGATTTTCCAAAATCTTGCCCTGTTTCCTTTGATGACGGTTGCCGAAAATATCGGTTATGGCCTGCGCGTGCGCGGCGTACCGAAAGCTGAACGTGATCGCAAAGTTGATGAGTTGTTGAATCTCATTGCGCTGAGTGATCAAGGCAACAAAAAGATTGAAGAATTATCAGGCGGACAAAAACAACGCGTCGCAATTGCACGCGCTTTGGCTGTCGAACCAAAAGTGTTGTTGCTCGATGAGCCGCTTTCCGCACTCGATCTAAAGCTGCGCCAACATATGCGCAATGAATTGCGCGCGATCCAACGTCGTGTTGGCATTACCTTTATTTACATCACCCATGATCAGGGCGAAGCCTTGACCATGTCCGATCGTATCGCTGTGATGAATCGTGGTAAGATCGAGCAAATCGGCAATGGCCGTGATGTTTATGAGCATCCGCAGACGTCATTTGTTGCGTCATTCGTTGGCGAGAATAATGGTTTCTCCGGAACGATCGCAAAGGTTTCAGGTGATCAGGCCGAGATTGAAACTTCTGTTGGTCGTTTGACGGGTCTCAATAAAAAATCGCTCGCGGTTGGCGCGAGGGCCACCTTATTTGTTCGTCCAGAATTGGTGCGCTTTGGCGCGCAAGGCGAAAACAATTTGGCAGGTAGCGCTGCTGATGCCGCTTATGAGGGCATGACGACACATTTAACGATGAAAGCGCCCGATGGGTCGAGTGTCGTTGCAACTTTGACCGGCACACCTGCGCGCGAGTTTCCGTCAGAAGGGTCTCCTGTCTCTTTTGCGTTCTCGACAAGCGACGCCATCATTTTGCCCGCGTGAGTGCTTGAACAATGTTAAGCTCTACCGGCCATCCCTTCATCTTCCTGCTCCCGGTTCTGGCTTTCGTCATTTTTTGGGTGATGGCCAAATTCGAACCGAAGCCGGTAGGCGTTACAAAAAAGAGTTTCTTTGAACGCAATGGAACACCGGTCGCGATCTATCTGATTGTCGCGGTCGCGTTCTGGGCCTTGTTCATGATCGTGTTACCGCAGCTCTTCATGGTCGAAATGTCATTTCGTCCAAAATTGCCGCCGGTTGAGATGGGTGGACCGAAAGATCTCTACACCTTCGAAAATTATCATTACTTTATTTACGGCTCGACAACGAGCAGCGATGCGATCAACTGGGTTCACATCAAGGCGTTCTTCCTGACAATTCTTGCCAGTCTTTTGGTGGCCTTGTTCAACTTTGCCTTATGCTATCCGCTTGCGTATTACATGGCGCAGGCCGCGCGCCCGGCACGTGTACGTTTCCTCCTGCTGCTTTTGATTGCTCCTTATTGGGTGAATGAAATTCTGCGCGCGTTCGCGTTTCGCATTATTTTTTCGAGCGGCGGCCTCATCAACAAAATGCTTCTTGGTGCGGGCTTTGTTGATCAACCGATTGATTTCATCGGTAATGATATCGCGCTCTATGCCGGTCTCGGCTACGCCTATATGTTGATGATGATCTTCTCGCTCTATAATGCGATCGAAACGCTTGATCATGCCCAGATCGAAGCCGCGCGCGATCTCGGCGCGCCATGGTGGCATATTCATTCTTTCATCGTTATTCCTTTTGCGAAGCCCGGCATCGCGTCCGGATGCACGCTTGTCTTTATGTTGAGCGCCGGTTCGCTTGCCGCGCCGCTTGTTCTCGGTGGGCCTCGTTCGTTGTGGTTTACGCCGATTCTCTATGATCGCTTCTTCCAGGCATTCAACTGGCCGCAGGGTGCCGCCTATGCCTTCATTCTGTTGCTCGCCTGCGTCAGCTTTGTTCTGCTCGTCTTGCGCTTAGGACGCCTCTCTCTCGGGGAGATTGCGAAATGAGTTCAAAGACCGTGATGAATATGATGCTGGCCTTTTATATGGCGATCTTCTTCGGGTTCTTGTTCGGCCCGTTGATTGTCATGGGCATCTCGTCTTTCAACACTTCGACTTACCCGCAGGTCTATCCGATCGAAGGCCTTACGCTGACATGGTTCGAAAAACTCCTGAATGACCGCGATATGGTTTACGGGATGAAGAACAGTCTTTGGATCGGTATGTGGGTTGTTCTGCTCTCCGTCCCGTTGGGACTCGCCGCCGCAATGATGATGAGCCAAATCTATTCGAAGGCGCGTTCTTTCTATTATGTGATCGTTGTTTCCCCGGTGCTCACCCCGGGCGTCATCATTGGTATTTCGACGGTTGTATTCTGGCGTGATCTGACAACCGCAACGAATTCAAAATTTCTCTATGACGGCGTGTTCTTGGCGGTGCTTGGTCAATCAAGCTTCATCTCGGCCTATTGCATGTTGATGTTCATGTCGCGGTTGAACCGCTTTGATCGTGCACAGGAAGAAGCAGGCCTCGATCTGGGCGCTTCACAAACGCAAGTCTTCTTCCACATCTTGCTGCCGTTTTTGCGGCCGGCAATTTTCTCATCAGCTGTCTTGGCGTTTCTCTCCTCGTTCGAGAATTACAACACCACGACCTTCGCCATCCTCGCTGATAAGACATTGACGACCGTTCTCGCCGGCCGTGTCCGCCAAGGCACAACACCTGCGATTAGCGCGCTCGCGGTTTTGATTATCGCGGTTACTGTTGTAGGCGCCATTATTTATGAGCTCGTCAAACGGCGCGAAGACCGTGAGCGGCAAGCCCGCCTTGATGCGGCCCACGCCGCAGAGCTTCGCGAATTGGAATCAATTGAAAAGGCCACGCTTCACGCGTGAAAGAAAAAAGCCCGCTCTTGAGCGGGCTTTTTGTTATTCAGCTTTTCGAATGACTGCGGCTATTTCTTCTTCGCGCGCGCGGTTGCCAAAACGCAGAGAATTTCAAAAAGAATATTCGCACCGCATTGCGCGGTAATCGTTCCGTTGTCGAAGGGGGGCGATACTTCAACAAGATCGGCACCAATGAAATCAACGCCATTAAGCGCACGGATCATGCGTTGCGCCTCGATCATGGTGATACCTCCCGATTCAGGCGTACCTGTACCGGGTGCAAAGACGGGATCAAGAGAATCAATATCAAAGGAGAGATAGGTCTTGCCGGCACCCGCTATTCTACGCGCCTCTTCCGCAGCCCAGCGCCAGCCCTTATCATTCAGTTCTTCCATATAGACGACGCGCATGCCTGAATCATGGCTGAATTTCCACATATCCTTATGGTTGATCGAGCCGCGAATGCCGATTTGAATCACGCGCTTAGGATCGAGAAGTCCTTCTTCAACCGCGCGCGAGAAGGGCGCGCCATGATGGAATTTGGAACCGAGATAATCATCACCCGTATCGCAATGCGCATCGATATGAATCATACCGACCGGACCATCCTTCGCAATCGCCCGCAAAATCGGGAGCGAGATGGAATGATCACCGCCAACGCCTAAGGTCGTAACATTCGCGGCTTTGAATTTGGCGAAATACTCCTCGATTTCCTTATGTGCTCCTATCAACTCATAAGGCGCTTCAAGGAAGGCATCGCCGCAATCAGCAACATTCACAAGATCAAAGGGTGTAATGCCGGTTGCTTGATTGACGCGACGGACAAGCGTTGTCTGCTCGCGAACCGCGCGGGGACCATGGCGTGTACCCGTCCGGTTTGTTACGCCCCCATCGAAGGGAACACCTATGACGCCGATATCCACACCAGCAAGAGAGTCCACAAGCGGCGTTCTGAAAAATGTCGCCACACCCGAATAGCGCGGGCGCAATTGCGGTTCACTCATTTCGGGATAGCGCTTCAGGTCCTTCAGAGTCATGAATATGTTTCCTTATCACTTACTATAAAAGAGTAACCGTAGCGTGGGCGATGAGTGCTTCTTCATTCGTCGCCATAACGAATGCCGCAGGATGCGACGAGGAGCTGATCTGAAAACCACGCTGCTCATTGGCATCCTGGTTCAATATAAATCCGAGATGGCTGAGACCCTTGATAACATCCGCGCGTAGTTCAGAATCATTCTCACCAATACCCGCCGTAAAGATCAGTGCATCAACTCCATTCAGCGCTGCCGATACTGATCCAATTTCACGAATAACACGATAGGTGAACATCGCGAGTGCCATTTGCGCATCGGAATTATTGGACGCCGCTTTACGCAGTGTGCGCATATCATTTGATAGGCCTGACACACCGAGAAGTCCTGATTGGCTATAGAGCAGTTTCTCAACCGCTTCGGCGCTCATTTTCTCTTCGCGCATCAGATAGAAAATCACAGCAGGATCTATTGTGCCCGTGCGTGTCCCCATCATGAGGCCATCAAGTGCGGAAAAGCCCATCGTGTTCACGACGCTTTGTCCATTAATCATACCGCAGAGAGAAGCCCCATTGCCGAGATGGGCAACAATGACGCGACCTTTAGCGCGCTCGGGATCGCGTGCGGCAAAGGCTTCCGCAATATAATTATAAGAAATGCCATGAAAGCCGTAGCGCCTTATTCCCTTCGCTGTAAGCGCTTTAGGCAAGGCAAAATTGCGGGCAAGCGCAGGCATGGTTGAATGAAAGCCGGTATCGAAACACCCGACTTGCGGCAGATTTGGAATAAGCTCAAACAAAGAGTCTACGGCGGCAAGATTATGCGGTTGATGCAAAGGCGCGAGGGGAATGAGTTTTCTAAGTTCATCAATATTCGCGCGATCGAGCCGAACGGGTTTAACAAAATCGGGCCCGCCATGAACGATCCGGTGGCCCGCCGCGACGAGCGAAGATAATCCGTAAAGACGATCAACGGTGTCGAGGATGAGGCTGAGAGCATCTTTGTGAGACGTATGCGAACCGGTTGGCATCGCTTCTTTGATCGCCGGATGACCATCCATAAAGCGCATTGAAAATTCGGCATTTTGTCCGAGACCATCAATCGCACCGCGCGCAAGATCATGCGCAGCGCCTTGTTCATCGATTTGCATCAAGGCGCATTTCACGCTTGATGATCCGGCATTAAGAATAAGAATAAGGCGCATGCATTGTTCCGATTATGAATTTCGATAGGCGTTAGCCAGCGCCGCAATTCCAGGTTCGATTCGTTCTAGCGGAATTGATGCAAAACCTAACCGAATAAAGTTTTTTGGCGGGTTATCCTGTATGAAGAAAATATCACCCGCTTCAACGAGAACACCTTTTTTCTCAGCCTGCGCAACAAGTTTTGTGGCGTCGAGATCGTTTGGCCCTTCGAGCCAACAGCTTGAGAACCCGGGGCCAAGTTTCACGCGGAATTCAGGCAGATGCTTTTGAAGTGCCTCTCGCAAAATTTCACCGCGTTTGTTCAGAGCGGCACCAAGACGTCGCATATGCGCTTTGTAATGACCAAGTCCCAGAAACAACGCGGCTGCGCGTTGGTTGTTTGACGGCGGATGACGCAGCATCAAACGCCGCAAGGCTCTCAATTCACGAATCACTGTGGCGGGCGCGATGATGTAGCCAAGTCGTAAACCTGGAGCGAGCACTTTAGAGAGCGAGCCAACATAAAGGACACGACCGGAATTATCGAAGCTTTTAAGTGCCGGTGTTTCACGGCTATCAGGCGTTAATTCAGTTTCATAATCATCTTCGATAATTATGAAATCTTCATCTATTGCCTTTTGTAAAAGATCCGTTCGCCGCTTGAGCGGCATGGTTGCTGTCGTCGGACATTGATGCCCCGGTGTGACATAAAGATAGTCACATCGATTAAGATCATCCGAGAGGACGAGGCCATCGTCGTCGACAGGATAAGGCTCAACAAAATCCGTCATGGTTGCAAAAATATTGCGTGCATCAGGATAACCGGGATCTTCGACACCGATTCGCGTTTGCGGTGACAGCAACAACCGCGCGAGAAGATAGAGCGCTTGCTGCGCGCCAATCGTCACAATGATTTCATCCGGATTGGCCCAAATGCCGCGACGCGGCAAAACATGTAACCGCAATTGATCGATCAATTCCGGATCATCACCATCAACGAGATCGCGTGCCCAATTATGAATCTCGAGCACGCTCAACGCGCCGCGCGCGCATTCGCGCCAATCATTGGTCGGAAAGAGGGCGGGATCAAATTGGCCATAGAGAAACGGGTAGGGGTAACGCAGCCACTCTCGCGGCTTTACGATATTGCGCCGCGCTGACGGTCTGATCGAAAAGCGGCTCGTCCAATCCGGATCATCCGGATGATCGGCGCGTACTTCGACTGTTTCCTTAGGGCGCCCCGAGGCCGCGCCCTTGATGAAATAGCCGCTACGCTCGCGGCTCTCGAGGAAGCCTTCATCGACGAGCTGCTGATAGGCTAGCACCACGGTGTTGCGCGCGACGCCCAGCAGCGTCGCCAGATCACGGCTTGAGGGCATCCGCGCATTGCGAGGAATGCGGCGCTCCTCAATGGCCGCCACAATCATTTGCCGGATTTGGACCTGAAGCGAGCGCCCCTCATGTGAGAATTTACGGAAGAGCGCTTCCCAGATGATGGGCTCATCGCCGTTCAAGATCCGTTGGGCGGGCGCGCCTTTGGGCTCGGGACGATTCACGCTTACGCAATCCTCTGGTTCTACAATTATGAGACCAGACGAGCATGATGGAGCCAGTTTGTCAAAGCTGGACCAGCGGCGGGCGCCAAAGGGCGCCGCCGCCCCTTATTCTGGAAAGGTAACGCGGATCAGCCGCCGCTTAAATCGGCCAAGGGAGCGAATAGGTCTTCACATTGGTGAAGAATTTCATCGCTTCCATCACGCCTTCTTTGACGCCGTTGCCTGAATCTTTGATGCCGCCGAAGGGCGACATCTCAATCCGGTAGCCCGGCACTTCCCAAATATTCACGGTGCCAACATTCAACCCTTCAATGAAGGCGGTGATGCGATCGAGCCGGTTTGTGCAAACGCCCGAAGACAGGCCGAAGGCGGTTGAATTCGAAATCTCGATTACTTTTTCGACATCATTCGGCACGCGCACAATCGGCACGATGGGACCGAATGTTTCTTCCATTACAAGTTCAGAAGAGTGCGGAACAAAATCAACTGTGATCGGAGGCAGCAATGCGCCCTTGCGTTCCGGATGATAAAGAATCTTCGCACCCTGTTCCGCCGCTTTCAACACGCGCTGCTCAAACAAAGCCGCAGCCTGCTCATGAACAACTGTGCCGAGATCGGTATCCGGATTCATCGGATCACCGAATTTGATCTTCTTCACTTTCTCGAGCACTTTCGCAACGAACGCATCAGCGACCTTTTCCATGCAGAGAATGCGTTTCACTGCTGTACAGCGCTGGCCGGAATTTCTTGTCGCGCCAGCAACGGCGAGTTCTGCCGCCTTATCGAGATCGCTATCGGAGAGATCATCGCAGATGATCAGAGGGTCATTGCCACCGAGTTCAAGCGCCGCGCGCTTGTAACCGGCTTTCGTCGCAATCAATTTGCCAACGGTTACGCCACCGGTGAAGGTGATAAGCTCGATATCAGGATTGGTTACCATTTCGTCGCCGATATCATTTGGCATGCCTGTGACCACCTGAAACATTTCAGGTGGCAGTCCGGCTTCATAGAGAATATCCGCAAGTGCAATCGCGGTAAGCGGTGTGAGCTCGGTTGGTTTGCAGACAACACGGTTATTCGTGGCGATTGCCGGTGCGATTTTATGAGAAACCATGTTGAGCGGATGATTGAAGGGCGTAATTGCTGAAATCGCCCGCACGGGTTCACGCTTTGTGTAGATCTTTCTTGGCTTTCCATGCGGTGTGAGATCGCACGAGAAAATCTGTCCGTCATCCAAAATGGAAAGCTGCCCCGCAAGCATGAATACGTCATAAGCGCGACCGCATTCATAGAGCGAATCTTTCAATGAAATGCCAAGCTCGCGCGTGATCAAAGGCGAAAGCGTATCTTTGCGCGCGTTGATCAGCTCAGCTGTACGGAAGAGAATCTTTTGCCGCTCATAACGCGTGAGTTTCGGCTTGAAACTAGAGGCGATGGAAAATGCTCTGCGCGCATGCTCGGCGCGTCCTGCCGGAACAGTGCCCATTACTTCATTGGTATAGGGATAATGAACATTCACGACAGCGTCGGTTGAAACTTCTTTGCCACCGATGCGCATCGCGCCTTTGATGATCTCGCTCATAATTTACTCCGCAGCCGAACAACCGACAAAATAGGCATCGAAATTACGCAGACCTTCAGGGAGTGTTGCGGATTTCGTATTGATGAAGAAGGGTACCGTTTGCTCGGTCAACCCGCCATGTGAACGCAAAGGCACGTCAAGGCCTGAGAGATCATGTTTTGATCGCGAGGTACCGATGACTTTACTTTTGTTTTTTCCGCCTGAGACGGCAATCACATCGCCAGTACGATCCGGCGGCAGACCAAAGCGGGCACAGGCCTCCGCTTTTTCTAAGACCGCATCCATACCTTCAAGGGCCGCAAGATGTTTTGCAACGGCTTTGGGATCAGCACCATAAGTGTAAATGGCGGCATAGGAACCGAGAGCGCCGTGATGTACGACATAGGGATCGGTGATTGGTAAAATCACTTTGGTTTTGCCTTCGCCAAAGGCCGCATCAAGATCATCTTGTAGATAGAGAACATCCGGTTCGCCATTCGAAAGATGTTTGTCATTCATACCATGATCGGCTGTGACGATCAGTGTGACGCCGAGCGCATCAAGTTGACCGACATAGGAATCAAACATCGCATAGAAATCGAGCGCGCCCTTTTCGGTTGGCCCATATTTGTGCTGTATGAAATCTGTGGTCGAAAGATAAGTAATATCCGGTTGGAATTCCGGGATGAGCTTTACGCCTGCTGCAAAAACAAATTCGGAAAGATCAGCGGAATAAACATCAGGCAGAGCCATCGACCACTGAGCGCAGGGATTATCAATTCCGTTTTCCGCACGTGTGGCCTTGTCCGCCTTCTCCGACGAGAAGGCGATTGCACTTCCGTCATACACAAGCCCTTTTGATAACAGCAGCCGCAATTTATCTTTTGCAGTGACCATCAAGATCCGTGCGCCTGCTTTTTGAAACTCAGCAAAGATTGTCGGCGCGCGCAGCCATTTCGGATCATTCATCATCGTCTCAAGACCCGTATCGGGGTCGATCAGATAATTGCCGCAAATGCCATGGATTTTAGGTGGACGGCCAGTAGCGATCGAGAGATTATTTGGATTGGTGAAACTCGGCACAACCGAATGCGCGCGATATTCGCCGCCTTTTTGAATTACGCGCTCGAGGTTTGGCATTAATCGCCGCTTGCGCGCTTCATCTGTATAAGCGGGCTCCGAGCCGTCGAGGCAAATCACCACGAGGGGCTTCTGCGGCCATGAGTAAGTTCTGCCATTGACGCTGATAGGGTGTTTATTGGTCATCATCTATTACTCGGCCGCTGTGAGATCTTTAACATTCATGGCTTTGAGAGTGGCTTCAGTCGCATCAACGAGCATCGCCATTACGTCGTGATCGAGCGCACCCATATTGCCAACACGGAAACTCGGCTTCTTGGTAAGTTTGCCTGGATAGATAATGAAACCGCGTTGTTTCAAACCTTCATAAAAGCGCGTGAAATCAAAATTCGGATCACGCGGTGTTGCAAATGTCTGAATGATCGGCCCTGTTTCATTGTCGCCAAGAAGCGGTGTCAAACCGATGCGGCGCATACCGTCGCGCATTGCTGTAGCAGTTTTCTTGTAACGGGCAAGACGACCAGGTGCACCGCCTTCCGCTTTATGTTGTTCAAGTGCTTTAGCGAAGGCGACCAGGATATGCGTGGGCGGCGTATAACGGAATTGTCCGCTTTTCTGCATGTAAGCCCATTGCTCATAGAGATCGAGCGAGAGCGAATGCGAGACGCCTTGTGAGGCTTCAAGTAAATCGCGGCGAGCGAGAATATAAGTAAAGCCCGGCACACCCTCGATACATTTATTCGCCGATGAAATCAGCACGTCGATGCCCATGCGCTTCATCGATAGATCCATCGCACCAAAGCTCGACATTGCATCAAGAATAACAATGCATCCGGCCTTCTGTGCGACGGCGGCAATATCTTCGACGGGATTTACAATGCCACTTGTCGTTTCGCATTGGACAAGAAAGACTGCACCAACATCAGGATTGGCTTTCAATAGCGCCGCAACTTCATCAGCAGAAGGCGCTTCCAGCTCATCTGTTTCATAGGAAATGAAATCACGATTCATATAAGACATCGCTTTGATCGCGCGCTCGCCATACGCACCATTGGTGAGCATCAATGTCTTTTTATTTTTGGGTGCAAAACTGCCGAGCGCCGCTTCAACCCCGTAAGACCCCGAGCCTTGCAGCAACACACATTCGAACCCCTGCGAGGCATCCGCAATCTCGAGAAGATCAGCGCGAATCGAAGCGACAACCGCGCGTAAATCCGCGTCCCAAGAGCCCCAATCGCGCAGCATCGCCTCTTTAACCGCGGGCGTTGTTGTCAAAGGACCGGGGGTGAGAAGATAGGGGGTTGTTTCCTGTCCGGCCGGACCGCGAAAGGGAATCGTCATCGGAAGCCTCTTCAAAAAGGATGAATTCACGCGTCAGACCGCTGGAATAAAGCGGATGAATGACTTTTATATAAAACCACAAAATCAGTCAATAAACCACAAATAGTCATGGTTTGGATCCAGCCAGGCGAATGGGCCAGAGACGGGCAGCGGCCTCGGTTGCCGGTTCACCCTTGGGCAGTTGGTCGGTGATGAGGGCGGCAATTGACGAGGCAATCGGGATCGGAACCGGCGTCCGTTTCGAAAATTTTGTGTAATCCGCCAGCACATAAGTGGCCTTGGCAGCAGCGGCCATACGGGCCCGTTGCTCGGCAGCGAGCCGCGTGTAGTCCGTGAATTCGCCAGTCTCAGAAATGCCGCCCGCGCCAATAAAAGCGAGATCAACGCGGTATTTGGCGATGAGCTCGAGCGTATCGAGCCCAAAAGCCGCCTCGTCATTTGGCTCGATTTCGCCGCCCAGCAAAACGGTTTTGATGGTCTTTGTCCGCGCCAATAAAAGCCCTATGGGGAGGGAATTGGTGAGCACCGTCAGGTCGCCCCTGTTTGTGAGAGCTTGGGCGAGGGCAAGCGTGGTCGAACCGGAGTCGATTAGAATGGCCATCCCGTCGTCCACCAACTCAGCCGCCGCCCGGCCAATGGCAGCCTTCCCTTCGGCATTCTCGATTGTTCGGCGTGAGAGCGACGGCTCATTCGAGAGGCGATGCGCGCCGCCATGGACGGTCACGAGCCGCCCTTCCTCGGCCAATAGCTTCAAATCACGGCGAATCGTCTCCATCGAGACATTGAACCGTTCGGCAAGGTCGGAGACGCTCACCGAGCCTTGTGCCTCGAGCGTCTGAAGAATTTGGCCGTGGCGATCAACCGCGAGCGGGCGCGACATGATACGTTCCTTTAATGTGACTTTATGTGGCTTTTTAGATGAAATACCGGGCAAGGCAAAGAAAAACGTCACGCTGCTCTTGTCGGCCACCGCGCAAAGCGCCACTCTGCGGTCCATAGAAAGACAACCAGCCCTACAATGTCATCATCCGATCCCCCGCAAAATCGAACGCTTCTTGGA
>Ga0129336_10001520_pt1 | contig 14095 bp, 8 predicted proteins | sample CPB6_02_DNA_FD_96878 | JGI IMG/M metagenome (GOLD analysis project Ga0129336, IMG submission 96878) | Freshwater to marine salinity gradient microbial communities from Chesapeake Bay, USA - CPBay_Sum_0.6_0.2_DNA | ecosystem: Environmental > Aquatic > Marine > Coastal | place: USA: Chesapeake Bay...
CGCCACCATTAGCAATGGTGTATTCTTGGATATTTATCCAAGCACTGGCACCCTTAACTACGATTTCACCGATATTATAATCGGCAACCGCACTCCATGTGCCTCTCCACTTAAGACCAGTTTGAAGGAATGTCCATTTAGATACATCTGACGAAGGTTTTACGTTGGTATTAGCAGCAATAGCGACGTAAAGACTACCACCATACTGGGCAACATCGCCTGGTTTATATGCGGTTGATCCACTCCATGCTCCCACTGGGGATAGTCCAGTGACTAGGCGACCCCAATCAGCAGAACTTGATGAAGGTAGTACGGTTGTATTGATTGTTTTAGCGGTGTAAGTATATCCGCCATAAGCAACAATATCTCCTGGTTGATATTCTGTTACATTACTCCAGTTATTTTCAAATTTTAATCCATCAAGATAAACTGAAAACTTTGTAGCATCAAATGTGCTTGCTGAAGTATGTTGTGTTGTACAAACATAAATGGTGTTACCATAAGTAACAAGGTCATTTAGTTTGTAAAATGTGGTTGCTGCCCATGATCCTTTTACTTCGTAACCTGGAACATGAACATTCCATCTTGTTGGAGATGCTGCGATATCATTTGTATAAAATGCCGCTTCAGACGCGGCAGATGTGTGGTTGACAACACAAATATATGTGTTACCACCAAACTTCACAATGTCATCAATCTCGTAGGCTGTTGTAGCAGTCCAAGCGCCTCTCCAATTAAATTTTAATCTACCTAATCTGAAGTCTGCCATTTTGTTTTCCTATTATTTTGGACCTGTGTAAGAATAGTTCGCATTTAGTCTTGCGACCATATAACCAGCATCATCAATAAAATATCTCACTTTTTTATTTTCAAATCTATACTGTTGATATTTATCATTAGCACTATTTAAATCACCCATTCCATTGATATTATTTTTTTCTCTGCCTGATGGAAGTGCCTCAACATAGTCTTCATTCAAAGAAGCAAAAGTATTTTCAACTGGTTCATTGAAAACATCAATTACTAAATTTGAAGTAGTATCTTCAAGGGTATAAACTAACATACCATCAGCAGTTCTTTTTAAACCATGAAATTCGTATAGTGAGGATGAAGAAGAACCTCCTGAACCTATTAAATTACTTAGATTGATTGCCATTTTAGTAGACCCTCCAATATGAACCTGTCCATACCAAATCAATACTCACGCCAGAATAATCAAGAATCAAAGCATTATCAACAACACCTGTACTTACTAAGAATGATTTATTGTTTGCGTTGATTACAGCATTTGCCGTTCCCCAAGTATTTCCTCCATCTGCCAATCTAACAATATCTCCAATATTAGGATTTGTTGGTAAATTGGCACTAATTAAACCATATGAAGTATCAACAATATAATTTCTATTTGATTCCAGTTGATTGTTTGTAGTATTAAAAGTAGATGTAACGAAATAAGGAGAAAGAGTACCGTTCACATTTTTTGTTCCCATCATTAAGAAATACTGAATTCCTGCCTGTTCAACATAATTAAAATCAGAAATAGAAATACTTGTCCCAAATTCAAACACTGGTTGATTGAAAATCGCCCAGTCTTTTCCATTTGTAGATCTCAAAGTATTTCCATTTTGATCAACAATCAAATAAGCTTGTGTTGCTGGGAAATATCTAAAAGATTTAACAGTTTGTAAATTTGTTGGATTAACAACTAAATCAGTCCACACAACACCATTAGTTGATGTTTTTATAACAACATCATTATTTGTTTGATTATCAATTACTGCTATAAATCCAGTGCCAAAGGGTTGTAAATAAACTTTATTTAATCCACCTATACTTAATCTTTGAGTCCAAGAAGTAGCATCAGATGAAGAAGTTATATCTCCAGAAGATCCACCAGCAACAAATACATTATTATTGTATGCAAACGATGTGATTGCCGAACCTATATTACTATTTCTTAAAGTAAATGATACACCGCCAGCAATTTCTCCAAAAGAACCACCAAGTAATACTATACCATTAGCAGCAAATGTAGCAGTAATTGCTGCGCCACTTCCTCCAAATGGACCAGTTGAAGTTGTCCAGGTTTCACCGTTTGATGAAGTACATAAAGTATTTGCGTCTCCACCAGCAAAGAAGAATGATCCACTCCAAGAAACAGAATTTAAATTATTAGCAGTTCCTGATGTTCTTGCTGACCATGCAGTTAAGTTACTCGTTGATGAAATTTTGCCACCATTTGTAACAATTACATGTCTGGGAACAAATGGGTTATCATTAAACGCATAACTTTTTACTACAGTTTCTGGTGTAACTTGTGTATTTCTTTCTGTGAAAGAAGAAATAGATGTTGGAATAGCTGCTAAAAATGTCCAACCAACCAAACTACCAGCAGTCGTTTGTGTTAAAATTTCCTCCCATCTTGTTTGAGATTGGTTGTAAATTTTTGGTGCGTTTGTAAATGTATTGAAAATTAACTGACCATCTGTTGGAGTTGCTGGGTCGGTTAGAACAGAAATGTTTAATTTTTCTGACGTAACTGAACCATTTGATAGTTCTGAATTGCCAACTGCCCCAGAAGCAATTTTATCGGATGTGATTGCATCAGTAGCAATTTTATCAGCAGTGACATTTAAATCACGGATGTGATTTGTAGTGACTGCCCTATCAGCATCAACTAAAGGACTACTTTTTAATTTGGAAGAATCAACTGCTCCTCCCGCTAATTTTCCTGTAGTTATATTTAAATCACGGATGTGATTTGTGGTAACTGCTCTATCGGTGTCAACACTTGCGCTAGATTTTAATTTTAAATTATCTACTGCGCCGTCAGCAATTTTTATAGTTGTAACACCACTATCAGCAAGTTTAGCAGTAGTAACATTTAAGTCACGAATCTTAGCAGTAGTAACTGCTTCCACTCCAATCGTGCCATCTAACTTAATTGTTGTAATAGCACCGTCACCTACGTCAGATGCGATTACTGTTCCTGGAGCAATCTTATCACTAGTGATTGAGTTGTCAGCAATCTTGGAGGTTGTGACAGCAAAATCTTTTATGGTTCCTGTGGTTACTGTATCAGTTCCAGGTTTATTAAGAGAAATTCTATCGCCAATAATAGCAAAGAAAATTGCGCCAGAAGATGGAGCAATTGAAAAAGTAATAATATTACTTTGAATAAAGAAATCTACTTTTGGATTTAGTTGACCACCATTTAGTACAGCTTGTACTAATAGTTCTGTATCTGGGTAAACTGGTTCCCCTTCTATTGTTAAATAAAATTCGGTTGCTGAACCATTAAATCCAACGCCACCACCAACTCTTTGGAGGGGAGTATCAATTTTTCTGTTATCTGTCCTTGTAGGACTTATACCTAAGTATGGCATTACTCCTCCTATTAATTAGTAATTTCTAAGAAACTTAATAAGACATCCATACCGCCAGCAGTGTCACATCGTACTTTTACTTGGTCCCCAACTTCCAATACAATTTTTTGTCCCGATAGAACTTCGAAAGAAGCACCAGTAGGAATGGGAATATTTTTAATTAAATTAGCATCAGCACCAGACGCCTTATCAATTTGAACATCGGCAACTACAGAAGAGGTTGCTACACAAGCAAGGTTTAGTCCAATGATGATTGCTACGCTATTAGCAGGGCAAGTGTATACTGATGTATATGTTGTGCCAACAGCTGCGCTTGCTTTAGATCTAAAGGTATTAGTTGCCATTTTATCCTAACGCGATTGATAATGCCAAAACATCTTCAACGAAAACAGGTGTTACCCACGAAAGATCTCCCGACCCATTCGTTTGTAACACCTGTCTGTCTACACCAGCAGTTGTGGGTAGAGTCAATGTGTAATTAGCGGAAAGAGATGATGGCGCTCTTAGGGCGACAGAATTATCTCCATTGGTTGATAATTCTTGTAACTCTAATTTATTCTGATTTTGTACGACGACGCCGTTTTTTACGACGAACGCCTTAGCATTCGTTGCCATGAAGGTTCACTCTCCCCTTCCGCTAAATTTTCTATCTTTATTTATACAATTAAAACACTGAATTATAAATACTATTACGGAAAAATGTAGGAAATCATAATGCCATCACCAAACCAATTTCCTTGGTCAACCGTTGAAAAAATTACTGCTAATCTATTTACCAGTGGTTTCCATAGTGGGATTAGTTTTGCTTATGATTCACAAAATGGAAGAATTAACGCAACCGCCACTGGCGGTGGTGGAGGAGGATCAACGCCACCGAGCTTAAGTATAACCACCCAAGGAGCATCAGGATCTGGTTCACTATCATATAATAGTACATCAGGTGTTCTAACTTTTACACCACCCCTACTAACTGGATACGCACAGAAAAATGCGGCTGAAACATTTTCGTCATTAGTAGTTGGAACCAGCACAACTTCTCCAACTGTCTTAGCAAATACAATTACTAACACAACGGGCGGTCCAGTTTCATTTAGCGCAGGGTTAGATACACCTTCATTGAGAATTAATGGGTCTACTGGTATATCTGGACAATATTTAACAAGCACTGGAACTGGGGTTACATGGGCAACTACCAGTTTTATATCAGAAAATACCTCTCCAACTTTATCAAATTTAAGTATAACTGGAAATTTAAATGTAGTTGGAACCATTACAACAAATAATTTAACCACATTAAATGTTACCAATAATCAAATTATATTAAATGATAGTGTTGTTGGTCAACCAACAGCTAATGCCAGCATCATTGTTGAGAGGGGATCTTCGAATGATACTGTTATTCGTTGGAATGAATTAAGTGATAGATGGGAATTCACCAATGATGGAAATACCTACCAGAATATCCCAGTTCCAACTGACTATAATAATTACAATAATTTACTGAATAGACCAACTATTCCAGCAGCACAAGTTAATGCCGACTGGTCAGCAACGACTGGAGTTAGTGTTATTCTAAACAAACCATTATTGTTTAGTGGAGCATATGCTGATCTAACTGGCAAACCAACAATTCCTACATTACTACAAAATTTAGGTAATGTTTCATCTGCTGTTCCAGTAACAGGAAACATCCTACGTTGGGATGGTACTCAATGGGCTCCTGCTTCTGCTGGTGGATCTGGCAGTGGTGGCGGAACCATGATTGGTCCTGTCACATCAACCGATAAAGCAATCGCAAGATGGAATGGGACAACTGGAAACGAAGTACAGAATTCATTAGTCACCATTGGTGACGATGGTGCGATCACTGCTCCAAAAGCAAAGAACTTAATTCCATTTTACTACGCGAGTATTGCTGAGTTCCCTTCTGCTTCTGGAAACGAAGGAGCTTTAGTTTATTCGGAATCTGGTGGGGCACTATACTACTCTCACTCTGGTAGTTGGACAAATCAAAGAGTCGTAACAACTTCAAGTTCTACAACTTCAGATCTTCAAACACTGATTGGAAACTTCCAGCAAACATATTCTACATCTGTACAAGATTTTACTACTGGCACTACGCAACAAAATGCCGAGAGAAAAATTCTAAGACTCTCTGCTTCTGGTGGTGCTACAAGTGATATTATTGTCAGAGCAACAAGTGGACTCAATATTTCCAGAGTCAACAATGAATTAACATTGACTGGAAGAACTTATAATTTTAGTAGTGAAGCATCTGCTGGTAATACTGTTAAATTGAGATTACAAGAAATTGGCATTGCTACTACAAATACTGATATTACTTTTGCTGGTGCTGATGGATTGTTAATTGAAAGAACTAACGCAACTACAATTACATTTAGAGCTCCAGCAAATACAGTAACTCAGTATACTGACGCCGCCGCAAAAGATGCCGCCGCATTAATGTTAATTAATGGTAGCAAAGTTGGAGTTACTTATACTTATGATAGTGTTAATAAAGTATTGAACACAGTTGTTACTGGTGGAGGCGGTGGTGGTACTACCATCACTTATGATTTACAGGGTAGAAACACTACAAGCAACAACGCATTTGTTGATCTTGTCCCAAGTAGTGGACTAACAGATAGCATTGAATTTGCTGGTAGTGCTGGCACCACTGTAAACTGGGATTCTGGTAACAAGCGAGTTACTATTGGTAGCGTTGCTCCAGTTCAAGCAGATTGGAATCAAACCAACAATTCTTCCCTTGATTTTATTAAAAACAAACCATCTATTCCTGCTGCTTATACACTCCCAACTGCTTCTGGTTCGGTCCTTGGTGGAATTAAAGTTGGTGCTAATTTAAGTATTGATGTTAACGGTGTTCTTAGCGCAAATACAGGTAGTTACACATTACCAACAGCAACCGCAACAGTTCTTGGTGGTATAAAGATTGGATCTGGATTAACCATTGATGGAAATGGAGTTGTCAGTGCTTCTGTAGCGGCAAGTGTCCCAACCATTCAAGAATTGAACGGAACTACTGCGTCATTAGCTCCTGACGCAACGGCAGAACTAAATATTACTGGATACAAAGCATATTCATTATTTAAAATTACAACCACTGCCCAAGCATGGGTTCGTGTATATACAGATGACGTATCAAGAGATGCTGATTCAACAAGAAGTGAAGGAACAGACCCAACCGCAGGTTCTGGTGTTATTGCTGAAGTAAGAACTGATGGTGTTACAAATACAATACTAATCAGTCCAGGTATCTTAGGATTCAACAATGATAGTCCAAGAACCACAACAATTTATCTTTCTGTCACAAACAGAAGTACCTCATCTACCCCAATTACAGTAACTCTAACAGCATTAAAGATCGGAGAATAAAAAATGGCAATTTTTAAATCAGTTATTAATGTTAATAACGGAAATACTGGATGGACACGCCAGCATGTTTTGGATGCGTTAGAAACTGCTTTTAGTCAGTTGGGGTGGAATGGTGGTAGTGCGGTTGCTGGTTCTCCTGTAGCGTTTGAAGCGCCAGGAAATAATTCAACTAATATTGGAGATAGCAACTGGAGATTCTGTGGTGGTCCAGCAGTAACAATAGGATCAACTATCAATAGATACTTTTATGTTACTAACAACGGAACATCATCATATAGTGTGTTGGAACAGTGGTTCACGGGTTCAGTTAGCATAGCAAATGATACATTGTCATATACAAGACATGGGTTACAAACTGGAAACCCTGTCGTTTGGAATCCAGATAGCGTTTCTGGCAGCATTTCTCCACTGGTAAACAATACAACATATTTTGTAATTAGAATAGACGCAAACACTATTAAATTGGCGGCAACTCTTGATGATGCCACAAATGGAATTCCGATTAATATTACTGCTACCTCTGGTTCTTTCAATTTAATTCCTCTCAGAAGAGCATTTAATGTTTTATACAACAATTTTCAGATTGACGTTGAAATCGGAGACATTCTCAATTTTACAGTTAATGATACAACAAGTGGTGGCAATTTCTTTTTGGTAAATGACCCAACAACTGGATATAATACAAATAAAATTTTAAATACATCAAACTATCAATCACTGTCTTATCAAATTTTTCCAACTGGACAGGGAACATCAAACGTGTCGTGGCAAGTAAGAGGGTGGCCGCAGACAGAAGATGAAGTATCAAATCCACAGGAAATTTCTGGAACTGGTTTCCCAGGAGTTTATTCTTATGGATATATTAACTCCACAAATCCATCTATGCGTGGAGTTATTAGAGTTTTACCATCAGTTAATGGTATTAGCACATTTTATCCATATTGGAAATATACTATACCAGCATCTGGTGGTAGATCATCACTAAAAATTAAAGTCTATCGTTTTCCATCTGGATATTCATATCCTGGCAATATTGCTGGAATATCTATTCATAATATAGGTTCTGGGTGGAACGCAAATGAAGTTCTGACAATTCCTGGTTCATCTATTGGTGGTGTTGATATAACGAATGACATTTTAGTTGGCGTAAATAGCGCAACAACCGCACAGCAAAATGCTGGAAATGGAGTTTGTGATGTTGTTGTCACGAACTATGGCGCTGGAAGCACCATGTATCAAAAGAGTTCATTTGGACATTTTGCGGTTTTGAGAAATGTAAATGACAATACAAAAACATTTGGAACAACATTCTATGGGTTTGGCATGGATCAAAACAACTATAGAATGTAGTTAAATTCTGGGGCGATGTGGTGTTCCTTGAATAGAAAAGGAACAAACACAACTTCCACAAATGGTGGGTATGAATATGGATTCTACGGGGGCGATAGGGGACTGGATTATCAAGAATCCGCCAATCAAATACCAACTAACGATTCATATTTTACATATATTGAATACGCAACTTCATCAACTCCAACTGCGTATCCTCTTTCAATAAGAATTTATAAAGCACAATCACCTCAAGATACTAACTTTGCTGTTATACAGTTTACACAAACAATTAACAACGCTATCATTCCATTTGGATCTTTCACAATTCACAAAGGAAGTAATTTCGGAGCAAATATTTGGGATTTAAATAATGTTTGGAATGGTGGAATGACTTTTTATAGTTCAAGTGGAAGGACTGTGAGTTTAATTCATCAAGTTCCTGGATATCATTATTCTAGCTCAACTACTCAAGCAGAACCATCAACCAATTATTCTTTAACAAGAGAAGCAAATTATGGATATCTACGAGAGACAAATAACTCGTGGAACTATACCTTCCCAGTGAGCAATTATTCAGCAAATATTGATACTGATAATGATAATACAAATATTTTAACCTATTATAGAAATTCTACTTACGATAGATATCAAAGTGCTGATACAGCAGTAAGTTATACTAATAGAGATAAATCAGTATCATCTTCGGCTAATTATTACAAACCAATCAAAGGAATTCCTATTTCAAATAATTTAATGCCTTGCCCATATTATATTCCAGATGATTTTATTATGTTACAAGTGGCAACATCTCCTGGATTAACTCAATTCAGACCTGGAGATACAATTACTGTAAGTCCTTCGGAAATATATGAAATCATTCTTGCTGGATATCAAACATCTCAAAATGGTCTTGATAATGTAAGTGGCAATAATTCAATAGGAATGTTATTCTGTGCGAGGACAACCTAATGCCAGACATCGTATTATCAGATTTACAACCAACATCAGCAGCAACAGCAGTAGATAACTCTATTGCTTTTTTACAGACAACAGCAACACCATTTATTACTCCCACGATTTCTTCTGTGGCGAGAGCTTCAAGCAATACCTCATTTTCTTCAAATTACAATATAAACAATTTAGATTCTCCAGTAACTGGAAGTCGTTCTTCTACTCCTGGTATCCTTACTGGTAGACGACCGACATTTGGGCAATTATTCCCAAGGGGATATTTCAATAGATAAAAAAAGACCCCTTTCGGGGTCTATTTTTTTATTCTGCTGCTGGTGCTTCTTCTTCGGATTCTTGGGAAGATAGCAGATCTAACGTTTCCAAACCACCTTGTAGTTTGAGTTTGTATTCTTCTAACTTTTCTAATTCGCCTTTCAATTTAGCAATTTGACCTTCAGTTTCTTTCAACTGATTATTAAAATTAGTTCTCAGTGTATCAGTGTTCATGTTTACAAAAAATTAACAACGCTGCTTTATTTATGTCAAGAAGTCCTTGCTCAATCTGATAGTATTTGAGATAACGTTTTCTACGCCACTCCAGAATCCACCAGGATTTCCTGCTGGCATTCCATTTACTGCGGTTGGTGTGTATACAACTGAAACAATATTATTGTTTAGTACAGCTGTAAATTCGCCAAGATTTTTGGTCCAGAGAGTGCCATACTCACTGATCATAACATCTACGCCATCGTGGACAATCATTAGTTCTGTGGAATGTAAATACTTGGTTTCCTGATTTTGTACGTTAGTTGGTCCAATTGGTTTGTTGTGAATTTGAAGTAAGTACTTGGCAGTGTAGATATCTTTTGCTGAGAAAGTATCAATTACAACTGGAGCAATAGTCGAGAAAGTCTGTGATACATTAACAGTGCTTCCTCTAAAGTTTGTGATGTTAATAACACCATAGTTATCTGGATCTGAACCATCTTGATAGTACAGAACAGATGGAGTATCTTGAGTTACTGTTACGATAACTTCTCCGACTTCAACGCCAGAACCATTGCTCTGAACACTGCTCACGAACTTTGTGATACCTGTATTGTAAATAGAAGGTGGTGGACTTGCTATCGTTCCTGTTTGACCAGGAACAGTAGTGATGAACATTGGATGTCCAATATTTGCAGATTTTAATATGAATTTAATTGACTGACCAACTACCATTTGAAGTTGTGGTCTTTCACCTAAACTTCGGTTTGTAACTAATTCATCAATTTCCCACTTACCACTTACGTTTGGTACTGTTTCGTATTCAAAAATTTCAGCAGCAAATCCTCTTAGTGGTACTTCTGCTACGTTTTGTTCTGTGTAGAAAGTATTACCAAGGAGTGAACGAGGACCAATATTTTCAATCTTAGAAAGTGAAACACCTTTATCTCTAAGAGTTACTGAGAAACCAGTTGACGACAACATCTCGAAGGTGTTGTAATCAAAACTGGCAACACCATATTCACTACTACCAGTTGTTTGACCAGAAGCAAACTTAGCAATGTTTACATCAAGATCTAAGAATCCAGTTCTATATGGATCGCCTTTTGTTACGGTTCCACCAGTTACATATACACCTGGGTTGACAGCAGCGGGAACAGTGAATGTATCACCATCAACAACAGTAACTTGATAATAACCATTATATGATCCTGGAGAAACGCCATCAACTTCAACATAGTCTCCATTCACTAATCCATGAAGTGTTGCTGTATTGAATGTAAATGTAGGAGAACCACCACCAGTATAGAATGCTGATGAAATACTAACTGATGTCGCGGTTCTCTTGACAGAAATAGGTCCATCACTACCCAATGTAATAATTGTTGTTCCTGAAATTTGATTGGGAACAGCTCTTACACCTTTTGGTAGAGGAACGTATTTGCTTAGACCAGAAAGGAAAGTATTTTCGTTGGCAATTCTTGTTCCTAAGCGAGCAGGAGATACGATACCAGAAACAATCTGACTGGCATCAACCTGTTCAGATGAAATAACCTGCCAGTTGTTGTTTATTGTTGCGGGAAGAGATGCTAAAATATAAGATCTCGACGGTGGATTTGTTGTGTTTGTTTGAACAACAAAGTCACCTACTTTCAAAGGAGTAGCATTTTTGATTGTAATTGTTCCTGAAATTTGTGATGTGAAATTTGCTCCAGGAACATCAAGAGTAATTTGATTTGTACCAGTATCAATCGCAACAATTTTGGCATCTGTTAATCCATTTGGTGGAACGTTAGTACCAGTTACAGCATATCCGATTTCAACTTGAACAAGATTGTTTAGTGTTAATACGTTACTGCCAATTGTGTGAGCAGTAACTGTTTTAGATAATGTGGGGATAGCGGCAACTAAACGCTCAGCATCTGTATCAACAACATAAACGTTGAATGGTTCTTGTGGTGGAATTTGGTCACGATTAATTTTACCAGTACCATCTAACTGAACAACAAGTCCAGGTTGAGATGAAGTACCGACATCAAGATCAAAGAAAGGACCAACTTTATCAACTACAAAATCACGTACAGCTTTTTGTGTTGGTAGAACTTGATCTGATCTGCCCGAAGCACCACCTAAATCTGTGTTTGTTGAGAACGCAAAAATTGGAGTACCAGGGGATCCTTTTAATTGAAGTGAATCAAGAATACCAATAGCAACTGCTCCAGTGAAGGTTGCTTTACCAGTTCTTAGGTCAACGTTGAAGTTTGGTCCAACGGTAAAGTTACCATCTTGGTCAGTAGCGGAAACATAACATTTACCAGCGTTAATTTCGACGCTTTGTTTTGCTGTTACTGCTCTACCACCATTTGTAGGTAGAGCCATGTAATTAGTTCCAGAACCCACATATTCGAAGGTGTGACCAGAACTGTTGACGCTCGATGGAGAACGAAGTTCAATAGCAGCGTTGTTTGGAACTAATGGAATATCTGCGTTTGGAACTTTCTGAACCAAACTAAATTCACAAGTGTTTGCTTGATCTGGTGGTGAGAAAATAAAGATTTCATCTACAATGTATTCGCCATCTGGTAGAGTTGGAAGTTGATCAATTTTTACAATTTGGTTAGCTTGTGGAGCTTTCTGGAAGTTGATAGCAGTTACTTTGGTATAAGTAGAACCACTGGTAATTGTTACTAAACCAGTAGATCCTCCAGCATATGGTGGAGCATAGGATTGTAAAAATGGTGTATTTAAAATAAATGTAAATAAGTTATCGCTAAATCTTACGGTTTCAATTTCTATTCCAGCCCCATTGATGTTTGGAGTTGCTGTGTGGTTAGCAATCGTAATAATCTGCCCTCTTTCGAACTTACTAATATCGTTAGCAGAGACTCTAACAGTTACTCTTGTCTTTGCTCCACTCAGCACTGAACTGAAAGAAGTTCCTACAATAGCAGACGCTGTTGTAGCAAATGATGTTTTTGTGATGTTGGTAATGCCAGCAACTCTACCGTTAGCGTAGAATGGAAGCGCCACAGGACTGAATCCAATCGCTTTAAGACCTTCGTTACCGAAGTTAGTCGCAGAGTTCGTTACAGAGGCATATCCCCCAGTCTCACAAAGCACGCCAACGTCTTCAAAAATTTCAAAAACAGATACCAACTGAGCATATGAGTCATTCTTCAAGTGGAAACCAACTGAGTTGAATACAACCTGAGTAAACGCATCAGCAACCATTGACTTCAATGGTGTGTCTGTGAGTAGGTTTGCGCCATCAATTAGCAATCCACCTGCTCTTGTCTTGGTGGCATCGTATGCTTTTGTCGTGGAGTTGTATGAAGTCTGACCAAGAACTGAAATTACTGAGCAGTTCTGAACATATGGAGATAGGAAAATTCTTTCTCTTGGTGGAATGAACCTGTAAATGGTAGCAGAAACAGATGATGTTGGTACAGTTGCTAATGTTAATTGAGTATTTGACTGTACAGATAGAATAGTGTATGAACTATTTCCTACTTTTATCGAACCACCCGCAAAAGTTTGGGAAGTAAATTTAGTATTTGTTCCTGTGACGATTGAAGTTGAAGAGCTTACATTGATTCTACCAGCACCTTTGATGCCACTTTGATCTGGGTATGAGACGGCATATCTGAAAACTCTACCACCTTGAGTCACTACAGCACCATTTGGATGTTCTGCTGCTACTGTCGGTGCTCCAGTAATTGGGTTAGGAACTCCTCTACCGTTCGTAGATACTGTTACTGTGTTGCCAGTAATATCATCTACTCTCATCCACTCCTGATCAACAACTACATATCCAGGACCAGGGTTGTATACTGGACTATCAGCGCCATCTAAAATTGAAACTACGATTCCGAATAGAGTATCGATGTTTGTTTGTACGTTTGTACAATCACCAACAGTTACTGCTGGATACTGTGCTAAGAATCCAGACTCAGAAATGATTGATGTGTCAGTAACAACTTGTCTTGCTCTTAATCTTAGTTGCTCAATCGCATATTTTGTTTCAATAAATTCTGTTGTAATGTACTGTAGATTGCCGTTAGCGTCTCTATAAGACTCTCCAGCTAAGATAGACTTGACATTACCACCAACCTTCAAGTCGTGAATAATAGCATCTAAGATCAATCCAAGATCTCTCTTACACTTTCCATCTCCAGGAACACTTAACGCTGCTCCATTCTCGTTTGCTAACGCTGGGGCAGATAGAGTTATTTGGGTGGGACCATCAATACTAAGAATTGTTGTTCCTACAGTGATATTTGTACCTGTTACTACATCACCGATTTCCAGTCCTTCTGTGCTACTTACACCCGCTACTATATCATTACCATTTGTTAGATTACCTGTAAAGTTGGTAGGGGGAATGACTAATGAAGGATAACCACCAACTAATTGACCATAGGCATAGTTAATAGTATCCGTTCTCTTATACTGGAGCATGTTTGCTCCATCTTTATAGATACCACTAATATCTTTTAAATTGTGACCAGGGAATAAATTAAATGTTGTGGTTGAGTTGCTGATGA
>Ga0129336_10001522_pt1 | contig 14080 bp, 12 predicted proteins | sample CPB6_02_DNA_FD_96878 | JGI IMG/M metagenome (GOLD analysis project Ga0129336, IMG submission 96878) | Freshwater to marine salinity gradient microbial communities from Chesapeake Bay, USA - CPBay_Sum_0.6_0.2_DNA | ecosystem: Environmental > Aquatic > Marine > Coastal | place: USA: Chesapeake...
ATAGATTTGTCCTATGGAAAGAAATTATCAATTACTGAAGGACGTTTTGTCCGTACCATCTAAAACTTACAATGAAGAATTGATGGTTGAATTTATCTCAAATTGGCTTACCGAAAATAACATTGACCACGAAGTTGATGAATATATGAATGTATATGCCACAAAAACAACGGGTCCTGTTCCTGATAATTTTTATTTTCCTTGTGTTGTTTCTCACACTGATACGGTCCATAACATTGATACAATTAATGTTGTGGAAGAGCAAAAGAAAAATGCTCAAGGTGAAATGAAACTATCATTAAAGGCATACAATGATTTAGGTAATCCTACGGGAATTGGTGGTGACGATAAATGTGGTATTTACGCTTGTTTGGAATTATTAAAAGAATTACCATTTTTGAAAGCGGCGTTTTTTGTTTCAGAAGAAACTGGTTGTCACGGTTCTCGTAAAGCAGACAGGTCTTTTTTCTCTGATGTAGGATACGCAATTCAGTTTGACGCCCCTGAGAATTGGATGGTAACCGAAAGATGTTGGGGTACGACTTTATTTGACCGTAGGTCTGATTTTTTTAAACACTGTGATAATGTGTTGACTGAGTCTTTTCCTGATAAATTACAATATTTTTCACATCCATATACTGACGTTTACGCACTAAAGGAATCATTTGACTTTTCTTGTATAAACATTTCAATCGGGTATTATGATTACCACACCAAAAACGAATATGTCGTCGTAGAAGATGTTTATAACGGAATTGATGTAGGAAAGAAAATGATTGAAAAATTAGGTTATTCCAAATACAAATTCAAAACTGAAAAACCTGATAAGTTCTATTCGGTGTTTTAATTTTGATACTTATGTTGCATCAATATATTTATTAGTATGAAACTAATAAGTTTATTGAAAAATATAATATGCGAGCAACCGGCCAAATCTGATGACGATTTTTTTTTAGGTTTAGTAACATCCGAAAAATTTGATGGTAATGTTTTTGAGTTGACCACTGATATTCATGGTAAAGGTAGGGCTCTGTATCGACACTTAGAAGACGAAAAATCTGTTAAAGTAACAAAGCCAGAAATTATCGATAAATTCAGAAGAGCTTTGCCTAAATTGAATAGGAATTTTTTTGGTAAAGTAAGAAATGAGAAAAGTCCAATAATTCATGGATTGTATCACTACAAAGATAAAAAAAGTGGATTCCAAAAAAAATATACAGCACCAAAATTTGTAATTATTGAGGAAAAGGATAAATTTTTTCAGATGGTTCTGATAATAAAAGAATATGATAAAGAGAGTAATTATATTAGTTTTGAGATTGTTACGATACTTAAAAATGGAACGCCTTTAGCTAATTTATACAATCCAGAATACCACGTCCAAAGATTAAATATTTTTTTAGAACATGTTGTCAGAGCGGAAATAATTCATATATTTGTATAACAAAATCCGAGGGTTCGTTAAGGATTTAAAATCATAACGACTGGGTGGGGAAAGTTATGTGTTAGCTTCCACCAAGTTATTAACACTTCTTACGAGATAACAATCTTGCATGGTAGAAAGGAAAAGGAGGTCATTCGACCTCCTTTTTTGATTTACCCTTCTTTGGTTTTTTATCTTCCGTGATTTTGATTTGTTCTTCCTCCACAGATATAGTATAATTGTGGTCGGTGAGCAATTCACCTTTGAGAACCTCTTCTGAAATGTAATCTTCAATCTTGTCCTGAATTGCTCTTTTCAAAGGACGAGCACCATACATTTCATCAAATCCGACTTTAGAAATCATATCAACAATTGAATCGTCAAATTTGAAGTTATACTTAATTTTGGTCAATCTATCTGTCAACTTGATAAGTTCAATTTTAACAATCTCTTTTACGTGTTCTTCTTTTAATGTGTTGAACACAATTATGTCATCAATACGATTCAAGAACTCGGGTGCAAAAAATTTCTGAAGTTCTTTTTTCAAAGTATCTCGTTTTTGTTCCTCAACGATATAATCTTTTTTCTGAAAACCGATACCCGAACCAAATTCTTGGACTTTTTTGACACCAAGATTTGATGTCATAATAATCAAGCAATTCTTAAAGTTAATTTTACGACCCAAACTATCGGTCAGATGCCCATCATCCAATACTTGAAGTAATGTTGAAAACACATCTTTATTTGCTTTTTCAATTTCGTCAAACAAAACAACTGAGTATGGTTTATTTTTAACTTGTTCAGTGAGTTGTCCTCCCTCATCATAACCTACATATCCTGGAGGTGCCCCAATCAAACGAGACACGGTATGTTTTTCTTGATATTCAGACATATCAATTCTGATTAGTGAATCCTCACTACCAAAAATTTCTTTTGCCAATTGTTTTGCTAAATGTGTTTTACCAACACCTGTTGAACCCAAGAAAATAAACGAGCCAATTGGTCTATTTGGGTCTTTTATACCCAATCTATTTCTACGAATCGCTTTTGAGATTTTACTTACCGCTTCTGATTGACCGATAACTTTTGATTCCAACATTGACTCCAAATTGATGAGAGATTTTGTGTCATCAACATTTAATTTACCAACAGGAATTTTGGTCATATTTGAAACAACCTCATAAACAAGTTCGATTTGAACATCTTTTTTGTTGATGTTCATTTCTTCTTCAAACCTTTGTTTTTCTGCATGAAGGCGGTTTAATACTTTTTTCTCCTTATCTCTTAACTCCGCCGCCTGTTCATAGTTTTGTCTTTTAACAACATCTATCTTCATTTGTTTTATATCAGAAGCCTCCTGTTTTAACTTTTCAATCGACTCTGGCATTTTCACATCTACCTGACTTCTTGCTCCTACTTCATCTATAATATCAAAAGCCTTATCAGGAAACTCTCTATCAGTAATATATCTGTCTGCTAAATCTACACAAGTAATCAATACTTCATCCGAGAAAATTACTTTGTGGTAATCCTCATATTTTGATTTGGAGTTTCTTAAAATTTGTAATGTTTCATCTTTTGTTGCTGGGTCAACAATTACTTTTTGAAATCTGCGTTCAAGTGCTCCGTCCTTTTCAAAGTTCTTACGATATTCATCTAATGTTGTCGCTCCAATACACTGAATTTCTCCTCTTGCAAGTGCGGGTTTGAATATGTTTGAAGCGTCCAAAGAACCTGAAGAATTTCCTGCTCCTACGATTGTGTGGATTTCATCAATAAAGACAATAATGTTTGGATGAGATTGTAATTCCTCGATTATCACTTTCATTCTTTCCTCAAACTGGCCACGATATTTTGTTCCCGCAACAATCGATGTCATATCAAGTAATACAATCCTTTTATCAACCAAATTTCTTGGACATTCACCTTGTTGGATTTTCATTGCCAATCCCTCAACAATTGCGGTTTTACCACAACCTGGCTCACCAATAATAATTGGGTTATTTTTCTTTCTACGAGATAGAATTTGAGCAATTCTCAAAATCTCTTTATCTCTTCCAATTACAGGGTCCAATTTGCCTTCTTCGGCATATTTAATCAAATCTTTGGAGAAGTTATCTAATACAGGTGTTCCTGTTTCACTTTCTATTTTCTTTTTGTGGGATGGTCCATCATCCATTATCTCGTTCATAGTATTTAAATTTTGTAAAAATATAGGAATTGAATTTATAAATTCAACAGTGTCAGTTTGTCACACATAGTATGACATTTTGTCAGTTTATGTCAGTTTTTTTGGTTTGGCACAAAGTTGGCTAATCGGGTGAAAAATAAACTTATAAATTATAAAAATTATGTTTAACACAATTTCTTTATTCAGTCCAACATTTGATGATTTAACAAAGGACTTTTTTGAATCAACTAGGAAGAATTATTATTCGACCGATTATGAAACCCATAAAACTGAGGATGGTATGTATTACTTATTTGATGTACCAGGGTTTAACAAGTCGAATTTAAAAGTTGAGGTTGAGGGTTCAAAACTTTTGATTGATGGTAAAAGAATTTATAAAACATCAAATGGTGAAAGAACAAAGACATTCCAAAAAACTTATGAGTTGGGAAATAAAATTGACATCTCAAAACTCGAGGCAACAATCGAGGATGGTATTTTGACAATATTCATTCCTACTCCGAGTGAAAAGGAAACAAAGAAAAAAATCTCTCTTCTTTAATTTTTCAAAAAGACCCCTCCCATAAAGAGGGGTTTTTTAATTTGTATAATATTTATTGTTATGAAAAAAATAATTAAATTAACTGAAAATGACCTTCACAGAATTGTTAAAAAGGTTTTGATTGAAAATGAGAGAGTTTTTGGTCATCAAAATATTAAAGGTCTTTACGATAAATTAAACGATACTGAGGAAGTGTATTTGGATGATACTACAGGGGATTTGTCTGGAGAAATAATATCGAAAAAAGATTATGTAACTAATATGTTAAAAAGAGCGGTAGAAAAAGAGGATTGGTCTTTAGTTAGTAGAGCAATTTCATATCTTAAGGTTAAATTTTAACTTATGGCAATCATAAAAGAAGAAATTAAAGGGACCAAAATTATCAACGACATTCAGTCATCAAACATCAAACACACAGAGTATGATACTGAAACAAAATCATTGGAAGTAATTTTTAACAATGACCTAAAATATATTTACGAAGGAGTTCCTCATCAAGTTTATACACAATTCAGAATGTCCGAGTCACAAGGCAAATTTTTCAGTTCCAAAATATCCAAATCATACCCTTATAAAAAAGTCTGATTAACGGATATTTATAATGTGATGGAAAACAATGGTATTTTAAAAAGTTTCGATTTACAAGATGATTTGAATCCAAAAATTTGGAAAAAAAACTCAAAAGGGTCTTATATTTTATCACCAAAAGTTAGAGAAAAACTTTTGGAAATTGCATACGAATTTATTGAATCATTAAAAGTAGATGTAATAGTATCAGATGTTCATCTTACTGGCTCATTAGTTAATTTCAATTGGTCCCAATATTCGGATTTTGATTTACATATCATAGCTGATTTTAATCAGTTTCCAAAAAAAAGTCTACACCTCTACGAAGAGTTATTTAAACTGAAAAAAACCATATTTAATTCTGAACAAAATATTAAAATATACGGATACGATGTTGAGGTCTTTGTTCAGGATGAAAATGAAAAAGGGCATTCAGCCGGTATTTTCTCTTTAATTTCAAATGATTGGTTAGAAAAACCAAAAAAAGAAAAATTCGAGGTAAATAAAACAATTCTCAAAAAGAAAATAGACCAATGGATTGAAAAAATAGATGAAATCCTTGAGTCGGCACAAGAGGAGAAAGATTTAGAAAAATCAAAAAAATTGGTTAGTAACCTTAAAGAAAAACTTAAGGACTATAGAAAAATTGGATTAGAAAAGGGTGGAGAAATGTCTTACGAAAACCTTGTATTCAAATATTTGAGGAGAAGTGGACATATAGAAAAATTGTTCGACTTCAAAAAGGACAGATTGGATAAGGAACTTTCTCTAAGAGAGCAGGGGGAAACAAATGGTCTTTTGGGTAAATTGAGAAAAATACTAAAAATAGACAAGGATGAAGAACAAAAAATTGATGACCCAAAAAAGGCTGATGTTGTTGATGCAGATGTGAAGGAACTATATGATAACTTAGAGTCAATCAATAAAGATGTTACTCAACAAAGTCGTGGAGAATACTCATTTCAAAAAAATGTTGAGTCAATACAAATTGGATTGGAGTTATTAGGATATGATTTACCAAGATTTGGTGTTGATGGATTATATGGTCCTGAAACTGCAAGTGCTATTGAAAAATTTAAGTCAGATAATTTAAGTGGGGTAGAATCCGATTCAGAAGAAACGGAATCCGAAGAAGAAAGTTCTACTCTGAAACCGCCAGTTTCAACAAGAGTAATAACTTCACCTTACGGACCTAGAGGCGGTAGAATGCACCAAGGTATTGATATCGGGGTTCCATCAGGAACTGAAATAGCGGCACCTGTGAGTGGTGAGGTCATGCATGCGAGATTTGGTTCTAAAAACTGTGGTGGTATAATTTGGTTAAAACATGCAGGAGGATATGAAACCAAATACTGTCATTGTAAAAAAATAAATGTGTCACCTGGTCAAAAAGTAGAAAAAGGAGAAATAATTGGACTTACAGGTGGTGCAAAAGGTGATAAAGGAGCCGGAAATTCTTCAGGACCCCATTTACATTTCGAGGTTATTAAAGATGGTAAACATTTGGACCCTGAAAAGGTTTTAGATAAAACTAAAGTAGGAGGATACAAAGGCTCAGGAGTTGTAAACTCGATTGCAACTTTAGAAACAATAAAAACTTTGATATCTAAATTGAAATCTAAGGGTATCAAGTCTGAAGACTTGAAACCATTTGTCGACGTATCAAGAGTAAAACCTATAAAAATTTCTGAAGGACAATTATCATCCTCTAAAGATATTATCGAATTCCTCAAAAATAAGGGATTGTCGGATGAGCAAGCATCAGGTATAGCAGGAAATTTATTTATTGAATCTGGTTTCAAAACTGACGCATTAGGTGATAATGGAACTTCTTATGGTTTAGCCCAATGGCACGAAGAAAGATGGGATAGGTTGAAAGAATTTATCAGACAAAAAGATTATGATATTAATTCTATAGAAGGTCAGATGGAATATCTATGGTGGGAATTGACCGGTCCTTATTCGAGTGTTTTAGATGAATTGAAAAAATCTTATACTCCCGCTGACTCAGCAACGATATTTGCTAGCAAATACGAGAAACCGGCGAGTAGAAACTATTCAAATAGAGTCCAAGCGGCCGAAAACTTGTATGAAAAATACACAGGAAAAAAAATAATAAATAAAGATAAGGAAGAAGTTGCAAAAGAATTCACAAGCAGAAATGATTTACCAACAAAAATACAATCTGCTATTAAATCATTAGAAAACAAAATTGGTAGAAAGATAACTGATGATGATATAAGAAAGGAGTTCGAACAAGAGGGTAATTGGAGAGAAGATGCTGGCGGAGTAAACCCTGAAGCAAAATCAGCGATTAATAGATTATTATCAGATTTAAGAAAAAAATTCCCAGGACAAATTCCACAAGGAATTATTTCAGACTATAGAAGTTACAATGACCAAGTTGAAAATTTCAAAAATAAAATAAATAGCGGTAGAAATTTTGAGGATGTCCAAAGAGCAACAACAATACCGGGGTTCACTCAACATCATACGGGTAAAGCTTTTGACATTGTTTCACTCGAACCTAGTTGGTGGAATAGTCGACCGGAAATAAAAAAATGGGTCGCCGAGAATTGTAAAAATTATGGTTTTGATGTTACATATAAAGTCCAAGGTCCTGTAAGGATGGCAGAACCTTGGCATTTGTATTATGGTGGGAATTTTTCACAAGCTGAAAGAAAAATTGGAAATAGTTCTAATGATAAAAAAATGAATGAAAATTCCAATTTTTTTGTAAATGATGATGGTAAGAATTTAAAAAAATTAGGTGAAGATGTTGGTATTTCATTAAAAAGAAACACCGGTTCAGGGGGGGAATATAATCCATCAAAATATAAGTCGTACAAAAAAAACTCATCAGTTTTTTGGGCAGTTTATGATATGAACTCAAACCAATTATTAGGGTCCAGTTCAAATGCTTCAACAAATATTTATGGGGCGTCGGTTCCTAAAGTATGTGTTGCGGCCGCAGCATTTGCAAACAATGATGGTGTTCTCAAAAATTCTGATTATGAAAAAGTTATAAAACTATTAACCAAAAGTGACAACACGGTTTGGAATGATATTCAGAAATTAGCCGGTGGACCCAAAGGTGTAAATGATTGGGCTGAAAGTATGGGATACAGAATGAAACCAGCTCGAAACGCAGGTAACCAATCAAATGCTATTGATATGTGTAAGTTTTGGAGCGATGCATATAACAATAAATTTAAAGGGGCCGATAGTATATTGAGAATCAGTAGTTCTTGTAAAACTAGCGGAAGTAGAAGTTTAAAATTGATGCCATCTAATGTATATATTGGTGGAAAAACAGGAACATATAACGAATACAACCACGATTCTTGTTGGATACAGGATGGTGGTAAATTTTTTTCTATAACGGTACTTACAGAATTGGGTAGTAGTGGTAGTGAAGCCATAGCACAAATGTTCAGAGGATTGTATGATGAATATTGTGCGTAAACATCATAATAATATTTACTTAATAAAAAAAAGAATAAATGAAATAAACGATATATTTATAAAGAAAACTTCAAACTATGCCAGGATTCTACACTTCAGCTTGTACAGTTTACACCGCAGGAACATACACTTACCTGACGGGAACTTTTTCGGGTGGTGCTAATACAGCAACCGTTGTGACACCATATCCGAAATATACGGATGTTAATGGTTGCGTGGTCCTGCAAAGGACGTGTGTCGCCCTTGGCGGTTTTGATGGAACTAACTCTTAAACAAAAAAAACAGATATAAAATGGGAAAACTTAAACCGATAGGAAGTGAAAAATTACAAGGTATCGAAAAAATCCAAAGAATTATGGAAATTGCTCGATATAAAGAAAATATACCCAACCCAATAAATGAGGTAAATTCTAACCACTACAACATAAAGTTAGCAGATGGTAATACTTACCACATCGAAAGAGAAAAAAATGGATATGTTATAAAAAAATCAATTCATGAAGGGTTGGCAGAATATTTAGACCCTATGAAACATAGGAAATATTATCAATCTTACTCTCAGGCTTTCAAAAGATTAAATTTGGTTGCAAAGGAAATTAATGAAATATTTGGAAATGACACTCATATTTCATTATTTAATGAAGATAAAAAATTTGTTTTGAAAACACCAAAACCAGAACCATCATTAGAAACCCCTTCTGCACCACCTTCTGCACCACCTTCTGCACCACCTTCTGCACCACCTTCTGCACCACCTTCTGCACCACCTGATAGTGAAATGCCTGAAGATGATATACCGCCTCCACCTGATGGTGAAATGCCTGAAGATGATATACCGCCTCCACCTGATGGTGAAATGGGTGATGACGAAATGGGTGACGAGGAAATGCCAGAACCTGAAGACGAAGATGAAGGAGCGGTTTCATTCAAAACAATACAAAAACTTACAGGTAAGTTATCTCAAAAATTAAGAAAATTAAATCAAGGTGAGGAACCTATTTCTGCTGATGATACCAAATATGTTCTGAATTCAATACTATCGGCTTTGGATTTATCTGTTCTTACAGATGAAGATATGGAAGATATTATCAGTAGATTAGAGGATTCTGAATTTGAATCTGATGAAGAACCTTCAGATGAAATGCCTGATGATGAAGACGCTCCGCCACCACCAACTGACGATGAGGAATTACCAGAATCATATGACTATGAATTAGGTGAAGAAGAAACTAATGAATACATCGAGGGTATGATTGGCGGAGAATATGATTTAGGTTTTAGCGACACACCAAAGAAAAAAAGTAATTTCAGTAATAGATTGAAGTCATATATGGGAGAGATGATGGAGGATGATGAAGTTGACAATGTATCTAACATATTTGATGGAGTTTTCTCAGAATCAAAAGTTGATAGTATTATAAAATCATATTTTGTAGAAACTGAAAACGAAAAACAATTTATTCAAGAAAAAAAGAAGGAAAAGTTTTTGATTGAAAAAGCAAAAAAAACAAAAACTATGAATGAGGTAAGAAATTTATCGGAATCATACAGACAAGAACAAATTTCTTCAAAATTCTTGGATAGATATACAAAAGCTCAATTTGTCGGAAAAACAAACAAGAAAAATTTGGTTTTCGAAGTTAACGGTAAACAATACAAAATCACCCCTGACGGAGCAATTCTATGAGTTATCTAATTTATGTTAATGGACTTGGACCAAACTATAAAGGTGATAACATTTATGAATTTATCTTTTCAGATGTTAAAGAAGAGGTTTGGGGTGAAAGTTGGGATTCGAAACCATCGAATGGAAATCCTCTACCCCCCAATATAGAGTTTATACGAAAAGTCGGGGTCTTGAAAAATGCGGAGATAAAACTCTCATTAATTCAAGATTCCGATTTTTTCTCTATGATTGACGCCTTAGATGATGTAATAGCATTAGCGTGGGAAAGTGACGATTCTGAAATAAATTTTGACATAGAAAAAAGATTGGTTTTCAGATACGGTGAAGACGAAAGGAAAATAAAAGATAAACTATATGAAAGAGATATAGTTTTAGAATTTGATAAACAAGTTGTTTATGAAAAAGAATAAACTGGCATTTAAATTAATTGACATGGGACTCAAAGCAGAAACATTAGCCAACTTAACTGAATCTCAATTAAGATTATTATATAATAAATTAAACGAACAACCAAGCCCTGCGGTTACAAAACAACAAAAAACTGTTACTTCGTATACTATACCGACAAACGCAGAAACAGAAATACCAACGGGAGGTAAAAATGTTGTTGTATCAACAAAAGGTGGAAAAACTTCTGTAACACCTATGGAATCTGAAATGAAAGAGGGTAAGAAAAAAACTCCAAAGAAAAAATATAACCCTTGGGCAATATGTACCGCGCAGGTTGGTCGTAAAGATAAGAAAAAATATGAAAGATGTGTGATGGATGTTAAAAAATCTATCAAGGAAGGAAAAGACCCTGTGAATTTGTTTTTGGAGGAAAAAATTGTATCTTTGTTGGAAAGACATTTGCAACCAAGAATCACAAAAAAAGAATTTTTAGAAATGATTTCAGAATCAGAAACAAAGGAAAAAGAAAAAACAAGGGAGAAGGATGCTCCGACAAAACCTAATAGGTCTAAACCCGATAAGGATAATCCATACAAACCAAAACATAAACCAGCACCACAAGCAAAAAAATTAAGGGAATTTGTTGGTACTGAAACGGCTCCCTCAAAACCAATAACCAAACCAACAACTAAACCTGGTAAGCCGGATAAAGATAGTCCATATAGACCTAAACATAGACCCGCACCACAGGCTGGAAATAAGAACCTTTTTCCGTGGGAAGAGATTTCACAAATTGCTAAATCAAAAGGGTTAGGTTTTATTACTAATTACATCAACTAAAGAATTTTATTAAAAATGGCAAATAGATATAGAACAGTAAATGAGGTAGAATATGATGGGCGTCCAAGGATGGAGCCACAAAAACAAAGAGATATTGAGAGTCGTAGAACTCAATATCACAAAATGAGCCCATTCAAAGATACGGATGAAAATGTACTCGATAAATTGGCAACCCAAGGATTCAAACTTTCTGTTGAGAAAGTTAGAAACGCTTTAGGTTCTACAGAGAAAATTGAGGGTACGAATCTTGAAGTTTTACGTAATCTTAGTAACTATGTTGGGGAGATGATTTATACCATCAAAGAAAAAGAGGCTGGTATAACCAATAGTTTGGAGAATTTGGCTGTCAAAATTGTTAAAAGAATGTTCAATCTTTCTGATGATAAATTTTTATTCGATGCGAAATTAACTGGAGGCCCACTACCTCCTGCCGCTGGCATGAGATTACAAAACAAAGAACCATCGGTTGAAGAAATTCAAAAAGCGTTTTCTAAATCCAAGGAACCTGAAGCGGATATGGATGATTTCATTCAGGCTATGGAAACATTTGACTTAGAAACCGCAAAAAGAACGTTTATCAATACTTTAGTACAAGGATTTTCTTTACAAGATGCGTCATACTATAAGTATGGGTCTATTGAAACGGGTGTTGACCCTGAAACGAATGAAAAAATATTTACCAATATTTCAGAAATTTTAAATAATTACGATAGTGAATTAGTAGAACTATATAGCGTTTCTCAGGCCATATTAGAACACTTGTATTGGATTTACCCTGAAGAATATACTAAGAATTTAATAAAACAGGGCGCGGGTCAAGTAGGTCAAGTAGAAATAGACGATGAAACAGACCCAGTGACTATCAAAGCTAGAGGTTTGACGTTTCCCATACTTCTTCACGAATTAATCAAAGGTGTTATGAAAGTACCTGCTACATTTGCACTTCCAGATGACCCAACTCAGGCTAATTTGGTAATGCAATCTACAGATACTGTTCCTAATGAGGCTTGGGCTCTTATGTTTGGACCAATAATGACTAACAGAATAACTAAATTATTACCTACTAGGATGTTTGAGGACGAAAGTACTAGAGGTGAAATTTTGTTTAATTTAATACACACAATTGCAAATTCTAACTACAAAAGATTCTTCAAGTTGTTGAAATTGGTGTGGGATGAAAATGAGGACGAAATCATCAGAACTGGAAATCTAAAAAAGGCTGAAGAAGCTTTGAATTTCTATGTTACCGAAATTGAAAATAAAATGAAAGAGAGATACCTCAAAGATAAATTCGGTGAGGAAGATGACGAAGATTTCGATGACACCGATGATGATGAAACTATGGTTTAATCTATGGCATACACAAAAGAACAAGTATTAATAGAATATGTGAAGTGCGTAAAGGATACCCCTTACGCACTTCGCACATATTTACAGACCTATGATAATACTGTGTCAAAATATGTTCCTTTAGAATTATTTCCTGACCAAGTTTCTCTGTTAGACGATTACGAAAATTACAACGAAAATATTGCATTAAAATATCGTCAGGCAGGGGTTTCTACTGTAACCGCCGCTTGGGCATCCAAAAGATTGGTATTTGCTAAAAAAACAAAACCAGAAAAAATTCTGATTATTGCCAACAAACTTGACACCGCACAGGAAATGGCAAATAAAGTTCGTGGGTTTGTTGAACAATGGCCTTCTTGGGTTGATGTTGGATTCACGAAAGAAAAAAATTCTCAAAGACATTATAAATTAACAAATGGTTGTGAGGTAAAAGCGGTTGCAACATCAAAGGATGCTTTACGTGGTTATACACCGACTATATTGATATTCGATGAGGCGGCTTATATTGAAGCCGATGCTGACTTTTGGTCTGCATGTATGGCGTCTTTATCTACGGGTGGTAAAGTAATTGTTATTTCAACACCAAATGGTCACGACCCAATCTATTATGAAATTTATGACCAATCTATCAGAGCAATGAATGATTTTAAAATCTCTGAAATGTATTGGTATAAAGACCCCCGTTACACTAAAGATTTATATTTGGTTCAAACGGATGATATTATCGATTATTTTTTAAATAAAGAAAATTACAGTCAGGATTTAATAAAAGTTATCGATGATTATGATGTTACAAGTCCTGAACAATATGAAAAACTAAAACATTATATGTCCATTGGATACAAACCATCTTCATCTTGGTTTGAATCTATGGTAAAGAAACTTAAATATGACAAACGTAAAGTTTCTCAGGAATTGGAATGTAATTTTTTGGGTTCAGGAGATAACGTTTTTGATTCAAAAGTATTACAAAAAATAAGAGAAAATTTTATCAGAGAACCCCAAAACAAAATGATGTCGAATTCTCTTTGGATTTGGAATGAGCCTGTAATGGGTCATAAGTATGTAATGGGTGTCGATGTATCAAGAGGAGATTCTGAGGACTTTTCAACTTTTCAGATTATAGATTTTGACACAAGAGAGCAGGTCGCTGAATTTGTTGGAAAATTACCTCCCGACATTATGGCTGAGATTTGTTACAAATGGGCAAATATGTATTCTGCATTTGTTGTAATTGATATTACCGGTGGTATGGGTGTATCTACATCAAGAAAAATGCAAGAACTTGGATATAAAAACTTGTATGTAGATGGTGTTGACTACCAAAACAAATGGAAATATGACCCCAAACAAGCCGAAAAAATTCCTGGTATAAACTTCAATTCCAAAAGGGTTCAGATAATTGCGTCCTTTGAAGAAGCAATTAGACACGAATTTAATTTAAAAAGTTCAAGATTATTGAACGAAATGAATAGTTTTGTTTATATCAACGGAAGACCTGACCACCAAAAAGGTGGGCACGATGACTTAATTATGTCAATTGCAATGGCCTTGTATGTTGCGGAAGCGTCCTTTAGTCAACTTACAAAAGTCACAGAACAAACAAAAGCAATGATAAATTCTTGG
>Ga0129336_10001525_pt1 | contig 14074 bp, 24 predicted proteins | sample CPB6_02_DNA_FD_96878 | JGI IMG/M metagenome (GOLD analysis project Ga0129336, IMG submission 96878) | Freshwater to marine salinity gradient microbial communities from Chesapeake Bay, USA - CPBay_Sum_0.6_0.2_DNA | ecosystem: Environmental > Aquatic > Marine > Coastal | place: USA: Chesapeake...
CGCAGGGCGGCGGCAAGATTGTTGATGCTGAGGTGCGACGAGCGGTAAGCATCCAGCACCGCCTGAGCTTGTGGTGAAAGGCTAGTCATTTTAAGGTCTCCAGTAGTTTTCTAGTTTGTGAGCAATGGCCGCGTAGTGAGCTTGTTCTGCAGTCTCATACGTTCCACAAAATATCGTCCTGTCTTCCCCTGGGTAACGGTAGTTAGCCCTGTAAGTATTCTCCTTTGTCAATCGCGCGTGTTTCCAGCCAGACGTTGCCCTGCCTGCGGTATTGCGGTGGTTTTGGCCTGGGGTTAACCATCGCAGATTCTCTAGGCGATTATCGAGCCTGTTTCGATTTATGTGATCTGCCACTTGTCCTGTACATGGGTTGATGTTGTGAAGGATCAAGATAATTCTGTGGCACTGATACCAGTGGCCCATAAGCCTAACCCTGTAATACTTGGAGAAGTAGCCGCAGAAATCTCCGGCTTTTTTGCGTCCATTAGGTGAGCGCTTTTTCCACTTAAGACAAGACGGGCTGTTGGTGTCGTACTCAAACCACTCAGCCAAGAACTCGCGGCTTTCGTTTTTCTGCGCGGCGGGGGAGAGAGGTTCAGTCATTGAGATCCAAGGCAGATGATCTGAGCGGGACGATTGTCATAAAGCTTTTGGCAGGCGTGCCATTTTTGAGGCAACCACCAGCACGCTGCAGCAGTCATGACCAGCAGCACTAAAGCGATTGCTCCAAGCGTGGTGTACTCATCAAGGCTTTTCATCGCTCGACCTCCCTCAGCTCTGGCTGGACCAGGCGCTCTAGGAGATCAGCGATGCGATGGAAACGTTTGAAAGTCGCAGTAGCGGCCTTCTGCAAGGAGTAGTCAGCATTAGTCCTCAACCACGCCACCAGCTCAGCCACCTCCCCATCAACGGGCGGCTCCGGCTGGGCCAGGGCGGCGCGGGCGCGGGCTATAGCAGCGTTCCAGCTTTGCCTCCAGTCGGCATAGTCACCTGGCTCTGCTTGATCTAGCTCAACCAGCTCAGCGCAAAGTGTTCGGAAGTCAGTCATCGGGCAGGGCCTCTAGGGCGCGGCGAATAATGTCTGCTTGGTCTGAGCAAATCCCCTCTGGCGGGACGTCATCGGCCATTTTTACGGCAGCATCTAGTGCTTGTAACGCCTGCTCCTTCAAAGAGGGCGGCTTGGGGCGGCGCATCGAGCGCAACCATTCAGACATCTGTATGCCGTAGATCGTGCGCAGATCAGCACAGCACGCCTCCAGCTCTTGGTCGGCGCCCCATTGGGCGGCACGATCGGCGATGTGTAATTCGTAAAGCCAATCACGTTCGTCGTAGTATGTTTCAGAAGCCCATTGCTCTACTAATTCACGAGGCGGGGCAATGCAATGGTGGTCAGTCATCATTCAGATCCTCCGATTTGTAAGGCGGCCTGAGCTGGCCGAATTCATCGGTAAAGCCGGCTTCGCGCAGAAATTGGCGAGCAGCGTCCTTATCGCCGCCCAAAGCGCGATCGAGCAGGGTTGGAGCAGTGAGTTCGGCGGCAAGCTCTTCAATGGTGTAAACAGTGACTCCGTGCCAGTACTCGTCACCGTCGCCATAGTTATCCCAGGTTACGGCTAAATGCAGTAGCACATTGGCGATACCGTGGCGGATACTCTGGCCTTCCTCGAACTCGTCGATCAGACATTTGGCACGGGAGGTGAGGTGGTCAGTCATCGAGTTGCTCCAGAGCGCGGCGGATGGTTTCGGCGTTGGTGCCACCTTTCGTGGGGCCCAGTAGTGCCTCAAGGGCTAAGAAGGCTTCCTCCTTCAAGCTTGGCGGCTTGGGGCGGCGGGCGGCGCGGAGTTGAGCAAGGCGATGCCTTGGATCTGCAAACCAGGCTTGCGTAATGATCTCTTTTTGAATCGCTTCCAGCTCCTGGTCGGCGCCCCATTGGGCGGCAACCATAAGAGCGTCTTTAAGGAGGATTTTAGAATTGCGCCATTGCTGCACAAGCTCATCCGGCGGCATGATCGGGTGTTGTTCAGTCAGCTCCGGTGGTGGGGTGATGGGGTGGTCAGTCATGGATAGATCTCCATTGCTTGGTCGATTAGATCATCGAGTTGTTCTATACCGTGGAAGCCTGTTCCATTTACAGCCAATCGGTGAGATGGATAGTATTCCTCACCGGTTTCATGGATCCACTTGACACCTTCTGTACTAAGCACAAGATTTTTTTGCCGTTTGATCCATTGGTAGCGTTCTGCGTCAGTCATTCAGGTAACGCCTCCAATGCGCGTAAAATGTTTTCATAGGTTGTGTCGTCAATTTGGTTTGCGTTATACGCATTGCCAAGGTCAGTCAAGGCTTGTTCTTTCGCGCTGGGCGGCTTGGGGCGGCGGGCGGCGCGGATGTAGCGAGCTAAGTCATAAGCGCCCTCGCCAGCCTCGATTTCAACCAGCCTTAGGCACGCCTCCAGCTCATTGTCGGCCCCTGCTTGTGCGCCTGCGGCATATGCATTTACCAGCAGGACATCAGCGTGTTCACGCTCGTTAAACCAGTCGTTTTCCCACCGCGTGAGAAGCTCCGTTGGTGGCGTCATTGGGTGCTTGTCAGTCATCGAGTTGCTCCAGTGCGCGGCGGATGGGGCTATCGGGTGCAATGTCCATAACGTTCTCCCATTCAGCTAGTTCAGCCAGCGCCTGCTCCTTCAAGCTCGGCGGCTTGGGGCGACGGGCGGCGCGGAGGTAGTCAACAAGGTCAAACCCTTGCTGTACCAGCAGGCCGCAGCACGCCTCCAGCTCTTGGTCTGCGCCCCATCGGGCGGCTTCAGTAGCAACGTAATCAAAGTAGGTCTTTGGATCGTCTTGATACTGGTCGGCCTGTTCCCACCATTCCTGGACACGCCATTGCGGTGGGGTAATGGAGTGGTCAGTCATTCTTCAACCTCATAGCGCTTGCCGATAGCAGCAGCCCAAGCCATCAGGTCGCTGGCCCGTACAAGCTGCACTCCATCTTCAGGGCCATCGGCAATGCGCCAGTGGCAGGATGCAGTGTCCTTGAGAGCGCACTCAATGGCAACCTTGGCGCCCCATGTTGCAGCCTTTGCGGCGATGTAGAGGGCGCTGTCGCAATGGGCGGCACCGTTGGTGTCCCATTCGGCTTCCCACTGGCGGATGATTTCAGCGGGTGGAGAGATAAGGCGTTGATTAGTCATTCTCGTAAAACCTCCAGTTGATGATCTGCGCTACCACCCCAAACAGCCCAGCCCACACGCCAAACGGATCGCGCAGGACTGGATTAGGAATGAAGTGAACCTCTCCCCAGTGAGGAAAATCCGGGTGAATGCCGCTGTTATTCCAGAAGATGCGACCGATGTAGCCGCCTGTACTGGTGATTGCCATGAAAGTGGGGCGATGAGTCATCGCTCGGCCTCCCGCTCCAGCATGGTTGCCGCAATCAGGTCGCCATCCTGTTGCTCACGCATCCACGCCGCCACCTCGCCGATCGCGGCGCGGGCTTCAATCGTGGCGAAGCACGACCCGGCTTCACTGTTGATGGCGTCAGCCACCCGCTCCAACAGCGAACTTCTAACTTGGCAGGAATTAGGAGTTGGCTTGGAGTTGGGTGCAAGCAGATCCCTGACATGCTGCGTCTGCTCAGGCGTCAACTGCAGCGGCTTGCTAATTTCATAGACCTTTGATGCTTGGCGCTTGGCAGCTTCCAGCGACTCAACGCGGGTAAACAAGGCCACGATGTTGGAACTGGTCTCGACGATGTGCTTGTGAGTGGCATCCTCAAGCTGCTTAACCCTGGCGCGAAGTTCAAGAATGCAGGGCGCCCATGGCTGGTTGTCATGGCTGCACTTTTCCAGCTCGTGCCACTGCTCAGGTGTTGCTTCGTAGTGAGTCATCGCTAAGGCTCCACAGGAACAATACCATTTGCTTCTTCAAAAGCAAGCACATCATGCAACGGATACAACACCTTAGGTGAAGCTACAGGCCTACCCAGACGCGGAATTTCCGCAAACTTAGGCCCTGTACCTCTATACCGATGCCCACGAATAGTCGAGGGCTTTACCCCCCACCTACGCGCCAGCTGCTCTGTAGTAAGTGCTGCTTCGTTCATCGCTGCCTCAGCTGTTGGTGTTGAAGCGTATCAGGACCATAAATCCTGTTTAGATCAGGCCACGTTTCAAAAATCTTGGCACGGTTGACCGGATCAGCCAGCAAGCCGGCTTCTGCCAACCTGCGGTAAAACCCACCTCCATGCGCAAGCGCCGTCTGCAGTGTCCAAAAGTCTGCTGACCTATCTATCTCCATAAAATGTGGTGGTAAGTGAACAGGTGGTAAGGCGGCGGGGTAAGCCCCTCACCAGCCCGCTAAGCCTAGACCTTAGAAGCACCGTGACGTAGTGCGTATTAGTGTTTCGTAACAAAAGCCGGGTGGCGACCCCTAAGCAGCCAAGCACCGCACCGCTTAGCCCTAGCTGCTCAACCAGTACGCCGCACAATCCTGGGCATGTTTTCCCCCAGTCCGCTTTCCCTCAGGAAACCCCAAACCGCACACTCCACTCACAAACTCCCAGTGGATGCACTGCTGGCACCTCGCCTTCCCTGTCGTCGCCACGAAAGCATCCGCATATAGCTGCTCAGCTTCCATAAGCGCTACTTCCAGATTATCACCACGCAACTCAAACTCCATTAAGCCTTGCGCAGTCTTTAAGCGCAATAACCACCCCTCATCATGGGGTATAAGCACCATTTTACCTGAGTGGTATCGAAGCGACGGCATTGGCTAAGTCTTCGAGCGTTCCATCATTAATAATGTACTGCGCAAAACCGTCCCAGCCATCTAAGCCGCCTTCAGATGCGTGAGTGCTTGTATTGCGAACACCAGGACGAAACACCTTCCACATCTTACCACCGCATTTCTGTATAAATGCAGCCTCGTTCTCAAACCTCACATCATCCACAACTACGTTCTCAAACTTACGCATCCGCACCTCCCAAACCCTCAACCACATATCAGGCGCAACACACGTCCTCCCCCACTCCGTTCCCAGGGTCTGCAACAGATGCCGAGAACTCACCCCCAGTACATCCAACACCTCCTCCTTATCCGAGTACAGCAACCGACTCACCTCTGCAGGCGCATAACCCAACTCAACAAGCAGCGGATACGCCATAAGCTTTAGCGGTTCAGCAAAAGGTACACGAACAAACCCTCTCCGCTCTAGGCCGTGGCTGACCGCAGTCTTACCACTTTGAGCAGCAGGTGAATAGAGACCGATGAGCATCGACTTAATAGGCGAGCGGTTTACTGGGCAGATAGGCTACACCTAAATGAGTAGCCCTGCCTGTAGTTTCATCCGCATTTTAAGATGTGCAGCCTGAATACGCTGCCTAATTCGCTCCCTGGATACTCCAAACATTTTAGCTATATCAGACATAGACTTAGGCGCACCGCCTCCAATACCATACCGCATTTTAATTAGATCCATATCACTATCACTAAGACAATCCATTGCAATATCAAACATCTTAGCTTTTTCGTCCCTTTCTATACGCTCTTGCTGCTCATCTGCACTAACAGTATCTGCAATAAGCTCTAGCATACTTCCCCCATTTTCAACCACTTGCTCATCTAAACTACGGTGCCACGAGTTCCTAGATAGCAAAATCTCCATCTGCTTCACGTCTATCTCCGCTACATCCGCCATCTGCTGAGTGCTAGGCGCTTTACCATGTGCCTGCATATATTCTTTCTGAAAACGCACAGCCTTATACACATTATCCAGACAATGCTGCGGCACCCTAATTAGACGCTCCTTAGTGTCTATACCCCGTGTAATTGCTTGCCTTACCCACCAATAAGCATAAGTGGAAAACTTGTACCCCTTAGTGCCATCAAACAGCTCTACAGCCCTGTGTAGTCCCAGTGCCCCTTCCTGTATAAGATCCATAAACTCCAAACCACTACCATTCAGTCTATGCACATACTTCTTAGCAATGTGCACAACAAGCCGTAAGTTGCTATTCATCAGCGTTCGCTTAGCCCTATCAGCACGCTTAATAATGCGCCGCTCAGCAGCAGTAAGTTCCGTCTTACTTAGCAACTCTGCAGCTGCCTGAATCTGGCGAGACAGTTGGATTTCCTGCTCCGTAGACAGCAGAGGGTAGCGTGAAATTTCATTGAGGTAGGCTTTGACAGAATCAGACATTGGTACGCAGAAACTTAGATAACTGTTTTTGTGGCAAAGTTGGGATCGGACTCATCCAACCCATGAGCTAAAGGATCAAATGACCCCTCTACGTTTGCATCGCCGATAGGCTCAATAACTCTGGCTGTGCGCTTAGCATCCATGTCAGCGAGACTTTGAAGCCACGACTCTAAGCTTTCACGCATAGGAAGCCCCTTAGCGATCTTTAAGAATCTTCGCATTTCTGCAGGCTCGCGTACATAAACACTAGCGCCAGAACTATACACAATAAAATACCTGCCATTCCAATCCTTACCAGTTTCAATAAACTGGTGAGCGCTCAGCCGTAGAACATCCCTCTTCATACCAGGCCCTCTACTTCAAACCACCGCTTACCCCAAATAGCAGCCATGTGCGCCAGCTGCTGTTCTGCACCGGCAAGCGAGGCCTCCCCTCCCCCATTAGCAAGATCTGACCACTCAGCTACAAGCTCAGCGGACGGAGGTGGAGGAGTAAGGGAGAGCAGGAATGCACCCCAAGTCGTGGCCATCGACACTACAGCTGCACCCGGCGCATAGTCATAATGCTGCGCCCACCAGCTACTAAAAGCCGCAGCTAATTTGCTGCGCGTAACCTTTTCTTCGTTGTCCATAAACTGTAAAGAGGCGTAAAGGGAGAAAAAGACCGCCTTGCCCAGCCTACGGAATGAACCACATCCGTTGGCCCGTAGAGGCGATCCACTTTTTATACTCCTCCCTCGCCTCATCAACGATTTCGCGCTCGATACTCTGTAGCTCTTCTTCACCAAACTCCTCAATAAGCATCTTGCGGTAGCGCTCCTTATAGATGCGTTCATACTCCACGCGCTGGTTCAGGGTGCTACCGCCCTGTAACCGGCTGTTCGCCTCTGCTGCAAACTTGAGAGCAATCCGCTTTTTAGTGTTTACCTTATGCAACCAATTAGCATCAAGCGGTATGCCACTTACCTGCTCCTTTGCCTTGGCATTCGTAACCACCCTGTTTAGGGCAATAACAATGTCACGCAATTCGTCGTGAAAAGACTGCAACTGCTCATGGTCAAGTTGATCCAGCTTGTCAAACTCAACCTCAGCCGAAAGGGCATTGCTAAAAAATGTAATCACTAGTGGATGTGTTGTTAGTTGGTGAACAGTGTATAACAGCTGCGCCCGTATGCAGTACGAGCGCAGCCCGCTTAGCGCAGCCCGCTTAGCTCAGTCCTCAGCTTTCGCAGCCTTCGGCTTACGACCGCGCTTGGGCTCAGACGAATCCGGCTTAGGTCCCGCGATCAGGTAACAGCCTGTGCCGTCAGCCTTCTTACGGACAGAAAACTTCATGTCGCTGGACCGAGCGGTCATCGTACCGGCCACCTGGCTGATGGTCGTAGGACGATACCCCGCTTCAGGATCGTGTGAATCGTAAGCCACTTCGATTGCTTCGCCGATTTGAAGCTCAGCAAGCGCATTGCGCAGAGGAGTGGTCTTGGAGCTACGGGATGCGCGTGCAGGCAGTTCCGCAGCCGAAAGGACAGAAAAGCTCATAAACAGTGCGTAGAACGCATTGAAAGCACCAGCTTACGCACACCTAAGCCCGATGTCAAGAGCCTGCCTTTCCCCGCATCAGATCTACCAACGCATAGCAGGATCCACAAACTTACGCCACGCATTGCTTTGCGCTCTGCGTGCCCCACTCCTCTGCTTAGCACAGCCCTTGCGCACCATCCGCGCAAACTCCAAGAACTCCGCAGCCCTCTGCAGATCAGCCACAGAAGCCTGCCGCATCTCATCCTGCAGCCACGCAACCATAATTTCGCGCCCCGTTCGCACCAAGCTGCGTGGCAGGTGTAGGCACAGACTAAGCGGCGCCGCCACACGCCGCCTAGCCCACCACCCCTTCGCTACTTAGCGTCTGCCCAGGTCTTACCGTATGCACCCTCAGCCAAGGCCGGAATATCACCAAGCCACTTAGCTTCCGCCTCTTCCATACACCTCTGCAATATAAGCTGCCATTCTTCCTCAAACCCTTCCCTAATTAGCAAAATTACTTCGTCATGGACAACAGCAGCCAAGCGTGCAACGTCCTCCCCAACTGCCTGCAAGTAGCCCCATAGACGAGCCAGGGCTACTTTCAATACAGCTGCTCCTGCACCTTGCACAGGTGTATTGCACCGCGTAGTCAACCTGTTCAGATCACCCGGCAGATACCTCCTCATCCCGCTAACAGGAATCCTCACCTGCGCCCACCGATCCCCTTGCGTATCATTAGCCTCCTGCGCATTGCGCATCTGCCACCTAGTAATACCTTGGTAAGTCTCCCTGAACGTATTGCGAATCTGCTCAGCCTCCTCAATATCCATAGTAATCCCCATCGCACCAGCATAATTACGCAACCCCTTAGCTCCAGATCCAAACAACAAACCAAAATTGGCACTCTTGGCCACCTGCCTACGCTGCTTCATCTCGGCAGCATCCTCAACCGGCTCCCCATAAATAGCAGCAGCCGTAATGGTATGCAGATCCTCTCCATCCTGAAACGCTTTAATCATCCGTTGATCCTTACTAACCGCAGCAGCTAAGCGAAGTTCCATTTGACCAAAGTCACAAACCACGAAGCTCCACCCTTCTGGCGCCTCAGCTGCAGCCCTAAACCCCTTGTCACGGGGCACTTGTTGAAGGTTTGGAACCCTGCAGCTCATACGACCTGTATCTGCACCCAATTGCATATATCCAGAACGAATAAACCCATCCTCTTCCTGGTGCTCCAACAGAGCACACACCATCTGCCTCCGCTTCTCTGCCTTCTTCCAAGCCAGGTACAGCTGAATCACCGCATGGTCCGCTGCATAAGTGCGCAGGGCAGCTGTATTAACACTCGGCTTACCTGTTTTTTCCTCAACCGGCGCCGTACCCAACAATACAGTAAATTTCTTCACAAGCTGAGATGGTGAGTTGAGGTTGAACCCCGCTGGGCGCTTCGTACCAAGCCGTACAGAACCCTCCGCCTTAGCACGAAGGTTGAAGCTACCATCCTCATCCCTCGGCAACTTATCCTCCTCAGGCATCGCTGCATCAAGCTGTTCCACAAACTTGACACCCAATTCAGCAATTTGCTGCTCGTAGTCAATCTGCAATGCAACCAATTTCTCACGGTTGAAGGGGAGGCCGGTGCGCTGCATGTGCGCAATAGGCGCCAGCGCATCACACTCAATACGATAAGCAGTAAGGAGTTCGCCCTTCTTAAGCCTCTCCATAAGCAGAGGGTAAAGCTGCATAAGCACCTCCACATCCTTAGCGGCATAGGCGATCTGCTCGGCACTTAATACAGCTGCACCCCAATTTGACGCTTGCTGCTCCTTGCTTACAGCAATTTTCAGATACCGCTCTGCCACGGGAGCCAGGCCATGCCTAAGCCCCACCTCTCCATTGCTGCACAGCCTCGACGCAAGCATGGTGCAATGCACCTTGCCCTTCAGCTCAATGTCATAGACCTGCAGCCATCCCAAATCAAACGTCGCGTTGTGCGCAACCCAGGTACGCGGCCTAGCCCCGCACCACTTACGCAGCACACCAAGCCCCTCCTCATCCAGCTCCCACAAATCCAACACAACCACAGGACACCGCTCTGCAGTCATCTGCAAGAGCCGTAAGCCACCACTTACAGGCCGCAGTCCCGTCGTCTCGGTGTCAAACGCAATAATCTCCGCGTCATCCAAACACGAAAGATTCTCCAAACCAAACAAAAGGCTCATAAGTTGAGGCGCGAAAAACTTACGTAGAACGTAGCAACTTAGCCACCAAGCACTTAGCCACCAAGCACTTAGCCACCAAGCACCTAACCACCAAGCACCTAACCGCTTAGGTCGTCGGAGTGCGGGGGGTGAGGCTCGGCTTCCAATCCGAGACGCACAAGTCTCGTGATCTCCCTGCTTGCTGACCGATCATTCGACGCAGCACGTCTCCTTACCAGCTCAGCAAGCTCCTGATCCAGGTAGGCCTGGAATCTGGTCCGTTTGGCGGAGGGCACTCTTGGATCGAGTCGCTACCGCCCGATCCTAGTACCAGTTGCGAGTCGTGGCAACTCGCACTACGTTGGGAAGACTCCCGAGCGTCCCATGGTGGATTGGTCCCAGGCCGAACAGCAGCTCACCCACCTGGGCATCAGTGCTGACGAGGGTTTCGTCCTTGCCCTGTTCCCGCCCAAGCACAGCCGTGGAGCGCTGCCCTGTGAGCACATCCACGTAAGCGGCGCCCTCGACCGTGAAACCGTTGAGCGGCGCGTGGCCGCTCTGCCCGGCTACGGGTTCGGCTACATCCCCAACCACGGCGGCACCAAGGACCGCGACATTGCCTACTGCCGCGCCCTCTTCTACGAGGACGACAACCCAGACACCGACCTAAGCCACAAGCGCAGCCAGTGGGAAACCGCCGGCCTGCCCCACCCCTCCTTGCAGATGTGGACCGGCGGGAAGTCGGTCCACAACTACTGGATCCTTGAGACGCCTTGCAGCGGAATCGAGTTCCGCCAAGGCCAAAAGGCCCTCTTTGCCCACATCAAAGCCACCGTCCCTGGCGCCCAGATTGATGAGAAGCTCTGCAATCCTGCACGGGTGATGCGCCTGGCCGGCGGCACCCATCCCGAAACGGGCGAGCTGAGCCGCGTAATCAGCGCAACCGGGGAGCGCTTCCCCCTAAACCAGCTGCTGGCCCTCCTCGAACCCGCTGCCTCCGCCCCTCACCCGCTCACACCTCCGCCTCGCCGCAGTGGCCTGCTCAGCGCTACCAACCGCACCCACATCGGCAAAGCCTTACCCCGCACCGCAGCCCCCTCTACCGCCTCCCCCTTACCGGAGCGCGACATCGATCCCAAGGCCTACGCCGCTTTCGTGGCCGCTCAGGAGGCCTACGACACCGAGTTCAAGCCGGACGGCCGCCACTACAGCGCCCTAACGCATGACGAAAAGGTCCGCACCGTCACCGCTGCCCTCCGCTTCTGCCCTCAACGGCTTGAACCCGGCAGCAACACCTACGGCGCCGCCTTCACCATCTACGCCGCCATCGTCAATGAATTTGGCGCTAGGCAGGCCGTAAGTATTGCGGAGAGTGCTGCGTGGTCCACAGAGCATTGGGATCTCGATGAACAGGCAGAGGCCATCCGCCGCAGCAGCGAAGACAGGCAGGGCGTTGCCTACAAGCGCATCTATCACGTCTTCGATACCGCCGAGTTCAATGGCTGGTCCAGACCTTGGCCGGTCCTCCGCGAGGTGCGCAAGGAACAACGCAACAGCGAAGACGATGAACTACTGCGAGAATTGCGTCACAGTAGTTTTAAGCAGTGGTCTAAGTCGGCTGCAGCGCACCTCACCTTGGATTCTGTCTTCCATCCACGCATCGCAGAACTCTTAGGGGGACGCGCAGAGGCCTTCCCCGTAGCCCACACCGCGCTCATCGCTCCCTTCATCACAACGATGTGCGCTGTGATCGGGAAGCGCTTTCGCGTGCAGATCAAGGAAGGGTGGCGCGAACCCCTGATCTTCTGGATAGGCACCGTCGCCCCTGCCTCATCGCTCAAAACCCCTGTAGCCAACCAGTTCCTAGGCCCGCTGCTCACCCTGGATGCCCACGATCAACGCGCCTACAAGCGGGAGTTGATGCGCTACAAGGCCCTGCCTAAGGAAGACCGCGAAGAGCCGCCCGAGCTGCCGCGCCAGCGCGTGGTCATGGACGCCACTCTCGAAGGCCTCTGCACCCTGCTGGAGCGTGAAAGCGTCCACGGCGTCGTGAGCTTCCACGACGAGCTGGCCGCCTTCATCGGCGACATGGACAAATACCGCAGCAACAACAGCGACCGCGCTCACTGGCTAAGCATGTGGAGCGGCGGATCAATCAACATTGTGCGTAAGGGGTGCGACCCGATCATGGTCGATCGCACCGCCGTAAACGTATTCGGTGCCATCCAGCAGGACAAGCTCACCGAACTCCTCCACGGCGACGAAGCCACAGCCAAATCGGGCGACGGCTTCTGGGCACGCTTCCTCTGGATCGTCCCCGAGTACGTCTTCCCTAAGCAGAACCTTAGTGAGGTGGAGATTACGAGGGAGCTTGAGCAGCTGATTTACGAGTTGGATACGTCAATCGGTAGGCGGAAGGTTGTGCGGCTTAGTGCTGAGGCGTGGAGCTTATTCGCTGAGGTGTGCGATGAGTGGAGTGCCGAGGCCGACGCCACCTACGCCAGCCGTGCCGCCTTCCTCGGCAAGATGCGCGGCTATCTAGCCCGCACTGCCGGCCTCCTCCACGCCCTCGACTACGCCGCCGAAGCTCCCGGCGAACCCATGGGCGAAACCATCAACCGTGCCGTGATGGAGCGTGCCGTAATCCTCTGCCGCTTCTTCATCTGCCAATTCGACGTGCTTGCTCCCCAGGTCGGCGGAGGTGACCTTCCCCACTGGGTCGTCAAAATCGTCAACTTCGCCGAGACCAACGGCACAGGCGTCGTCACCCACCGCGACCTCGTAATCAAGAAGTGGGCGAAGAACGGCGCCGAGGCCCGTGGAATGCTCGAACGTCTTGTAAGCGACTACGGGGTAGGTCGCTTGGTGAATGCGGTAAGGCGCGACCAAATCCGCTGGGTAAGCGGCTAAGCGGCCACGCAGCTAAGCCGCTTGGCAACTAAGCCCCTTGGCCACCACGCAGCTAAGGGGCTTTGTTGTGTGGGGGCTTAGGGCGTGGCGGCTTGACTGCGGCGTCGCTTAGCTGCCAAGCGGCAGCTTAACACAGCCACATCGCGGCTGTCTCACGTATCTCAACTGAGACAGGCGGTTTGGCAGGTCAGCCCGTGCGCTTGTGTCGAGCTGCCACGCGGCAGCTTAACAGTAAAAAAGGGGCGCTGTCAACCCGTGAAAAGTCACGGGTCGGTAGGGCAACCCGTGAGTGGTCAGATCCATTGCGCTGCAAGGTGAGTGAGGCAAGGCGTGAACCCGCGACCCGTGAACGGGTAGGAAGAGAAAAAATCGGGGCGCGGGGGTAAGACTGATAAGACTGACAGTTGAGGCTGGGAAAAACCATTCACGGGTTCACGGCTTTACTCTCTTTTCTCTCTAAACCCCTTCTCCCACCTAGGTTCTTGTGTTCGCCAAACCCGTGAAAACCCCACTCACGGGTTAGTCACGCGTTCACGCTTCTGCCCCCAAGTCTCAAAGCACGTCGCGTAAGTCCAACCTGCAGGGTCGCCACTCACCGCCTCTGCCTTCCCTCCTCCACTTATTGACTCCTGCCTACCCGCCGCCTACGCTGCTAAAGCAACCGGCACCGCCCCTCGGGCACCGCCACCTGCATCCACACCCCACAACCACTTATGGGCCTCCTTTCCAAAAACGCACAAGCCGCCGTCGCTGGCGGTGGTGCCTATCTGAACCCCAGCAAGATCGCTGCTGGCTCCTCTGTCCGCTTCTGCCTCGTCAGCGACGAGCCGCTGGAGTTTTACGAGGTCTGGGCCGAGGGCTCTGACGGCAAGGCCAAGCCTTTCCGCTTCGACTCCGAGCCCTCCCCGGATGACATGGCCCTGGCCTTCGGCGACTTCAAGCGCCGCATGAACCGCGAAGGCACCGGCTTTGAGCCCGTCAAGTTCGCCCTGGCCCTGGCCGCCTACAACTTCGACGCCGGCCAGATCCAGGTTCTCCAGCTCAGCCAGAAGTCGCTGATCCGCGAACTGGACGCGATCAGCCAGATGCCGGACTACGACGACATCACCGCCATCGACTTCCTCCTCGGTAAGGAGGGCAGCGGCCTGAACACCGAGTACAAGCTCACCCCCGTTCCCCGCAAGAAGGGCGCAGACAAGGCCATCGCCGAAGCCTGGGAAGAGGCCCGCTCCGCCGGCTTC
>Ga0129336_10001528_pt1 | contig 14068 bp, 15 predicted proteins | sample CPB6_02_DNA_FD_96878 | JGI IMG/M metagenome (GOLD analysis project Ga0129336, IMG submission 96878) | Freshwater to marine salinity gradient microbial communities from Chesapeake Bay, USA - CPBay_Sum_0.6_0.2_DNA | ecosystem: Environmental > Aquatic > Marine > Coastal | place: USA: Chesapeake...
ATGAAGAAGTGCGAGGCGCCTTGTGTTGGCGCTCAATCCTCTGATTCATATGCGAGCGTCTCTTTGCAGGTGCGGGAACTTCTCCATGGCAATTCATCCTCGCTTGAGAATGAGTTGCGACGTCGCATGGCAGAACTGGCTGTGGCGGAGAGGTTTGAAGATGCCCTCGCGCTGAGACACCGACTCTCTGCCTTTGCAAGAGGGGTCGGCCGAGGACAACAGATTCGCTCCCTCTCTCGAGTCAAAGAGATGGTCGTCAAGAAGGGATCTGAACTACTCCTCATGCGTCATGGAAAACTGGCGGCATCGCTCTCTCTTGAATCGGGTGACTCGAATCTCGGTGATCTCATCCAGAACCTTCGCGCGATAGGCGAAGTCGTCAATGATGACTCGACGATCTTGCCCTCTGGCAACTACGAAGAGAGCGAGAAGTTGGCGCGGATCGTTCTCGAGGACTGTGAATTGCTCTGGATCGACGAGTCAACCGGACCCTGGATCATGGCTCCAGCAAGCGCTGCTTCGTTGCGGTTTCGGCTAATCGAGAACTTGAGCGACGCTCTTCGCCAGAGTGAAGGGATCGATCGGATGAGTCACGACCGCATCCGCTCCTGACCAACCGGCGAGCCACGCATCCTGGACTCTCCCAGTGATCACCATCGTCGGTGGGCAGTTGAAGATCTCATCCTTGAGTTGTCGAGCGATTCCCATCCCACCCTCAGGAACAGCCTCACCATCGAGTATGTAGAGATCGGCTGCTTTCTTTCCACGAGCAAACTCCTTGAGAGCCACACCTGTCGCGAAGTAGAGGACTTCGTGATCAGGATGCTCTGCCGAGACTCGCTTCCCTAACGCCTTTGAGATCGCCTCACGAACCGTCGCATCGTCGGAGTAGACGGCGATGCGGAGCTTTCTCGCAGGAGCCTGATATTCGATCTCTTGAGTCGAGCTCGCCTCTGAAGCCATGGAGCGGATTCTAGTCATCGCCCTCGCTGGGCCCGATATCCGGCTCTCGAATCAGGATCGCGCGAATACACCTTGTAAAAGTGGCGAGCGCCACGCTCTTTTCGTGATGATTTGAGCGGTCTTGGATCAGCTAAATCGAGGCGATGGGGAATAATCAACCCTATGTCCCAGGCTGTTGCTACTCCCGGCGTGAAGATCAATCGCCCCAACATCGTCGCCGTTGGCACCATCATCTGGCTCTCCAGTGAGTTGATGTTCTTCGCGGCACTCTTTGCGATGTACTTCACCACGCGGGCAGTACAGGGACCAGAGATCTGGGCAGAGTCGACCGCTTACCTAGACATCCCCTTCGCAGCAGTCAACACCACCATCCTCGTCCTCTCATCCGTGACCTGTCAGTTCGGAGTCTTCGCAGCTGAGCGTTTCCAACCACGACGCATTGGAACGCTGATGCAATGGAGTAAGTGGGGAATGCGAGAGTGGTTCGCCCTCACCTTCCTGATGGGCGCAGTCTTCATCGCAGGACAGGTATATGAGTATGCAACTCTCACATCCGAAGGCTTGACTCTCTCCTCCACTCCTTACGGTTCGGTCTTCTACATGACGACAGGATTCCACGGCCTTCACGTCACCGGCGGACTCATTGCCTTCCTCATCGTCATGATCAGGACGTTTCGAGCAGGAAGGTTCGGCCACCGTCAAGCGACCACTGCAATCGTGGTCTCGTACTACTGGCATTTCGTTGATGTTGTGTGGATCGCACTCTTCTCAGCGATCTACTTGATCAAGTAATTGAGAAGAAACCGAAGCAGAGAAGATTCAAGAGAAATGAAGGAGATCTAAGTGGCACGGCTCTCACGGTGGCGAAACCATAGGTTCGCGCGTCCGATCCTGCTGGTCTTCGGCCTCTTCGTCGCTGCAGGCATCTTCACCGCGGCCAATGCGGCTGCCGATGCAATAACAGCAGAGCCTGCCGTCATCACAGCGGACAAGAGCACTCTGATAGCCGAGGGACGCGAGATCTTCGCCCGCGGTTGTTCCTCGTGCCACGGTCTCAACGCGGAGGGAGCCGGTGCTGCGCCTTCTCTTCTTGGCGTCGGTGGAGCATCAGTGGATTTTCAAGTCGGAACGGGTCGTATGCCCATGGCTGATATGAGTCAGCAGGCAGCGCGTAAGGCACCCGTCTACGACGAGGCTGAGACCGCAGCACTTGCTGCTTACGTCGACTCGCTCGCGCCAGGTCCTGATGTCGTCACCAACGAAGAACTCGCTTGGGAGCGTGACGGCAACGCTGCATCGGGTGGAACTCTCTTCCGCAACAACTGCGCGATGTGCCACAACCTCGCTGGCCAAGGTGGTGCACTGACACAAGGTAAGTACGCACCTACTGTCATGGGTGTCGAGCCTCGTCACATCTACGAAGCGATGATCACTGGTCCGCAAGCGATGCCAGTCTTCGGTGACAAGGTGATCACTCCTGAAGAGAAACTTGACATCATCAAGTGGATCAAAGAAGTGGAAGCAGAACCAGCACTTGGTGGCGCAACCCTTGGTCGCGTCGGACCTGTCACAGAGGGACTCCTTGCTTGGACGCTTGGACTCGGACTCCTCATCGGTGTAGCCGTCTGGCTCACCTCGAAGGCTCGTTAGGGGGTAGGGAATGTCGATCCAACCGATTCAAGATCCCGGGCTTCCAACGCACGTCCATCGCAAGGCGGACACCGATCCGATCGCCGCAAAGCGGGCAGAGCGACAGGTGGCAATCCTCTTCCTCGTCTCCGCATTAGGCACTTTGCTCTTCATCTTCTCCTATCTCGCGATCCCACAGGACGAGTTGATCTTCTTGCCGATCATGGGCACTACTAATGCCCATCAACTCTTTCTCGGTCTCGGTTTAGCCGTCGCTCTCTTCTTCATCGGCATGGGGGCAGTCCATTGGGCCAAAACCTTGATGCCCGATCATGAGGTCGTCGATCATCGAAAAGAGCAACGTTCTAAGGATGAGGATCGCGATGCTTTCGTCGCGACGATCAAGGAACAAGGAGCGACCGCAGGTCTCGGACGTCGCACCCTGATCAAGCGAACCCTTGGCCTCTCACTCGGACTCGTCGGCCTCTCACCACTATTGCTTCTAGGCGACCTCGGTCCGCTCCCAGGGAATGACCTCAATGAGACCAATTGGAAGAAAGGGACGCGGTTGCTCACCGACCCTGCCCTTCGTCCTATCCGTCCTGCGGATCTCGAGGTCGGCGCCGTCGCGCAGATCCTTCCTGAACTTCCTGCCGGTCAAAAGCGCACCCTCAATGACATCGCAAAAGATGCGCTCTTGCTCATCCGAATACGTCCGGAGGAGTTCAATCTTGATGCAGAGCGTCTCTCCTGGACATATGAGGGGATCATCGCCTTCTCGAAGATCTGTTCACATATGGGCTGTGCCGTTGCCCTCTACGAGCAAAGCACGAAGCACCTGCTCTGCCCATGTCATCAATCGACCTTCGATGTCACCAGGGCCGCTGAAGTCATCTTCGGGCCAGCAGCAAGGCCATTGCCACAACTTCCCATCACAGTCGATGCCGATGGATACCTCATCGCAAAGGCTCCATTCAATGAAGCAGTCGGACCGAGTTTCTGGGGGCGTGATTCCGCATGAAAGCACGTGAGAGAGCCGCAGGCGCAGTAGCCAACTACGTTGATGAGCGCACCGGCGCCGCAAAGTGGATGAAGAAGACGCTGACCAAGGTCTTCCCTGACCACTGGTCCTTCATGCTCGGTGAGATCGTCCTCTACTCCTTCATCATCCTCTTACTCTCCGGCACCTTCCTCACTTTTTGGTTTGACCCGTCAATGCGAGAAGTGGAATACGAGGGTTCCTATGAACCGCTCGAAGGCGTACACATGTCTGCGGCCTACGCCTCTGCTCTGCACATCTCGTTTGATGTTCGCGGCGGTCTGCTCATGCGGCAGATCCATCACTGGGCAGCGCTGATCTTCCTCGCCGCCATGGTCGCTCACTTGTTGCGAGTCTTCTTCACCGGTGCGTTCCGTAAGCCACGTGAAATGAACTGGATCATAGGAGTTGGACTTCTCACGCTTGGAATCGTCGAGGGCTTCCTCGGCTATTCGCTTCCCGATGATCTCCTCTCCGGCACCGGAATACGTATCGCCGAAGCGATCATGCAGGCGATCCCGGTTGTCGGCTCTTACCTCTCTTACTTTGTCTTCGGCGGCGCATTCCCAGGAGAGCTCTTCATTCCGCGCATCTATGTCGCTCACGTACTCCTGATTCCAGGAATCTTCTTGGCTCTCATCACTGCCCACTTGATGTTGGTCTGGTATCAGAAGCACACCCAGTACCCAGGCCCTGGGCGCACTGAGAAGAATGTGGTCGGCTATCCACTCCTGCCGGTCTATATGGCGAAGGCAGGAGGGTTCTTCTTCATCGTCTTCGGCTTCACTGCATTCCTCGGGGCAGTCGCACAGATAAATCCAATTTGGGTCTACGGTCCCTATACGCCAGCCCAAATCGGTGCCGGCTCACAGCCCGACTGGTACATGGGTTGGCTCGACGGCCTGGTCCGAATGGCACCTCCAATCGAGACCCATGCCTTTGGTTTCACGATCTCGTGGAACATCCTGATCCCCGGTTTGATCGTCCCTGGCATCATCTTCACTTTAATGGCTCTCTACCCCTTCATCGAGAGTTGGATGACAGGCGATAAGCGTGAGCACCATCTCTTGGAGCGTCCACGTAACAACCCAAATCGCACGGCGATCGGTGCGATGGCGCTGACATTCACCTTAGTCACCCTCATCAATGGTGGTAACGATCTTCTAGCTACGCACTTTGATCTCTCGATCAACCAGATCATGTGGTTCAGCAGAATCGGAGTATTTGTCCTTCCTCCGATCGCTTTCGTCGTCACCAAGCGAATCTGCCTCGCCCTTCAACGCGCTGATCGTGAGATGGTCCTCCATGGCAAGGAGAGCGGACGTCTCGTCATGCTCCCTCATGGCGAGTTCATCGAGGTCCATACTCCGCTCTCGCCTGAGAAGGCCTACACCCTGACTCAACATGAGCAGTTGCCCCCACTCACCGCGCCAGCGAGCGATCAGCGTGGCGTGGCCCTTCCTCGTGGGATCAGGAACCGAATCCGTGCACGCTGGTCAGCGGCTGCCTCTGAGCAAGTGGCTAAACCGACGCTAGAAGACCTCAAGGAGATCGAGCACCACTAGAGAGCGGTAGCTACTTTCGTTCGGCCATTTCCTTCAATCGAACGAGCGACTTGGCGATCAACACGGGATTGTGCTTTAGCGCGCCTGTGATCTCGAGCCACCTCTTCGACCTCGATGGTCTCGCATCAAAGATCTCCCGGACAAGGGTTTTCCCACCGTCTAGTGGCGTGAGCTGATACCGCCACTCCCACTTCATCAGGTGGCGCCATGCGATCTCTCGGTCCTCTTCGAAGGTGACCACCTCATTGGTGATGCGATAGGGAACCCTGATCTTCATCGCCATGGCGAACTTTGCGCCCTTATAGAGCCGTTTCGGCCCAGAGAGAACTCGTTGCACCGTCTTCGAACCATCGAAGAGGCTGTGCTTCTCGGGGTTGGCCAAGAGATCGAAGATTGCTCTGGGCGTGGCAGAGACCTCGATCTCCGCTGCTACAAGGAGGCGATCGCCGGTATCGATGATGTTCGCACGAGGCCTATCCGTAGCCATGAGAGACCCGCCTTTCCACCCTAAGGGTGGTCGTATCAACTAATGCTCTTGGTATTCGGGCTTCTCATATTCGAGTACGAAACCCATGACCGAGAGGATGAGTGCTCCCACACCGATCAAGAAGAGCCACCATCCGATGACCAGACCGAACGCGGTCAGTGTTGCTGTGAATCCGATTGCAAGTGGCCACCAGGAATACGGTGGGAAGAAGCCGATCTCACCCGCACCCTCGGCGATTTCTGCCTCGAGACGGTCTTCAGGAAGATTGTTGCCAAGGCGCCGCTGCGTGAACCAAAAGTAGAAGGCGATGATCAGAGCGAGCCCTGCGCTCAGCGGCAAGGCGGTGAGACCAACGACTTCACCACCTTGTTGCCAATAGACCAACGTCACGATCACATAGAAAACGAAGAGGAAGCCGAAAAGTTGCCAACCGAATCTCATCGATCAGTGTCCCGTCTCAGTCTTGATGTGTGGGTAATGAAGATCGAAGGCAGGACGCTCGGAGCGGATCTTCGGGATGCTGTGGAAGTTGTGTCGCGGAGGTGGACAACTCGTCGCCCACTCGAGCGAGGCACCGTAGCCCCATGGATCATCGACTTGGACCTTCGGCGCACTTCGTGAGATCCAGACATTGATCGCGAACGGGATCATCGAGATCGCAAGGAGCGCGGCTCCGACGGTCGAGACCATGTTCATGAAGGTGAAACCGTCGGTTGCAAGGTAGTCCGCATAACGCCGTGGGAAACCTTTGATTCCAAGCCAGTGCTGGATCAAGAACGTGGTGTGGAAGCCGATGAAGAGGATCCAGAAGTGGATCTTGCCGAGACGTTCGTTGAGCATCCTGCCGGTCATCTTCGGCCACCAGAAGTAGAAGCCAGCGAACATCGCAAAGACTACGGTTCCGAAGAGGACATAGTGGAAGTGGGCGACCACGAAGTACGAGGCGGAGACCGCGAAATCAAGCGGTGGGCTCGCAAGGATGATGCCGGTGAGGCCACCGAGCAAGAAGGTGATGAGGAATCCGATCACCCAGAGCATCGGCGTCTCGAGTGTGATGGATCCACGCCACATGGTGCCGATCCAATTGAAGAACTTCACACCGGTCGGGACACCGATCAAGAAAGTCATGAACGAGAAGAAGCCAAGGAGGACTTGACCGGTCGCGAACATGTGGTGCGCCCAAACAGCTACTGAGAGCGCTGCGATAGCGATCGTCGCCGCGATAAGCCCCTTGTATCCGAAGATCGGTTTGCGACTGAAGACCGGCAGAATCTCCGAGGCGATTCCGAAAAATGGTAGCGCCAAGATGTAGACCTCGGGATGACCGAAGAACCAGAAGATGTGTTGCCAGAGCAGTGCGCCACCGTTCGCCGGATCGAAAATATGCGATCCGAAGAGTCGGTCGGACTCCAGTGCGAGGAGAGCGGCTGCAAGTGGCGGGAAGGCGAGCAAGATCAGGATGGAGGTCAACATGACGTTCCAGGTGAAGATCGACATCCGGAACATCGTCATGCCTGGTGCACGCATCGTGAAGATGGTGGTGAGGAAGTTGACGCCACCGAGGATGGTTCCTAGACCACTGACTGCAAGACCGACGATCCATAGATCCGATCCGATGCCAGGGGAATACTCGACCCGCGAGAGCGGCGCATAAGCAGTCCAACCAAAGGATGCTGCGCCACCTGGTGCCAAGAAGCCAGCGGTCGCCATGATGCTGCCGAAGAAGTAGAGCCAGTAGGAGAGCATGTTCATGCGTGGGAATGCGACATCCGCTGCGCCGATCTGAAGCGGCATGATCACGTTGGCGAAACCAACGAAGAGCGGCGTCGCGAACATCAAAAGCATGATGGTCCCGTGCATGGTGAAGAACTGGTTGTACTGCTCGACGCTCATGAATTGCAGCCCGGGACGGGTCAATTCAGCTCGCATGAAGAGCGCGAGGATCCCCGCGATCAAGAACCAAGCGAATGAAGTGACCAGATACATGTGACCGATCGTCTTATGGTCGGTCGTCGTGAGGAACTTCCGAATTGACCTGCCCTTGGAGGTCGGAACAAGGCTAGGAGCACGATTGGTCATCTCCAGCCCTGCTTCTGGACGAGTGGCGAAGGTCGTCATGCGTTGGCTCCCTGTTTCAAGGTTTCAAGATAAGCGCGGTACTCACTTGGGGTCACAACTTTGACATCAAAGAGCATCTGCGAATGCTGGCGACCGCAGAGGATGTTGCATCGACCCGGAAAGGTTCCGAGTTTCTGCGCGGTGAACTCGATCTGATTCTCGACACCAGGGATGTTCTGGATCTGGATCATGAATGCTGGGACCCAGAAGCCGTGAACGACATCGCTCGCGGTGATCTTGAATCGAACCTTCTCCCCCAACGGCATGTAGAGAGTCGGTGGTTGCGCAGGAGTGCCGGTGACTGTGGTGCCAGGACCTGCATCCTCGTAGGTGAATTGCCACGACCACTGGATCGCATTGACCGTCACATCATGGACGGTGACGCTCTGATTGGTCGATGGCGTGACTTCCTTCAATTCGTTCTGCGCCCTTGCAGTGTATGCAAAAAGAACCGCGACGATGATGAACGGGATCACTGTGTAAGCGACTTCGACTGGGACGTTGTACTGGGTCTGCTTCGGGAACTCTTCGCTCTTCTTGCGATGGAAGATGATCGGCCACACGATGAGGATCAAGGTAATCAAGCCAACGATTGCTGCAGCGAGCCAAGAACCTTCCCAGAGACCCATCGAAGTGTCGTTGACGCTTGAGACGCCTGACTCGAACCCGAAACCGCGGAGCGATTCCATCGAGCAACCGCTCGTAATGAGGAGAGAGGCTGCGATCAGCGCAAGGGCGGACGCCTTGAAAGCGGGTCGAAGCATGGGGAAAGAATATCGACCCGACCGGCGACATCATGAGCCTACGAGTAGGGTTATTCGGGTGTCGCCGGTCACAACCACCTCTCATGATCAATCCAGCTCGCCTCTGAATAGGAATTTTCAGGAGTCAGTTCCTCTCACTTCGAAAGAACTCGAGTTCCTCGACCTTTCCTTCGCTCTCGGGGATAGCGACCCACGGTGGAGTTTCGGACCGGGTGCAGAGAGTGCGCTACGTCTCCAACGATCATTAGAGACGATCGCCAATGCCTGGGGTCTGCCCCCTTCGACCCTCACCTTCTTCGCAGATCGCTATCTCGCTTTCTATCTGGCGATCAACGGTGTCCTGATAGCCAATGACTTTCCTTCTATCTCGCTCAGCACCATCGAGAAGAAAGAAGTCCTGGCAATCATCGATGGCCTACCGGATTCCCTCTCGCGTCATCACTACAGCGTCGGGATCGACGGGATCTTCGACTCGTTCGGCGATGACCAATCACTTCATATCTTTCAAATCCGAAACGGTGAGACTGGGATTAGCCAGAGAAGACTTCCGGATGGTGCACTCATCATCGACGCGACAAGCGCCCTTCCCGGTGATCTCTGCGAGTTCGATCTCGCCTCACTTCCTTGGCACGCGATAATCCTGGATGCGACGAGTTGGGGTGGACCTCGTGGTCTCTACGCACTCTCCATCAATCCCGCATTTCACTGGCGGAATCCCATGCCAACTCTCGACACCTCAATGCCGACATTCGGAGCCAATTACGGATTGACCATCCTCGCTGCGCTCCAATTGGACGAATTCCTTGGGCGCGATCATCGAGCCATCATCGACGCCAATGAGCGCGTCAGAGAAATCGTCTCGCAAGTGGCTAACGTGGACATTGCAGGCAGCGACACACGCGATCGACTCTCGCTCTCATTCCTCTACACCGAGAGCGAGGAACTGCAGCGAAGCCTCTATGCCAAAGGATTTCTCTTCGACTCTGGCTCTGCTTGTTCTTCATCTCAGCTCGAGCCCAGTCACGTCCTCACTCGCATGGGTCTTCTTAGCCATGGGAACGTGAGGCTTCGATTCCGTCCTGAGAATCTCGCCTCTGTTGAGGAGTTTGCTCACGCTCTCATCGAAGCAGTCGGTGTGGAGCGATCCCGTCGATGATCGAGATCGACTCACGCGGAAGGAAGTGCCCGCAACCGATCATCGATCTCGCCCAAGGGCTATTGAGAAACCCGGAGGAAGTGGAGTTCTGCCTCCTGAGTGATGATGTCGCGACGTGGAGTGACCTGACAGCCTGGTCACGAATGACAGGACATCAAGTGACTGCGTCAACGCCCGCGACGTTTTTGATTCGTAGAGTTCGGAATTGATCACCGCATAGCTGCGGTGGCAAGATGCGGTGAGATCTCCTTCGCAGCTTCAGCGCCGTACCGCTCCGCAAATCGAGCGACGAAAGTCTCTGGCGTGAAGCGATACTCCTGCGTTCCCTTAGTTTCGATCACGTACGTCGCCAACATCGACCCCAATTGGGCCGAGCGCTCTTCATTCAATCCCCAAGCGACTCCAGCGAGGAAACCGGAACGGAAGGCATCGCCGACGCCGGTTGGATCCACTTTCGCTTTCTCCTGGGGAACGCCAACTTTGACAGCGAAACCATCGGCACGCTCGACCTTCGCGCCATCGCTACCGAGCGTGACGACGCGCGTCTTCACGCGCTCTTTGATCTCGCTATCGCTCCACTCGGTCTTCTGCATCGCAAGCGCCAATTCATATTCGTTGAGGAACAAGTAGGTAGCGCCATCGATGAGTGACCTGATCTCCTCGCCATTCATCCGTGCGAGTTGTTGCGAAGGGTCAGCAGCGAACGGGATCCCAAGGGCTCGGCAGGTCTCGGTATGCCTGATCATCGCCTCTGGATCGTCTGGCGAGATGACGACAAGATCGAAGTGACCCGCGCGTTCCATCACTGGTCCCAGTTCGATCTCGCGCGCTTCGCTCATCGCGCCCGGGAAGAACGAGGCGATCTGATTCAGATCCGTGTCGGTTGTGACCATGTAAAGCGCTGTGTGGAGCGAGTTAGAGACTCGGACATGAGCCGTATCCACGCCGTGACGCGATAGCCATGCTTCGTAATCGGCCCAATCTGCGCCGACAGAGGCGATCAAGACTGGATTGAGACCGAGAGCTGCCATTCCGAAGGAGATATTGGCACCACATCCACCACGCCTTACATCAAGACCATCGACTAGGAAGGAAAGTGAGACTTTGGATAGCGAATCCGCTACGAGCGAATCTGTGAACTTGCCCGGGAAGGTCATCAAGTGATCGCGTCCGACCGAGCCAGTCACGGCGATTCTCATGCGCACCTCATGAATCGAAGGCTACCTGAGGTGATGCGAATGGGTGCGAGGCTTAGTTGAAGGAGTCGCCACAAGCGCAAGAACCCTGCGCGTTGGGGTTATCGATCGTGAAGCCCTGCTTCTCAATCGTGTCGACATAATCGATGCTTGCTCCCATGAGATAAGGCGCTGACATCTTGTCGGTCACGACCCTTACTGATCCAAACGATGCCACTGCATCGGACTCTTCGACACGGTCGTCGAAGTAGAGCTGGTAACGAAGACCCGAGCAACCTCCAGGCTGCACTGCGATGCGAAGGACTAGGTCGTCACGACCCTCTTGAGCGAGAAGAGATTCGACCTTGCTCGCGGCGACATCGGTCAAGATGACTCCGGTCATTGCTGCTGTCTCGTTGCTCATCGTCTTAGTCTCCTTCATCTCTTCCTTGGGTCTTTCTCGAATCGATTTCCACCCCGAAGAATTTGTGGGGCGTCGTCGTTTCCTATCGCGAATGTTATCGCCCTACCCTCACTCTCGCCTCTTCATGCGCACGCTTCAGTACCTATCTACTCAGAGAAGCATCGAAAGACGCCCTTTCTCCTCAGGAACTAGACTGAGGTCATGACTCTCTCGCTCGTAGAGTTCCTCAAGGCAGGCACCAAGCCAGACCTTGATAGCGAGCGAGGCGTGACCTGCGCCGGCGAACTTCCAGCGCCGAGCGATCCCGACCTCGTCGAACGAGCGAAGAAGGCAAAGGCAGCGCTCGGTAAACGAGTGATGATTTTGGGACACCACTACCAGCGTGATGAAGTGATCCAGTTCGCTGACATCACCGGGGACTCCTTCAAACTAGCTCAGGCGGCGGCAGAGAATCGCGAGGCCGAATTGATCGTCTTCTGCGGCGTTCACTTCATGGCCGAGAGCGCCGACATACTCACTTCCGCGACGCAACGCGTAATCCTCCCTGACCTCGCTGCTGGTTGCTCGATGGCAGATATGGCGACCCTTACTCAGGTCCGCGACGCTTGGGCGGTCATCTCCGAATTGGGAATCGATTCTTCAACGATCCCGGTCACTTATATGAACTCCTCAGCGGCCATCAAGTCCTTCACTGGTGAGCATGGCGGAACTATCTGCACCTCATCTAACGCAGAGCGCGCCATGAAGTGGGCGCTACAACAAGGCGAGCGAATCCTCTTCCTTCCGGATCAACATCTCGGTCGCAACACTGCGGTGAGATATCTTGGTTTCTCACTCGATGACTGCGTCCTTTGGAACCCTTGGAAACCACGAGGCGGACTCACTGACGACCAGATCCGAGCTGCCAAGGTCATCCTTTGGCGGGGTCACTGCTCCGTTCATGGACGGTTCTCTCTCAAGAACGTCCAGGATCGACGCGCCGAGATTCCTGGTGTCTCGATACTCGTGCATCCGGAGTGTCCACATGAAGTCGTGATGGCGGCCGACCATGTCGGAAGCACCGAGATGATCATCACCACGGTGCGCAACGCTCCCAAGGGATCGAAATGGGCGATCGGTACGGAATTGAACCTCGTGCGAAGGCTTGCGAATGAGAACCCTGAGAAAGAGATCCACTTCCTCGACAAGACCATCTGCTATTGCTCCACGATGAATCGGATAGATCTCCCACATCTGGTCTGGGCATTGGAATCCCTAGCAGCTGGTCAGATTGTCAATGTGATCACTGTCGACGAGACCACCGCGCACCACTCCCGAATCGCTCTTGAGCGAATGCTCTCACTCCCCCAGACGGCCCATAGCGACTGATCTCAACCGCTCATTTAGGATGCCGCCATTGCACCACAGACCAAGGGCTAAGGAGTTTGAGTGAACGAGAAAAAGGGTCGACCCACTCGCAAGCGCAAAGAGGCTGAGAAGGAGCGAATCATCCCTCGCCTCGCTCCCGCTGCTGACAAGGTGCAGAAGAAGATTCTGAAGGAAGAGGCTCGACGTTCTCGCGTCGCACAACGTTCGGCCTTTATGCGCGGAGATGAGAACGCACTTCCTCCTCGCGATCGTGGCCCTGTGCGTCGCTTCGTACGTAACTACATTGATTCGCGTCGTTCGATCGGTGAGTTCTTCCTACCCATTGTGATGGTCTTGCTCTTCCTTGGACTCAGTCCCAATCTTCAAGTAAGGCTCGGTGCAACCATCGTGCTCTATGCGGTTGCGCTCTATTCAGTGATCGAGGGCGTATTGATCGGGAAACGGATCAAGGCGGAGGTAAAGCGTCGATTCCCTGGAGAGCCGACCAAGGGTCTCGCCATGTATGGCTGGGTCCGATCAACGCAAATCCGACGACTTCGCGCACCTCTACCTCAAGTCAAGCGAGGCGAGAGAGACTTCTAACTAGGCTCGAGGATTCGGGCTCTTCGTCTCCGAAGGCGAACGTTCTGCGATCGAAAGGATCGCATCATCGATCGCTCGCATCACGGATGGCTCAAGCTTGACCCCGACCGCCTTCACATTTTCTTTGATCTGTGAGGGCTTCGTTGCTCCGATGATCGCGGAGGAAACATTCTTGTTCTGGAGCACCCATGCCAACGCCAGTTGCGCCATCGTGAGATCCAACTGCTTTGCGATCGGTTCGAGTCGTTGAACTGCAGTCAGGATCTCATCGCGCATCCACCGCGAGATCATGTTTGCGCCACCCTTCTTGTCGGTTGCACGCGACCCGGTTGGCGGTTTCTTCCCTGGTTGGTACTTACCGGTCAAGACGCCTTGAGCCAGTGGTGACCAGACGATCTGACTTATTCCTTCACGTTCGCTCAGCGGCACGACCTCTTTCTCGATCACGCGCCAGAGCATCGAATACTGCGGCTGGCTGGAGACGAATCGGTCGTATCCGCGTTCCTTCTGGATCCGCAGACCATCATTGATCTGTCCAGCGGTCCACTCTGAGAATCCGATGTACATCACTTTGCCGGAGCGAATCAGGTCATCGAAGGTCGAGAGAGTTTCCTCGAGAGGTGCTTCGAAATCGAAACGATGAGCTTGGTAGAGATCGATGTGATCAGTACCGAGGCGCTTGAGGCTTGCATGGACCGACTCCATGATGTGCTTTCGAGAGAGGCCACGCTCATTCTTGCCAGTCCCGGTCGGCCAGTAGACCTTTGTGAACAACTCATACGACTCTCGCTTGACTCC
>Ga0129336_10001529_pt1 | contig 14066 bp, 13 predicted proteins | sample CPB6_02_DNA_FD_96878 | JGI IMG/M metagenome (GOLD analysis project Ga0129336, IMG submission 96878) | Freshwater to marine salinity gradient microbial communities from Chesapeake Bay, USA - CPBay_Sum_0.6_0.2_DNA | ecosystem: Environmental > Aquatic > Marine > Coastal | place: USA: Chesapeake...
CGTCCCACGGTCATGCCGAGCATGGCCGGGACCATGCCGAACGAAGGGCCTCCTGACGTGTTCATCCTCGACTGGCTGAAGACAGCCGTCAGCTGGATCCTCGTCCAGTTCCACGGGCTGTTCACCGCGATCGGCATGGATCCGGACAGTGGCTGGACGTGGACGCTGTCGATCGTCGGTCTCGTGGTCGTGATCCGCATCCTGCTCATCCCGCTCTTCGTCAAGCAGATTAAGGCGCAGAGAGGTCTGCAGCTGATCCAGCCGCAGATGAAGGAGATCCAGAAGAAGTACGCGGGCGACAAGGAACGCCAGTCGCAGGAGATGATGAAGCTGTACCGGGAGACCGGTACGAATCCGCTCGCATCGTGCCTGCCGATCATCCTGCAGGCACCGATCTTCTTCGCGCTGTTCAGCGTTCTGCAGGGCGTGGCGATGTATTCGCCGGAGGACCCGGAGTATGTGGCACCAGGGGTTTTCGCGTGGAGCGAGTACGCGACCCTGGTCGCGTCGATGCATGACGCGGAGATCTTCGGCGTGCCTCTCTACGCAACCTTCATGGATGCTGACGAGACGCCCAACCCGATGGCGACGCGCATCCTGTCGCTCATCATGATCGCGCTGATGACGGCGACCACGTTCATCACGCAGCGTCAGCTGATCATCAAGAACAGTGCACCCGATAATCCGATGGTCAAGCAGCAGAAGATCCTGCTGTATGTCTTCCCGGTGATCTTCGCGGTGTCGGGCATCAACTTCCCGATCGGTGTGCTGACCTACTGGTTCACGACCAACCTGTGGTCGATGGGGCAGCAGTTCTACGTCATCCGCAACAACCCGCAGCCCGGCACGCCGGCGTACGAGGCGAAGATGGCGCGCAAGGCGGCCAAGGACAAGGGTGCGACGGCGACGGTTGCCCCCACAGCGACGGAGGAGGATGTTTCCGACACTACGTCGGAAAATGTCGCCCGGCAGCAGCCGAAGAAGACCAGCAGGAGCAAGCGCAAGAAGAAGTAGCCCCCGAGGGCAGTCCTCGGGCATCCCATCACCAGGAGCAGTCATGAGCAGTGAGTCACCCATGGAGTCGACGTCGGCCGAGACGGCCGACGAGCCGCGTAAGTCTGCAGGAGCCGCACTGCTGGAGCAGGAGGGCGACGCGGCAGCGGACTACCTCGAGGGGCTGCTGGACATCGCGGACCTGGACGGGGACATCGACATCGACGTCGAGGGCAATCGCGCCATGGTGTCGGTGGTGGAGGCGAACGCCGGGGACCTGCGTCATCTGGTCGGCTCGAACGGAGACGTGCTCGACGCCCTCCAGGAGCTCACTCGCCTGGCGGCGACACGGGAGACGGGCGAGCGCTCAAGACTCATGCTCGACATCGCAGGATTCCGCGCTGAGCGGCGCGCAGCCCTCGAGGAGATGGCGCGGGAGGCCGTGGCCGAGGCCGAGCGGACCGGCGCGCCGGTGCGCATGGAGCCGATGTCACCCTTCGAGCGCAAGGTCGTGCATGACGTCGTCTCCGCTGCGGGCCTGGTGAGTGAGTCGGAGGGCGAGGAGCCGTCACGGCGAGTGGTGATCCGGACCGCATGACCGAGGTTTCCCGTGAAACACCGGGACCGGCGCCCGACCTGCCTGCGTGGCTCGTCGGGCGTTCCTCGCTCCTGGAGGAGTACGCCCAGCTTCTAGCGGGGCCGGGAGTGGATCGTGGCCTGATCGGCCCCCGTGAGGCCCCCCGACTCTGGACGCGCCATCTGCTCAACTGCGCCGTCGTGGTCGACCCCGAAGAGGGCCTCGTGCCCCTGGGTGCACGCGTCACGGATGTGGGCTCGGGCGCCGGCCTCCCTGGCTTGGTGTGGGCGATTGCCCGCCCGGACCTCTCGATCGCACTGGTGGAACCACTCCTGCGGCGTTCGGTCTTCCTGCAGGAGGCGGTCGAGGCGCTGGGTCTGACGGATCGGGTGTCGGTGATCCGAGGGCGCGCGGAGGATGCCGGTGGCGATCTGGCGCGCGCTGACGTGGTCACGGCAAGGGCGGTCGCCCCATTGGAGCGTCTCCTGCCATGGGCAGTGCCCTTGGTACGTCCGGGTGGAGCCGTCGTGGCGCTGAAGGGCAGTTCAGCGGCTGAGGAGCTGGAGAGGGTGCGTGAGTCCCTGCCCTCATGGGGAATCTCGTCCGCGGAGGTGCGGCTGGTGGGCGTAGGCGTGGTAGATCCGCCGACCACGGTGGTGGTGGCGGTACGCGGTACGGCAGACTAGGCCGGTGCCCGTCCCCCCACTGCCGCCTGAGGCGCCCACCAGCGGCCTGGGATGGCCAGCGCCCAGTGTTTCACGGGAAACATCGCGCGAAGGCGTGACGTCGGGACCCCTCAGCGGGCTCGGCTGGCCCACGGAGCGAACAACGCCATGAGCACCCGCGTCATCACCGTCGCCAACCAGAAGGGCGGCGTGGGCAAGACCACCAGCGCGGTCAACATCGCGGCGGCGGTGGCGCGACGGGGTCATGACGTACTCGTGGTCGACCTCGACCCCCAGGGCAATGCGTCGACAGCACTCGGCGCAGATCACCGTGAGGGGACGCCCAGCGTCTACGAGGTCCTGCTGGGCGAGGCGCGACTGGTGGACGTGCTCCAGCCCTGCCCCGATGTCCCACGACTGTGGACGGCACCAGCCACGATCGACCTCGCAGGCGCGGAGATCGAACTGGTGGCGCAGGTGGCCCGCGAATACCGACTCGTGCGTGCGCTGGAGGCGGCGCTGGCCGAGCGCCCCGTGGAGTACGTCTTCCTCGACTGCCCACCGAGCCTGGGCCTGTTGACGATCAACGGGCTGGTCGCAGCGAGGGAGGTCCTCCTGCCCATCCAGTGCGAGTACTACGCCCTCGAGGGGCTGTCACAGCTGCTCCGCACGATCGACATGGTGCGCACCCACCTCAATCCGGGTCTGACGGTGGGCGCGATCCTGCTCACGATGTACGACGGGCGCACGCGACTGGCCTCGCAGGTGGCGACCGAGGTGCGGACCCACTTCGGTGCGCAGGTCCTCGACACCGTCATCCCCCGGTCGGTGCGGGTCTCGGAGGCCCCCTCGTACCACCAGACGATCCTCACGTACGACCCGACGTCGCCCGGAGCGCTGGCCTATCAGGAGGCGGCGGAGCAGCTGATGAGCCTGGTCCCCGAGTATGCACAGGTTTATCCACAGACATAAAGCATCAAAAGGTACATAATAACGCAGTTATCCCGAGGAGCAGCATGGCGACGAAGACTCCACGAGGCCTGGGCAAGGGTCTTGGAGCCCTGATCCCGGCCCAGGACGAAGCACGTCCAGTGTCGCGAGAGCGTGCTTCCCGAGAGTCCGCGCCTGCCGACCTCCCGCCCATCGAGGGCGCCCGGTTCGCGGAACTGCCCCTCGGGTCGATCTCCCCAAATCCGCGCCAGCCGCGCACGGTGTTCGACGAGGAGGCCCTGGCCGAACTGGTCTTCTCCATCCGCGAGATCGGCCTGCTGCAGCCCGTCGTCGTCCGACAGACCGCGCCGGGTGCCTACGAGCTCATCGCGGGGGAGCGGCGGCTGCGCGCCAGCCGCGAGGCAGGACTCACGGCGATCCCAGCGATCATCCGCGACACCGACGACGAGGCACTGCTGCGCGACGCCCTGCTGGAGAACCTGCACCGTGCGGACCTCAATGCGCTGGAGGAGGCCGCCGCCTACCAGCAGTTGCTCTCCGACTTCGGCTGCACGCAGGACGAGCTCGCGCGGCGCATCGGGCGATCACGCCCGCAGGTGTCGAACACCCTGCGCCTGCTGAAGCTTCCGCCCGACGTGCAGCGTCGCGTGGCCGCCGGCGTGCTCAGTGCCGGCCACGCACGTGCGCTTCTCTCACTCGACGATCCGGCAGCGATGGAGGCGCTCGCCGCGCGCATCGTCGCCGAAGGCCTCAGCGTGCGCTCTGTCGAGGAGATCATCCTCGTGGGCGATGCCGACGGACGCAGTCGTCAGCGCAGTCGTCGTCCGCGTGGCAGTCGCGCGGGTGACGGCGAACTCGCCGATGTCGTCGCCGAGCTCGGTGGACGCATTGCCGATGCACTCGATACTCGCGTGAGCACCAAGGGATTCACGTCCAAGCGATCACGCGGGACCATCGTCATCGAGTGCGCGGACGTCGAGGACATGCGTCGGATCACCGACCTGATCGACTGACGGCAGCCTCGGCAAGCTCGGCCATGAGCTCGCCGAGCCGCACATCGGCGGCCGATAGTGCCTGCGGCACAAGGGAAGTCTCGGTCATTCCTGGTGCGACATTGACCTCGAGGAACCACGGCCGACCACCCGCGTCGATGATGAGGTCGGTTCGCGACCAGTCGCGCAGGCCGAGCAGCACATGCACGTTCAGCGCCATGGCCTGCGCCGCCCGCTCTTGCTCCTCGGTGAGTCGCGCAGGGCAGAAGAACTCCGTAGTGCCGGCCGTGTACCGCGCTGCGTAGTCGTACAACTCGCCCGGCGGCACGATCTCGACAGCAGGCAGCGCGACAATGTCATCGTCACGCTCGAAGATGCCCACCGCGATCTCCGTGCCAGCGATGAACTGCTCCATCAGCACGACATCGCCGTAAGCGAACGCACCCACCATCGCCGCCGGCAGGTCAGCGGCGTTGTGCACGATCGACGCACCGAGTGCGGATCCACCCTTCGCAGGCTTGACGACCATGGGCAGTCCGATGCGATCCACCACTGCCGCCAGCACTCCTGCGGCACCGAGCTCGCGAAAGGTGGATTGCGGCATCGCCACACCCTCCGGGGTGAGGAGTCCGGCATCGCGCACCAGTTGCGCCGCGACCGGCTTGTCGAACGCGAGTCGACTCGATGCGGCGGTCGATCCCACAAAGGGGATGCCCAGGCTCTGCAGCACATCGCGCAGCGCGCCATCCTCACCGGCCGCGCCGTGCAGCAGGGGGATGATGCAGTCGGGGCGGTGCTCCGCGAGCCGGGCGAGCAGTGACGCGTCGACGTCCGTGAGTCCGACCTCCCAGTCCGGACGCTCACCGCGGAGCGCCTCGGCGACGCGTCGACCGGATCGCAGGGAAACGTCCCGCTCAGCGGAGAGGCCGCCGGCAAGGACGAGGACGTGCACGGCTAGGCCAGGTCCGGTGCGGGCACCGAGGTGCCGGTCACCTCAGTCAGGGCGTGGCTGGTGCCGAACGTGTGCGCGAGCTCGAGCTCGGACTCGATGACGGCGGCGAGACGCCGTACTCCCTCGCGGATGCGCTCGGGCTCGGGGTAGCAGTACGACAGCCGGAGGTTCTGCCGACCCTGGCCGTCTACGTAGAACCCCGTGCCGGGCACGTACGCGACGAGGTTGGCGACGGCACGCGGCAGCATCGCCGTGGCGTCCAGCCCCTCGGGCAGGGTGAGCCACGAGTAGAAGCCGCCCGCGGGGATCGTCCAGGTCGTGCCCTCCGGCATCATCGCCTGGAGCGACTCCAGCAGGGCGTCGCGCCGCTCGCGGTAGACCTCCCGGAAGGTCTTGATCTGCTCGCGCCACGGCTGGGTCGCCAGGTACTCGCTCACCGTGAGCTGGGCGTAGTTCGACGGGCACAGCACGGCTGCCTCCGCTGCGAGGACGAGCTTCTCGCGAACGCCATGCGGTGCCACCGCCCAGCCGACGCGCAGCCCGGAGGCGATGGTCTTGGAGAACGAGCCGAGGTAGATCACGCCCTCCGCATCGTCAGCGCGGATGGCCCGCGGAGGCTCGCCCTCGAAGCCCAGAAGCCCGTAGGGATCGTCCTCCAGCACGAGCACCCCTGCGCTCTGCGCGATGCGCAGGACCTCCGCCCGACGCGCAGGGCCCTGCGAGACGCCGGCGGGGTTGTGGAAGCTCGGGATCGTGTAGATGAACTTGACCCGCCTGCCCTCGCGCGCGCACGCGGCAAGAGCATCGGTCAGCGCGTCGGGCACCAGGCCTTCGTCATCCATGGCCACGTGCCTGACGTCGCACTCGTAGGCGCGGAACACGCCGAGAGCACCCACGTAGGAGGGCGCCTCCACCAGCACGACGTCACCGGGATCGCAGAAGATGCGCGTGACGAGGTCGAGTGCCATCTGCGAGCCGGTCGTCACGACGATGTCGTCCGGGTGCGCGGTGATCCCGACCTCGCCGATGACGTCGAGGATCTGCTCGCGCAGGGTCTGGTCCCCCTGCCCTGAGCCGTACTGCAGCGCGACGGGACCGCGCTCGGTGAGCAGTCGATGCGCGGTCGCCGTCAGCATCTCGACGGGCAGCGCCTGCACATACGGCATGCCACCCGCCAGGGAGACGACCTCCGGACGCGAGGCCACGGCGAACAGGGCCCGGATCTCCGAGGCGCGCATGGCATGGGCACGGGCGGCGTACGAATCCACCCAGGGGTCGAGGCGGGATCCACCCGTCGTCATACCGCTCACCTCCTCGCCAGCCGTGCCGGTACTGCCGTGGACCCGTCATCGATCGACGTGGGACCCTAGAGTCAGGAGTCCAAGAGTAGGCCCAGACGAGGGGAGTCCGTCATGCGGCGTGTGCTCGCCGTCGTTGCGCTGCTCGCGCTCGGCGTGCTGGCCGGGTTCCTCGTGCGCCTTATCTGGCCACGCTCTCACTCCTGAACGGCTGGTGCGAGGTGGCCGGAAGTCCTGGTGCGCGCGTGCTGAGTCACCGGGTAGCAGGGGCGCAGAACGTGGTCAGCCCGTTCGCGAGGGCCTCGGCCACCGCATCCTGGAACCGCGGGCTGGTGAGCCGCCGCAGGTCGTCGGCGTTGGTGACGTAGCCGAGCTCGATCCGCACGGCGGGCATGCGCGTGAGCCGAAGCAGGTCCCACGTGCGCGGATGGACCTGGCAGTCGAGCACGTCGGTGCGACTGACCACGGCTTCATGCAGCCGTTTGGCCAGGGTGCGTCCGCTCGTCGAGTGGTTGCCGCCGCGAGGATCGCCGAAGTAGAACGTCGCAACGCCCTGGGGCAGCGGGCTCTCGGCACGGTCGACGTGGATCGAGACCACGAGGTCCGCGCCGAGGTCATTGGCGAATGCGGCACGGGCCGGGTCATCGGGCAGCGGGGATGGTCCGCTGCCGCGCGCGGGTCGGGTGAGGACGACCTGTGTGCCGAGGGCAGCGAGACGTCCCTCAAGGCGCACGGCGATGGCGTGGCAGAGATCGGCGTCGACGACGTCGCCCGGATCGATCACGATCACCTTGTCCGCGATGCCGGAGCGCAGGGCGGAGAGGGTCATCTGCTCGCGCAGGGTCGCCGCGTTGCCGCCGGACACGGTTCGGACGAGTCGGTCGAAGGCGCGGAACGTGTCCGGTCCGCACCGGCCGTCGGCCGTCACGCCGACGCCCTGCTGGAATTCACGAAGCGCTGCATCGGTCTGCGGGCCGAAGAGGCCATCAGGACGCCCGACGGAATAGCCAAGCTGGATCAGCCGCCGCTGCAGCTCCGCGACGTCGTCGCCGGCCATGAGATGCCCGGGCACGTAGGACAGCACGCGGTCGCCGAGCTGCCAGCGGGCTTCCTCGAGACGGCGGAAGGTCTGCGGCCCCACGATGCCGTCGACCGTGATGCCGCGCTCCTGCTGGAACGCTCGGACCGCTGTGTCGAGGTCGTCGTCGAAGAGCAGGGCATCGGCGACGTCCGTACGGGCGAGGCCGAGGTCGGCGAGACGGCTGCGGACCTCCGCGACCGCCGGTCCGGCGTCTCCGCGACGCAGATCAGCCATGAAGGTCCGGGCTGCCCTCGCCTAGCCCAGGTACGGCGCGAGATCGGCGAGCAGCGCGGCCTTCGGCTTGGCGCCGATGATCGTCTTCACGATCTGCCCGCCCTGGTACACGTTCATCGTCGGGATCGACGTGATGCCGTACGACGCCGCAGTCTGCGGGTTCTCGTCGACATTGAGCTTGGCGATGACGAGGCCCTCGTTGTCGCGTGCGATCTCCTCGAGGATCGGCGCCACCATCTTGCAGGGGCCGCACCACTCCGCCCAGAAGTCCACGAGGACGGGCTTGTCGCTCATCAGGACCTCATCGGTGAACGTGGCATCCGTGACCTGCTTGGTGGCTCCCATGGCTCTCCTCACCTCTGGCGCAGTCCGGGCCCGGCCCGGCTGCGGAAGACGACGTTCGGGTCAGGCTACTCGCCCTGGGCCGCGAGGAACCGCTCGGCGTCGAGGGCGGCAGCGCAGCCCGAGCCGGCCGCGGTGATCGCCTGGCGGTACGTGTGGTCGACGAGGTCGCCGCAAGCGAAGACGCCGGGCAGGTTCGTCGCTGTGCTGCGGCCGACGACCTGGACGTAGCCCTCGGCGTCAAGGTCCACCTGTCCGCGCACCAGCTCGGAGCGCGGATCGTGGCCGATCGCGACGAACAGGCCGGTGACGGGCAGCTCGCGGGTCGTGCCGGTCACCGTGTCGCGCAGGACGAGCCCGCTGACCTTGGCATCGCCGAGGACGTCCTCGACCACGCTGTTCCAGGCGAAGCGCAGCTTGGGATCGTTGGCCGCCCGCTCGGCCATGATCTTGCTCGCGCGCAGCGAGTCGCGTCGGTGGACCAGCGTGACGGAGTTGGCGAAGCGGGTCAGGAAGGTGGCCTCCTCGACCGCGGAGTCACCGCCTCCGACGACGGCGATGTCCTGGCCACGGAAGAAGAATCCGTCGCAGGTCGCGCACCACGAAACACCGTGGCCGGACAGCCGCTTCTCGTTCTCCAGTCCGAGCTCGCGGTAGGCGGAGCCCATCGCGAGGATGACGGAGCGGGCCCGGTGCGTGACGCCCTCCCCGTCGGTGACCAGCTTGATGTCTCCGCTCAGATCGACGCTGACGACATCGTCGGTGACGAGCTCGGCCCCGAAGCGCTCGGCCTGCGCACGCATCTGCTCCATGAGCGCGGGGCCCATGATCCCCTCGGCGAAGCCGGGGAAGTTCTCGACCTCGGTGGTGTTCATCAGCGCGCCGCCGGCCGTGACCGAGCCCTCGAACACGAGCGGGTGCATCTGGGCCCGCGCGGCGTAGACCGCAGCGGTGTAGCCGGCAGGACCGGAGCCGATGATGATGACTGTGCGGATGTCGCTCACGAGCGCTCCCAGGTCGGGGTGGGGATTGCCCGTGGAGGTGGTTGGGCAGTCCCCGTGATTCTACGGGTGGTGCGACGGCGACGAGCCCGGCCGTTGTCTCGGGCTACCGCATGCGGATGTGCATCCGCGCCTGCACGTCGCAGTCGTCGTCGATGACCCAGATGTCGAGCTCACTGGTGTCCGGCAGGCTCATGGTCCCGGTGTCGGTGGAGGCGTACTCGGGGGTCACGACGACGCCGGCTTCACGGCCCTCGAACGTCGCCCAGTCGACCAGCAGGGCCGTCGACGTCGCGAGCTTGGTCAGCTTGGTGACGCAGTCGCGAAGGCTGCGCGCGGACTGCAGCAGGTCGACCGGCTCGGGGACGGCCACCGTCACGGGCGCCTGCTGCATCGCGGAGCGGGCGGCCTCAGGCTCCATGCCGAGATCGGTCAGCACGTCGGTGACCTGGTCGCCGAGCTGGGTCGCGGTGTAGTCGGTCTGGGTGTCGACGAGCCTCAAGGCGGGCGGGACGATGCCCGCGAAGGACAACGTGGACGGTGCCTCGAGGTTGGCGCCTGCCTTGGGGGCGGTGTCGCCCGCGACCATCACGGGCTCGTCCCCGCCGCCGGAGAAGGCAGTCACGGCGACCCCGATCGCGAGCACGGCGACCGAGGCGGCCACCAGTCCGCCACCCCACCGCAGCCAGCGGGGGCTGCGCTGCCGGCCGGCAGGTGCCTGGGCGGCCAGCGCGGCGCTCACGCGGTCCCAGACCCACGGGGGCATCGGCTCGGCGTGGTGCGGGGGGGCATCGTCGACGGGATCCGCGTCCGGCTCGTCCTCGGACGGGCGGAGGAATCGCACGGCCTCCAGGGCCCGGCTGACCAGGGCCAGGTCCGCAGGGTCGAGCACCTCGTCCGCCGCCGCCAGGGCGTCCGGCTCGTCGGGTGGGCGCTGCGCATCAGCCATGGTGCGGGTCACCCCCTTCGCCACTGGATCGATGCGGATCGACGGGACCGTCCGTCCCGCGCGCCGGGCTTGTGACGGGGTCGACGGCATCGAGGTTCCGCAGGAAGTCCAGGCTTCTTGCGAGCTTGGCCCGGCCCCGGAAGCACCGGCTCTTCACCGTCCCCTCTGGCACCCCGAGGTGCCGGGCGGCCTCCTCGACGCTCCACCCCTCGACATCGACCAGCACCACGGCGTCCCGCTGGTCCGCAGGGAGGGCGGCCAGGGCCGCGGTGACCACGAGCTCCAGCTCCCGTCGGCCCATGGCGTCACCCGGATCGGGCACGGTGGCGCCCGGCAGGTCGTCGTTGTCGTCCGGCAGCGGCGCAGCGGCCCGTACCGCGCGGCGACGCAGGCGGTCCAGGCTCGCGTTCACCACGATCCGGTGCAGCCAGGTGGTCACCGCGGAGTCCCCGCGGAAGGTGTCCGCGCGACGGTAGGCGGAGATCAGCGCGTCCTGCAAGGCGTCGGCCGCCTCCTCCGGATCGCCCGTCGTGCGCAGGGCCACGGCCCACAGCCGGTCCCGGTGCCGACGGACCAGCTCCTCGAACGCCCCGGTGTCGCCGGCTACGTGCGCCGCCAGCAGGGCGGCGTCGGTGGCGGGATCGGCGGTCACGCCTCGAGGGTAGTCAGGTGCGGGGACGACGCGGGCACGCCGTGCGGCCCGGCGCAGGTCAGGTGATGCTGACGCTGCGGACCCCGCCCTGGAACTCCTCGCCGCCCTCCACCGGCGGCAGTTGGGTGAGCCACAGCAGCACGAACCGGCCGGGGACCGGCCGCGGGGCCCGCACCTGGATCCGGTCGCTCTGGGCGAACCCGCTGGCCAGGGGCGTCCACAGTGCCGGGTCACGCAGGACCGAGTCCGCGACCCGCACGTCCAGGGCCGTGCCTCGTCCGACGAGGTTGAGCGTCGCCTCCTGCACGTCGCGAGTGACGCCAAGGTCGAGGATGAGCCCGACCCCGGGCTTGCCGTCGAGGTCCGCGGTCCCGTACTGGGAGGTCAGCCAGGCGGTGTCCGGATCGACGTCGTTGACGGTGACGGCGAGGTCCTCGTTCTCCCGGCCCTTGCGGCGGTCCGGCTTCTCGTTGCCGTTGTCGTCGCCATAGGGGTCGTACGAGCGGTAGCCGACGATGTCGAAGGCCTCGGTGACCCCGATGACCGGCAGGTCATCGACCGGGGTTGCGGGGGAGGTGAGGATGCCCTCGGTGCCCGCCTCGGCCACGACGTCGTCGCTGGACGCGGCGGCGAGCAACTGCCAGCCGACCCAGGCGATCCCGGCGGTGAGGACGAGGGCGGCCGCGACGACCAGCAGCCGGGCGCCGATGCGCAGGGCGAGCCGAGCCGGGCTCGCCGGACCGACGCTGACCGGGCGCATCGTGGCCGTGGTGACCGGAGCGACATGGTCCAGGGCCGCTCCCGCCAGGGCTGCGAAGGCGGCCGCGTCGGGCAGGCGGTCCCGGCCCCGAGCAGGCGCAGCGGCGGCGAGCGAGCGCGCGACGAGGTCGTCGACTCCGCGCGGCACCGTGGCCCGCACCTGCGAGGGCGGCAGTACCGCACCGCCGGCAATCGGCGCGGCGGGTACTCCCTCGACACCCGTTCGCGGCCAGTAGCCGGTGGTGAGCAGGTAGGTGAGGGCACCGAGTGCATCGACGTCGGCGGCGGCGATGTCGGGCGCGATGGTGCCGTCGGACGACACCGCAAGGCCGCGGAGGGCGGAGTCGACGCCCAGCCCGCGCACCCGCGTCTCGCCCACCTCGCTGATGAGGACGCTCGACGGGCGGAGTCGACCGTGCCCGAGGCCGTGGCTGCTGCCGGCAGCGATCGCCCGCGCGACGTCGGTGACGAGGTCGAGGGAGTCACCCGTGCTCATCGGAGTGCCCTGCCGGGCGTCCAGCACCTCGGCCAGGGTGCGACCGGACTCCCATTCGCTGACGATGCCTCGGGCGAGGATCGGTGCGGGCACCGCCTGTCCGGGATCGGTTGCGCCCGGCCCGGGGATGTCGATGATGTCCAGCACGCGCAGCAGGCGGCGATCGTCGACCGTGGCTGCGACCTGGGCGGCCGTGAGGGCCGGCTCGAGCTGCGGGTGAGTGATGGGGATGACCCGGATGGCGACGGGGCGGTCGAGGACGTCGTCGTGCGCGTGCCACAGGATCACACCGTCAGGGGCCTCGGAGGCGACGGCGAGCAGCCGGTACCGACCCTCGGGAGGCGTCGGGGTCATGCGCTCGTCCCCTCCTCATCCCTGCCGTTCGATGCCCGGCGGCGAACGACGCGGCCGGACATGCGGCGCACGAGCGAGAGTACGTCGCCGACCTCGTGGACCCGCATGGCCCACGCGGTGAGGAGGAAGACGGCGAGCCCGATGAGTGAGACAAGGCCCACTACGCCCAGCAGCTGCAGTCGCACGGTCCACGTGACCTCGTTGCTGCTCGAGGCGAGCTGACTCAGGCCCAGCGCGGTCGACAGGGCCATCGCCCCGATCGCCAGGGCTCCCGCGATGAGCGTGCGCGCCAGGGCCCAGACGGTGCGTCCGGATTCCATCGAGCCGAGGCGGCGGGCAAGCACGATCCACGCGATGACCAGGCCGACCCAGTAGGCGAGTGAGTAGGCCAGAGCGAGCGCCGCGATCTGGGCGCCTCCACCGGTCATGAGTCCGAACAGGGGAAAGGCCAGGGCCAGCATCACGGCACTGAATCCAACCGTGATGAAGAAGGGGGTGCGGGTGTCCTCGAGGGCGTAGAAGCCCCGGAGGATCACGTAGAAGAGAGTGAAGGCCGGCAGCCCGAGCATGAACATCGAAACGGTGATGCCCATCAGTGCAGCCTGCTGCGGCGTAGCCGCTCCATAGCCGAAGAGAAGGACCGAGATGGCCGCTCCGTTGATGAACAGGATGGCGGCGATGGGGACGATGAGGACGAACACCACCCGCATCGCTCGCGCCACGTCATGCCCCACCTGGTGTATCAGTCCTGCGTGCGCGACACGGCTCAACGACGGGAGCAGAGCGGTCACGATCGAGATCGTGATGACGCTGTGCGGGAGCATGAAGACCAGATGAGCCTTCTGGTACGTCGTGATGCCCGCCGCGACCATGTCGGAGGCTGACGCATTCACGTTCGCCTGTGCTGCCATGCGGGTGAAGAACAGGTACGTGACCTGGTTGACGAGCACGAGCGCCACCGTCCAGGTGGCGAGCTTCGCAGCCTTGCCCAGCCCGGAGTCCCGCCAGTCGAAGCGCGGCCTCCACAGGTAGCCGGAGCGGCGGAGGATGGGGACCAGCAGGACCGCCTGCACGATCACGCCCAGTGTCGTTCCGATGCCGAGCAGGAGCACCTGGTCGGACGTGAGCGCACCGTCAGCTGCTGCTGACGTGCCGGCCACGCCGATGAAGAGCGCGAAGGTCGCGATCGCGATGACGTTGTTCGCGATCGGGGCGTACATCGGCATCGCGAAGTGGCCCCGTGCATTCAGCACCTGGCTCAGCATCGTGTAGAGGCCGTAGAAGAAGACCTGCGGAAGGAACAGCCGGGCGAACGAGACAGCGAGCTCGTACGTGTCCGTGGGGTAGTCGTCCGGGGTGTAGAGGTCGACGATCCACGGAGCAGCAACCACAGCCGCGACGGAGAGGACGAGGAGCGCTGTCGCGGTGATCGTCAGCAGGCGGTCGGCATAGGCCTTGCCGTCGTCATCGTCGTCCTTCATTCGTCGCACGAGCTGGGGGATGAAGACCGCGTTGAGTGCGCCGCCGATGACGAGGATGTAGACCATCGTGGGCAGCGAGTTGCCGAGCGAGTAGGCGTCCGAGACGAGGTAGAAGCCGAGCGCAGCGGTCATCGCGATGTCGCGGGCGATACCGGTGAGGCGTGACGCGACGGTACCGACCGCCATCAGCGTGCTGTTGCGCGCGACGACGCGACCGGAGTCCGAGAGCGATGCGGGGCCGTCGGTCATGCCGGCCTCGATCCCGGCCGTGCGGCGGCGCGCGCCTTGC
>Ga0129336_10001530_pt1 | contig 14060 bp, 27 predicted proteins | sample CPB6_02_DNA_FD_96878 | JGI IMG/M metagenome (GOLD analysis project Ga0129336, IMG submission 96878) | Freshwater to marine salinity gradient microbial communities from Chesapeake Bay, USA - CPBay_Sum_0.6_0.2_DNA | ecosystem: Environmental > Aquatic > Marine > Coastal | place: USA: Chesapeake...
GTGACCCATTGGGGGTTTGCGGCGTGATCGGCGCGGGTGATCGGTTTCGCGTGTCGCGGTTCGTCGATGGCGCGCCGGGTGAATGGTTGCGGGATCGGCGTGGCCGTGTTCGTGAATGGGGATCAGCGGCGGCGGCGGTTCGCGTGTTGCAGGTGGCCGGCGAGGATCTCGCGGCGTGGCGGGTGTGGTGGCAGCCTGCCGGCGCGTTCGGTTGGCGCGTCGCGTGTCTCGCGTCTGATGCGGGCGACGTGTTCGCGGGCCGCTAGTGTTGGTGACGTGGTGGCCGGTTGGCGGTCTTTCGCGGTTCGATTCCGCGGCCATGTGCTAGGCGTATCGGCGGCCTACAACAGCCGAAGAACGGAAACATGACATGACTAGGGTTCTCGCGGCGCGGCGATTCACGCGCATAGTGACTAACGATAGTTTGGGCCGGCCGTGGCACGTGTCCGGTAGTGGCCGTGTTTGGCCGGTTCGGTTCGATGTGAACGCTGATTTAGTGCATCGGGACGGTAATGCGCGGCCGTATTTCTCTATTACGGCCGACGTTATGCGGCGGATCGGCGGCGGTGATCGGTGGCTAGCGGGCGGCGCGATGCACGGCGAGATTCTCGCGCTGTTTCCGAACGTGCAGCCGCTAGTCGCGGTTCACCTATCCGATGATCGTGGTGTACCGATGCACGCGGCCGCTAACGCGTCCTACTTCGCGGGCGAATCTCAGTACCACGGGGCCGATGTCCCGAATCTCGCTAAGCACCTGCGGGTTTCTGTTGAGACCGCTAGTGAGATGATGGCGGCGGCGGCTGCCGATAGCGGCGCGGATCGTTCGGCGGTTTGGGCGTTGCTATTCGAACGGTTCGGTTTGTTTGATCGTTGGGCGGGCGACGCTGCTACTGCTCGCGGTTTGTTGCATGAGAACGCGGCCGTGGTTGGTGCAGCATGACGGCGCGGCGAGAGTGGCAGGCGGCCGGTGTGTCGTGGCGGGTGATTCCGCATAGCGGCGCGTTAGAGGCTACTTGGTGGCCGAATCGTGCCTATTTGGTCACGCGCACGTTCTACGGGTACACGCGGCGAGACGCGGCGCGGTTGGTGGCAGCCGAACGGCGCGAATCTAATGCGCGGCGTGAACCGTTCGCAGCGGTGATGGTTCGATGATGGCGGCGAATCTTCCCGCCGAATGTGATCTTCCGGGTATGTCGTGCAGTAGCGGCGGCGGTACTTGGTGGATTCTGGTGCCGTTAGGTCTGCTCGCTATCGTGGCGGTGTACCGGTGGCACGTGTCGCGGTTTCGGCCGTGCGGGTTATGTGGCGCGGGCCGGTTTGATCGATGCCGGCCAGATTGTTTCTGTCCGGTTTGTGTTGATTCGGAACGGGGGTGAATGATGGTTAGGGATTCGAATGTTGCGAAGATTGATCGGCGGGCGCGTGAATGGGCGCGAACAAACGCGGTTGATTCGTATCGTTATTCGGCGGCGTCATCTTGGTATCGGTCGGCGTATGACGCTGGTGTGATTACGCGAGACGAATACGATTCGGCGCGGTTGTATTACGGCGCGTCTTGGGATTACGCGGGCGACTAATCGCGTTCCCCGGTGGCCGATAGGCGGCGTACCACGTTCGAACCGTGGCACCGGACTAGGCGTATCCGCGGCCTACAACAGCGGAAGATTGGAAACAGTAATGACCACGGAAACTATTAGCGGGACACGGTTGGCCGTATTCGGCGGGCAGCACCCGGTACCGCCGAAACAGTCGGCCGGGATTATTGGCGCGGTGGCTGCCATCGCGTCACGGGACATGGTTCGGTTGGCCGGCGTTCACATCGAACATGATCCGGATACACGCGGAATTATTCTGACCGCCACCGATTCGTACCGGCTGCTGTCGGTGACGGTGCCTAGTGTCGTGTTAGACGGTGCCACGTTTGATCCGGTGACGGTGTACGCGGCCGATCTAGCGCGGGCTGCTAAGACTCTGGCTAAGGGTTCGGCCATTCTGTCGGTCTCTCATGTGGCCGGGGCTACTAACCACGTGACGGTGGCCGGCGATACCGGTTCCGTGAATGTGCCTATCGACGTGACGACATTCCCGAACTACCGGAAACTGTTTGACGTGGCCGGTGATGTGTGGCCGGCTGCTACTGATTCGGTGCGCGTGAACCCGGAACTATTCGCGGGTCTGTTTGATTCGTGCGCGACGATTAGCGGCTACGCGGATAGGCCGAAAGACGCGCCGCTGCCGGCCGTAGACATTGTTCGAATGTCGGCTACGAAAGTCACGATGATCACCGGCACCGCCGCTAACGGAGTGTCGTATCGCGGTCTGGTGATGCCGGTACGTAAGTAGTGTGCAGCCGCGTCCCGGTTCGGCGGGCTAGCGGGTTCGATTCCCGGCGCGGCACGACCGGCCACCCGGCCGGCGAGATAGGAGAGAGATGAGACACGAACCTACGGGCGTGATGTGCGCCGCGTGCAATCTTGCAGGGATCACCCGCGAGATAGTCGGCTATGTGAATGATACGGTGCCGTATGCGACGGTACGGTGGGACGTGATGGGCGATCCGCGTAAACATGTCCCGGTGTGCCAGACCTGCGCGGATTGGCGGGAGACAGTTGATCCCGACGACCAAACATTCGACAACCTGCACCGCTGCACCGATTGCGGTGTGACGGGCGGCGGCGTTGAGAATGGCCTATGCCAGGATTGCGCGGCGGTGCCGGCATGACTAGCGAACACGTAACACGGATCGGCGGCTACCTAATCCACGACGACGACGTAAACCGCTATCTCGCGCACTATGGCTACAAGACGGTCGAAGAATGGGCAGCCGATTCCGACTACCACTACGACAAAGATAGCGGCGTATGGTCGAACGATGACAGGCAGCCGGTAGACATTCACGCGCAACTATTGGCGGCTATCGAAACACGTTTAGACGAAATCGAATGAATACAGACCGCCTACGAATGTGGGCGGCGTGTCGGCCGGTTCTCGGATTATTCGTCCGGGGCCGGCCGATTCCATTCCCGCCCCGCTACTACTATGTGATCCGGCACGGCCGGTTCGCGCTCTATCTTGCCCGCCCCTACGATTCGACCGGTGATCCGCGCCGCGATTGGCAGCCGCTAGATCGGGCGTGGCGGTTCGCCACCCGCGAACCGGCTGACGACATGGCTACGGAACACGCCGGCCACGTCGAACAGCACCTACTACACGGCGACTAGACCGCCATCACACCGGCACGGAAACAAGAATCCGCGTGCCGTACTGTTCCACCTCGCCCCATCGCATGTGCCGCAGACCGCTACACCATCACACCCGCCTATCGGTTGCGCACAATCCTGCTCTGGTTCTGGTTGAGGATCAGGTTCGCGCACAATCCTGGTTCTTTTGCGTTCAATCCTGCTGTGTTGGCGGCGTAGTTCGAGTCGTGCTGATGGTGTGAGGCCTCCCCATACGCCGTGGTTGTCGCCGTAGGGGTCGTTTGCTGCGTACCAGTTTGCTTGGTCTAAGCATTGTTGTTTGACGGGGCAGGGTGGTGTGTCTCGTGTGCCGTTGCATACTTCCATAGCGGTGATCAAGGTTTTGTGGTCGCCGCGTTCGGAGAAGAATAGTTCGGGGGCCATGCCTCGGCAGGCTGCTTGTTGTTGCCAGGTCATAGGAGTTTTTTCAGTTGGGTGGCGATCCATTGGGCGACTGGTGTGGCTACTCCGTTGCCGCACATTTTGTAGCGGGTTGAGTCGCTGTTGGTTTTTCCGTCTGCCCTGTGGAGGGTGTGGTTGTCGGGCCATCCCATGAGTCGTTCGTGTTCTGTTGGAGTGAGTGTTCGAGGTGGATTACCAGGTGTCGCAATACAGACCGGCGAGATTGCTTTGAGGGTTGGTGCGATTCCTCGTTGTGGTTGGTCGTGTCGTCCGTGTGTTCGGTAGAACCCGATAGTTGTGTCTTGATTCGGTCGTAGATGCCTGCGATAGATCGGTTGGAGAGGAAGTATTTGGGTTGTATTTCGGTGTTTGGTTGCAGGATCGTAGACAGCGACGAGAAAGAGGCGGCGGCGGCGGGCGGCGATTCCGAAGAACTGTGCATCGAGGATTCGCCATTCAATGTCCACCGCCCCGCTGTTTGCCAGGGTGTTGAGAACAACTCCGAAATCGTTTCCGTTGTTTGATCGTAAGGCTCCTGGCACGTTTTCCCAGATGGTGATTCGAGGGAAAGTTCCGTTTGTTTCATCACGCATTTCCTTTACGATTCGGATTGCCTGGAAGAACATTGAGGATTTGATTCCTTCAATGCCGGCTCGTTTGCCTGCAACGCTCAGGTCTTGGCACGGTGACCCGTAGGTGATCACATCAACTGGTTCGAGGGTTGCGCCGTTCACATCGCAGACATCGTGGTGGCGTGGCACGTTCGGCCAATGGTAAGCGAGTGTTTGTTGACAATGTTTGTCCCATTCAACTTGCCAACGGCAGTCGTAGCCTGCTTGATCAAAGCCGAGGTCGAAGCCGCCGACTCCGGTGAATAGTGATCCGTATGTGAGTGTCATCGTTTGAAGGCGTGGTAGAAGGCGAATGTGATGGCTGCACCGTAGATGGTGAGCAGGATCGTGAAGATGATTTCACCCACGGCTGTTCGCAATCTGCTTGTAGTAGTCGCGTTGCTGTTCGACACGGACGATTTCAGCGGCGTGCGTTTCTTGCCGTTCGTAGATCAGCCGACCCAATGTTTCCAGGCGTTCGTGAATGTCACGAAAGACAATTCTTTCGTACACGCAACGACCCACATAGCCGACACCGATACCGATAGTAAGCACAATCAGTTCAGTCACGGCCGAACTCCTTGATGATCAGTTGCAGAAACCGAAGATCAGTTTCCAACTGTTGCATCTCGGCAACAAGATCAGCCATCACCACTTCGGTTTCGTGTAGCACCTCGAACAAGGTTGGTTGGTTCGGCAGATTCGATGAGTCTTTGCCGAAGAATCGGTTGTAGTTCCCCACAGGTTCTCTCTTTCTTAGTGTGATGTTTTACGCCACGGCCACCACCCCATGCCGGGGCCGTTCTTCTGTTCAGAATACTGATACATGGCGAGGGCTGCTGTCATGTTGGTGGCAGGGTCGAACAGGTCGCCGCATTCGGTGATGATTCCGAGGTTGCCGAGCCAGCCGGCAGGGTGCTGGTTGTATTTGTTGGGTTTGCACCATGACGCGGCGTTGATCTGCCAGAGTCCGAGGTCGTTTGACTTCTGGTTGTGGGCCTGCGGGTTGCAGCGTGATTCGCGGTACAGCACCTTGCTCGCCCAGTCCCACAAGCCGGGATCAAACCCGGTCTCGACGAACAGCGGATACCATTCGGCGCACTTGGTGGCCGGCAGGGTAGTTGTCGTGGTTGGGGTGGTCGGTATGACCTGCCCCAAATCTGGCCGGATTACCCCCTCAGAGGGCTTCTGAGCGACGCTAACCGGGGGTGTGGTGTCAGGTACTAGGGGTGGCAGGGTCGGCTCGACACGGGAACCGCCCGAACAGGAGACGACAACGAACAACAAGAACACAGAAATAAGTTTCATTTGTTCCTCTCTCAGTATCCGGCCTGTTTCAACAGCCGCACCATGTCAGACAAAGTAACGACCGCATACGACTCGCCGGCATCCCACACACCACGCCGCTTCGCCACAACAATCCCGAAATCAGCATTCGCATTCACCCGCTCAACCTCAGTTTCCCGAAGCCACTCAGCGAACGCCAACTCCTTATGGTTCTTGCACTCGAACACCAACGGCCCACAGCCGGTGATGTCACCCTTATCGAACTGGCCGTTCAACGCACGCCGTTCAGCGTACGGAAACCCGTTATCCCTTAGGAACGCGACCACGTTTGTTTCGTGGAGCGTCCCTTTCTGTCGCTGCTTGCTCATGGCTCAACTCCATTGGAAATCGTTGTGACCGCCGCGCCCGACACGTGTGATACGGCACTTCCGATAACGGGATGTGCGTCGTCAGACCGGTGCGGCAGATGGGACACCACCAGTTTACCGCAGGCGGGTTAGAACTCTGGCTCATCTTCCAATCCGAACGCAGCCCGAACATCATTCTCGTTGGCTTTACGAATCTTCACGCTCTTGGCGATGTCGTCGGCGAGAATCTCGACACGCTTCGCTTTCGTGCCATCCTTCTTCTCATAGTCGGACACCTTCAAACGTCCAACAACCTGCAACCGGTCGCCCTTCTTGATCTGTTCGATCACGGTTTCAGCCATGTCTCCGAAGCACACGATGTCGTACCACGAGGTGTGCTGGTTCTCACCCTTTTTGCCGGTGGTGTCAGCCAACGAGAAGTTGAGTACAGCCAGCCCTGAGCCTGTGTATTTCAGGTTCTCAGGGTCGCGGCCGACGTTGCCGATGACGGTGATGTGGTTCATTTCTTGTTTCCTTTCAGGTTGTTGAACGCCCTACGGAGTTTCGTGAGATCGTCTGTTGTGAGGTTATCTTTTAGGTTGACGTTCGCCAAATCTGCGACTTGTTCGTGGTCGAGGTTGGCGTTGGTGCAAGCAGCGATGAACTTGCTGATCGTTTCGGGATCAAGCGGCTTCGTCACTTTGGTTTCGGTGACCGCCTTCACCTTGCGTGGGGCCGGCACGACAGCGGGTGTTGCACCCAAATCTTCCCACTCAGCCTTCGTCCACAACGACAGGCTGATACCGAACCGCATCGCCCCGTTACGGATCGCGTCGGACACCAACTCTTTGCCGATGTCACTCTTGCGTTCTTCGACGGAACCGACACAGTAGCGGGTCTGTCCGAGCAGAGTCATACGGAACCCGGCTTGGATCATGTTGCCGATCTTCTTCGCGGCCGGCAACCCAGCCTCGTCGTAGGCGACAGGCTCGATAGACCAATGCGGGTCGATCTCGATGAGGATGCGGGTAATGTCAGCGTGACCAACGAAATCTAGGGTGATGCCACCCTTCGGCAGTTTGCTGACAATCTTCGGGTCGGGTACCGCATAGTCATGCAGCACCTTGCGTAACGATTCGGTTTGGTTTTCCATTACATCCTCCTAAACGATCCGATGCAACAACTGTTGCGTGTACAGCAGAACCATCGGCTGAGTATCTGACCGATAAACGAACAACTTGTTGTTGTCGTCCTGGTAGAACGAAATGCCCGTGCCATCAATGGTGAACGAACCGTCATCATTGTGGTTGATGGGCTGCGCTTGGCGCAAAACTTGTTTCCCCATTATCTCTCTCCCTTTGGACGCAACACACGGAACGTGCTGCTCTTTGTGTACTTTGCCAACAGATCAGGATGATCGCTGCCGAACGCTTTGCTATCAAACGATGAACGCGACTGGTTCTTCCATGTCACAATCGTCGCCCCGTTCACCGTACCCACCTCAGCGTCACCAAGCAACGCACCGATCTTGCCTTTCAACTCGGCTTCGATGGACTGCAACTCTTTGATCTGGAACTGGATGTCAGCCAACTCGCTGAACAGATGGCTGTTCGCAGTCAGGTCTACCGACTTGGGGTTCGCTTCGGGATACATGGCGACAACATCGTTGTACGACACCGGCCACTCCGGGTTCGGTTCACCAACCGACAACCACCAACAGAAATCCTGCACCGCCTGAATGTGAGCAGTCTTTTCTTCCTCAGACACTTCTTGAACATGAAGATGCAACGACAAGGTGGCATCGAACACCGCCCAGGTGATGCTGTTCACCTTCGCACAAATCGCCTGCTGAACACCTTGCCAATACCAGTAACGCGGCAGGTTCCCATCCCACTCACGGTTGTACGTTTTGATTTCGACAACGATCTGCGGATACTGCGACTGCTCATACGAGAACTCGTCCACCGCATCCAGGGTGGCGATCATCTGACACACCCCCGACTCGACCGCATACATGAACTGCGGCTCACACAACCTGGTGTCCAAGCGGTCGCCAGCCCAGTCACGGATCACCGGTTCCAAACGGTTGCCACGTTCCATCGCTTCGTTCGTCTGCGACACAGGCGGATCGGCCGCCAGTTTCTCAGCGAACAACTGGTGCATCGTCTTGAACCGATGCTCACCATGCACAGCAGCCGCATCGGACGCGCTGATCACCGGGTAGCCATCCTCGTTGCGATGTCGTACACGCAACCATTCAGGCGAACCATGCTTAGGTTTACGAATCATTGAACCCATCTCTCTCCTTTTCCCCACACAGTAGGTTAGGGGTGTTGCAGAGTTACTGCAAACCCTCTTGATGCCAGTTCACCGGCAGGTGTACAGCGAGGCTGTACATGGTGACCACGTTCTCCCACGGAATGTGGTTCACATCACCCACCGTTTCTGGTTCATCGGCAGTATTCATCACCGTCGAAGCGATTGTCAAGTACCCATCTTTGGCTTTCGGCCAAATCCAGCCGACCGTGATCGGCATCACGATCTCTGGTTCGTACCCTTCGGTGTCTGTCCATGAGCCGGCGTCGCCGCCCTGATGAGCGTCACGCCATTGAACAACAACAAGCGGCCAGGTGGAATCGTTCTTATCCCAAATCTGTTCGTCGCCGTTTTTCCACATCGGATCGTCGTTGGCATCGGTGTCGTTCTCGTGGGTCATACTGTTCTCCGCATCGTGGACATTCTACGAACCGGCTGGACATGAGTACAGAGTACCCCGAAACAGGGCTTCTCCCTGGTGGATGGCCACCTGCTCATACCAGAACCGTCCATCACCAGGCTCATAGGTGACCACACCGACGCCCTGTTGCCAGTCCTCCACTATCGGTAGCGGTCGCCCGTCCAGGTCGATGCCGCCTTTCGTAGACGGAACGCTGCCATCACATCGCGCAAGAGTGCCAGGTGACGCCGCCAAGATCGTTTTGGGGCCATCGTAATCGTCACGTGACCGTTCGGCCCATTCACGCCGGTGGATGTGACCGTAGATGACGGAGCATTTGCTGTTGTTGAGGTATGCGTGCGCGGTGCTACCGCCACTTCGCACCTTGTCGCCGTGAATAACTTTGATCTTTTCGTTGATCCAATACGACGAAGCCGGATACCCAGGAAGATAAGTAATCCCGTACTCGTCGAAACGGCAGAGGTAAGGGATCGATAGAACCGGGAGTTCATGTTTGCTGTTTCCTCTCCTGAGTCCGAACGCTGCTTTCAGATTGTCGAGGGTTGCGGTGACGAGTCGTTCTTCGTGGTTGCCTGCCAGCCAAACAATCTCGGCGTTAGGTGCGCAGGCACGCAGTTCGGCAGACAGGGTAGTGGCCCGATCGATACTGGCCTGTGTCGTCAGCGCATACGCGGGGGACAGCCGGTATTTGCCGAACTCTGGGGCGTCCACATTGTCGCCAACCAACACAATCTTCTCCGGTTGCAGATCACGCACAATCCCCAACGCGACCGCCAACGCATCCTCATCATGCGTCGGTTCCAACTCGCCGTCCCCGTTACGGAAATAGCCGATCTGAATGTCGGGCAGAATCACCGCAGTCTCGTAACCCTCAGGTCGCACCACCTTCTTCGGTGTGCGAACAGTTACTCGTACCGGTGGCCCCTGTCGCACCGGATCGAACGACGGCCCCGCTTCCCAAGAAGGGGAGAACTGGACGCCCAACAAGTCGTGTACTTCGGCGTCACCGTCCTGATTCTTCGTGAGTGACTGATACACAGACACTCGATTGACGGTTCCGATTTCGTCAACGGAAATACCTTGACGTTCAAGTAGGTCGGCGAGCCTGCCCAGAATCTCTTTACGGCCAGCCACCGACGACGCAACCTGCGTTTCCAACCCATCACGCAAACTCACAGCCGCACTCCCGTCTCACATGACGTGACATGGATTCCTTCGACACAGTAAACCCTTGTGCGCGAAGTGCTTTGATCAGCCACATCTCCGTAAACGGATAACCGGCAGACCTGTCACGCGGGCTGGCTGCACGAACCTTGTCGCAACCATCAGCGAACGCTTGCCGATCAGCATCATCCAGGTTCTCGATGATTGCCCACACACGGCAACGATTACTGGCTGGTGCGACCGCCAGACTTTCGGCCAACTTTCCCATACTTCTCCAATCTAACAATCAGGGAGTGCAGATTGTCTGCATCCTGCTGTCCTCGTGGATTCACTCGCGCAAGATACGAAGTGATTTCGGGGATAAGTTGACTAAGCCCAGTTTCCAATGTCAAGCATCCTTCAAGAAACCCCAGGTCAGGGGCGAGTTATTTCTGGTCGATGTGCCAGGTGATGTGATCGGTTAGGCGTTCATCAACCTTCTCGATCTTACTCTCAATACGGTTCAACACCTTCTGATTCTCAGCGTGCTGATCAGTATTCCTCTTATCGAAACGGGTGAGGAACCACATGACCGGCCCGCCAATCAGAGCGACAGCCAACGGCACCCACACCGCTTCCACAAGTCACGCCTTCTTTTTAGGGACGGAACCGAACGCCTGCTCAACTTCTTCCGGGGTCAGTATCCCATCATCGGAATAGGCGCGGGCGAGGTTCTGAATCACCTGGGCGGCAGCAGCAAACCCTGACAGTAAAGCCGATTTCCATACGGGAATACCACCGAGAATGGAGGCTGAACCGACAATCGCCATCCCGTTGTAAGCAAACGTGGCGAGGATACGGAGAACAAGTTGCTTGGCACGCATCACACTATTGTAGACGATCAGGAGGCGAGAGCCTGCTTGATTGCAGCCTCCATGCGGGCGGCATCGGCAGACATGGCGGGGTTGGTTTCGATGTGAATCCATCGGCCACCGGGCGCACCGGCGATTCGGCCTTGCGGATAGTCTGACCAGGCGTTACGGTCGCATCGCCAGCCTCGTCCACCGGGACGCGGGAAATAGTCGGCGACATACTCGATACCCAAGAGGTCGGCGTTCTTTACGAGCCAGTCGATGACGGGTTCGATGGCTTCACGATCCCGATACCCCAAGTCAATCGCCCTACCGGTCGAGTGAACACTTGGTTTGCCGGGTTTGCCTTTCATGTCACGCACAACCCACCCACCCAGGTTTGTGACTTTGCCGCCGTTGAGGAACAGGATGGTGTCGCGTAGCACTTTTAGGCCGGGGGTGAGGGCGGTTGCACGCTTGTCGAATCCGGTGTAGGGGCGGGTCATCGGCTGTCCATTTCTCGTAGAAGGTTGTGTGCTTCGATGGCGATCCAGCAGACCAACGCGAGGCTGGCTAGCAGGATGAAACCGACGAACTTCACGGCAAGAGTGCGGCTACTTCGTCGTCGTCTAAGCCGAGGGCAGCCAACTTTGCCTTAGCAGATGCACGCTTAGCGGCGGCAGCGGCGATGGCTTCTTCACGGGCGATCCGATCCAGTTCGAACTGGGCGAGGTCGGCTTCCCGCTGTGCCGTTTCCTCAGGGGTGGACATACGAGTTTCGGTACGACCATCGGGGTAAACGGTCGTGATCTCAAACGGTTCGATGGGCATTGTTTCTCCTTATTGATTGAATCCGTAGACGGTAAGTGTGCCAGTTAGTCGGACGGTCGCCCCTGAACTTAGGAAAGTGATTCCATCATACGATGATGTTGTTGAGTGGGTTGCGGCTGAGTCGTATGTATCAGGGTTTGTTCCGTTCCACCCCATTGTTGTTGAACGGAATGCTGTTGCTTGCGACAAATACGGCCCGTAAACGAATAGTGGGCCGCCCAACGGTTCCGTTTCTCTTGTGTACAAGTAGGGTTGGTTGTATGTGGCCGATGTTGTTCGTGCCGCGGCGACAGTTGTGCTATCGGTATACAAATACTGGTATGTGTAGTTAGTTATTGCGTCAGTTCCCGTCGCTCGCAATCGAACGACGACAAAATCATTGGTTGTTCCAACCCGCGTCGCCGTGTAAGAAATCATGTAGTTGTCGTAACTGCTCGTAAACACCCCGTTCAGACTGAGCGTGGCACACGACGAGAAGGTCACCTTGCCGTTCGCCCCAATGGACGACGAGTTGCCCGTGCCAGTTGAGGCAATCGAGGTGGGGGTCATGACGACGAGACCGTTGATAGGCATTAGTTCCTCATCCCATACACCGCAACACGACCAGTAAATGTGCCGCTAGTCGGAAGGAGCGTCACACCATCATACGAAGTGGACAATGAGTGTGTACCTGCGGCATCTTGCAATACTGCACCCGATTCGCTACAAACACCAACACCTCGAACTGCTGTTGGTTGAGCCAAATAAGGCCCATAAACATTCGTTATGAATCCATCCCGTAAATTATTGATAATCCGAGGCCCGAATCTAAGAGATGTCTGCGATGACTCTCGTGCGCCCTCTACTGTCGTGCTGCCAGCGTAAAGGTATTGCCAGGTGTAATTGGAGCCACTTGCGTCCGTTCCAGAAACACGGAATCGAGCGTTTACCCCAGCGGCAGTTGTTGAGCCATTACAACGACAAACAACCATGTAGTTGTCGTAATCCGCACTAAACACGCCATTCAGGCTGAGAGTCGCACACGTTGAGAAAGTAACTGACCCGTTCGTGTTGATGGACGACGAGTTACCTGTACCTGTTGATGCAATAGAGGTTGGCGTAATCAGGTGGAGTCCGTTTTTGTTCGGCATCTTTTAGCCTCCCAACCCGTACACAGAAACAAGACCAGAAATAGTGCGAGAACCACCAATGTTCCCAATCGTTATGCCGTCGTATGCGGTTGACTGGTTGTGTGTTCCCGCATAATCATAAACCAAAGCCGACGCGTCATTACTAACCGCAACCGTGCGAAATGCTGTCGGTTGGGTTAAATACGGGCCGTAAAGATTGGTTGAAAAACCCATTTCCGTCCCAGCGTAGGCATAGGTCAACTGTCCATACGAAAGTGTTTGCCTTGCGCCTATGACTGTCGTGCTGCCAGCGTAGAGGTATTGGCTGACATACGAACTTGCTGTGCTGTTGTCGGTTCCACTAGCGCGCAAGCGAAATGAAATGTTGTCGCCCGATGCAGAGGCCACGGTCAAACGAATAACGACCATGTAGTTGTCGTATTCGCTAGTGAACACACCGTTCAACGACAATGTGGCACAAGACGAGAATGTTACCGACCCATTGGCATTGATACTGGACGAGTTGCCTGTACCCGTAGAAGCAATCGAAGTGGGAGTCATCAACACCATCCCACCCAACACCTCGGCAGGCGGAGCAGACGACCACCCCAAACCGAACGCACCAGCGTTCGCCTTAGTACCAACAAGAGGCACCAGTTACCTCACTTGAACTGTGTCTGCGAAGCAAACACCGTGTACGTCGGCGTTGCCGCAGTTTTCAGGATCGTAAACACATACACATCCGACGAACTGGCGTTGCCAGCAGTCGGCGCAGTACCACCCTGCCACAACGGAGTCACCGACGACCCATCAATCTGAAACGTAGTCGGACGATACGCAGTCGTACCCTGAGCCGCAGCAAACACAATCGTAATCGCATCACCAGTCGCCAACAACGACGACAACGTAGTAGAACCATCACCACGGAAGTTCAACGTCCAGTTAGCAGTCGCGTTCGTCGTGTAATACCACGCCGTACTGGTAAGAGCGTTCACGTTGATTGTGCCAGTTGAAGCGGTAGCCGACACATTCCAACGTTCCTCGGCACCATTCAAAATACCCTGGTTCACAACGGGAGCAGTCAACGTCTTATTGGTGAGCGTGTCAGTCGTAGCACGACCCACCAAAGTGTCCGTCGAGGTCGGCAAGGTAAGCGTCCCAGTATTCGAGATGCTGGAAATCACCGGACTGGTCAAAGTCAAACCCGACAAAGTAGCCGACCACTTCACACCATTCGTCTGAGCCGAATCAGCCACCAACAAGGTGTTGTTCGCACCGACACCCTGACGGGCATGAGCCGAACCAGTATGAACCAGCACATCACCCTTCGTCGTCAAAGTCGAAGCAACAGCGTTCGCCTCATCCGCATCCGTCGCCGTAAACACCGGATAGATCGCAGCACCCGACGTGTGGCTAGCAGCCGTAGTCCCATCCACCCCGCGTGTGGTCACATTGAGGGTAGTGTCGGTAGAGCCGGTGCGGGTAACCAGCACCTTTTCCTCA
>Ga0129336_10001531_pt1 | contig 14055 bp, 14 predicted proteins | sample CPB6_02_DNA_FD_96878 | JGI IMG/M metagenome (GOLD analysis project Ga0129336, IMG submission 96878) | Freshwater to marine salinity gradient microbial communities from Chesapeake Bay, USA - CPBay_Sum_0.6_0.2_DNA | ecosystem: Environmental > Aquatic > Marine > Coastal | place: USA: Chesapeake...
AAGAGCAAGAAGAAGTTGCAGCACAGCCAACTGTTGAAGCACCAAAAGGTGTAGAAATAAAAGAGCAGGAAAAACCAAAATCAGAAGAAAAACAAGTTCAGCCTAAAAAGGCTGCAGTAAAAGAAACGAAGATTTCTGAAGAACTAAATAGCTAAATACAATGAAGCTAGTAATCGGCTGCCCAATATATAAGCGAGATTGGATTTTTCCATATTGGATCTCGTGTATTGAAAATCAAGATATTGATTTTTCAGATTTAGGTTTTGTATTTTTGGTTTCACCTGATGATGAAAAAACTATAGAAATGATTTCTAGGTACAGAAATTCAAGACCAGAAATATCTGAGTTTATCTTAGATGTAATAACTGAGGTTCCACACTTTGATCACAAAGATGGTACAAGAATGTGGAGTATGTCCAAATATGAAAACATGGTTTTCCTTAGGAATAAGCTCTTAAAAAGAGTAAGAGAATTAAATCCAGATTACTTTTTTAGTCTTGACTCAGATATTTTATTAATAAACCCAAATACAATCAAGTTACTCATTGCACACATAGATTCCGGAGCAGATGCCGTAAGCCCATTGATGTTTATGACGCCAACAACAACAATGTACCCAAGTGTTATGAATTGGATTTCCGAACCGGGAAAAAATGCAATGAGAAAAGAAGAATACCCTCTTGGGGAATATTTTCAGTCTGACATCATAATGGCCGCAAAAATGATGTCAAAAAATGTTTATCAAAATGTAGATTACAAACTTCACTCTCAAGGTGAAGATCTTGGATGGTCTGCAAATGCAGCAGAGCTTGGTTATAAGCTTTTTTCTGCTTCTTATATTTATGCTCCCCACATTATGGGAAAGCATATGTTAAATGACTTTTTGTCTAATGGTGATGATAGATTTCCAATCTATTTTACAAATCTACAAAAAGTATGATATCTTTATATAAGATTGTTTAATCTTATAAAACTTAATTTACTATAAATATTATTAAAATGATATAAACGGAGTTTACAAATGGCTTTTGATTTTGTGGAAAATTTTACGCTCCAACTTCCTGATCTTTCTAATTTGGAAAATAATTTTTCAGAGTCCTTTAACAAGACTAGTGGTCTTATAATTGAAGTTGCAGCAATCCACGAACGGACTAACAGCTAATTATAATAATTACTCTGCAGCTGAACTAGAAAAAGCTCTGCAATCATGGGTTGAGCCATACCCAAAGCCTATTATTTTAAATCATGATTTAAGCTCAGAGCCAATTGGTAGAGTTATAGCAGCTAAAATGGACAAAGAACAAGACGGTGCTCCTTTTGTTAGACTGCAAATAGCTATAACCGATCCACACGCTGCTCAAAAAATATCTGATCAAAGATATTTGACTGGGTCTGTTGGCGGTAGAGCCGGTAAAGCCGTATGTTCAATTTCAGGCGAAGACTACGCCGCAGAAACTTCTGACGGAAGACCCCGCATGCCAAAGTACAAGCGTGGTCAAGTTTATAAAGGCAAACTTGCATACATAGATATGCAAGACATTTCATTTAAAGAATATTCATTTGTTAATCAGCCAGCAGATCAAAGATCTGGGGTTAGATCATCTAAGGCATTGTCTTCAGACGGACCAATAACTGACTCTGAGGGCTGGACAGCTAAAAGCTCTGCTTTTATTTTAAAAATGGATGAAGAAGATATTATTTCCGTTGAAGAAAATGAATCAATTCTTAAAGGTTTAAAAAAGAAGGAATCCAGACCAATGTACTTGCACCTAAAAGGCGCATTTTTAACAGCATTGGCTTTCCAGGAGAGTGAAACTGATAAGGCTAATAATAAGCCGTTACTATCTGGAAAGAATATAGATAATGAGGAGATTGTAAATATGGACGAAGTCAAAAATGTTGATGACGTTTTGGCAGCTGTTGAAAGCTTAAGCCAAGATCTTTCAGCCATGTCGACTACTTCAACGCAAGAGGCTGACGAGGTTGAAAAAGATGCAGAGCCTGCAGCAGAAGCACCATTGGCTTCTACTCAAGAAGAAAATCTAGAAGAAGTCTTTAAAGATTTCCTTTCAAAAAATACTGCATTCAATGCAGAAGTGTCCGAGAAGATTAATTCTGTTAAAGGAATTGAAGAAGCTTTGGTTAACGAATTTATCACACAAAGAAACAACGACAATGCGCTCTGGTCAACAGAGCTTATGGTTTCTCTTGGTTTAGTTGTTGGCGAAAAACAAGAAGAAGAAGTCGTTGTAGACACCGAAGAAAAACAGTCTGAGGCTACTGCAGAGCAATCGGAAGAACCAGCCGAAAAAGAGGCGGTTGATTCTGTTGAGCCTGTAGAGCCAAAAGAAAATGGAGAACAAGAAGAGCCAAATGCAGAGCTCACTGGCGAGATTAAATCAGAAGAGCAAGAAGCTAATGGCGAAGATGAAAAACTTCAAACTCTCCAAAAAGAAAATGCAAAACTCAAAGAGGCACTACATCGTACATTAGCAGAAAGAGTTGTCGATACCAAGATTGCACTTGGCCTAGATTCTTCAGAGGAAAGAGAAAATCTTATCAAAGATCATGTAACAAGATCAGCAAGTTCGCTAGCTGATTCTTTAAGAGATCTTGCTAAGATGCCACTTCCAAAGAAGAATATACAGAAACTAAATGATTCATTAATCGAAAATGATATTCTACTTGAAGTAGAAGATAATGTCATCGTAGAAGATGATGTTTCTGTTGCTAGTCCAGCACCAAGGGTAAAGACAGCAGAAGAGCTTTTTATCGATACCTTAATGGGTCGTCGTAAACTTTAATAAACTATAAGGAGAAAATAAAATGTCATTAGCTAAATTTCGTAAAGTAGGTACCAAGACAGGCGCTGGTCGTTTCGTTGTATCTGAGGGAATTGCTCCATCAGCTTACATTCTTCCATCAGTTGCTCTACCAACTTGGTATAACGATTCAGAAGATGATCGTTTTGAAATTGTTATCCCAAAGGGTACAATTCTTTCGGTAATCACTGATTCAAATGGCGATTCGCGCTTTGTTCCAGCTAACGGAAGCGGTTCTTCAGTAACATGGGGAGACACAATTTCTGGTTGGGATCCACTAGCAGGAGCAACTCCAGTTGCTGGTGCAGCTGGCGATACACAGGCAGTAGCTGCTCGTACAGTTCCAGTTGGTTGCGCACAATATGATCTCTACAGACCATTTGACAAAGGTACATCGCAAGGTGCTGGCTTTATCGTAAGAGGATATGTAGAGTATCCAATGGTTACAAATGTCAACGCTGACTTAGCGGCTGGCGACTTGGTAGCTGCAGACTTCATGGGACGTCCAAGAAAGCTTTCAACAGCTGACAAGGCTTCATACCCATGGTTGCAGGTTGGTAAGGTTATCGAGGTAGAGAAGTTTGCTACCAATTTCGATGACGGCTTGCTCTCCTACATGCAGCTTCCTTCAGATCCAGGTGCTCTCAAGACAGTATACGAGATCACCAGATCAGGTAGCTATCAAGGTAAGTTGGGCATTCGCTCTAACTTAGATGTTACGAATGTTGTTGGCGCATTCCGCGTTAATTTAACACTCTAATAAAAAAAATAATAAGAAGAAATAATAAACAGGAGGAATTATCCTAAGATGAGTAAGACAATCCAAGAACTCCTCTCGGGTCTCCCAGCTTGGGAAGCCGCATTTGCTGAGGACGGTTACATCGATTCAGATAACAGAATTACAATTAAGGAAGCATTTGCATCGTCTGACGCTGCAGCGCTTTTCCCTAAAGTAATTTCTCGCACTCTGAAAGAGGCAGCCGAGCCACAGCTTTTGGTAACTCCGCTTCTTTCTACAGTACGCCTTGGAAAAGGTCGTTCTTTGGAATTCCCAGCGGTAAACGCAATTCAAGCTGCTGAGATACCAGAGGGACAAGAATATCCAGAACAAGCTCTCGCATTTGCAAAACAGATCGAGGGTAAGGTGTCAAAGAAGGGTGTGAAGCTGGCTTTCACTGAGGAAGTTATTGCCGATTCTCTTTGGGACATCGTAGGACTCCACGTACGTGCCGCAGGCCGTGCAATGGCCCGCCTAAAAGAGCAGATTGCTCTTAGCCGCTTCAAGGACGCTGCAACAATCGTCTTTGATAATGATGACAGCAACTATGATGATACAACTGGTCGCGGGATCGACGGTGCGTTTAACGACACCATCACCTGGGACGACATTGTAGACATGGCAGCTGTTCTCATGGCTGAAAATCACATTCCAACGGATTTCATCCTTCACCCACTAATGTGGTCGGTCTTCCTTAAGGACTCGATCTTCCACTCAGGTGGTTCTGCAGCAGCTGTTAATACCAGCTGGGGCTACCGCCCACAGTCGAAGGAAGGAACCCTTAATTCAACAGCTCCAATGGGCTTGAACGTACTAGTGTCACCATTCGTAAGCTTCACAGCTAAGAGTGGTTCAACACCAGCTAAGTCAGACCTATTCCTCATTGATCGCAATGAGGTTGGAACACTTCTCGTAAAAGATGACATGAGCACAGATCAGTTTGATGATCCGTCACGTGACATCCGCTCGATGAAGATGAAAGAGCGTTATGATATCGTAATGCTTGGCGATGGTGAGGGAATCACCGTAGCTAAGAATGTTGCCCTAACTCGTAACTACGAGATTGAGGTTACCAATTCGGTATCACTCTAATCCTTAGGCTAGTTATAGTTACGAAGTAGCCTAGAAAGTAGGGGGCGGCGAAAGCCGCCCCTTATTTTTTTATCCAATCTGTGTTACTAATTAAGTGTAGATATTTCTGAGGAGACACACGGTGCCATTAAATTTAATAGATTATGCCTCAGTAGGTGTTGATAAGGTAAAGATTAAATTTGGTAGAACTATAAAAATAAGTTCTATAACAAATAACAAATTTGTTGTTCAAACATCAGAAGCTACTCCATCATTGGTAGATAGTCCATTCAAAAGCATCAATAGCCTTACAGACTATAGCACTATATCTAGAACGCTAACTCTTTATTGGGACAAGGTTCTTACAGCTGGTCAAGAATACTACATAAGAGTCGTAGGCTTAATGGATGCGGCCAATGAGGTTATAGCAGAAGAGTACATTGTATTTACAAAAATTGATGAAGCAACACCATCTGGTTTTTATACATCAATTGTTCCACAAGTAGAAGAAATTTTAGTAGAAGATAATTCTTTATTAACTGAAGCCTATACGTCTTATCAAATAATTGCAAAGAATCCAGAATTCTACATAATGTCTGTGAATCCGGAAAACGGTGATTTTTATATAGATAATGATTATAATGACGGAAGAGTTACTGTAACATTTAGTGACAGACCGGCGTCAAACTTTTTAAATACAAAATATTTTAAAGCGCAAAGAAAAAAAATACAACAAGCACCAACAAGATGGGAAAGTATTTCAACCCAAACAAGCATGCACGCATGGAAACCAGAAGTATATGTTGACTTTCCTTCCATTGACGATGCAACACCAAGTTATTTTACTTCAGAAAAAGAATATTTTGAAAAAGGTTATAAATACAGAATAATTATATCTAAAGACGTGGGTGTATAACATGTCTAATTTCATTTACTCAAAAGCAAAAGAATCCCTACTCAAAGGTGAAATTAATTTAAATGATTCTATAAAAGTATTATTAATTAATACATCTTTATATACTGCAAATCAATCATCTGATGAATTTGTTTCAGATATTCCATCAAATGCAGTTGTTTATACAAGTTCCCTGTTATCAAATAAGTCAATTAATGCAGGAACCTTTGACGCAGATGATCTACTCTTAGATAATTACGACGGGACAGCTTTTCAAGCCGTAGTTTTATATCAACTTGGAAGTAATAACGCATCTTCTAGATTAATTTTTTATATTGATGATTCTGAAGGATTACCGTTTCCGGGAACAGATGACCCCTTACTATTAACATTGCAGTGGGATAATACTAATACAAAAATAATTTCTTTGTAGGGAGAAAAAATGGCAATACAATATCCAGCAGCATTAGATAACTTAATAAATCCTACAGCATCAGATACTTTAAATTCAAATACGGTACCTCATGCGCAACAGCACTCGGATTTAAATGATGCAGTTGAAGCAATACAAACTGTTTTAGGCATTAGTCCAGCTGGTTCGCATTTAACTGTTAAAGATAGAATTTTTACAGCTGAAACATTAATTACTCAACAATCAGTTTTAAATGGATTAACTGATGTTACTATAAATTCAGTAGCTACAGGGCAAGTGTTACGTTATAACGGTTCTGCGTGGGTTAACTACGCAGAAGAAAATCTTGTTGATGGAGGAAGCTTTTAAAAATGGCAAATACAATTAGAATTAAAAGAAGGGCTGGCGGAGGTACGTCAGGTGCTCCTTCATCGCTTGAAAACGCAGAGCTAGCTTTTACAGAAGTAGATGACGTACTCTACTACGGAAAAGGGACTGGCGGAGTAGGCGGAACCGCTACATCAGTAATTGCCATTGGTGGATCTGGAGCTTTTGCAACTCTAACTGGTGATCAAACAATTTCTGGAAATAAAACTTTTACTGGAACAGTAGTTGTATCCACCCCAACGGCCAACACACATGCTACAACCAAATTATATGTAGATAATTTAATTGCAAACGTAAATTCAAATATTTCTAACGTTGCAACTTCATTTACTGTTGCTGGAGATTCTGGTTCAAATCAAACGATTACTTCAGGTCTTGATACATTGACAATTTCTGGCGGAACAGGTCTATCTTCAGTTGCCGGAGCAACAGATACGGTAACCATTAACCTTGACGATACTGCAGTAACAGCAGGAAGTTATGGCGAAGCAAATACAGTTGCAACATTTACCGTTGATGCTCAAGGTCGTTTAACAGCAGCAGGAACTGCAGCAATTAATATTGACACTACGCAAATAACAGATTTTACCGAAGATGCACAAGATGCAGCAGCAGCACTTTTTACAGGTGCAACACATTCTGGTCTATCAGTAAACTATGACGACGCAAATGCTAAACTTGCAATAACAAATCTTGGTGTTACTGAACTAGCAGGAACTGCTAATGAAATAGTTGTTTCTGCAGCAAATGGTTCAGTTACCGTTGGTCTTGCAAGTAATGTATCTATAACTGATAATTTAACTGTCGGTGGAAACTTAACTGTAAACGGTACAGTAACAACAATTAATTCTACAACTGTTACCGTTGACGATAAAAATATTGAGCTAGCCAGTACTGCTTCTCCATCAGATACTAGCGCTGATGGAGCTGGTATAACAGTTAAAGGGTCCACTGACAAAACATTTAATTGGGTTGATTCAACAGACGCTTGGACTTCTTCAGAGTACATGGATCTTGCGTCTGGCAAAGCCTATATGGTTAATGGGACTATTGTATTGTCAAATACAACTCTTGGATCTGGAATAGTTAATTCATCACTAACATCATTAGGTACTGTAACAACAGGTACATGGAATGCGGGAACTATAGGCATTTCCTATGGAGGCACTGGAGCAACAACAGCATCAAATGCAAGAGTTAATCTTGGTTTAGAAATAGGCGTTGACGTTCAGGGTTATGATGTAGAACTGGCTGCAATAGCAGGTTTAACATCTGCAGCTGATAAGCTTCCATATTTTACTGGTTCCGGAACTGCATCGCTAACAACTCTTTCTTCATATGGAAGAACATTAATAGACGATGCTGATGCAAGTTCGGCTAGAACTACATTAGGTTTGGGAACAATTGCTGTTCAAGATTACAGCAATGTGTCCATAACTGGAGGATCTATAACCAATCTAGCTACATTTGATGGAGTTACGATAGATGGTGGAACCTTTTAATTAAAAAAAGAAAGGTTTTTTGTGGCAGTACCCAATATTAACGAAGGGCAAATAGCTCTAGACATTGCTGGTGGAATTTTCTTCTATAGAAATTCAAATGGATCTATAGTTAGTTCTACTCTAAATTTTTTTCAAGATAGCAATACATCTATATCAACAGATGATAGTTTAACCATTGACGGAAACTTAACTGTATCTGGTAACGTTGTTACGGTAAATACTGAGACTCTTGTTGTTGAAGATTCAAACATAGAACTTGGTAATGTTGAAACACCAAGCAATACAACAGCAAACGGTGGTGGCATTACATTAAAAGGTACTACCGATAAAACATTTATTTGGTCAGCAGCAACCCAATCTTGGACATCTTCTGAAAATATCGATTTAGCATCTGGAAAAGTTTTCAAGATTGATGGCAATACTGTAATTACATCATCTGGTTACACGGGTAACGTAACAGGAAATATAACAGGTAATGTAACAGGAAATGTCACAGGTAATGTAACAGGTAATATAAGTGGAAATGTAACAGGAAATGTTACTGGTGATGTAACTGGAAACGTAAGCGGTACAGCCGGTACGGCAAATGCTTGGACGAATCCAAGAAATTTAATTCTTAGCGGAGATATATCCGGCAACGCATTTATAGATGGTAGCCAAAACGTAACTATAACAACAACTATACAGGCAAACTCTGTAGCACTTGGCTCTGATACAACCGGTGATTATGTTGCTAATCTAGTGTCTGGTACTGGAATTGAAATAACAGACAACTCTGGAGAATCAATGACTCCAGTTATAAGAATAGCAAATTCTTATACAGAAGCTATGGTTTCAAATATAGCCAATGCGGAGTCAAATAGCTCGGCATATTCCGACACCATGGCTGCAACAGCATATAACAACGCTGTTTCATACGCCAACTCTCTTGAGCTTGATGATTTAGCAAATGTTACAATCTCTAGCCCAGATCAAAATTCTTTCTTAAAATATAATGGTTCCGTTTGGGTAAACTCAACTATAACATTGGGAGATAATACTTCTGGAAATTATGTTTCTGGAATACTAGCTGGTAATGGAATAATTATTAGCAACAGCGGTGGAGAAAACTCAACTCCTACAGTTACTGCAAATGTTACACTTTCTGATATAACTGGTTTTGATATTTCTTCTCCATCAGAAAATCAAGTTCTATTATTTGATGCAAACTCAAATACTTGGATTAACGCGCCACTACCGGAACAATCTAATGGTGTTACAAGAACGTTTATAGTTGGAGATGGAACTTCAGTTGAATACCCAATAGATCACGATTTTGACAGATCAAATGTTGTAGTTTCTGTAACTAAACTAAATCCAATAACAAGTAAATATGAAAATATTAATGTTTTATGGGAAATAACAAACAGTAACACTGTTACATTATTTTTTGAAAACGCACCTGCTTCAAATACTGTAAAAGTTGACGTATTTACAAGTATACAGAGTACTCAAATAATTGTTGATGATTTAGGCAATTTAAATGATGTCATTCTAAATAATGCAAATATAGCTGCCGGTGATGTTTTAACCTGGAATGGTTCTATATGGACAAATGATAAACAAAAAGTTGGCAATATTGGAGTAGCTCTTTCGAATCTTAATGACGGAGAATTCCTAAAGTATGATTCCAATGCCAATACCTGGATTAATGCAAACGTTCCAGTTATATCATCTTTATCAAACATAGCAGATGTTGATATTAATTCAATAGTTGATGGAGAATTCTTAAAGTGGAGCAACAGTTCTAATGCATGGATCAATGCAAATGTTCCAGTTATATCTTCTCTTGGAAATATATCAGATGTTTCTATAGCTGATCCAGCAGAGTATCAAACAATAAAGTATTCTGGAACAGAATGGATAAATGGCTATCCAGATACGGTTTCTTACGTAAGAAACGTAGATACAGTAACACTTAATCCTGGAGATGTTGTTTATATTTATGGTGGGACCGGCGATCACGCATCTGTAAAAAGAGCAGATAACTCTAGTGATACAACATCTTCAAAAACATTAGGAGTAGTTGCTTCAACAATTTTAGCAAACGAAAATGGTCCAGTTGTTACTCGTGGATATGTTGATTCGATAGATTTAGATCCTGGGTATTCTTTAGGTGATGTTTTATGGCTTGGAAAAAATGGAGCATTTACAACAACTAAACCATCTGCTCCAGATCACCTTGTTTTTATTGGCGTTGTAGTAAGAGCTACAAATAATGGAATAATTTATGTAGCTTGTCAAAATGGATATGAAATAGATGAACTACATGACGTTAAGATATCTAACGCATTAGCAGCTGGAAACTTTTTAAGATACAATGGTAGCGTTTGGATAAATGAACAAATTAATTATGTTTCAAATGTTAGCGCAGGCACGGGAGTCAGCGTTGTTCATACTCCATCTTCTGGTTCAACTGCAACAATTTCAATTGGTCAAGATGTATCAACAAACTCAAATGTTACATTTAATGATCTAATAGTTTCAGGAAACCTTACCGTATCTGGCAATACTACAACTTTTAATACCGAAGTTCTTACCGTTGAAGATAATGAAATACTCCTAAATTCAGGAGCAACAAATGCATCGCTGGATGCAGCGATAACCATTTATCGTGGTGGTGGAGCAAACGCCAATGTATCAATTAATTGGAATGAAACAAGTGATAAATGGGAACTTACTAATGATGGAACTAATTATGGAAACATAATAACATCAGCTGACTCTGGAACCATTACTTCAGCTATGATATCAAATGGAACAATTGTAAACGAAGATATCAGCGATGTAGCGGCAATTGCAATTAATAAATTAGCGTCTGGGTCTTCAGCTCAAATAATTATAGCAAACTCAACAGGAGTTCCAACTTATACTTCGGTTAGTGGAGATGTGACTTTTGCAGCAAATGGAAATGTTCAAATAGCATCTGGAGTAATCGTCAATGCAGATATATCAGCTTCTGCCGCTATAGATTATTCTAAGTTGTCTCTAGGAAACTCAATAGTCAATGCAGATATAAACACTTCAGCAAATATAGCTTACTCTAAATTAAACTTAGCGAATAGCATAACTGAAACAGACTTGCAAGAGGGTCCACCTAGAGCCGGATTTAGATCTCAGATTAATCCTCAAACGGTAAGCTATACTTTACAAACTTCCGATTTAGCAAAATTGGTAACCATAGATTCTGCATCAAATACAACTATAACAGTGCCCAATATTTTATCAGATGGAGATAGAATAGATATTTTAAGAAAAGGAGCTGGAGAAGTAACAATTGCTAATGGATCAGGGGCTACAGTATATGCAACTCCTGGTCTTAAGTTGCGTGCTCAATGGTCTGGTGGTACACTTGTAAAGTTAGCCGCTAATACTTGGGTGCTAATGGGTGACCTAAAGGCATAGTTTATGACAATACAATCAGGAAATGCAGGCCGGAGCAAGAAAAGCTCCCAAACCAACAATTGCTGCTCGGAACTAACAAAGATACCGCTAACGCAACTATTACAGCTGCGGGATTTGCGGTAGGTAACGTAACAACAACACCTGGAGGAACAGGAACCGTAGAGAATACGGTTGCTACCGCCTTAACAGATACAAGTGTTGTACCTCTTGGTACCAGTATCGACTATGTAATAAATAGCCCTTACTTCCCACCGTTTTTCCCACCGTTTTTCCCACCGTTTTTTCCACCATTTTTCCCACCTTATTTCCCACCATTTTTCCCACCATTCTTCCCTCCCTCTTTCTCAGAAGCAGTTTATTGTAGTTCCTGTGTATTGTCCGGTTCATACATAACACACAGTGGGTGTCCAGGTTCAGCAAACTGCGTAAAAACATGTTATACTTACAGTTGTGCACCAGCAGGATGTCTAGTATGTAACTGTCCAGATGTATGCGGTAGTTGCGATGGTCCAAACTGTGGACCGTAAGTGATATTATATTACCAATAATATAAATAAAAATCTTAAGGAGATTAAATTAAAATATGAATCCAAATTCAAATCCAGAAGAATTTTCTCATTATCTTTTTATCATTGATGGTGAGGTTGTATGGAGACATTCAATAGAAAAAAATGAGGCAATGGAAATTGTGCATGCAATATTTTCTTCTGACCCAAAAGTAGTTAAAGCGCCAGATGATCTAAACTTAGATATTACTTATGGTTGGAAATATGATGGAGAAAATTTTAGCCCCCCAGTAGAACAAAATTAAGTAGAAATTTAATGGTTTCAGAACTTCAGTTCTTGAAAAGAAAATTTAACAATTCTATATTTATAGCTATTCCTTCTTCAGATGAAGAAGATTTGCTTGAAACAGTTGCAGACTGCTTTAAAAAGGCAAAAAAACCTGAAAATATATTTATAGGAATTGTTAATCAAAAAAAAGATGGATTTTTTGAAGATTTTACATCTTATCCAAATATAAGAACAATAAATATCCAATCTAAATATTCTATTGGACTAGGTAATGCTTTTGCATTAGCCTGCTCATTGTTCAATGATGAAAAATATTTCATGCGTATTGACGCACACACTAGATTTGTCAAAAATTGGGATGAAATTTTAATAAACAATTTTTTAAATATAAAAAAAGATGGATATAAAAAACCTATTATAAGCTATAGAACATCTTGGTTTGAGAAAGATAAAGATGGAACACTTAATTATATTACTTTTCCTCATCCAAATGTGTCGGCTATGAAAAAAGAAAATATTTTATTTTTAGCAAAAAATAAAGAAATAAAAGAAAAATTAGAAAATCGATTAAAATCATTAGATGATGATTGGGGTAGTGAAAAATATAAACAACACTATATGATATCTGGTCATTTTATGTTCGCCGAAGCAAGTTTTGTTGATGAAGTTTTTCCCGATTTTAGAGTGGTTTTTCTAGGTGAAGAACATACAATTCCAATTAGAGCTTTTACTAGGGGTTACAGAATTTTTGCGATAAAAGATGAAATTATATTTCATTTAGGTAAAACGGAAAATTATTTTAATGGTATTGGTTTTGATAATTGGAAAATTAATTTAGATAGTATGTCCAATCAATGGAGAAATTATGTCTGGAATAATTATGAATTTTATTTTTTAAAAATCTTAAAAGGTGAAGAAATTGGATATTTTGGAGCAAAAGATGAAGAATCTTACCTTGAATACATAAGAAGATTTGGTGTATCATATAGAGACATACTATGAACGCATGGCAAGAATACAAAAAGAAGCTTGGCGAAACAAGACCTTGGGATGTAATCAATCCCGATCAGCCTAAAGTGCCCAAAGAAGAGGCTGGTAGAAGGATGACCATTTGTAACTCCTGTGATAGATTTATTAAAATTACAACACAATGCAAAGAATGCGGTTGTATTATGAAATTAAAGACAACGCTAGAAAAAGCGACTTGTCCACTCCAAAAATGGTAATTTATATTTATTTGTATAAATAAAAAATTTTATTTATCAAAACCACTAAGATATAATTACTATAACTAGAGACTTTAATCACCAATCAGAGAGGTTCCCATGTCCTATAGTGGCTCAATATTTGCGGTAAATAATACACTCTTACTAAAGAGATCCGATGAGGCTAATAACGCTCCTAACTCATTGCAGTTGGGCGAACTTGCAATAAACGTAGCTGATGGTAAATTATTTTATAAAAATAGCACTGCAAATGCGGTAATCCGGAGTTAATTTAATATCAAATGTTGTTGGCACTGCTAATCAAATTAGCGTTACCGCCAACGCAACATCTGGCGTATACACTCTCAGTTTGCCAGCTACTGTAAATACAGGGAATCTAAACGCTAATACACTTAGCGTTAATGGCATAACTATTGATCCAACAGGCGCGACAACCAATCAAGTTCTTAAATTTGATGGAAATAGTTTTGTTCCAGGAACAGATACTGGTTTAGCTGGAACTACTTATTCAACAACAATAGGCGATGGAACAAATACTGAATATACAATTAATCACCAACTTGGTTCAAGAGACGTTGTTGTTGTCACAAGAAACGCTGCAAGTCCTTACGAAGTTATTGATGTTCGCTGGGAAGCTACAACAACTAGCACAGTAAAGCTTGATTTTTCTTCCGCCCCTTCATCAAACTCAGTAAGAGTTAGTGTTTATAATGCAGTTGCAGG
>Ga0129336_10001534_pt1 | contig 14039 bp, 13 predicted proteins | sample CPB6_02_DNA_FD_96878 | JGI IMG/M metagenome (GOLD analysis project Ga0129336, IMG submission 96878) | Freshwater to marine salinity gradient microbial communities from Chesapeake Bay, USA - CPBay_Sum_0.6_0.2_DNA | ecosystem: Environmental > Aquatic > Marine > Coastal | place: USA: Chesapeake...
CTCCTTGATGCACTGGCGTATACGAGGAGACTTTTCGCGAGAGTGTGCTGAATCGCAAACCAAGATCGCGCTTGATTTGATCAGGAAAGAGTGAGACTAGGTAGGAATAGCGCGATAACTTGACGGGAAATTCCGGAAACGCTTGATAGCTGATGGATGCACCACCGATGTTCGAGCGAGCTTCGAGGAGCGCTACATTCTTACCTGCTTTTGCTAGATACGCAGCAGCCACTAATCCGTTATGACCGCCACCCACCACAATGACATCGTGGTCGGGTCGTGCATTTACAGACATGGCGCTATTCGGGCCACTGCCTCTTCGAGGATCTCGGGAGAGGTGGCGAAATTCAGGCGAGCATGACGGGCCCCACCGGCACCAAAGGGCATGCCAGAGCTCAACGCTACCCGGGCGCGCTCGAGTAATTCGATTGCAGGGTCCTCGCCAAGTTGGGTTCGCGAGAAATCCACCCATGAGAGATAGCTGTTCTTCGGTTGGGTAATGGTGACATTCGGCCAGTGCTTGACTACCAAGTTCTGAAAGTGTGCAGCGCTACTTTCAATAGTAAAGACCGCATCATCTAACCACGCGTCACAATCGGAGAATGCAACAGTGTGCGCAACAGCTCCCAGAATGGATGCTCGATGACGAATTGCTTTGACTAATGGTTCCAATCGCTCATGAAGTTCTTGGTTCTCCGTGAAGAAAATCGCGCATTTCAATCCGGCGAGGTTCCAGGATTTGCTTGCAGATGTCAGCGTAATCACTTGCTGAGCTGCTATCGAGCTCACAGAAGCAAATGGCGTGAACTTAATCCCTTGATATGTCAGCGGTGCGTGGATCTCATCGCTTAGGATGATTACGCCATGCTCGCGGGCCAACAGTGCAATCGTCTCGAGCTCATTAACTGAAAAAACCATTCCCAAGGGATTATGAGGACTTGAGATCACAAGAAATCTTGCACCTCCCACAAAGGCTCGTTCCAATCCAGCAAAGTCGATTGCATAATCGTTCGCCTGGTGCAATAAGGGAACTTCTACCATCGGAAATTGGATTTCTGCAGCCCAGTTGTAAAACGAGGGGTATACCGGGGGCATCACAACGATGCCATCCCCAGGTTTGCCCAGCACGCGCAGAATCTCGACCATCGCAACGCCAACATCTGTGGTGATCCGAACCGACTCAGGATCAACTTTCCAGGACCATCGTCGGAGCGCAAACCCTGCGAAAGCCTGGCCGAGCTCGGGAAACTTGCCCAAATAGCCCGTATCGGAGCGGCCCATCATCGAAGTCACCGCATGAATAACAGGGTCAGCTATTGGATAATCCATTTCAGCTACCGGAAGTGGCAAGACATCGAGATCGTATTCACGCCATTTGGCGCTTTTTCTCTTGCGCAACTCTGCAAGTGATGGCGCTTTTAAAAGCTGACTCATATCTATAGCACTCGATGCACTTTGTGTTGCGCTGCCTGGGCGACAGGTCGAATAGTCATGGAGTCGATATTGAAGTGCTCAGGGAGCATGACGCTCCACCGAATTGCCTCAGCAACATCAGCATCAGTGAGTGGCCTAGCAACACCCGCATAAATCTTTGCGGCCTTCTCTTTGTCGCCATCGAAACGATTGAGAGCAAATTCATCGGTCTTCACCATGCCAGGTGCGATTTCAGTGACTCGGATAGGCAAACCGTTTAATTCCAGTCGCAAGGTGCGCGCCAGCCCAACTTCACCATGCTTCGCGGCAACATATGAGCCACCATTCTCGTACGCCAGTTGTCCTGCAGTCGAAGTGATGATGACGACATGCCCTTTGCCATGTGCGTTCATCAGAGGAACTAGGCCTTTGATACATCGAACTGAACCAACGACATTGACATCGTAGGTTAACTTCCAAAGCTCGGGATCGGATTCGACGACTGTATCGAAATCGAATGCTCCTCCAGCGTTGCAGACGAGCACTTCGACAGGTTTATCCGTGAGATGACGAGTAAGCCTCTGGACATCATCGTCTGAAGTGACATCGATAGTGAGTACTTCGATATCGGAATTCTGCTGGGCAACTTTGGCTAGTCGGTCTGCTCTGCGGGCAATTGCGATCACTCGATAGCCATTCTCTGCCAACAACAGCGCAGTTGCTGCTCCAATGCCACTCGACGCACCCGTGACTACTGCGATTGGCTTCATCTGAATCCCCCTGTTAATCCTTTTCTGCGGGCTTGGAACTGCTCCTGGTCAGGCTGATCAATGTCGTGACCGCTAAAGATGCCACAATGACGCCCAAGCTGACCGCGAGTGAAACTTCTGGAATCTTGAATGCGCCAATCTTGTGGATCCCCACACCATGGAGCGCTTCGATGATGAGTTTCACCCCGATGAAGCCCAGGATTATCGCCAGGCCTTTGGAGAGATATATCAACCTATTGAGGAAGTCGCCGAGCAAGAAGTAGAGCTGACGCAAACCCATCAGTGCAAATGCATTTGCTGTGAATACGATGTACGGATCCTTTGTGAGCCCGAATATCGCGGGAATGGAATCCAGTGCGAAGAGCAAGTCGGTAGTTCCGACCGCCACGAGCGCGATTGTGAATGGCGTAGCGCCTCGTGCTGCAAGGGTCTTGATGAGTTTTGATTCCTGCCAGTCGTTCGTTTCGTCTTCGTCTTTTGCAAGATGCCAAGCGGTGTACAACAAGAAGGCACCAAAGAGGAAGAAAATTGCCACGAAGCGATGAATCAATGCAGCACCCGCAGCGATGAAGGCGCCGCGCAAGACCAATGCGAGGATGATTCCAATGAGCAAGACAAGCTGTGCTCGCTCTTTACTGATCTTTAGTCGCGCCAAAATGATGATGAAGACAAATACATTGTCAATGGAGAGCGAATACTCGGTGAGCCAACCAGCGAAGAACTCTGATCGCGCCTGCGGGTTCTCCCATGACCCAAGGGTCCACCCAAAGATAATTGCGGCTGCGACATAGAAGATGGTCCAGAGGCCGGCCTCTTTAGTGGTGGTCTCCTGATTTCGGCGCTTGATTGCCAAGAGCAGGTCAAGAAGCAGTACACCCACTAGTACTGAGATAGTCAGAAGCCAGACTGAACCAGAAGTCATTCGCACATCCCCTTAGGCCCTGCAATGGGCGTTTAGGCGACAAGCCTACTTCCTCTTGAGTTCCAGGGAGACCGAATTGATGCACCATCTTTGGTCAGTTGGCGTGGAATACCCCTCGCCTTCGAAGACATGGCCAAGGTGTGAGCCACAATTTGCGCACCGCACTTCCGTGCGAACTCGACCAAGCGAGTGATCAGAGAGAAGCTCGACCGCATCATCTGCTCCAGGTTGATAGAACGAAGGCCATCCGCAACCTGAATGAAACTTATGTTCACTCCGAAAGAGTTCAGCGCCACATGCCTTACAGCTGTATACACCGACGCTCTCTTCGTCAGTGTATTCACCCGTAAATGGCGCTTCAGTAGCTGCTCGCCGCAAAACATTGAAGGAGAGGCTATCTACGCGCGCGCGTAACTCTTCTTCGTTGATCTGATGGGGGTACGAGTGATCGTGATTCTGGTTCTTGGTCATGTTGATTCAGCGCCCCGCTTCCAAGGCGGCAATCGGAAAAGGCACTCCAGTCGTAGCGTGGCAGTCGTAGCCATTGGGATTCTTTTCGAGATATCTCTGATGGTACTCCTCGGCATCCCAGAAAGTAGGAGCGCTGAGTATCTCGGTCGTAATCTGATCGAAACCCAATCGAGTAAGTTCCATTTGATAGATATCTTTACTGTGAAGGGCAGATTGTCGCTGCGCTTCCGAGGTATAAAAGATTGCACTTCGATACTGGGTGCCAATGTCATTTCCTTGACGATTGAGTGTCGTTGGGTCATGCATTTGCCAAAATGCTACGAGCAACTCGTCATAGGAGATCAACTCTGGGTCGAATTGCACTTGCACCACCTCGGCATGCAAGGTCGAGCCGGAACAGACCTCTTCGTATGTTGGTGCCACTTTCTGCCCACCCATATAACCCACTCGAGTAACCGTCACGCCCTTCATCTGCCAAAAGCGCCGCTCGGCGCCCCAAAAGCAGCCGGTGGCGAAGTAGCCGATTTCACTCATCAAAACCATCCGTTCTTTTCGAACTTCCCGTTCTCCTTGAGGCATATCTTCTCTCGTTTCACTGAAATTTGCTTCAGATGTTCCTGAGCTCGCTCTCCCCCTTGAAGGTCAAGGAGTAGCGCTCCGCCCTCAGGAGGCCGATCACGCCTTCGATTCCCATCGGGTTGACGGGTAATTCTCGTGAAAACGAGAATCTTGTGAGAGGAATTACCTCGTGCTTCCTTGTTCGGCGACCGATGAACGGGGAGAATATGTGGATACCACTTATCCTGATGTGAGTTCACATCACCGAATCATCTCGACGCAAGGGGGTTGCCATGGATTGGCGACATCGTTCCGCGTGCCGGGATGAAGACCCTGAGCTCTTCTTCCCGGTGGGCAACACCGGACCTGCATTGCAACAGATTGAAGAGGCCAAAAAGGTCTGTAACCGTTGCCAAGTCACCAACGAGTGTTTGAAATGGGCTTTGGAGAGCGGTCAAGAGGCAGGGGTTTGGGGAGGCCTGTCCGAGGATGAGCGGCGAGCCCTCAAGCGACGCGCAGCCCGAAATCGCGCTCGCGGTATCGAGAACCCCAACCCGTACGAAATCAATCAGCAGTAGATTTCGACCTTGATTCTGGTGCCACCTAGTTCACCAGATGTTATCGAGAGCGTGCCGCCCAGTTCATTTGTCGCAAGAGTGTTGACGATTTGAAGACCTAGAGTCTCAGATTGGTTGATATCAAAATTCTTTGGAAGTCCGATGCCATCATCACTGACCTCGAGAGAGAGTTGATTGGCGTCGCGATTTACTGTGATCGTGAGTCGGCTACCACGACTGGCCAATCCATGTTCATATGCGTTCTGAATCAATTCAGTGAGTATTAGTGCAAGCGGAGTCGCAATCTCGGGGCGTAACGCACCAAACTTTCCCTCTCTATCTAAAGTAATGCCGGAGCGCAAAGTAGATACATCTCGAACTGCCGAGATCAACTTATCTGCTACTTCGTCAAATTCGACCATCTCTTGGGAGTTCATCGAGAGCATCTCATGGACCAGCGCAATTGAACCGATCCTTCTAATCGCCTCTTCGATGGCAGAGATGGCGGATTGACTTTCTGCCCTGCGACTCTGTAGACGGAGTAAAGCGCTGACAGTTTGCAGGTTATTCTTCACGCGATGGTGAATCTCTCGAATCGTCGCATCCTTAGAGAGAAGTTCCCGTTCGCGCCTTCTAATTTCAGTCACATTATGCACAAGTACCAGTGCGCCAACTCGATCTGAGCCGGCTGTCAATGGCAGCACATAGAGATCAAGAACGCCGTTCCCGTTCTCTAACTCAATATGTCGTGGCAATTTGCCATTGAGAATCGAGTGCCACGACTCATCCCGCGCCGCTCTCCTATCGAAACTTTTAGTGAGCCTCTCGATGATCTCGGCGAGGTTCTGCAACTCTAAATCGCCTTGGTATCCAATTGCGCGGAAAGCAGAGATAGCGTTTGGACTGCTAAAAGCGACCATGCCGTTGCTATCGAGTCGGATCAAACCATCCCCAACCCGCGGAGTGGATTCGGTGACGATCTCGGCGGCGGGAAATGTACCCTGGCTTATCATCCTTGCGAGATCGAATGCTGCCTCACGATAAGTCATCTCGAGCTTTCCTGGCGCACGCATCTGTTCAACATTGCGATAGCGGGCGATGACGGCAATCACCTTGCCTTTGTGAAGTACCGGAATGGTCTCCTCTTTGACAGTTAATTCACCAATCAGTTCGGGTTCGGTATCGCGTTGAATCTCTCCATCAGAGAGCGCCGCATCTACCCACGGGCGTTGCCCCCAACTGACTTTGCTCCCCACGAGGTCTTTCGGATAGACCGTTGCCGCGGTCGTTGGGCGCATCTGTGCCACTGCAATATGACCCTCAGGCCAACTCTTTGGGTTCTCTCGGATAGGAACCCAGAGCAATAGATCAGCGAAGGAGAGGTCTGCAAGCAACTGCCACTCGGCAATCACCGCGCGCAATCGCTCGAGGTCAGCACTGGAGAGAGTGCTCTTTGCGGTCAATTCCTCTAATGAAGCCATCGCGCGTCATTCACCGAGTTACCTTGGAAAGAGCTAGCGATGCTTCGCTTGCGTCGTACCACTCCAGCTCTTCGTCAGGTGAGCTGATGCGATAGATAGCAGCTACGGAGCTCCACTGGAAAGTAAAGAGTCCTTCGACAATTCCTGCACTTGGTTCAAATGCATCTGCGATAAGTTTGTCAGAAAGTTCAAGCGCGAGAATCAGTTCTTGAACTTCTCTATCGGCGCTTGCTCGTGCAATCTCAAGGGCAGCGTATTCGACCTCTTCCCCGTCGACAACGCCATACTCGTTCGCAAGGCCCTCAGAAGGAATAAAAAGGCGAGTGAAGCTCTGATTTTCCCCCATTAGGAAGGCATGCAGGACCGAGGCGTTCACTGGAATGTATGCCCTCATGGAAGAAGACTAATTCGCTTTGGTAATCCAGTCGAATAATGAACTTAAGGGGCGGTGGAAATCCATATCAGCCTGGCCCGTCACCTGAACCTTCTCATCGAAGAAGAAGATTGCGACCAAGGGCAACCCGCGCTCTCGCAATTCCCGCTCGATTGCCTTGGTGCGCGCTCTGGCATCCCTAGTGTTTGGAATCTTATTGAGCACCACTCCAACTCTTGATAATTGCTCTTCGTCGGAAACTAGTAATGAGAAAAGCAGATTCAACGAATAGTCGTCGAACTCACTGACCAATATCCGAGGAGTAGCAGAAATCTCGCGAGCTTTGGCGCGCCAGACGAACAGCTCCTCTGCGTACTTCAACTCCAGCAAATCGGTAACCATCGTGACACCAGATCGAGGAGTAATTCCCTCGATCTGATATCCCAAGGTAGCTCCGCCAGTTACTCTTGGAGTCGCAGCAGTTGGCGAGAGCGCTGACAGTATTGATGGCAGTGCGGAAATCTGGCCTTCTGACAGAGAGATAACGCCATCGTGAGCGCACTCGCCAAGAGCCACGACTTGATAGAAGGAGCGATATGTGAGGGGCGAAGTACTCCGTAACAAAACTGCCGCGCTCACAATAAGCACCATCTTTGCATCCTCGACTAGCTCTATATCTTCAATTCTCAGATATCGACCATGTATCTCGATTGCCGATTCATGTAACGACCTTATTGTTTTCTGCTCAAGTGCTGGATCAATGATGACTAGGTGAATCTCGATCTCCTCATTCATCGTCGAACCTTTGACTGATTGAAATTGAACAGGTGGAGATCAACTGAAGTAAGCGACTCACATCGGATTGTGCTACGAATATTGAGATCAGCGAATCTCCATCGAGCTGCCCAGTGGGCATCGAAATCTGCTGGATTCTTAGCCTGGGAAAATTTTCTACCAATTCGGTCTGTTCGCTCTGGGCGCTCAAGGTGGCCCGTGAGAAGAAATAGAGATCAATTACCGAGCCTTTCGAGAGATCGGTAGGAATCTTGGAACTCTCGACTGGAAAGGTTATTAGCCCTCTGGACTCGATCTCTTTCGATCTGGTTATAGCGTCGCGAGGAATAATCTCACCGCTTTTTATTCGCCTTAATGATCGGTGTGAATCTAAATTGACTTCAGCGCCAACATATTCGACTGCGGCATCAGCGAGATAGAGCGAGACACTTCGAAAATCATTACGGGCGAGAATCTCCCCTGGTGATATATCTCGCTTAGCTGTTAGGTATACATACTGCGGTGTAGCGTTTTTGATAGAGAGAAAGATCCCTGTTGATCCGAAAATCAGAAGGGCGATTCCTAGTACTTCCCTTTTTCGCATGGGCCTTTAATACAACCAATGGGTGCAAGGAAGGGGTGGCACCCCGCACTCATACTTTTGGATGAGCAGGTTGTAGCTTTTGGGCTGACGGTTCCCGTCAGTACAACCGAGATTCTGCGCTTATGACAATCATCTTCCAAGAGAGCCTCGACCTGTTCGCTCGAGAATCATCTGATCAGCCCGGCACCAAGTTGACCTTCAAGCCCACCCCCGACGATGACACCTTCGTTGAGGACGAATACGAATTCGGCCGACAGATCACCGCTTACGAGCTCCTGCCTACACCCACCGAGTGGGTCGACCGGTTCATTCACAGCGCTGTCGAGATCCTCAATGGGCGTCGGGCAGCAGTACAACTCTCGAGATGGTGCAATCGAAAGGTTTTTGGTTATCTCTCGGAGAACGCTCGATTCCGTCCCGCAGCCCTGCGAATCGGTCGGAAGAGAATTGGACAACCTTTTCCGCAGATTCTTGAAGTAACGGTGATGCTTCATGGCGCAGAGCGAAGTCGAGTGCTAGTGGCACGCTTTGAGGGCTTAGATGGGCGATGGATCTGCGTCGAACTTTTTGCTATCTAATTTCTCTCAACGCCAGTTAGCGGTTGCGTGGATCACCATGGCAGCGCTTGAACTTCTTCCCTGAGCCACAGGGGCACGGTGCATTTCGCGAAGTCTCGGCATCACCTGCGTGTGCAACACTTTCCTGGTAATCCCCAGGGGCCGAATAGTGAAGTTCCTTCTCAGTACTTGCTAATTCAGGAAGTGAGGCAGAGGCCAAGTTCCCTTGTGGCGTGCGCTCTACATTGACCTCGGCATGGAAGATATAGCCAACAGATTCCTCTTTGATTCCCTCCATCATCGCGGTAAAGAGGTCGTAGCCTTCCTTTTGATATTCAACAAGTGGGTCTCGTTGTGCCATAGCTCGAAGGCCGATTCCCTCTTGGAGATAATCCATCTCGTAAAGGTGATCTCGCCAACGACGATCTAATACTGAGAGCACCACGCGCCGTTCCAACTCACGCATGATTTCAGGAGATAATGTTTTTTCGCGCTCCTCGTACTTACTCAATGCATCGGCGCTAATCACTTCGCTGACATATTCGCTCGAAAGACCAGAAATGTCGCCCACTTCTGCGATGAGCTCTTCGGGAGTGACAGACACGGGATAGAGCGCCTTGAGTTGTTGCCATAGCGCCTCTAAATTCCAATCTTCGGGGAACTCGTTCTCTGTGGCAAATGCGACTTGGCCACGGACAGCATCGTCTACGAAACCGATTATTTGCTCTCGCAGGTCTGCTCCTTCGAGCACGCTCCTTCGTTCGCCATAGACCACCTGGCGCTGACGATTCATTACATCGTCATACTTGAGGACATTCTTACGAATCTCGAAATTTTGACTTTCTACCTGAGTCTGAGCAGATTTGATCGCATTACTCACCATCTTGGATTCGATTGGTACATCCTCTGGTATGCCGGCCGCTCCAAGAAAGCGTTCGACAAGCGCAGAGTTGAACCGGCGCATCAACTCGTCTTGGAGTGAGAGATAGAAGCGCGATTCCCCGGGATCCCCCTGGCGCCCAGACCTTCCGCGAAGCTGATTATCGATACGACGAGACTCGTGCCGTTCAGTTCCCAAAACATAGAGACCGCCTAGAGCAACTACTTCGTCGTGCTCGGTAGCGACCAATTGTCGTTGCCGGGCAAGCTCAGCTGGCCACTCGCGCTCGTAATCCTCTGGAGTATCGACGGGAGAGAATCCTCGTTGCTGCAGAGCGAAATCAGCAAAAAATTCTGGATTACCACCCAACATGATGTCAGTTCCTCGACCAGCCATATTCGTTGCGACAGTCACAGCGCCTTTGCACCCGGCTCGAGCGACAATCGCAGCTTCGCGTTCATGTTGTTTAGCGTTGAGAACTTCGTGAGCCACTCCCCTGCGAACCAGATGAGTGGATAACTCCTCAGACTTTTCGACACTGACTGTGCCCACCAAGACTGGTTGGCCACGGCGGTGGCGTTCTACGATGTCATCGACGACAGCCAGGAACTTCGCGTTCTCTGTCTTGTAGACCAGATCTGACTGGTCAACGCGCTGCATGTCTCTATTGGTCGGTATCGGAATCACGCCCAATTTATAAATTTGATAGAACTCGGAAGCTTCGGTCATGGCTGTACCAGTCATACCCGAGAGCTTGTCGTAGAGCCGGAAGTAATTTTGCAGAGTGATGGTGGCCAAGGTCTGGTTCTCGTCCTGGATCTTGACCCCTTCTTTTGCCTCGAGCGCCTGATGAAGTCCCTCGCTATACCTTCGTCCCTGGAGGATTCGACCGGTGTGCTCGTCGACAATCAAGAGTTCGCCATTCATGACTACATAATCGCGATCTCGCTTGAAGAGTTCCTTCGACTTCAATGCATTATTCAAATAGCTAATAAGTGGCGTATTGGCAGTCTCGTAGAGGTTTTCAATGCCAAGGAGCTTTTCGACTTCGGTGATGCCTGCTTCCAGGATTCCGACCGTGCGCTTCTTTTCGTCGACTTCATAGTGTTCGACTGGAGTGAGTTTGCGAACTATGGAAGCAAACTCTGAGAACCATTTGGTCGGTCGATCGGCAGGTCCACTGATGATCAAAGGGGTTCTTGCTTCGTCAATGAGAATCGAGTCGACCTCGTCGACAATTGCAAAATTATGTTCGCGCTGCACACAATCGTCGATAGACCAAGCCATGTTGTCTCGAAGGTAATCGAAACCAAATTCATTATTGGTGCCGTATGTGATGTCGGCAGCGTATGCCTGACGCCGTTCCTGCGGCGTCATATTGGCAAGAATCACACCGACGCTCAAACCGAGGAAACGGTGTACTCGTCCCATCCATTCACTATCTCGTTCAGCGAGATAGTCGTTGACGGTGACGATATGGACCCCATTGCCTGTCAACGCGTTGAGGTATGCCGGCAAAGTTGAGACGAGAGTCTTTCCTTCACCTGTTCGCATTTCTGCGATATTCCCACGGTGTAATGCGACGCCACCCATGAGCTGAACATCGTAATGTCGTTGGCCTAAGGTTCGTTTTGCAGCTTCCCGAACAACGGCAAATGCCTCAGGCAGCAGATCGTCCAGATCCGCACCCTCACTGAGGCGAGCCTTGAATTCACCAGTCTTCGCACGCAATTCCTGATCAGTGAGGGCAGCGGTGGCATCCTCGAATCGGTTGACCAATTGGGCCATTCGCTCAAGCTTCTTAACTTGTCGCCCTTCGCCAGCGCGCAGGACTTTGTCGAGTAGAGCAACCACTGTGGTACGGCCTTTCTCGGGTAAGACCCCCACTCTAATATCTAGCCTGGCTTACCTTCCAATTGGGCGAATAGGCAGCCGAGATTGCGCCAGTGCAGGTAGCCCCGCTGGAGGCCAGCGCTCTGAGAGCAGCGCGCATGGTAGCCCCGGTCGTCAGAACATCGTCAACGATAAGTAGAGGGGAAATACGATCGCTGCGCATTGATCGGCATGAAAATGCTCCCGCCATATTCTCGATCCGTTCTCTGGCATTCAAGCTCTTTTGAGGAGCGCTCTTGCGCCGAGAGATGAGAAGTTCTTCCACGCAATCACCAGTCTCATAAGCAACTTTCTTGGTTATTTCCAATACAAAGTCTCTCCCGCGACGCCGTCGGGCTCCTGAGGTGCTTGGGATAGGAACTAAGGTGAGATTTGGTGGAAATAGTGCGCGGGCTCGGACGAGTGACTCGACAATAATTTTCTGTAGTCGATCATTGCCGTCATCTTTCGCACCAAGAACTATCCGCGATACCACCTCGCCATAAGGAAGAGATGAAGAGATTTTCGTAGGAAAGTTTTTTGAATTCACAAAAGTCCCGCCAAAGATCCTCGGGTCCCTAAAATGAGTTACACAATCTGGGCAAATAATTGCACCCTCAATTTCACATCGAATGCACGCGATGGGCAGGATTAATGAGAATAGTGATGTAAAGATGGTAGTCGAGGTGAAGGAGGACACCTGCGCAGAGTAATCCGATTGTTATTGAAGCTTGAGCGTGAATGGTCTCTCTGTGAGTTCCTCACTACGATCGCTAGGAATCGTCAATACAAATAGGGAACCTTTTCCATACACTCCAGTCGCTTCGATGATTCCGCTGTGAAGTTGTGCATCTTCTTGGGCAATAGACAGACCCAAACCGGTGCCGCCACGAGTGCGCTCCCGAGATGGATCTGCGCGCCAGAATCTGTCGAAGACCCGGAGCTCCTCACCCTTTCTCAGACCGACACCAAAATCGCGCACAGCTACTGCGATGGATTTATCACCAGCTCGCACCTCGACCTCGATGGGTAGACCATCGCCGTAAGCAATTGCGTTGTTAAGGAGATTTCTTACGATCCGATCAAATCGCCTTGGATCCACCACTGTCATCACGGGATTGCCGGGATGGCGATATATGAACTCAGAGCCGTGCTCCTGTGCGATGAGTTTCAAGGAATCAATACTCTTCTGCACAAGCGCAACGATATCGACAAGTTCTGGCTCGAGATTGACTACACCAGCATCAAACCTACTCACCTCGAGAAGTTCGGTGAGTAGATTTTCAAATCGCTCGAGTTGAGCTGAAAGTAGTTCGGCGCTTCGAGCAATTGTCGGTTCAAATTCTTGTCGTTGCCTGTAAATCAAATCGGAAGCCATCTTCAAAGTCGTCAGCGGCGTACGAAGCTCATGAGAGACATCCGAGACAAATCGTTGTTGAACGCGGGAGAGGTTTTCCAACCTTGAGATCTGGTTTTGAAGCGCGCTAGCCATTTCGTTGAACGAGGTGGCAAGGCGGGCTATCTCATCTGCTCCCTGGACATTCATTCGCTCCGCGAAGTCTCCAGCAGACAACTTCTCGGCAATCTCAGCCGCGCGCCTGATAGGCGTTACTACCTGGCGGGATACGGCCCACACTATAAGTAAGAGCACCACGATGAGTGCGATGGCACCGATGAGCAATGTCCGAGAGATCAGGGAAATGGTCGCCTCTTCAGGTGCGGTGCTGAAGAGAAAATAGATCTCGAACGGGCCATAGTTCTGGATAGCCAATTTGCCACCGATGATCAAAGCATCCTCACGCCGTTCAACCGAAACAGGCGTGACCAAGGCCCTGGGATAGATGATCTCTCCGTATGAGTAGACCAAATCCTTGTTTGTCATCACCCGCTCTCGCAATTCTTTCGGTATCGAAGTCTTGGAAACTTGATTGGTCACTCGCTCGTACAGATAAAAATCATCAGATTTGCTATTTGGTTGAAGAATCATGACTTCTGGGTTTCGCTCATTACCCTTAGTCTCTTGAAACTCAACGATTGTCCGATTCAAGGTGTCTCGGAAATCTGCCACTGTGCGACCAGAGGTCAATAAAAACCTATTCTCGCTCTGAAAAATCTTCGAGCGACTCTCATTCAATGCAGATTCTAGTTTGGATTCTTTGATACCTGCGCCTAACCTCTGATTGAGTACAGAGGCAAGAATGGAAACGAGAATCGTCGAGAGTAGCAGCGTGGTTCCCAAGACTCGAAAAGCAAGAGAATTAGAGAGGCGCATTATTTCTGTTCTGTGAAGTTGCCAGCACGGTAGCCCACTCCGCGTACGGTGAGAAGAAGTTCTGGCTGGTTGGGATCCTTTTCGATTTTTGATCGGATTCGTTGGATATGCACATTGACCAATCGAGTATCTGAAGAGTGGCGATAACCCCAGACCTCGGAGAGTAATGCCTCGCGAGTGAAGACCCGTCCCGGTTCTCGAGCCAACGCAAGGAGCAGGTCGAACTCCAATCGAGTGAGCGCAATAACCTTCTCACCGCGACGGACCTCATGGGCCACCAAATCGATGGAGACGCCACCAAATTCAAGTTTAGAGCTCGAGCTAGGGGCGGTAGCAACCCGACGCAATCGCGCTTTGATTCGCGCGAGTAACTCGCTGGTCTGGAACGGTTTGACGATGTAATCATCGGCCCCCGCTTCGAGACCTTTGACTACATCAGTGGTATCGCCTTTTGCAGTCAACATCACGATAGGCATCATCGATTCGGCTCGGATCAATTTACAGACTTCGATTCCATCTAATCCTGGCAACATCA
>Ga0129336_10001535_pt1 | contig 14038 bp, 31 predicted proteins | sample CPB6_02_DNA_FD_96878 | JGI IMG/M metagenome (GOLD analysis project Ga0129336, IMG submission 96878) | Freshwater to marine salinity gradient microbial communities from Chesapeake Bay, USA - CPBay_Sum_0.6_0.2_DNA | ecosystem: Environmental > Aquatic > Marine > Coastal | place: USA: Chesapeake...
ATCTCAAGCATAATTCAACTCACATAATTAATCCTCTGATAAATATATCAGAGGATTTTTTTATTCCGATATATATCGGATCAACGGTAAATACTAGGGGAAGTTAGCCAAATGGCATCAAATATTCGCATTAAAAGATCTGCAGTTGCTAATAAGGTTCCAACAACTTCGGATCTATCTTTGGGTGAGTTAGCTATAAATTTTTATGATGGAAAATTATTCTTAAAACAAGATACTTCTGGTGTAGGAGTTGCTACAACTGTTATTGCAGTTAATCCACAAGCATTAACTACATCATCCAGTCCAACTTTTCAGAACCTTACTGTAGTAAGTCAAATTGGTGTAGGTGTTACTTCATATAAAGGTGAATCTGGTCAATTTTTAAAATCTACTGGTACTGGTCTTGCATGGGAAGCTCTAACTGCATCTGCTCCAGGCAGTGATACTGAAGTTGTATTCAATAATACTGGTTCTCTTGGTGCAAGTCCAAATTTTACATGGAATGGAACACAACTTTCAATTGTCGGTGTTACATCTACAAATAATTTAAATGTTTCTGGTGTTTCTACATTCACAGGAACCGTAAGTTTTGGAACTTCTGCTTACTTTGGTGATAATGATACTTTATACTTTGGTGATGGTAATGATTTGCAGATTTATCACACTGGAACTAACAGTTTTATTTCTGATGCAGGAACTGGAAATCTAGGACTGTTAGGAGATAATGAAGTTTGGATTGGAAATACTGCTGCATCTGAATATAAAGCAAGGTTTTTTACAAACGGAGCAGTAGAACTTTACTACGACAACTCCAAGAAATTTGAAACCACTGGATATGGTGCAACGGTCTTTGGCATCTTACAGTCTCAAGGTTTCTTATCAACTGGTATTGCAACCATATCAGTCAATAGTTCTTCTGATGCATTAAGAATTAATCAACTTGGTTCTGGTAATGCTTTAGTTGTTGAAGATGATACAAATCCTGATGCAACTCCTTTTGTTGTTACTGCTTCTGGTTCTGTTGGTATTGGAACCACAAATCCAACAAGCACTCTTACAGTTAATGGTGGAATTGGTGCAACAACATTATCTGTAACTGGATTTTCTACCTTTAATTATGCAGTACAATTTAAGACAAATGCAGACTATATTCAAATTGATAGTCCAAATAACAGAATGCTATTCAGAGATAGTCATTCCCTGTTCTTTGGAAATGGAAATGATCTTGAATTAGTGCATGATGGTTCTACTACTAGAATTACTAATGATGGTCCTTTGATTATTAGAAATAATAGTGTATCTGGTGTAACAAGCATCTCTGGAAATACTATTGGAACAATTGCTGATTTTACTCAAAGTGGAGAAGTAAGAATTCCTGGTCAATTATTAGTTGGATCAGGTGGAACGGTAGTTACCACAACTTCTTCTGGTTCGGTTGGTATAGGAACCACAAACCCAACATCAACACTTCACGTTGTTGGAACTTCTTTAGTTACAGGTATTTCTACATTTAGCGACACAACAGATTCCGCATCAACCACCACAGGATCTCTACAGACTAGAGGTGGTTTAGCTGTTGCTAAAAATATCATAGTAGGAGTTGGTATTAGTGCTGCAGGAATCATCACTTGTTCAGATTTGAATTCAACTTCAGATATTAATCTCAAAACTAATATCAAACCAATTCAAAATCCTATAGAAAAAATTCTAAAAATTGAAGGAGTTAATTTTGATTGGAAACAAGACAATAGAAAATCAATGGGTGTGGTTGCACAAAACATTGAAGAAGTTTTACCTGAACTTGTAAGTGGAGGAGATACAAAAACTGTGAATTATAACGGTCTTATTGGTCTTTTGATTGAAGCAATCAAGGATCAACAAAAACAAATTGATGATCTAAAAGATCAAATTAACAATAAATAATAAAACAAGCCGAGTGGAGACACGAAGATGGCCATCCAAATATCTGGAACAAATGTAATTGATAATAGTCGTAATCTAGTAAATATTCAAAATGCCAACGTATCTACAGCAGCAACCGTTGGTAAATTAGATGTCACTGGATTAACAACTTCATTACATCTTCAAGTTACAGGATTCACTACAACATCAAACCAAAGTATTACTGGTGTTGCCACTATAGGCACTTTAGCTGTTACTGGATTAACAAATTCATTACATTTAAATGTAACAGGATTAACAACTAATAATAATTTAAATGTAACTGGATTCACTACAATTACTAATGAATCAGTAACTGGAGTTTCTACTATAGGTAGATTAGCTGTTACTGGATTAACAACTACTCTACATTTAAATATCTCAGGATTTTCAACATGTTTTGGACTCACAACCACTAGACATTTAAATGTCACTGGATTTACTACAATAAGAAATCAAAGTATTGTTGGAATTTCAACAGTAACAGGTGGTATTGCAATAAATCCAATTACTGAGAATAGACTTTTAACCAATTCTCATTCATTAATTGTTGAACCTGGGAATACAGTATCAAATGTTCCAACGGTTGTCATCAATAACAGATGGAACACATCTGATACTTGGGATGCTACTACAGATACATCAAGATCTGCAGTTCATATTGATGTTGAGTATAATCAAGACAATGGATACGGTATTATTCAACCTTTACCAGATTGGAAAAATAATAATCTTGTATTGGAAAAGGGTAAGGGTGATTATCAACCAGGATCCATCATCAGAGGAAGAATATATGATGATGGTGGAAGTTTTTTTTCCACTTTAGCTACTTTATATGATAATGGATATTGTAATATGTATCCAAATACAACATCTGAACGACTTAGCAGTCAAATAACAGGATTTGGTCCAGCTAGTAATTATTTACAACATGGAGTTCTCAACTCCAATACTATCATTACTGGTGCTGCTTATTCTCCATACTTAGCAAGAGAATTTGGTGCAGGAGGTACTGGAAGAATTGGATATTGTTATATTACTTATGGTGGAGATGTTGTAATTAGAGCTCATTGGGAAGCTGGTGCTTATTATGCGGCTGGAGAAAATCAAGGAACTGCATATAATGATCCAGGTCAAGCAGTTCAAACAATTATGGATGCTCCTCTTGGTGCTGGTGTTACCGTTGCAATGACTCCCTATGATTATGCGACGATTGGTGTTGCAACAGACAATCAAAATTTTGCATTTAAAGACGCCTCAAGAGATGTTTTGGGTAAAGTTGTAAAAGTTTCTGGAAATATTGATAGTAAAACTCAAACTTCTGAATTTTTCTGTCAAACTCAAAATGGTTATGTTTGGGCAACAACAGAACACAATACATATGGATTTTTAAATAAAGGAAACACTACAAATATTCAATTACCTACAGTTGTATGGGATGTTGGAGATGATTATGCCTTAGATAAGTATGTTGGAAATTCTTTGAATGGTGGTTATGAACCAAAGTATTGTTCAAATATTACAGGTACTCACGATATGTGTGATGACTCTGATAATACTGGAACAGTTTATTATTTAAAAGTCGCTCAAGAAACTAATGGTTATCATGAACTTTGGAATACTGGAGGATACAACGCATATGGTCAATTAGCTGATGGAACAGTAACAAATAGAACTTTTGCAAAAGCTTGTATTTTTCATGCTGCGGATCAAATTACAGCGGAACCAGGAGTTACTACAACAGGAACATATGTACAATCCAATGATGGTATCAATGTTGGAGTTGCAGGTACATTTATAAGAGTTTCATTTACTGGAGGAACAGATCCTGCATTATATCTTGGAGAATATATTTACTTGGATTTTACTTCTGGAACAGCAGTAGATGATACTTATCAAGTAATTAATAATCATGGATCTGGAGTTTATAGTGTAATTAGACACACTGGATTGAAAGCCTACACCATGACCAGTTTGACTACAAATGGAAACTTTCAGATGATGGGCAGATCTCAATTACTTAGAAAATTAAATAGAACAATCCATGGTCAATGGTCAGGTGGAGGTAACTATGGTATTTGTTATGTTCAAGATAGTTCTAATGATCTTTGGTTTGTTGGAGAAACTAGTTCAGGAGCAGCCGGAGAAGGAAATATCACTATAGATAGAAGAGCTTTTAAAAATATTAGTGGATTATCAACGACTAATATTTCTGGAAAAAATGAAGAAGTTCTCAAATTAAGTATTGTTGGTACTGATGCTGGATTCCAAGACACTTTTATTTGGTTTGCTGACTATACATTATGGCACGCTGGAAAAAATACATCTGGATACAGTTATGGAAACCTCACTCAAAAAAATACTTGGTCTCAAATTGCAGGCCCAGGTTATGCATCAACAGGCCCAGATGGACTTGTTTATAATTTCTGGATTCGTGAAAGATCTTCTGGAGGTGCAGCATCTGTAGATTCTTTATATGTTGTTGATTATACAAACCCAACGGGTTATATGGTTTGGTGTTGTGGAGAAAATGGTGGTTATCAATTATGTACTGGAGGAACAGTTGATAACTCAAGATGGATTACTCCTACAACTTTTCCATCAGGTTATGGAACTTCGACATCAAAATCACCAACAACCACGGGCTGGATTCCAGAACAAATGTGGCCAACTTCTCAAGGAGGTTCAGGTGGTCATGGATTTATTGCAATGATGAGAAATCTATCTACAAATGAATATAGAATTTATGCATGGGGTTATAATGCATCTGGATTATTAGGCATTGGTGCCGCAACAACACCAACAAAACCAGTTAGATTAAACTTAGGAGTTCCAGCATATAAAATTAAAGATCTAAAAGTTTTTGCTCGTGATACAAATTATGATGGTATTGGTCTCATGATCACTTATGATGGTGAAATATTCGGAATTGGTGGTGCTAGATATGCAGCAACTACATATCCTCTAGGTCATTTTTGGAGTCAATCTGATGGAGCGCCTAGATACTTCCATACCTGGGTTAAAATAAATCCACTCAATGCAATGTAAATTATGATTGACAGAAATTTAAGTTATTTTATACACAAATCACAAGTTCTTACAAAAGATGAATGTGAATCTATTATTCAATGGTGCGATGAATCTAAATTAATAGAGTCATCAAAAGTTGGAAAATTCAAAGTAGATCAATCAATTAGAAAATCTAAAACTTTTAGAATACCAGATAATTGCCCATACATTGATTTACTTTTACAAAAATTAAATCAATCGTTCATAGAATATTGTGAAGATCATCTAGAAGATTCTTATTTTATTTCAATTCAAGAATCGACTAGAGATGGATATTTTTTTGAACCTTTACAATTTACTCAGTATGATCAAAGTGATTATTATCGTTGGCACACTGATCAAGGTTCAGATCCAAAGACTATCTGTAGATTATTATCTTTTGTTTTATATCTAAATGATGATTTTGAAAATGGAGGAACTGAATTTCCATTTGATACATATAAATGCAAACCAGGAGAAGTCTTAATATTTCCATCTAGTTTTTTATATCCACACTGCGGTCAAACAGTTCAATCAGGAACAAAAAAAATTATCACTACTTGGGTCAATAATCTTGGAGTTTCAAATGGCATTCAATAAAACTTTAGAAATATTAAATTTAAACACCACAAAGTTTTCAAGAAAAAGAATGAATGAAAATGAAGAATTTTTTAATGAAAACTTTACAGATGTAATTCAATCAATAACCTGGAAATGTACATTGACTGATGAAGAAACTGGATTAAGTGAAGATGCAGTTGGCACATCACATCTTCAATATCCAGAGGGAGATTTTATTCCTTTTGGAGATATAACTAAATCAAAAATATTAGAATGGATGACTGATCATTCAGATGTTGAGTACAAAATAGATAATTATCTGAGACCTAGGTTAGAAAATAAAATCAAAGGATCACAAAAATCAATTCAATTACAAACATTAACTTTTGATTCACTTCCAGATTGACATAAAAAAAAGACCCTCTAATGAGGGTCTCAAAGTATCACCATAGATCACATTCTTTAATTCTAACAACATCAACACATTCATCTGGTTCCAGACCAAGTGCATCTTCAAGTTTTGTTTTCCAATCAATGTCATCAGGATTGAGGTCATCGAATAGTTCCAAACTGAGAGTAACTTGATAACGTTTTTTCATCAAGGTAAGTGCCATTAGAATTAACTCCGATTGGGTATGAAAGTATATAGTACAAAAGACTTAAAGCTTTGTCAAGCCTGTCCTTTGAACCTCAACAGAGTTATTATAGTCATATATGCTGGGTCTTGTCAAGGGCTTGCCAAGGTGTTTGATGTCTGGTATTGTAGATGAAATTGAAACTAAGACCATGTTTCCACAGTCTCTTATTGATGCAGTAACCTTTCTCAATCAGAAGGTCAATATTTGTGAGGAATCTGAAGATGGTCGGGTGAATAGTATTAAAGATGAAGATACTGTAATTGATCTTCTGATTTCTTCAGGTCAATTTAATATTGTAAAACCTCAGGCAAGACACTGGTGGGATGTCTGTATTGATGGATACTTTGTTAATGTTAAATCATCTGGATTTAAGTCTGCAGATAACTTCTCCTCAAAAGAAGCCATTCTCTATACTCTGACAGACATTCCTGTAGAAGAAATTACGAACTACAAGAGTTGGAATAAGTTTGAGAATGCATTGATTGAAAGATCTGTAGATACACAACGCAACTATTATATTATCGTAGTGAATAAGAAGACTGGTGAAGTGACTCTTCAAAGTCTTAAAACTCTGAACAAACTCACATCAAATGGTAACAACCTTCCATTTCAAATTGCATGGAAAGACAATATGAAAGTTGTTGAGAGAAACTATCAAGAATCTCGCAAGTTCATTCTTGATTCTTATGTAGAAAGTGTGGAAAAGAAAATAAATCAACATAAATGTTATCATTTAATACAGAATAATTAAGCAAATGTTATAGGCTGAACAGTATTCAATAAATATTATTATTCTTGATGAATATTGTTCATTCATATAACTAAATGCAAATATACTACTATACTTTGTTTGGTTTTTTTGCAATCATAACTTATCTTGTATCTGTAGATAAAAACGTAGAAGATTATATTGTATTAGTATTCAAAATCATTCAAATTAAATTTGAAAGACTCTATTATCTTATTAAGTTTCATCCTTTCTGGATACTTAATCCTATAGGTAGATGGTGGATGTTGAAAAAGTATGAGAAAATAGCCAAGGAAATTTCGAAAGAGCTTGACAACAAAAACAAAACTACTGTATAATGTAACCCTCATTATTAGAATAAATGAAACCCAACTTTCGTAAGGTATTGGAGATGGCACTAGAAGAAGGTGTCCGTTATGGATACAATCGTGCCCATAAACACGTAGAGAATCCACATCAAGATGCTGTAGTTGATTGTGTGGTTGAAGGTGCGATGAACTCTCTGTATGAATGGTTTGACTTTGAGGATCAGAACAATGACGCATGAAGAAGAGTTTCCCTTTGATGAGTTTCCATGGAAACTTGTCTATAAAGATGGAAAAGAAACCAGAAAATGTTATTTTCAATCTGAAGATCACAGAAAGAAACATGTTGATCGTTATAAATTAAAGAAGAAAGATATTCAACTCAGTTATAAATTTGATAATTATGAAGAACAATAAGTTATGGAGATTGTGGTGCAAAGCATTGGGTCACAAGGCATCTGACAATGACACAGAAGCAGACAACGTGGCTACTATACGGACTTTTATATTCCTCACTTATCTCATTACTAATCTATTCATTATCGCAGGGGTCGTAAGACACTGGAATGATAGTCAAGATATTTACATTCAAATTGAAAGTTATCGAGGTAACGAAATGTTACGCAATACCATATAAAACATTAAGAAACACACATTTGTGTTTAAATCGACATAAAATACTATTGATCCCACAACACTACAAAAAATGACACAAGAAGAATGGAATGAGTTAAAGGCACTAAAAAATGCTATAAATGACTATCCAGCTTCTGTTCATCCAGAAAAAATGGAAAGATTTACAATGTTGATGGTCAAATCTTTGGAAGGCAAAGGAGATTATATAAACAAAAAAGATCCAACTAACTATTAAGTTTATGTCATCAGAAGATAAAATTCTAAAATTAGAGGAAAGAGTTAAAAAATTAGAAGAAGAAAATATAGAACTTACAAACTGTTTGTATGAGATTGAAAACAGATTGCAAGCTCAAATTGACAAATATTACCCCCAATCCTATACTTTACAAAATTACTCTCTAGGTGAATGACTATCAAATATCAAAAAGTTTGGAATACTATGAATGATCTTCAGAGTGTTACATCAAAGATTTGTTCTGCTCGTGAAATTCTTGAATGTGCCATTGAAGCTCATGAGAGTCATAAACATCAAAAAGTAGAACATCTTCTTCACGCTGTAGATGAATTTATTCTCTACTATCTTGAAGAATTTGATAATAAGTTCCAAGATGCTTGGGCAGCAACTGTAGGTGACTTGCGTGATGGTGATACTAAATCTAAACTAGAGTGCAACATAGATGATCCTTCACCCGAATGTAAAGAGGCTTGGAATGACTTCTGGGACAGTCCATAAACCGTCACAGAGACCCGTCTGGACCCCGCCAGGGGGTGTATGATTACAAGGTAATCAAGAGACGCCCAATGACTCGCCAGTACCATACAATGAGTATTGAGGACCGTGAGATGTTTGCTTACAATGCTCGATACCAAAAGCAACAAGCGGAGATTGCACGAATCAACGCACATCCTGAACAACGTATGAAATATTGTTTCGAGTTTATTCAACATGCTGATGATGAAATGCGTGTAAAGTGTTATAATGCAATTGCCAAATATTCTGAACAACTTGACTATTCGGAGGCACATTACTGATGACTGAAGATTTTGTAAGACTGAATGTACATGAGATTGGTATTCTTCTCTCAGCATTACAATTGATTGATCTGAGAGAAGAAAATCAGATTGCTAAAGATTATGGAAGTGTTCCTTCACTGTATAATAAACTTTACAGTGTCTGGGAATCCATGGACAGTTCAGGAACTGTCCTACGCAACGACGTGATCCCCTCTTTTTGACCTATATTAAGGAAGTGGAGGGGACCACCGCTCCGCAAAACCCGCATTAAACTCTCCGCTTTTTCTACAATGGCAACTCGTGCTCGTATCGGTCTCGAACTTCGTGACGGTTCTATCCTCTCTGCCTACCATCATTGGGATGGTTATGAAACTTGGTTGGGTCGTATTCTGAAAACTCATTACAACAGCAAAGAACTTGCTGCCGAACTGATTGACGGTGGCGATATGAGTGTATGCTGGAATGATGATCACCAACCTGAGTATTATTCTGCTCGCGGTGAAGATTGCCCTCCTCGTCTTGATAAGGATCTGTGTGAGTATCTTCTTCCTGACAACAGTGAAGAGTATGCTTATGTCTTTCGCAATGGTGAATGGGTTTGTTACAACATGAACCAGTTTGACAACAGCAAACTGCCTGAAGTTGTAGAGATTCCTTCTGGTGCCCTTGCAGCGTGAGTTACATTACATCTGATAAAATGTATGCAGCGGTTCCCTGGGGGGACCGCTTTGTTATTATACACAATGGGCAACAGTTGGATGATGTTCAGACCATAGAACTTGCCAAGGATTACATTAAACAACATAAAAAGTTGAATCCAAAGCCCAGGGCACCTAGGAAAGGTCGTGCCACGCAGAATTCACAAAAAATCGAAAAACCGTCTAGTGGCCAACAGGGATCTCAGGCGACAAAACCAAAGGCCGTCAAGACTACCACCAGAAAGTCAAAATCCAAACCTGTGACGCCCAGGAAACCGACCACCAGGGTCGCCAAAAAAAGGTGAATCCTATATAATTCTATTCATTCGGTTAAGAACGATGAGACTTAAATCTCACGAGTCCCCCCGTAAAATGGGTAGAAACGACAAATCGCCAAAACGATCTGCTCGTACCAGACAATTAAAAAAATCAAGGAATCAATTCTTATGGAAACTACAGAAGACTCACTCAAAATAAGTGAGAATGAAGATGGATCTTTTACCGTTGAATGGGATAAAAACGATCCGAGATATTTCATGTTTAATGAAATGTCACAAGAACAAATGCAAACTTTCATCGAAAAAGCTTTAGAGGATTTTCTTAAAAATGCAACCTGAATTCATCACCATTCCTGATAGTTTCACCGCCATTGCTGGTGTTTCTGGTCTTTTGGCAGTTGTAACTATTTTCTACTATAGTTTCAGTAGAAATCGCAAATATGAAGAAGTGTTGATGAAACAGAGGACACTTCGCAAACTGGCACAAGAGTCATCCCAACCCGAAACTGATAGCCTATAATTACAAGGTAATCAAGGGAACCGCAATGGTTACTGACACTACCACCGACGCCCAGATCCGTCACACAATCAGAATGGCGGTTCTGGACATGGATCTTCGTCTGCTTCAGCGTATTGCCTACGAGGTTCGTTGTGAAGAGATGGGCATTCATCCTGACACTTGGCAACTGTTCCCTATCGAAGACTGAAATGACTGAATTCTACGATTATGTTCTTTCTTTCTACGGTTCTGGTGGTATCTATCCGATGGGTGCCACACTTGAACTGATTGAGAAAGCAACCAACGATCTGATTCAAATTCTGAATATCAAAGATCAAGAGTTCTGTGGTGATAGTATTGACCGCGAACTTGTCCGTGATCTTCTGATTGATAAGTACAAACTTCAGTTTCCAAACCCATGAAATCCTATCCTCTTGGTATTGACAATCCCTATAAGATTCGTGCCATTTATGGAACAACACGTTGGGGACTTTATCATCGTGAGCCTTTCTTTAAGGTCGCTGAGTTTGATTCACAGTTTGAAGCCTATGATGCTCGTCGTGCCATTTTAAAATCTGAAGGTTACAACGCATGAAATCTACACAAATTAGTTACATCTTCCTTGCCGTTATCGGTATTTTGATGTATAATGTGTTTTTGATACAACGTGATGAGAAGTTATTCAAATCATATTATGTTGAAAAGGCAAAAGCAGAACGTTTGTCAAGTATGACACCGAAAGAACGTTTCTGTGCATCACAAGCACACTGGCACCCTGATTGTAACTTAGAATGAATGAAATCTTATTCCATAAACCACCCAAAGGATACCATTATGAGATTGAACCCTTTCAATCTAATGTTGTTGCAATTTGGATTCATAACGATTACAGGTTTGATTACAATAATGGTAGCCCTGTTCGCAGTATCTGGGGATTCTACAACACCAAAACCAAACAATTCCACGCACCAGTCAATAGTAAAAAGGTTGGTAATGTAGTACCAATTAATCAAACTACACCTTTTAGTGCAATGAAAATTAAACAAACTCCATTAGAACGTTGTTTTGTTTAACATAACGCGGAACTTTCCGCAACATGCCCTGTGACAGTTCCGCAAGTGTCACAGGGCATCGCCATAGGAAGCCAAATCCTCTATAATACATACATACAAAGAGAGGGATCACCCCCATGACTGTTCTGAACCAAACCAAACCTGAGTTTCTGACTGATTGTTTGATTGAAGAACTGAACAATCGTTGGAAGGTTGATGGTATTGAATCCAATCATTCTTATCACATTCTGACCAGTGAAGTTGGTCGCAAGTACATCAAAATCATGCAACACACTTCTTACAGCACTGGCCGTAGTGTGTTCATGTTTGTTGATAAGAATACTGGTGAATGCTTTAAAGCAGCAAGTTGGAAGTCTCCTGCTAAAGGTGTTCGGTATCTGATTCACCAGTTGGCTGAAAATTCTCACATTTGTGACCCTTACGGTTCCTTTCTTTACCTTCGTTGAGGACAATTATGAATAAAATTCCAAAAAAACTTAAGAAATCGGTTGAAATTTCAATTGCAGACATGTATGAACGCACTGACTTTCTTTTAACCAAAGCCAAAAGAGCTAGAATGTCTGTAAATAGGAAGAATCATCAATCAAATGCTGATGCAATCATTCAAGAGTTTTATGAATGGTTTGATGATTATCATAATGATGAATTTCCAAGTGGATTAATTTGCGTTAAAGTAACAGATCTGTAGGAGGCTGCAAATGGGAATGTTCGACTATTTCAGATCATCATATGACTTGGGTGAAACATTCACAGATGTAGTGTGTCAAACCAAAGACATTGAGGATGGCATTGGTGGCACAATGACTGACTATTGGTTAGATCCCAATGGTCTATTGTGGTATCCAAGTTACATTGGATGTCATACATTTGAAGTGTATGAAGAGGATGACCCACGCTACAATCCTAACATCAAATGGGGAAACCACGAATGGGTGCAAACTGGTGTGCATGGTAAGTATCAACCATGTATGATTACAAAGTATGTTGAAGTGTATCCTGCTAATTGGAAAGGAAAGTGGGAAGATTGGCCACGGTTGAAAATTCACTTCAAATATGGTAAAATGCAAGATTATGAGGATGTAACAGGGCGATGAACAACAAAGTACTTACATTTGCAGGAATTCTTTATTTACTGTCAAAACTACAGTTTTTTAAACTTCAACAACCAACTGCAGGAATTGCCATTGCAGAACAAAAAGATCTAAAAGAAACTATTTGGAGAGGTTAATTGTGATTGGAGTTGCGGCATGGGTATTGACATCATGTATAGAAGGAAATATAATCTGTATTCGTGATGAACCACCGAAAATGGTGTTCTATAATGAACCAGAAAAATCATGTTATGTAGATGGCGTATTCTATCCACGTTGTAAAGATTACGACAATCCTGAAGTTAAACACTATCACAATCTTCTGAAAGGAAAATGAAAAAGTTTTTAGTTATTGCATCTTTGTTCATTAGTTCTCCCGCTTTGGCTATTCCAGAACAAACTTACAGGCCTTTTAGATATGAAACTCCCTGCATGTTGGAACAAGGTCTTGCAACCTATCCTGACACATGTGTGGTGATTGAAACTCGTGAAAAAGGTGGAGCACTTCGCACTCGTAACATCTTCTCCAACAAACATGCTTTGACTATCAAAGGTCGATTTGATAAAGAGAAAGGATATATGACTTGGGATTCTTATAATAAATTTGAATACAAGTGGGAGTATAAGGTTGGTGGTGTGAATGATCCTGGTGCCTGGACTTATGTAATGCCTGGATTTCTTGTGCAAAACGTATCATGGGATTGATGAAGGAACTACCTGATGATGAAACACTAGAAATGATGTGGCGAGTGGCAGTCACGTCCAGTTTATCAACTGGCATAGGGGTGCATAAACACTTCGCCTGGATGGTGTATAATTACCTTACCGACAAACAATTTCCTGGACTTTATGAACCTCAAAGAGAAGAAGGCACTACTCAAACGACTTGAATCAGTAGGCACTACCTGTATGGATTGTGGGCAAAAGTATGGTGTTTATTCCGTAGGTTGTTCCTCTGTATCAGGTTGCTGGTGATGTTGGTGGTATTGTGGTTGGTACTGGTAATAAAGTTGAAGATTATGGTGTAGGATTTTATACTAAATATGGTGATGGCGGAGTTGATATTGCTCCTATTGCCGATCTTTATAAAACTGAAGTATGGGAACTTGGAAAGCATCTTGGTGTAGATCAACGTATTATTGATGCACAACCTACGGATGGACTCTGGGAAGATGGAACCCAGTTTGGAATGAATACTCTTGGTGCTGGTGTTATGACTGGTGCTATAAATAATGCCTTTCGTGAGGTTGCTGTAAAGTTTGCTCTTGCGGTTGCTGATAAAGCATATGGTATTGGTTATGATATTGGAGCAGGTGATGAGTATGATAGGGGATATGTTGATGGTGTGGAAAGTGTAAGGTCTGGTGTTCTTGGAGATTGAAAAATGACTTTACTTGAAACACTGAATGAAGTGAGTTGGGATTGGTCTTCAATGGAACAATCTTCCCCACAAACAATTGCTTCTGCTGTTCTTCAACACTTGATTGATGAGCATAGTGAAGTTAGAG
>Ga0129336_10001536_pt1 | contig 14035 bp, 15 predicted proteins | sample CPB6_02_DNA_FD_96878 | JGI IMG/M metagenome (GOLD analysis project Ga0129336, IMG submission 96878) | Freshwater to marine salinity gradient microbial communities from Chesapeake Bay, USA - CPBay_Sum_0.6_0.2_DNA | ecosystem: Environmental > Aquatic > Marine > Coastal | place: USA: Chesapeake...
TGTAAAGCTAATTACACCAGTGCTCGAATTGTAAAGCAAGTCGCCAGAAACGCTTATGGCTGCCCTTGCATTCGCTGTAAAGTCTGACTTGTGAAGCAATGATAGATATCGCAGAATCAGAAGCTGATGTCAAACGACCTTGCGCATCAACAGTGAAAGTTGCTACTGTATTTGCTGCTCCATATGTGCCAGCAGATACAGATGTATTATCAAGATTAATTGTAATTGTATCAGTGTTGCTTCCAACTGAGCTCAAACCAGTGCCACCAGATATAGTTAAGGTATCTGTTCCCGATGTAATTGTTTGATTTGTGCCCGAATCGCCAGCAACAGTGAACGATGTTGCGATATTTGCGATGGTGTTATTAACATTTGAAATAGCACTGTCTGTGTAAGACGTTGCATTTGAATACGCAGTGTCAACATCTGTATTGCTTGCTATATTTACATAGGTAGAACCATCATTTGTAAACTGCCACTTATCTGCAGTTTCGTTCCAACGCAATTCAACGTTTGTAGAGGTGCCGCGCTCTACTTCAACTCCTGCATCTGCTGATGGTGAGCCGGTAACGCTGCTATTTAATAGAATTTTATTGTCTTCTACGGCAAGAGTCTCGGTGTTAAGTGTTGTTGTATTTCCATTTACTGTTAAATTTCCTGTAACGGTAAGATTTTCTCCAACTGTAAGATTATTGCTGACTGTGACGTTGGATGGAAGGCCAACGGTTACAGCACCATTGGAAGCAGAAACCTCTACCTCGTTTGCTGTTCCGTTAAGTGAGGTTACAGCAGCAGTTGAGAAATCTGTTACTTGAGAGGCTGTTATTGCGATAGTTGTATCGCTTGCGTTTGTCAGGCGACCTTGAGCATCAACTGTAAAGGCAGCAACAGAATTAGCTGCACCATAGTTGCCAGCAGATACTGTCGTGTTGTCAAGGCTGACAGTAACAGTATCAGTATTTGAAGTAGCTGTGCTTAGACCTGTTCCACCAGCAATTGTTAATGTATCGGAGCCAGACGTAATAGTCTTTGATACGTTATTGTCTGCGTTGACTTCAAAAGAGGTTGCAACATTTGCAATCGTATTATTGACATTTGATATTGCATTGTCTGTGTATGAAGTGGCATTTGAATAGGCGTTTGCAGCTGCGCCATATGCTTCATAAGTGTTTGCGGTTACTGCTATCGTTGGGTTTGAACCTTCTCCGCCAGCGTTAGTGATCGTAATTCCGGTTCCGCTAGTCAAGTTAGCTACATAATCACCAACGGTGTCTGTTGAAAGATTTACTGGTTCGTTAATCCAGTTTGAACCATTATAACGAAGGAAGTCTCCATTGGCTGCATTTGAAATGGTGACATCACCGAGATCGTCAATTGATGCAATTGTGATTGTTGAGCCTGAAACCGCGTTATAGACGCTAACTCTTACGGAGTTTGCTGAAGGTGCGGAAGAAAAATCTAGCTTTACTGCGCTTGTTGTTGTAGCTTCCCAGCGAACATCAATTACCTCATAGGGACTTGCAGCATTTCTTGTAACAACAACGACGTCTCTTGAACCAAGTTGGTGGTTGATCGTATATTCGGTATTTGTGCCATCACCTATTGTTGTTGAATATGTGGTTCCTGCCAAACCTGTGTCGGTTCCTGGAACAAAGCTAGTTCCGTCAAACTTAAGAACTTGGTTTGTTGTAGCTCCGCTTGGATCAATTGTGATTCCATTGACACTAAGGGTGTTTGCTGCAACATTGCCAACATTTACCGTTGCCGGCAAAGAAAGAGTGTAAACACCACTGGTTGCATTTGCGCTAACGGATACTTGATTTGCTGTTCCAACAACATTTGAAATTAAATTAACTCCGTATCACTGCATTTGCGGTAGAGTTCTTATAGAAGAGTTTACCATCAGCTACGTTGAGAGCAAGCTCTCCAAGCATGAGCGATTCTGGTGCGTTATTGGCTTCATCAGATCTCTTTAATAGTAAAGTATTGTTTACCGCAAAAATGGAACCGCTAAATGACATTGTGTGACCTCTTTTGGATTAGAATCTATATAAATAGTAATTTGTGATAAAAGTTATTCACATCATTTTTATTAATTTGTAAAAACAATATAGTATACACTATAGTGCTTGATCTTGTGATATTTTTAAAATACTACCATTTACCTAACGGACATTGAGCTACTGTTAATTTAACCTTTAAGCTCATAACGCATCCGCATTGTTTACACTGACCTGTTAACTTAATAAGTTCAGGACATTCCAGGCATATTTTATATCTATTTTCTGCTATTTCTTTAGTTGTATGGTTAGACTGGGATAATAAATGCCATGGCTTAGTATTTCCGACACGTTTTTTATATTCTTGCCAAGCTGACATGTATTTGTTTTTTATTCAGCTGGTGGATTGAATTGATCGCCATCCCAAGTCCAACCAACTTGCGGTTTTTCTTCTAAGTTTGTTGTTTCTATGATTAGAGGATTGCTTTTTAGTCCTATTGTTTTCATTTCAGCATCGGGTGTATTGTCCGGAAATGAAAGCCTACATTTAACTACACCATCTACTATGAATGCAAATTTTTTTATTTTCATAAATTACTCGTTTCCGGCGGACTAAAATTGTTTCCGTCCCATTTCCAATCATGCTGTATTGCTTGTGGTAGATCTGTAATTTCAATTATAGTTGGATTTGACATAAATCCATCGCATATTTCTTGATGACGTAATCCAGTCGGCAAAATGTCCATAGTTAAAAACACATCATTTTCAACTACAAAAGCAAATGATCTTGGTTGCATAAATTCCTTTCTACTACTTTAGTATATCATTATACTGCGCAGTTACACTCGCTGCAATTTCCACTGGGGCATGGTGCGCCGCAACAAAGTGGTATTCCAAAGCTTGGAGGACCAAAAAAACCTGGAGGACCAAAAAAGCTTGGAGGACCAAAAAAGCTTGGAGGACCAAAAAAGCTTGGTGGACCAAAAAAGCTTGGAGGACCAAAAAAACCTGGAGGACCAAAAAAACCTGGAGGAGCAAAAAAGCTTGGAGGACCAAAAAAACTTGGAGGAGAAAAAATGCCAACAGTGTAGTCAATAACTGTGCCAAGGAGTGTAATTTCTGTATTCGTTACAGCTGGAGTAACTTTATCATTGAGGCTTACATCTTGTGTGGGTACGGTTGTAACCGAACCAACCGTCATTCCTGCGTTTGTAATAGCTGTATTTGCGGCTGTTTTACTAGTCCCTTGACTTATTGCGGGTTTATTATTTTTTCTTGAACCGTCCCGCACTGCTTGCTGGAATTGCCATTTTTAAGCCTTTAGATCTCCCAATACAATCCAATGATTTGTATTTATCTTAACCATTGTAGCTGATGACCATTGAGCGCGCAAGTTAGCAGTATTTGCAGTTCCCTGTGGAGTGCAGTTAACTGTTACACCTGAATTCCCGACTATTTGTACAGAACCAGTTCCTATTTGAACAACGTCTACTCTGTCTCCAATATCAAATGGTTGAGATGCATTGGTGGGTATATATAGTGTCATTCCCGTCGATGCATTCATTGTTATTAGCTTGCCAAGATCACTTGTTGTTAAAGTATATGGAGTAACTGTTTGGGCATTTAATTGGGATCTAAATCCAGCTCTTGCTGGACCTTCTTGAAGAGTCGTTGGGCCAACTGAGTTTGCTGCAACTGTTGCAGCCTGACCCGTGTAGTTTGTTGCAGAAAGAACTTCGACTCCATTTATTTTGATAACTTTTCCAGAGACTAAGTTAATATTTTCTGAAGAACTCCAAGAAGATGTTGAATTAGACCAGGTTAAAGATTTATTTGCAGATCCGTCGGGAACTATCAAACCAGAACCATCTGCAGTTGTATTGCTTGGCGATGGAGATGTTCCTAGTTGAATTGTTTTATCTTCTACTGTAATTGTTTCAGTGTTTATGGTTACGGTATTGCCATCTACCACTAAGTTTCCAGTAACTGTAAGATTACCGGCAACAGTTGCATAGCTACCGTTAACTACTAGGTTGCCAGCGATGGTTGGATTAGCTGTACTGATCCATGTGTTTCCATTGTATAAAAGAACATTGTTTGCAGCAGCCGCAGAAACATTGACATCATTAATGTCATCAAGATTATTAATTATTGGTATGGAATCTGGAATCCAAGCTGTACCATTCCACTTTAAAAACTGTCCAGTACTTGGTGCATTGCTTGCGACATCTCCAAGATCCGAAAGAACAGCTGTATTTAATACGGTTGAGTGATCGTGTGCATCGTGTCTTGTTGAATTAAAATATTGCAGGTGATCATCGTCCCCAAGGCCAGTCATGGAACCATGATCTGAGACTGGAGTTGAAGGTATTGCTCCCGTAGTTGATAAAGTCCTTCTTAAGTCCCAAACTGACGTAATAGAGGCTTGAGGATCATTGGTATATGAATTTGATGTGTAGTATATAATCTTGTGTAGTGGTCTAAACTCATAAATTGGAAAACCTGTTAAATCAAGATCTTCCCAGACGGCATCTTCTGCTAAGTTTGTAGAAGTATAGTTTTCTTGACCAAGAATAGCTATAACTGGTTGATTAAGGTTATTTGTTGCAACTATCCAGGACACACCCCATCTATTATTATCTATTTCTGGTGTAGACCAAGTTCCTGCAGTATTTAGGTTATACATTGCTCTTCCACCATTGTGCTTAAGTGGATAGTCTGTTGCTGCGTCTTTAACCCATGCAGAACCAGATCTGTAAAACATTGGTACCTGTGCTATTGGGCTAAGCGTTTGTTCCCAAGTATTTGGTGTTGGGGTAGCAGAATCTATAATCTGGACTTCTAAGTCTTCGTCAAAAAATGTTCCACCAGCCAAAGCGACTTGGGCATGTGTATTACTCGCTCCATTGCCACCAGTTGTTGCACTGATCCCAAAGCCATTTGCAATTGCTGCTCCACGAGTTCTATGTAGGTACTCATGTGTTGCCCAATCTAAAACTATTCCATGTCGTTCATCAGCAAAGAAGTGGTGTGTATTATTACCAACATTCCAGTATACGTAAGCAACTGGTGCCTCATTTTCAAAATCAAAAAAAGTATTAAATTTACTGCTAAGAGTTCCCGTATTGCTAAAATAAATATAATGAAGTCCAGATTGTTCAGTTATTGTTACTGACGAAGAAGAGGATTTAATATATCTTTTGCCCTTACACCAAACAGTGTAAGAACTAGATACTGGCGCTATTGTGAATGTTCTACCCGACAAACTAATCGTGGAATCAGCTCTATTTTCAATTCCAGTCGGTTCTCCAGTAGGAAAGGTAGAATTTACCCAAGCAGAACCATTGTATTGAAGAATTTCTCCGTTTGCCGCAGAAGTTATTGTCACATCCTGAATATCATTTATATTATTAACTTCATTGATACTTGATCCAACCCATGAACTTCCATTGTATTTCAAAAATTGATTTGCAACTGCTGCATTTGTTCCATTCACATCAGCAAGATCATTGAGGTATGCTGCTTTATCAACCCAATATGATCCATCTTTGTATAGAAATTTTCCAGACGATGAAGGAGAAATTAAAACTTCTGGTATTTGACTTAGTGAAGTTATTACAAGCGATGCACTAGATACATCTCCAAAAATACTTACCCTAATTTCATCTAATCCTGGTGGTGATTCAAAATATAATTTAATTGTATTATTACTAAATACTTCCCATAAAACATTAATTGATTCAAATTTTTCACTTGAATTCTTTTTAAAAACTACTACAAAAGGATCTGAAGTGTCTAAGCCATGTGTTACAGAAAACTCTGTATCTAGTCCATTTCCTAAAGTTTCTGTATATGCAACACCAGCTGGAATTTCTAACTCACCTGTTGATTTTGCAATCCAAGAACTTGTGTCTGCATCGTAAATTAAAACTTGGTTATCTCCCGGTAAAGGTATGTTTACATTGTTTAGATCATTCAATGATATATTTGCAGATATTGTTGGAGTAGATCCTTCTCCAGAATTATTAGATATGATTATTCCATCTCCTGCAATTAATGACTGAACATAATTTCCTGTTGTATCGGTTGACAGGTCTATTTGATCATTTGCCCAGGTTGAACCATTGAATTTTAGGTAAGAATTTGCTAAAGACGTATTTATCGTTACATCAGACAGACTGTCTACTGCAAAAGAAGAAAGTTGATTATTAACATAGGTTGTTGCATTATTGTATGCAGTTGCAGCCTTGGTGGAAGCGTCTGCTGCTGCGTTTGCTTCTGCAGTTGCGGCTGAACCATATGCATCGTACGTATTATTTGTTACTGATATTATTGGTTGAGATTGTTCTCCGCTACCATTCGTTATTGTAATTCCAGTTCCTGCTAAAAGATTTGCAACATAATCACCAGTAGTATCTGACCCAAGAGATACTGAATTTGCAACTATTGTTGCTTCTATTTGTACATTGCTGCTTCCATCAATTGTTGTATTGCCAGACAAGTCTCCAGACAAAGTTATTTTTCTTGGAGTAGTCCATCCAGCAGAGGTTCCACTAATGTTGATTGCTGCAGTTGACGGTAGGCTAATTACTATTGCGCCAGTAGTAGACGTTACGTTAATCTCATTTGGAGTTCCTGTTAATGAATTTACAAAAGTTGGTTTGTCTATTACATTATCCCAGGTTATGTTTGCGTTTATTTCACCAAGTGAACCAGAAAAAACTTCTGATGAATTTGAGGCGTCTGGTATAAAAGTAAATTTTCCGGTTGAATCATCAAAACCAAAAAAACCTATTTTGGCAGATGTACCGTCATGCCATCTAAATTCAATTCCACGATCTTTATTATCATCTGTTGTCGGAGCGTTTTTTCCGACCAAGTGTTATTGTTGGATCCTTGAGTACTGTGACAGTTGATTCAATCGTTGTAGTATTTCCCAATACGGTAAAATCATCGTCTGTGGTAATTAAATCTGATCCCTGCAATAGGTTTAGCGAAGAGTTGACTAAGGAACCGTTGTTGTCAAGATAATAAAATATTCTATTGATTGGATCAATAGCTATCTGACCTTGGGTTATACTAGGTAATGCCACCGTAAAACCTTTCTTTTTTATTTATTAAAATGTGCCGCCATCTATGATGACGCCATCAAAAGTGGTCAGATTTGTTATAGATCCACCAGTAATATTGATGCTTGACGAATTTTGTACAGCAATAGTTCCAAGACCAAGAGTTGTTCTTGCCTCTGAAGCGTCTTCGTCGTCTATGATACTTCTACCAAAAGATGTTAATGTTGTCAAGGCTGCTGTATTTGCTCCCGTAAAATACGGGAGTTTATCAGCGGCTGAAGTCAATCCTGCAAGTGCAGCTAACTCAGGATCATATGCCTGAACGTCTACATCTATTTGAAGTCCGAGATTAATTCTTGCATTTGCCGCAGTTGTTGCGCCCGTGCCACCATAGGCTATTGCAACAGTTCCAGCTTGCCAAGTTCCTGACGTAACAGTTCCAAGAGATGTAAGCGATGAATTAACTATCCCAGAACCAAGTGTAGTATTTGACAAGACTACTGCACCATCGACCATATATGCTTTACCACTTGCCAAATTCATGTATTCAGAAGATGTCCAGGCTGTTGTGGTATTAACCCAATTAAATGTCTTGTCTGTTGACCCTTTAACAGTTAAGCCTGCTCCATCTGCTGTCGAATCTGTTGGGCTTGCAGTACTAGCCAATTCTATATTTTTATCATCAACAGTAACAGTTGTCGAATTGATAGCAGTAAGAGTTCCATTGACTGTCAAGTTTCCGCCTACGGTTAGATTTTCAGCAATACTTACATTGCTTGCGAGTCCAACTGTTATTGAACCATTTGAAGCCGAAACAACTACTTCGCCAGCTGTTCCACTCAGTTCTGTTACTCCAAGGTTTGTTATTGCAAGCTTGGCATTTGAATCATCATAGCTAACAGAAATTCCAGAGTGTGTAGCATTTGTGAAAAGTGCTGCAGCTGCATCTTGTGACTCTTCGGTGAAGTATTGAACTTGACCTGCATTAATAGAAATTGCTGTTTGCGATGCGCTAGTGAGTCTTCCTTGCGCGTCTACCGTAAATGTTGTCGCAGTATTTGCATTACCATAAGTCCCTGCAGTTACATTAGTATTATCAAGATTTATTGTAAGAGCATCTCCAACCATTGAGGTGCTTATGACATTGCCGCCGTTAATCGACAAGGTATCGACGCCTGATGTTATGGTGGAACTTCCATCGTCAGATGAAACGTTAAACTCCGTTGCAACTGCTTCAATGTTTGAATTGACCTGATCAATTAATTGATCTACATAAAGCTTGGTTGTAGCGTGAGAATTAGCAGTTGGAGTTGGTACTGCTATGACTCCAGAAAATGTTTTATTTCCTGTGATTGTTTGAGCTGAGCTAAGGGTGGTGAATGCACCTGGCCCTGCAATTGCCAAGGCTGTTCCGGTTCCGCCAGCTCCTGACGTACCTTCGCCATAATACAGTGTGTCATCAACTTCATTGAATGCAAGTTCTGCATTTTCTATTACTGCTGGAGCACCAGCTGCGCCAGATGTTCTGCGCCTGATTCTAATTGTATTAGCCATTTTTAAAAGTTTCCTCCATCAACTAAGTTTTCCTCGGCATAGTTGACCCATGCAGAGCCGTTATAGCGTAAAACTTGACCGGTTGTAACAGAATTTATAGTAACATCATTCAAACCATTTAATACAGATATATTCGCAACATTGGACTCAATGCTGGAAATTCTATCTTTTACAGTCAAGTGTGATCCAGCTGGATTTAACCCTATGACGGTTTGGATTGCCTCAACAGCATCGTTTAGATCGGCGTGCTGCTGATGGTGCGGTACAGCAACTGAATCCAACCTATCGGTAGAAGTTGGATTTACAAAATTGTCAAGTGAGGCTGGATATTGTACTGCCATTTTATTCCTTAAAGAGAAAGAATTTTACTAACTGTATCACTCCAAAATATAGTAATTGAAATGTTGGAATTAGTACCTTCAAAAGGCAAACCTTCTGAGTTGTCTATGTATAGAATCAGTCTTGAGTCAGAATTTGAAGATCCAACTTGATAAAGAGCTATCGCATCGAAAGCTTCTCCCGAATGATCTATCACTATATCATCTGCATTTAATATTCCATTTGTGCTAGTGATGTTGGATAGATTGCCTGAAGTGGCCTTAATTGCATTTGAGGGAATATCAGAAACAAACTGGTCTGAAGATATATTAACAGTATATTCATTGCTATCAATCAGTAATACTTTATAATTAGATGCAGTTGTATTAATTTGACCTTTTAAAAGAGATTCTTTTGCTTTAGTATAAACTGCATTTGCCATTTAAACACCAACATTTTTTGAAACAATTATTCTATATTTATATCCGCTCTCAAAATAATCTTTATTTTCAGCGTAATATGCTGGAGTAGCATCATTTAGTGATGGAAAGTCTATGTAAACCTCTGGTTTCCAAGAATGCAATTGAACATTTGTTTCTATATTTTCCCATCTAGAAGGAGTTCTTTGTATTTTTTTTCTTTGACATTTGAAAAATGTATTATTTAAAAAGTTTGATGCTGGACGAGCATTGAATATAATTTTTGCCCTACCCATGTTGAAATCATTTTCAATATAAAAATCTCCATTTACCGGAACAACTTCAGATATATAAAACTCTGGATTTTTTGCAAGGATTTGAACACTAGTATAAGCGTCTGTCCTGATTGATTTATCTTCAACTAAAATTTCACCTGGTTCTGGTGCTCTTACTGAAGAGAATGACGATGGGGTAGCATCACTGCCTTTCCAGGTAAAGCTTATTTGTTCTTCAGGAATGGTTTCGTTCGCTGCATCAAGAAAATTTACAAGTCTAATCAAATACTCTTGATCCGAAACAAGATTTGCATCTGAATCCCAGTATATTTTTAAGGTTCTTGATATTTGATTGTAATCAACTATGGTTTGAATATCTAAAAATGGATTAGAAATAATAGAGGGCGTAGAGCTATTTGTTTGTACAATAAAATTTTCATTTTTTAAGCTACTTATTTTAATGGTTCTGCCAAATTTAATTGCAACCATTGTAGAATCTAGTGCTACGACTGTGTCGATTAATGCAAGCGCCACTTAAATCTCCCAACACGCATATTTATTATTTGTAGTAACAAAAATATAGACAAAAACAATAGGGGGTGGCTTTCGCCACCCCCGATTGCTTAGGTCATAACTATAACGATCCTAAGATTGGATTATCAGGAGACATCCTTCTTAAGTTCGACCTCGTAGTTACGAGTGAGGTTCACGTTCTTAGCAACTGTGATTCCTTCACCGTCACCGAGCATCACGATGTCATAGCGTTCCTTCATCTTCATTGAACGAATGTCACGGCTTGGATCATCAAACTGATCTGTGCTCATGTCATCCTTGACGAGAAGTGTGCCGACTTCGTTGCGATCGATCAGGAACAGGTCTGACTTCGCAGGTGTTGAACCACTCTTGGCTGTGAAGCTCACGAATGGTGAAACAATGACGTTCAGGCCCATTGGTGCTGTTGTATTGAGCGCACCTTCTGCTGACTGTGGACGGTAGCCCCAGCTTGTATTCACTGCTGCGGCTGAACCACCTGTGTGGAAGATCGCATCCTTGAGGAAGATCGACCACATGAGTGGGTGCAGAATGAAGTCTGTTGGAACATGGTTTTCAGCCATCAAAACAGCTGCCATATCAACGACATCGTCCCATGTAATGGTTCCATTGGCTGTGCCATCGAAACCAAGACCGGTTGTATCATCGTATGAGCTGCTGACGTTATCGAACACTACAGTTGCAGCATCCTTGAAACGGCTAAGAGCAATCTGCTCCTTGAGTCTTGCCATAGCACGGCCGGCTGCACGTACGTGCATGCCAACGATGTCCCAAAGTGAGTCAGCGATGACTTCTTCTGTGAAAGCCAGCTTGACACCTTTCTTTGAAACCTTGCCCTCGACCTGCTTAGCAAATGCGAGTGCCTGCTCTGGATACTCTTGACCCTCAGGTATTTCTGCAGCTTGGATTGCGTTAACCGCTGGGAACTCTAGCGAGCGTCCCTTGCCCAGGCGCACCGTTGAAAGAAGCGGAGTCACCAAAAGCTGGGGCTCTGCTGCTTCCTTTAGTGTACGTGAGATAACCTTAGGAAAGAGGGCAGCTGCATCTGGTGATGCAAAAGCTTCTTTAATGGTTACTCTGTTGTTTTCATCGATATGCCCGTCCTCGGTTAGTGCATTCTCCCAAGCTGGGAGACCCGAGAGGAGCTCTTGGATTGTCTTACTCATCTTAGGATATTCCTCCTGTTATCTTTCTTTTATTAGAGTGTTAGATTGACGCGGAATGCACCAACCACATTGTGTACATCCAGATTGGAACGGATACCAAGCTTGCCTGAGAAAGCGCCGGCTCTTGTGAGCTCGAACACTGTCTTAAGTGCACCTGGATCTGATGGCAATTGCATGTAGGAAAGCAGACCATCATCAAAGTTGGTTGCAAACTTCTCTACCTCTACTACCTTACCAACCTGGAGGTAAGAATAGGCTGCTGATGAATTGTAGAAATCACCTGCAGCTGCCAAAACCGGACGACCCATGTGGTCAGCTCTTACGACTGAACCAACTGTGACGTCAGCATTAACGCCTGTCACCATTGGATATTCAACATATCCATGGGTGATGAAACCTGCACCCTGTGAGGTGCCTTTGTCGAATGGACGGTACAGATCGTACTGTGCGCAACCGATTGGCACTGAACGTGCAGGAACTGCTACTGTGTCTGTTGCACCTGAGCTGTAGCTTGGTGTGGCGCCGTTCAGTGGATCCCACGAACTTGGCATGTTGTCACCCCATGTTACAGATGAGCCGGTTCCATTGGCTGGAACTATGCAAGCGTCTCCGTTTGCATCTGCAACGACTGAAAGAATGGTTCCCTTTGTGATTACGATCTCAAAACGATCGTCTTCACTGTCGAGATACCATGTTGGTAGACCCTTGTGAGGAAGCAAATAGGCTGCTGGGGCAATACCCTCAGAAACCACAAAGCGCCCTGCACCTGTCTTGGTGCCTACTTTACGAAATTTTGCTAATGACATTGTTTTCTCCTTGGTGTGTTAATTAGAGCTTACGGCGACCCATAAGCGTATCTACGAAAAGCTGTTCTACAGAAATCTTGTCGTCAGATTTTTCTTCATTCTTTTCATCATCGAGTGTGATTGCATTTCTTTCACCTTCGACAACTTCAGTCTCTGAAGCAATTTCTGGCATGACTACCTTGGTGTTTTTTACTTGGGGCATTTTTGCCAGATCTCTTAGCGAATCTGCAAGTGAGGATGCACTACGATTCTTGTGATCTTCAATTGCTGATTCTCTATTTTCTGTCGACTCAAGACCAACTGCAATCTTTGCATCAACAACTCTTTCTACAAGGGTGTTGTGCAAAGCTTTTTTCAGCTTGGCATTCTCTTCTTCAAGTGCCTTTACTCTTTCAAGTAATTCGGACTGCTCTGGCTCAGTAGCTACTTTTTCTTCACTATTGAGTGAGCTCTCCTCTTTTGGCTGTTCTTGAGTTTCAGCCTGAGTTTCCTCAGACTTCTCTTGTGGCTCTTCAGCTTTTTCAGACTCAACAGCTTCAACAGCTTGTTCATCTGCTTTCTCTGAATTGTCATTTGAGATCTCTTCTTGTGTTGGAGCATTTTCGATTTGTTGCTCTTCAACTTTTGGTTCGGAAATTTCTTGTGCTTGTTCTAATTTTTGTTCTGCCTCTTCTTTTGCAGATGCGAGTTCTTGCTCAAGAGATTCTACAACGGCTAGCACATTGTCCTCTTTGGGATTTTCGTTCATATTCGAAGACTCCTCATTGTCTTTATTTTCTTTATTTAATAGTAATGAATCACCATCTTGCTTGTAAGTTTCACTTTCCTGTATGGCCATTGCCGTAAGGAATGCTCCCTTGAGGTGAAGATATAGTGGTTTACTTTCTTTTTTCTTTAAATCTTTAAGAATTGACTTATGCTCTTCAACAGAGAAGATATCTTCTTCATCCATATTTAAAACAAATGCTGAACTACGAGCAATCCATCCATCTGATGAATTTTGAATTGGCGTATCCCCTGAAGAAGACTTTCTTACACCCGACTTTGCGTCTGCGGGTTGATTAACAAACGAATATTCTTTAAATGAAATGTCCTGCATATCAATATATGCTAGCTTACCCTTATAAACTTGGCCTCTTTTATACTTTGGAAATTTTGGCTTTCCATCTGATGATTCTGAAGCTAGATCTTCTCCAGAAATTGAACAAACAGCCTTTCCAGCCCTTCCGCCTACTGATCCAGTCAAATACCTTTTATCAAGGACTTTTTGAATAGCAACAGGATCGGTTATAGCAACTTGCAGTCTGACGTAAGAAGAGCCATCTTGTTCTTTATCCATTTTTGCTGCCATAACCCTTCCAATTGGTTCAGAGTTTAGGTCATGATTTAAGATTATTGGCTTTGGATATGGTTCAACCCAAGATTGAAGTGCTTTTTCAAGTTCAGCTGCAGAGTAATTATTATAGTTTGCAGTGAGTCCGCTCATGTATTGCGGCAACTTCTATTATTAGGCCTTTTGATGCATTATTTGCCTCTGAAAAATCAAGATCAGAATTTTTAAAATCTGGCATTTCTATGGTGAATGTTTCGACAAAATTAAAAGCCATTTTTTACTCCATTTTTAATATCTTAATATATAGTAAATTTACTTTTATGACATTAAACAATTTTATATAAAGATATCATATTTTTGCTAAGTTTGCAACTGACTGCGCTTGTCTGGGATCTCCGCTTTTCAAATATGCTCCCAACATTTGGGGGTGCATAATGTGAGGTGCGTATATGTACGAGGCACTGTATAGGTTCTTGTACCCATTTTTGTGGGCTTCCCCACACCAACCTAAGTCTTCTCCTTGAGAGTGAAATTTATAGTTAA
>Ga0129336_10001537_pt1 | contig 14024 bp, 10 predicted proteins | sample CPB6_02_DNA_FD_96878 | JGI IMG/M metagenome (GOLD analysis project Ga0129336, IMG submission 96878) | Freshwater to marine salinity gradient microbial communities from Chesapeake Bay, USA - CPBay_Sum_0.6_0.2_DNA | ecosystem: Environmental > Aquatic > Marine > Coastal | place: USA: Chesapeake...
ATTATAGATCCCACGCTCTGTACTTTCAAAACGGATTTCCAAATCATTGATGGTGTTCAATCTTCCACGTGTATCACGATTGGGATAGACATCAAGTAATCTTGTATCACCGATGAATTTCTGGAACCACCATGTTTTTCCGCGAAAATAATTTCCTTCTTTTGAAAGTGGATCATCCCATAGTCTTGGATCATCCGGCAATGCGCAATGTGCCCATTGTTGGGGAGTGAGTCCAAGAGATATGCTTCGTTGAGCACCTTCAAAGTCATCCACATATGCAACTGCAGCTCCATTGTCCGATGGAATATCAGAAATACGTTTATTCGGTGTTGGAAGCATTGCAGCAATTTCACCTCGAAGCGTGAGCGCTGATGGTGCTTTCGTATCATAGAAAGGCATTGCATCTAACGCTTTTGTAAGGAAAGGTAGATTCAGATTGAGATTGCCATCAAAACCTATCATGCTATTTGAAACTGGCTCTTCATTCACGCGTACACGATCAAACAGCATTGCCTGATCGAACATCATGAATGTCATACCAACATTCGCTGATCCATTTCTTCTTTTGAATGCTTGCATGTCGGCACGTAGACCAACTAGTGTTCTTGTTGCAAGATTGAATAGATCATTCTGCTCATATTCAATGCTGAGATTTGCATTTGGTAATGATGCTCGCGGATTTGTAAGCGTCACTTTTCCGGTAAAATACTCCACATAGTAATCGACATTTTCTCGTAAAGGTGCTCCATCAAGATTCACGCGTACACTGCCTGGTGAGAGATTGAAAGCACCGAGTGAGATTTTACCACCACCTGTATTCATCAAGCCTGTTGCTTCTCCGGTAATGATGAAGCGATCCCTATCTGTTGCACGACGTGCTATTTCAACTATTTCTGTGTAAACCTGTGTATAGCGATATTTATTTGCTGCTTGAGGGCTTCCAACTTTTGAGAAATACTTGATAAGTCCTGAGTCGAAAGGTTCTCTTTCCGGAAAAATAATTTCTCCACGAACCGGATTGAAAAATGGTGAGCCTTGCTGCTGATATTGTGCTGGTAATTGTGATTGAGGAGTGGTCCCGCCACCAAGTGATGTACTTCCACCTTGTTGTACTTGATTCTGTTGATTCTGCTGCTGCGGGCTGCCCAAGTCGAATAGTCCATCGGGGCGTGCGGTTCCATCGGAGTTATTGACTCTGTCAACTCCGAGAATAGTCACAACCTTATCACTAGATCCTTCCAAAACATCGGAGGAATCATTGTTTGCACGCAGATACCAAACATTCAATTTCAAATCGGCAAGACTGACATTGCTTTGTCCGATATTGAAGATATTCCTCATTTGCCTTTTCCAAAGCATGGGAAATCCGGGTTGCATATTTGGTCTGTACACAAGTTTCAATATCAATGTATCTTTTGTCTGCACAGTATTCGAAATGGTACCAAAATCCAAATCATCTCCGGGTTCACTTGTTTCTCCTTCGATGCGATATGCTACAGCATATGTTCTGTCTGATTTTAGTGAAGTGATTGTCAAACGACCGAGATTATCGTCGAATTGATATGCTCTTTGATCGAGTTTCAAAAACTTTCCTCTTTCAGTATATCCGGCAACCGGGGCTATTGAGGTATAGTAGGCCTTGTCGTAAAACTGAGGAGAAGTTCCAACTCTGTTTATTGCAGATAATGTGTCAATTGCAATACCTTCAGCTGCTTGCGCTGCTAATTGCACATCAACAGTCGATTCATACACTTCCAATAATTTGATTCTGTTTCTTCTCGATTGGGCTGTATTTGGTAGCAGTGGTATTTGTGCTTTATAATATGTATCCCAAATGGAAAAGTATGCGGTATCCAAAAAGAAATTTTTCTTGTCATAATCGTAGGCATTCATTCTAAATGGTTGCCTCATTGTTCCACCACCGGAAACATTTACCCTGCGCGACTCACCTCTTCTTTGTGAAGCAATCGTCTTAAGGTAAAGTGGCCCGAACTGAAAGTCAGTCCTGATTCCAAATAATGCTTGGCTTCCACTTATAAGTGTTGATGGAGTTGGGAATTGAACATTACCAACTTCAACTCTTTTGAAAATATCATCTTCCTCACCTGAAAAACCAATATTGAAACGATTGTTCAAATCGAATTGTTGCCGCGTATTCCAATCAACGCCTAATCGTAATTTATCACCAATCCTACCTGTCACATTAAGATTGATGTCTTGCGTGAAGAAGGGACCCGATTGCGTTTGCCCGAATGGAGATGCCGTCCCCATTTTTTGTGAATCCCATTGCCAACCGGCTCTTACATTCACATCACCGGCTACATTGATGCTGATTTCCGGTTTGCCAAAAATGCTCATGAGCGGATTTGGTGGAATCGGGATGGATAATCCCGTGGCCTGACTTAGGACACTTGCCAAATCGGATGAAGACATCGCTTTTTTTAAGTCATAATGCCGTACGAGTGAATCCCATAATCTTCCTCTTTCCCGTTCACGACGCAAGAGTAAATAATCATCCATTGAAATGATATTTCCACTAGCCGTGGAGATATCGCCAAATGTTTCTGTTTTTCTTACCTCTGAAACGGTTGAATCAAATTTCAGATCGATGGTATATCCGGGCGGTAAAGGATTGTTTCGATATGGATCTTTCCCAAATGAACTACGATACTGTCTTTTTGGAGAGAATATGCCGGAAAGAGGTAATACTTGAGAATTGGAAAGAGAATCTGTTTCAGTGCTCAATGAAGTGGAATCTTCGGGAGTTACAGGTGGCTCTCCAATCATCATTGAAGCACGCATATATGCCAAAAGCAAATCACTATGCTCAAATTCAGCTGCGCATACCACCACGCTTGTGCCTGCCATGAACAAGCACATGAGAAGAGGGAAGAACCGAAATGAAACAATGTGGAGATGCATGTTATCTCAAACAAGTACGAAACATATTGTACAAGCCGAAAGAATTTCCGGATCCATGCTGCTGTCAGCCGGAGAATCCGTTCGATTGTGAATCAGTACAAATGTGTCAGAGGCGTACTCGTTCGGTGAAACAATGGTCAATAATGGCTCAAAATTACATTCTTATGCGCTTTTTGGCAAGTTTTCATGTAATCTTCAAGAGATATTTCAATAACCTTGCCAAACTTTTCAATCCTAGATATTATCTGTTCAGGATAATGGGAATGGTCTTGCGAAATTGACCAGCAACCATCTCGCAGAAATACACCCCGGGCGGTAAATGGCTCATTGGATGGCGAAATTGGTGCAATTCCGCAGGGGCCATACCGGAAAATACTGTTTCCAATTTCATTCCATTAACGGAGTATAATGATATCTGTGCAAATGTCGCTTCTTTGAAAAAGTGTTGAATTTCCATCACAGGTTCACCTGACACTCGCAACGATGCTATGAAGTCATTAGTTGAATTTCTGATATTCGTAAAAAAATCATTCAATGATTCAAGGCAAAATTCATCATCATCCCTTTGGACGATGATGGGTACATTTTTTAATGTTAGAGAATTATAGCATCTACCTAATCTATCTCTTACTCTCAGTTCTTTTATATTAATTCTAATTGTATCATGTTCGTTTAAAAAATAGTTAAAAGATAGAGTGCCTATTTTATCGTGCATAAACCAATTCGGATCAGTAGGATCTGAAAATGAATTGCGATACATGTTGTAAAATCTTTTATCGCCATTTTTAGACATGACATTTAGACTATCTTCGATTATATAATATGAAGCGTCATTTGAAGGCAAAATCATGTCATCAAGAGTAAGACGTATATCGGACATTGCATGCCTGCTTTCTTCAGGAAATTCAATGAAAAAACTATCAATTATTGCAATATCATCACCAGGGTAATTGATGAGTGAAAAGTTAATTGGTATTGTAATATTTTCCCCGGTTTTAGCACTGATACCAGTTGAACTCAATCTAATCTCAGGCTGAACAGTTTTATAGGAAACATCAGTAGTAGGAACATAATTTGTCGCATTTGAATATATTGTAATTTTCCCTGGATATTCAAGGACGTCCTTTGTTTGAGGATTTGGAATAACTTCCAAAATAACAGATTCATTGGGTCCTAAAATTCTCCTTGCCTTCAGGTCATTAGGTCTAAAAGTAAAATTTTGTGATTCTCCACTAAAACCAATTGAATCAATTAGAATATTTGCCTGTCCATTATTTATGAATGTAATCTCATATTTACATTGACATGACTGATCTTTTGCATTCAGGTAAAAAAAGTTACAACCATTTTTACTTATATCGAGATTCCCTCTATTTACTTTACCTTTGAGCAAAAAAGTTGGATTCGCAATTGAATCATTTATTCCAAGCAGCACCTGTTTCAAATTTGTATGAATGATAAATGTACATTCAACATCACCAGCAGTATTATGAAGAAACTGAATGTTAATATTTGAAAGTTGATTGGGTGGGATAGTTTTTTTGTAAGTGGTATCTAATATGAAATCACTTATGGATCCGGAAAGTGTAATCGAATCAATTGTCAACGGTATAGAACCGATATTTTTTATAGGGATTTCATAGTTTGTTGGAATGTTAAAGACGGCATCACGCAAAGTGATAGCCCTCTCAGAAAAAGACAATTTTTTGCTAGGATTTCTTACTTCCCATTCAGCTGAATCAATGATCAATATTCTATTACTTTCAATTCCGACAATTGATTGTATGCCATCAACTTGTTCATGTGATAAAGAAATCAATGTTTGCTTGATGGTTTGAGTCTTTGAATTCGTAAAGGATGATGCAAAGCATTGAGGAAGATCGATCACTCCATAGAGAAAAATTACTATTGCAATGAATACATGCATACTGTTTTGCATGACTTTACCCTTGTTTTGTTTGTGAGCTTCCCATGATTGCCAGCACTTTCAATTCCACTGCAATTGGCGTTGGCAAGGCATTGATTTCTATTGTAGTTCTACAGGCATGAATACCTGCGAAATGTTCTTTGTATAGAGCATTGAAGCGGGGGAAATCATCGCGCATGTTTGTTAAAAACACTGTCACATCAACGATGTCTTCCCAACATGACCCTGCATCCTCAAGGATATATCGGATATTTCTGAAAACCGAGAGGGTTTGCTCTTCGATATCATAATCAAGTATTTGGTGATCTGCATCCAATGTTACGCCCGGTATGATGGATGTTCCACGTTCTCTTGGCCCAACACCTGACAGAAAGAGCATGTCTCCAATGCGTCTTGCATGAGGATATGCGCCTACTGGTTCGGGAGCTCTTTCGGAATTAAGGATCAGATTTGGGGATAATGCCATAGAGTAGAACTTTGCCTTGATTAGTTGGCTACAAATTACGAATTTCGAGGAATTAGAACATATTCAATATCTGGTCATTACAGACCCTTTCATTTTTCGGAGCACACTCCACATGAAACGTATCGGACTACTTACAAGCGGCACTGATGCCCCAGGCATGAATGCGCTCATCAGATCAGTGGTGAGAACGGCTGAATCAAAAAAATTGGAAGTGATTGGCATTTCTCATGGATTCAAAGGAATAGTTGAAGAACAGTTTAGAACACTGGGAAGAGCAGACACTGCCAATATCGTCGGCCTCGGCGGAACAATTCTGAAAACAAGCAAATATATGCCCATAGAAGAAGAGCATGTTCGGAAACAAGCAGTAGAACAACTACGGAAAGCCGGCATTGAGGGATTAATTGCCACCGGAGGACCTTGGTCTTTGAAATATCTTCATCTCATGGGGAAAGAGCATAATTATCCTGTTGTTGGAGTTGGTGCTATCATAGATAATGATGTGTATGGAACCGATTATACCATTGGTTATGACTCTGCATTGAATACTGCTGCAGAAGCGATCGATAAAATTCGTGATACAGCAGATTCAATGGGGAATGTTTTCATCATCGAAGTGATGGGAAGCCAAGCAGGTTATATCGCCATCAATGTGGGTATCGGTTGTGGCGCGGAATATATTGCCATTCCTGAGACCATAACGAATATCCCCGATCTTCACCGTCGCATCTCAACCCGTAATGCCGATAAACGATATATCATCGTTATTGGTGAAGGTGATGAAGTGGGCGGAGGATTTGATCTCGCGAAAATTTTGAAAGATTCTTATAATATCGACAGTACAGTATCGGTATTGGGAGCAATGCAGAAAGGTGGAAAACCATCAGTAGCAGATCGAATCCTTGCAAGCCGTCTTGGTCATGCTGCTGTTGAAGCCATGATCGATGGCAATACAAATTCCATGGTTGGCATTATCAATGGTTCTGTTCATCATACGCCATTGCCATTGACATTCGAACGCAAAAAAGTATTGCCTGATTACTTGGTTTCTTTGTCTGATATTCTTGCTTGATTGGAGCCGATATGAACATTGATTTTACAGGCATTGTCCAAATGTTTCAATTAGAGGGCTTTACAGCTCTCGGAAAAATCGCTCATCCAATGACGGGTAAAACCGAGAGAAATCCTGAACAGGCTTCATTTGTTATTGACCTTCTTGCAATCCTGCAAGAAAAAACTGCGGGAAATCTGACCGATACAGAGTCTCGGCTACTTGATACTGTTTTGAGAGATCTGCGTTTGAACTATGTCGCAGATACTACTTCGCCGGCAGCATCAAATCCGGATACCCCCGGTGATTTGTCATGAAATCAATCGGTCTGTATGTAAATCCGGATCGTGAAGGTGCGGTTCAAGCAGCTAAACATGCCGCATCGATTCTTTTTGATCTTGGTGCTGAATGCTGTGCTGAACCAAATATTGCTCAATCATTGCCGGAAAATATTCGTTCTCGCATACATGTTTTGCATGCTGTGGAGTTTGAACGTTTTGCCGATCTTGTGATTGTCTTTGGTGGTGATGGAACAATGCTTACCGCTGCTCGATTATTCTCCGGATCAGACCTGCCGCTTATGGGTGTGAATGTTGGACGCCTTGGTTTCTTGGCTGAATTTAATTTGGAAGAATTACCCAAAGCTCTAAAAGATGTCCTTTCAGGTGATTATCGAATTGTTGATCGTACATTGCTCGAAGCACAAGTAGGAGGCAAAACAATTCATGCTTTCAATGAGATTGTGTTTGAGAAAAAAGAATCTTCCAGACTCATTACCACTCATATTGCTCATCAACAATATCTAATTGCATCATATCGCGCTGATGGAGTGATCATAGCTACACCAACTGGCTCTACGGCTTATTCATTGTCATGTGGTGGTCCAATTATAACTCCTTCATCATCAGTGCTTTGTATTACTCCGATTTCTCCTCATTCACTAACAATGAGGCCGCTGATCATACCTGATACACTCGAATTAACAGTAAAAGTTGATGCACCTGATGGTGAAGCCAGAATGGTTGCAGATGGACAAATTGAACTATCCATTACAAAACAAGATCAGGTGCTCATTCGCAGATCATCTACACAAGTGAAAATCGTTAAACATGCAGACAGCACATTCTTTGACCTCCTCCGCAATAAATTGTTGTGGTCGGTTGATCCTTCTGCATTTGAACAATCAACAGATGAGAAGCATTGAATGAATGCACTCTTGTTTGATCTTGATGGAACCTTGACGGATTCTGCGCCCGGAATTATCAAATCCGTTAAATATGCACTTGAATCAATTCAGGCCCCAATTCCTTCAGATGAAATATTACAGAGATTTTTGGGTCCACCTTTATGGGAATCATTTCCTGTGTATTGTCAATTCGATGAATCTTCAACAAGGGAAGCCGTCCGATTGTACAGAGAATATTATGCAGTCAAAGGCATCTATGAACAAGAACTCTATGAGGGCATTCCGGAACTGATGCTCGAATTGAATCAAGCTGGCTTGCCATTATTTGTTGCAACGGCAAAACCAGACATGTATGCCGGTAAAATTCTAGAGCACATGAAGCTTGATCATCTTTTCGTAGATATTTGCGGAGCAAGCGCTGATAATTCACGAGCAGACAAAACCTCAATCATTGGTCATGTGATTGAAAAACATGGCCTCAATCCGAATGCTTCGTGGATGATAGGGGATAAAGAGCATGATATTTATGGAGCACATGCACATTCAATGAAGTCGATAGCCTGTTTATACGGATATGGCATGCAGAATGATCTTGAGCAATCTGCTCCTACCCATATGTGCTCATCAGTTCAGGACTTAAGAGATCTATTGTTGTATCTGCAATTGTAATGAAGAGGAGCATCAACTCTCCTTTTCATGTTGAACACAGAAATTTTCTAAATTGATGTAGAATAGTACATCTAAAGAATATCAATGGAACATAACACTCAACATATTGTAAACATCGAAGAAAAGTTTTCTCTTTACAGAAAACGCATAGATGAATATCTCTCGCAATCCCATGAAGGGGGAGTGCCTGCAATACTATATGATCCAATTGAATATATTGTTTCAGCCGGAGGAAAAAGGCTCAGACCGATCATTACCATGCTTGCTTGCGAAAGCATTGGAGGAATTGGATATGCAGCAGCGGGTTGCGGAGCTGCTTTAGAGATATTGCACAACTTCACATTGGTGCATGATGATATCATGGACAAATCTCCATTGCGTAGAGGTAGAGATACTGTGCATGTGAAATGGGATGAAGCATCTGCAATTCTCAGTGGTGATGTGATGATGGGTTTAGCCTATCGACTACTCATCAATGAAGTGAAAGATTCTCCAAGAGCTTTGGAAATCATGTCCAAATTCACTCAAGGTCTGATCGATGTCTGTGAAGGTCAAGCACAAGATCTTGAGTTTCAACAAACACCCATTGTATCCATGGAAGAGTATCTGTCCATGATAGAAATGAAAACAGCACGGCTCATTGAATTGTCTGCAATCATAGGCGCTCTCTATGCCAATGCGAATGAACAACAAATCAATGCCTTGCATTCTTATGCCAATCATCTGGGGATTGCATTTCAGGTGCAAGATGATGTTCTTGACTTACTTGCAGACAATAAAGAATTCGGTAAGGTAATCGGACAAGATCTTTTGGAAGGGAAAAAAAGTTATTTCATTGTGCGCGCTTTTGAATGCATCAAAGATGGTGAAGATGCTCAATTCATCGAACGATATATCCAAAACAAGGGTATCCCCAAAGAACAAATACCTATGGCAATAGATATATTTCGAAGACATGGCATCATTGATGATGCAGTGCAAACAGTACAATCGCATGTACATGCAGCGCAGTCCGCATTGTCTATGCTGCCAAAAAATGATGGAACATTCGGGCTTGAATTGATTGCTGATAAAATGGCTGTGCGTACTGTGTGATTAGTCAATCATCAAAGATGCAAATACTTGCTGTATCTCTTCTAGTGATTTAGATCCGATATCGCCCACGCCATGTTCTCTGACAGAAACCTGCCTCATTTCTTGTTCTCTTTTACCAACCACGATCGCATACGGTATTTTCTTTTGCTCGCTTTCGGCTACTTTGCGTGATATTTTCTCATTTCTTAGGTCGGTTTTCACCCTATATCCATGAGACTCAAACAAAGCAGTCAATTCCTGTGCATAACCATGTTGTTCTTCACTGATGGGAAGAATCGACAATTGGATAGGAGCAATCCAGAATGGGAAATTCCCAGCATAATGCTCAATCAAAATTGAAAGAAAACGTTCCATTGAACCGAATGGAGCTCTATGAATAATAACGGGACGATGCTTTGCATTATCGGCACCCGTATATTCCAATTGGAATCTTTCGGGCATTACATAATCTACCTGGACCGTACCAAGCTGCCATTTTCTGCCAATAGCATCACGAACAATGAAGTCGATTTTTGGTCCGTAAAATGCAGCTTCACCCAAACCAATGAAATACTCTAGACCCATCTCGTCGGCAACATCTTTGATCTCTTTTTGAGCTCTTTCCCACAATGATAAATCACCACCATATTTATCAGCATTGTCATCTCGGAATGATAATCGGGTGCTTACATCCATTCCAAATGTTGTGAAGACTTTCTGTGTAATTTCTATCACTTGCTTGATTTCATTGCGCAATTGGTCTTCCGTGCAATAAATATGCGCATCATCTTGAGTGAATCCACGAACTCTGGAAAGTCCATTCAATTCGCCAGATTGCTCATAACGATAAACTGTTCCAAATTCTGCTAGACGTACCGGCAAATCACGATAAGAACGGGGCTTCGATGCATAAATCTGATGATGATGCGGACAATTCATGGGCTTGAGCAAATATTCTTCATCATCAACGGTGATTGGTGCAAATTGTGAATCGGCATAATAAGGATAGTGACCACTTGTGCGATATAATTGGAGATTTCCAATATGTGGAGTGATCACTTCTTGATATCCACGTTTCACCTGTTCATTACGAAGGAAATTCTCAAGCGTTCTACGTACTATCGTCCCATTCGGAAGCCAAACGGGAAGCCCACCACCAATCATTGGTGATATCATGAAAAGTTCAAGCTCTTTGCCAATTCTGCGATGATCCCTTTTTTCGGCTTCTTCACGCAATGTGATAAATTCTTCCAATTGATCTTTTTTAGGGAAGGCAATGCCATAGATGCGTGTCAATTGCTTTCTTGAGGAATCTCCGCGCCAATAAGCGCCGGCTACAGAAAGTAGTTTTGGATATTTCAATGTACCGGTTGATGGAACATGTGTGCCACGACATAAGTCGGTAAAATTTCCTTGAGTATAAAAAGTAATTTCAGATTCCTTCAATCCTTCAAGCAATTCAAGTTTATATTCATCACCTTTTTCCTTGAAAAATGCAATGGCATCCTCCCAGGTTATTTCACGGCGGATGAAAGCAGAGTCGGCTTTGACCAATTCTTTCATCTTTTGCTCGATTGCAGGTAAATCTTCTACTGAAATTTTCACTCCTTCGGGAAGGTCAATATCATAGTAAAATCCTGCCTCAATTGAAGGACCAATGCCAAACTTCACTCCTGGATACAATGCTTCCAAAGCTTCGGCCATCAAATGCGCAGTCGAATGCCAAAAGATTTGTTTTCCCTCATCATCATTCCAAGTAATGATGCGAATTGCCGCATCATGATCAATGGGACGTGAAAGATCATAAGGGGTATCATTCACAATGATGCCAAGTGCATTGCGAGCAAGTCCTTCTGAAATAGACAATGCAATTTCTTTTCCGGTTGAATGTAATGGGAATTCTCTAACCGTGCCGTCCGGGAATGTGATGTTCATAAGTTTGGTAAGAATAATAATCAGTGGTGCAAAGATACCGTATTGCCCTTGAAAAAGGAAAAGGCCATTTCTTAGGCTATTTGTTGAAGAGATTTTCTATGAGTTTTCTGGCAGCAATGCTGGGTACGATATTCTTTTGATGAATGTCATCCAGGTAAGCTCGCTTGTCCACATTCCATGAGTTTTGATTCTCAGCCCAAAGAATGAGTTCTCTGTGAAGTGCAATTTCAAACCATTCTTTTGCTTGTTGAGCCCTTCTTTCAATCAGTGCTTGGTGATGAGGGGCGGAATCATCGAAAAACGTATCGCACATTTTCAATAGCTCTTGAATTCCATGTTGTTCAAGACCAGATCCCGTGATGACCGGAACATCCCAGCCCTGTGTTGGAGAATGCATTAATGATAGTGCGCTACGAACTTGGCCTTTCGCTATTTCAGCAAGAGGTAGCAATTGCCCATCGGCTTTATTAATGAACATCATGTCTGCCAATTCCATTATGCCTCTTTTTATGCCTTGAATCTCGTCACCCGCATTCGGAAGCATCAATAATAGGAATGCATCTGTGATGGACCTTACTTCAACTTCAGATTGACCAACACCAACTGTCTCTATGATAATTGTTGTGAATCCTGCCGCCTCGCAAAGCAGCAATGCCTCACGCGTGGCATTTGATACACCACCGAGCGTTAAGCGCGAAGGAGAGGGACGGATATATGCATTATCTGATCGAGCAAGCAAAGGCATGCGAACTTTATCTCCAAGTATGCTGCCTCCATGAGATTGACTGCTCGGATCAATGGCTAAAACCGCAACCTTTTCCCCTTGCTCTATACATGCCAAACCGAATGATTCGATAAAAGTGGATTTTCCAACGCCCGGGCTACCCGTGATGCCAATCCTTTTTGCATTTCCTGTATATGGGAGAAGAGCTTCCAAGACATCTTCAGTTGCTTTCCTATCTAAATCCAATGAGCTTTCAGCCATGGAAATGGCTTTTGACAAAGCACGGCGATTTCCTGCCTTAATATCAGATATCAGGTCATTCAAAGGATAATTTCTATCAAATGCAAGTGAATCCATATCAAAGATTACGAGGAAAAATGGTGAGATTTGAGCATGAACTTATTGATGATGTCAATTTTGCTCATGGAATAATCCGTAAATTTACAATAATCAGGTCGTAAATCATTGTCTCAAGAGTTTCGCCATGCATTCTTTTTCTCGATTTCTGTCCTTATCAAGCTGTTTCTGCTTTGTATGCTTTTCCTTTTTTCAGATTTCATGCGTTTCTACATCCACATTTGATGCAGAGGTGAAAAAAGTGGATTCTTTACAGAAAGCCTTAATAGCAATGCATAATCAGAAACAGGAATTGGCAGCGAAGAATGTTGGAAATGCTGCTATGATCGATGACCTTCAACAAGAGATTCGATTATTGAAGGAAAAGACAAGAATATTGGAAGAACAATTGGATCAAGCAAAAAAAGCAAGCACGGATGAAATCAGAAATCTTCTTTCTCAATTGGAAAAAGCTGAAGAAGATCTTTTTACCCGGGAAACGATGCTTCGCGAAGTTCAAGCATTGATGAAACAAAGGGATTCATCAATGAATGCATTAAGAGAGAGTGTTGAAAAGTCACTTCTTGGATTTAAAGACAGCGGACTCGAGATTGAAGTCAAAAACGGGAAAGTCTATGTGAAGATGTCTAATCAATTACTATTTAAATCAGGATCCACCACAATTGACAAAAGGGGTAGAGATGCTTTGCAGCAATTGGCAATTGTATTGTCCCAGCAACCTGATATATCTATCATGATTGAAGGCCATACCGATAATGTTCCCATAGGTTCTTCGCGTTTTGCGGATAATTGGGACCTCAGCGTTTTACGCTCGACTGAAGTAGCACGCATACTTACTGTTGAAAATGGCATAGATCCAAAGCGCATCATCGCTTCAGGAAGAAGTGAATTCATGCCAGTTGAAGAATCGAATGACCCGGAATCTCGAGCAAAAAACAGAAGAACGGAAATTATTTTAAGTCCTAAGTTGGATGAACTTTTGAATCTTGTGAAATAATATCATGAAAGCAAAGCAACGATTACTTGAAAGACAAAAAGCTATCTCATCCAGATTATGTGTTGGCTTGGATACGGAAATATCCAAGATTCCACCTTTTTTGCAAGGTTCAGAAAGTCCGATCACCACATTCAATGCATCTATCATCGAATCTACATCGATGCATGCATCAGCTTATAAAATCAATACCGCATTCTATGAACAATATGGTGAGCATGGTTGGCAAGCATTGAAAAATACAATCTCTATGATTCCCAATGAAGTCTTTACCATTGCTGATGCAAAGCGAGCAGATATCGGTAATACATCTTCGGCTTATGCTAGAGCCATCTTTGATGATCTGAATTGTGATGCAATTACGGTTAATCCGTATATGGGGTATGATTCATTGGCTCCATTTTTGGAAAGAGAAGATCGGATGGTGATCATCTTGGCTTTGACGTCGAATCCTGGATCCAAAGATTTTCAAAGGCTCATTTCTGAGGGGAAGCCACTCTATCAGCATGTTATTGAAAGAGTCTTATCATGGAATTCATCCGCTTCTATTGGTTTTGTGATTGGAGCAACACATCCTGATGAATTGTCAATGATTCGTTCATATGCTCCGGATGAAATGTTGCTTATTCCTGGCATCGGTGCGCAAGGTGGGGACATAGACGCAATAATGAAGGCCAATGCTGATGGACCGGTCATGATCAATGTTTCGAGAGCAATTC
>Ga0129336_10001538_pt1 | contig 14017 bp, 9 predicted proteins | sample CPB6_02_DNA_FD_96878 | JGI IMG/M metagenome (GOLD analysis project Ga0129336, IMG submission 96878) | Freshwater to marine salinity gradient microbial communities from Chesapeake Bay, USA - CPBay_Sum_0.6_0.2_DNA | ecosystem: Environmental > Aquatic > Marine > Coastal | place: USA: Chesapeake Bay...
CGCTGCAAACCATCACGGTCACTGCCAATCCGCTGGGCGCCACCGAGCTGGCCAGTCCAATCAGCGCAACCAGCGGGGTTGAATTGCTTTTGCGCGCCAAAAGCACCTTGGGTGAGACGCTGGACGGCACACCGGGCATCAGCAGCACTTATTTTGGTCCCAACGCCAGTCGCCCAGTAATCCGCGGGCTCGATGGCGACCGTATTCGGATACTCAGCAACGGCAGTGCCGGCTCTGACCTCTCTGGCTTGAGCTTCGACCATGCCATGACCCAGGATCCTCTGTCGATAGAGCGAATTGAAGTACTACGCGGACCAGCGACCCTGCAATATGGCGGCAGTGCCGTAGGAGGTGTGGTCAACCTGATCGATAACCGGATTCCACGCGAGCCCCTGTTTGACGCACAGGGCGGTGTGAGCGCTCGGGCCGATGCCAGCCTGGCCAGCGGCAATCGAGAGCAGGCTGGCGCGGTGATGCTGGAGACCGGAACAGATCGCTATGCGCTTCACCTTGACACCATGGCCCGCAATACTCAGGACGTGGCTGTGCCGATCGCTCTGAGTTGTAGCCGTGGCGGCGTCACCACCACGGCAAGGCGTCTGTGCAATTCGGCCAGCATGGCATGGGGCGGTGCGCTCGGAGGCTCATTGTTTTATGAGCATGGCTATCTGGGCGTCTCGCTGTCGAGCTATGGATCGAGTTATGGCACCGTTGCGCAGGATGAGGTGCAGATCGGGATGCAGTCACAGCGGCTTTCCCTGGAAGGAGAGGTGCGCGACCTGCAGGGCTTTTGGCAGGCTTTGAAAGCTCAGTATGCCCGCAATGAGTACCGACATACCGAGTACGAGTCGGGATCTGCCAGCACCCAGTTCAGAACCCATCACGATGAGCTGCGATTGCAGGCTCGTCATGTCCGCATGGGTCGATGGGAGGGTGTGCTGGGCTTGCAGCTGGAGGGGGGCGAATTTTTTGCCGATGGCAGCGAAGTCTATGCGCCCTACAGCCGTACCCGCTCGGCTGCTGCATTTGTCCACGAAGAGTACCGCACTGGGTGGGGTCATGTGTCCGCCGGAGTGCGTCTGGAGTCGGTGCTGGTTGAATCTTTGGGAAGCCCTGGCAGCGCCTCCTTCACGCCTGCGAGTCGTCGCTTCAATCCAGCCAGTTACGCCTTGGGGGTGTTATGGAAGATTCAACCAAAGTGGCAACTGAGTGCCAATCTTTCCGCCAGTGAGCGCGCCCCCAGGGACTACGAATTGTTCGCCAATGGTGAGCATGTGCCTACCAATGCGATTGAAATCGGCAATATCGGATTGGACAAGGAGCGCTCGACCAACCTGGATCTGGGTGCCAACTGGAAGCATGGCCACCACAGTGCAGGCGTGCAGGCTTTCGTGAATCAGTTCGACAACTTTATTTCCCTGGAGCAAAGCGATTCCAGCACCTCGCCACCAAGCTACAGCTATCGCCCTGTTCGGGCCCGTTTCATGGGTGCTGAAGCGCATGGCAAGTGGCGTCTCCTTGATGGTGGACGCACGATCGACCTGCTGATGCGGGCTGACAGTGTGCGCGCCGAGAATACCGACTCTGGCCAGCCTCTGCCCCGTATTGCCCCCTTGCGTCTTGGCGCCTCCTTGCACTGGGCCCAGGGTCCCTGGAGCGCGCGCCTGGGCATCGATCAAATCGCCGCTCAGGACCGTGTGCCTGATGGGCAATCCGCCACCAGTGGCTATTCCATGTGGAATGCAGCCCTGACCCGTCGCGCCAAGGCTGGTCGCTCCAATTTATTGCTGTACGCCAGACTGGACAATCTGAGCGACACCCTGGCCTATTCGGCCACTTCGATCCTGACCCAAACTTCACCAGGCAGGGTGCCGCTACCCGGACGCAGTCTGAGAGCTGGACTGCAGCTGAGTTTCTGAGGCTTGTTTGTTGCTTGATCTGAATCAATAAGCGCAGGGGGCAGGGCGATAAGCTGGCCAGCAGGAGGCTTACCCATGGACCGACCTGCGCTTATCCGCAAATATGGCGTATGAGGCAGTGCTCCGCGGGTTTCAAGGCGCCAGCCGCTCACGCACCCATCTGCTGTCGCCATCCAGGGTATAGCGCAGCCGGTCGTGCAAGCGGCTTCGGCGTCCTTGCCAGAACTCCCAGCGGTCTGGCACCAGGCGATAACCCCCCCAGTGCGGCGGCCGAGGCGGGTTGAGCAGATATTGGGCGGCATAGCGCGCAGCATTGGCCACCAACACGCCGCGGTTGTCGACCACCTGGCTTTGCGGGCTGGCCCAGGCGCCAATGCGGGAATCGAGCGGGCGACTGGCGTAGTAGGCATCGCTTTCTTCTGCGCTGGCCTTTTCCACCCGGCCCTCGATGCGTACCACGCGCTCCAGTTCCACCCAATGAAATTGCAGCGCGGCATAGGGGTTGCCGGCTAATTCCTGCCCCTTGCGGCTTTCATAATTGGTGTACCAGACCAGACCCCGCTGGTCGTAGCCCTTGATCAGTACCACCCGGGTCGATGGTCGCAAGTTGCTCGCAACGGTAGCCAGTGTCATGGCGTTGGGTTCGGGGATTTCGGCCTGGATGGCCTCATGCAGCCATTGGTCGAACTGTTGGAAGGGATTGGCATGCGAGGCGTCCTCACCCAGTTCGGCGCGCTCATAGCTTTTGCGAAGGTCTGAAATTTTGGTCATACTCCGAGTATAGGAATTTGGAAGCAAGATGATGGAAAGCCTGGATTTACGCGTACTGGCCGATGCGCTGGCCTGGAAACGAGCTGGACATGCCGTCACCCTGGTGACGGTGGTGGAAACCTGGGGCAGTGCGCCACGTCCGCCTGGAGCCTTATTGGCCATGCGAGACGATGGGGTGGTCAGCGGATCAGTATCGGGCGGCTGTGTGGAGGACGACCTGATCGCCCGCACCAAGGCCTCGTTTCAGGCTCCGGCAGGTGTGCAAGCTTCTGGGCTGCCATCGATGATTGCCTATGGCGTCACCAAGGAAGAGGCGGCGCGTTTTGGGTTGCCCTGCGGTGGCACACTGCGCCTGGTGCAGGAACCTCTGCGGGAAATGGCCTGGATTGAAAACCTGCTTGATCGCACGGCCCAGCACCAGCTGGTAGCGCGCACCCTGCGTCTGGATACTGGTGAAGTTGCCTTGTCCGATGCCATCCGTGGCCAGCAGATGGCTTATGACGGCAAGACGCTCACCACGGTTTTCGGCCCCAAATGGCGCTTGTTGCTGATAGGGGCTGGTCAGCTGTCGCAGGCAGTGGCTTCCATGGCTGGCCAGCTCGACTTTGAGGTGTTGGTGTGCGATCCGCGCGAGGAATATGCTGCAACGCTGGGAATTGAGGGGGTGCGCCGGGTGGCGGGCATGCCCGACGATGTGGTGCGCGAAATGCTGCCCGATGCCCATACCGCCATCGTGGCGCTGACCCATGATCCCAAACTGGACGATATGGCGTTGCTGGAGGCGCTGAAGTCTGCCGCTTTTTATGTGGGAGCGCTTGGTTCCCGGCGCAACCAGGAAGTGCGCAAGAAACGGTTGGCCGAGCATTTTGATCTAAGTGCCGAAGAATTGGCGCGCTTGCATGGCCCGGTCGGATTGCGTATCGGTGCCAAGACACCCGCCGAAATCGCCGTGTCCGTCATGGCCGAGATCGTTCAGGTGAAAAATGCGACCACGCAGGCTCAGGCCAGCGCCGCGGGCTGTACCCTGGCCTGAGAATCGCCGTAACCGTGAAGCATAAGGCCGCAAGGCCTCTGCGCTCAGCTTGTGCCGCTCGTTACGGCGCCTGAACACATGGTTTCAGGGCAGGCGAGCCTGCTTCAGTCCGAGAATCAGCTCAAGTTGACGGTCGCGGATGCCGTGCGAACGCAGGCTGGCATAGGTCTGGTGGGCGTACTCATGCGTCGAGCCATAACGGCCAATGGCCCGAGCAAAGATCTGCAGGTACTGGTGCTGGCTGAGTTCGCCGGTGTAGCTGGGGCTTCGGCGTGAGAGCGTGAACGCCAGGGCTGTCAATTGGCCCGACGGTGTGGTGCAGCGCAGCCAGCGTGGGTCGTAGACCGCAGTAGGCATTTCCCGTTCCCAGAGCGCTTCCAGAACGCCACGTACCCGTTGTCGGCGGATACGAAAAGCCACGCCATGGCAGCTGCCGCCTGATAAAAGTGCAAATACCAGCCCCGGGCATTCGGGTGTGCCACGATTGATGCGGCTCCACATGCGCAAGGCGCGGTGCCAACCCTGCACCCGGGCAGGGCGGCGCTCATCGAATTCAAAGTCAGGGCGCCAGATCAGCGAGGCGTAGCCAAAAATCCATAGATCTTCACGGCCTCCCCAAGCAGCCAGCGTCTCGGCCAGCATGGCCTGCGCATTGCGGTTGCTGGCTGTGGGTGGCAGGCTGGTTTGACTCATCGAAAACCCCTGTGTTGGCGTGCTGTTGAGCACCCGGTCCAACAAGGCTTATGAGTCGCGCTGGATCAGCTCGACCTTGTAGCCATCAGGATCGGTGATGAAAGCGATCACGGATGTGCCACCCTTGACCGGACCAGGTTCGCGGGTGATATTGCCGCCGCTGGCCCGGATCTGATCGCAGGTGGCGTAGACGTCCTTGACACCCAGCGCCACATGCCCGTAGGCCGTCCCGATGTCATAGCTTTCAACGCCGTAGTTGTAGGTCAGTTCGAGTTCAGCCTGATCCGGGTTGCTGGCGTAGCCGACAAAAGCAAGTGAATATTTCTGTTCGGGCCGGTCGGTGGTACGCAGCAGCTTCATGCCCATGACCTGGGTATAAAAATCAATCGAGCGCTGCAGATTGCCAACGCGCAGCATGGTGTGCAGGAATCGCATGTGGGTTTCCTTGAGGGTATAGATGGTTTCGGTTTGCCTCTACGGCTGATGCGGCAAGCTGAGGTTCACCTGCTGCATCTGCCAATGCTAACCGCTGTACCAGCCGAATCAATGACTGATGCGCCCGTAATTGGTGCGAAGTGGGTCTACCCCACCACCCTGACCGCTTTTGGCACGACCATCGCCACCGCGGCCACCGCGACGGCGACGACCCGCCTGACTCAGGGAGTCGGTGCCAGTGCGCAATGGGTCAGGTTGCCCAGGGTTGCCGCCGCGCGGGCCCTGACCACGGGATTCACCTGTACGTCGCGCTTGTCCCTGAGGGTTTCTGTTGCCCTGGGATGGGCGGTCTTGGTCGGTCGATTGAGCGCGCTGGCTTGGTCCTGAGGAGCGTCTATCGGCCTTGCCCTGAGCACCAGGCTGGCCCCGGCTGGCTTTGTTGTCGCGCATGCGTTGCATCATTTCTGTCCGGGCCGCTTTGGCAGCGGCAGCCATCACCTCACGGCTGGGCGGTCTGCCCGCGCCGCCCCAGATGGTCTGTCGACCCATGGCAATCGGCTGCGCTTGTTCATCAGGCTCCGGACCAAAACCTTCCACCTGCACCACCGGGATGCTTTGCTTGGTGAAGCGTTCAATTTCGGCCATGAAGCCTTCCTCGTCCAGGCACACCAGATTGATCGCCTGACCTTCGCGTCCAGCGCGACCGGTGCGGCCAATACGGTGCACATAATCCTCCGGCACATTGGGGATTTCATAATTCACCACATGGGGAAGGTCATCGATGTCGATGCCGCGAGCGGCGATGTCGGTGGCCACCAAAGCGCGAATCTCGCCGCTCTTGAACCCGGCCAAGGCCTGGGTGCGGGCACCCTGACTTTTGTTGCCATGCAGGGCCATGGCAGTAATGCCATTCTTTTCCAGGTATTCGGCCACATTATTGGCACCAAATTTGGTACGGGTGAAGACCAGTACCTGGCTCCAGTTGTGCTGGCTGATGATGTGCGCCAGCAAGGCTTTCTTCTTGCTGCGTCCAACGGGGTGGATCGCCTGGGTGATGCGTTGAACGGTGGAGTTGCGCGGAGTCACCTGTACGCTCTGCGGGTTCTTCAGCAAGCCATTGGCCAGGGCGGTAATTTCGTCACTGAAGGTGGCAGAGAACAATAGGCTCTGTTTCTCCTTGGGCAACAGGGCCAGCACCTTCTTCACATCGTGGATAAATCCCATGTCCAGCATGCGGTCAGCTTCGTCCAGCACCAGCATCTGCACCATGGACAAGTCCATCAGGCCTTGCTGTTGCAAATCAAGCAGCCGGCCGGGGGTGGCCACCAGGATATCAATCCCATTCTTCACCCGCTCAATCTGGGGGTTCATGCCAACTCCGCCAAAAATCACGGTGGAGGACAGCTGCAGATATTTTCCATAGGTGCGCACAGACTCTTCCACCTGAGCAGCCAGTTCGCGTGTGGGTGTGAGCACCAGGGCCCGAATGCCACGGCCGCCCCATTTGTTCTGTGCGCTGCGGCTCATGGCCAGGCGGTGCAGCATGGGCAAGGTGAAGGCAGCGGTCTTGCCGGTGCCGGTCTGAGCCCCGCCAAGCAGGTCGTTGCCAGCCAGTACGACCGGTATGGCCTGGGCCTGAATCGGGGTGGGTATTTCATAGCCCTGCTCACGCACGGCCTTGAGTATGGCCGGAGCCAATTTCAAATCTTCAAAGTTCATTTGGATGGCGCTCCAGGGGAGCGCTAGGGGCATCGGTCACGACAACCTGCTGAATCAACAAGCTGCTCAGTCAAGGTCCGATGGATACAGGGGAGGTACTGGCCTGCAAGAGGGGCACCGCGGCAGATTGCCGTTATCGGTCCAACTGAACTGACCGACGTGCGCATTATCGCACGTTTGGTCTCCGTTAAACTGGTTGCCATGCCCAGCACCACTTTGGCCTACGACGCACATGAAGATCGTATCTGGCTATCGTTCAATGATGACGGCCCACGTTTGTGGCTGACCCGTCGCTTGATTGAGCAGGTGTTCAGCCACGGACTCATACTGTTCGAACAGACCACAGCCGGCGCTCAGGGCGGTGCCGATGCAAGCACCCGCATTGCCTTGGAGCATGAACTGTCCCTCAATGAGCTCTTGCCCGGCGAGCAGAAGTTACCCATCAAGATGGGCAAGGAAACCCAGGCGCAGACGCAGCGCGAGTCCCATGTGCTGTGCACTGGGGTGACCATGAACTTTGGCCCCGAAAATTGCAGCTTTATTTTTCTGCTGGATGAAGGTCAACGCCAGCTGTCGATGTCCAGGGTCATGACCCATCGTTGGCTGCACGGCCTCTATCTGGCGGTGGGTCAGGCCAGGTGGTCGCTGGCCCACGTGCCGACTTGGCTGAGCCAAAGCCAGCTGCCTGCGTCCATCCAGGCGCTGACCCAGAAGCCTTTGCCCGAGGGTCTGGCCGATGGCAATACGCCAACCCAGCTGCCACCAACTTCGGGTAGCCGTCCGCCACCAGCGGGTTCGGGTTCAGGTCCCCTGCGATAATCTGCCTTTGACCGGTCAATACGATCGGATTTGAGGTTGGTTTTACCTCCATCTCCAGCACCTGCGAATACCCCAAGCCATGGCCCAATACGTTTTCTCCATGAATCGCCTCGGCAAGATTGTTCCGCCGAAGCGTCATATCCTCAAAGACATCTCCCTGAGCTTTTTTCCCGGCGCCAAGATCGGCGTGCTGGGCCTCAATGGCTCGGGCAAATCCACCTTGCTCAAGATCATGGCCGGGGTGGACAAGGAATTCGAGGGTGAGGCCATTCCCATGGCCAGCCTGAAAATCGGCTATCTGCCGCAGGAGCCGCAACTCGACCCGGATGAGACCGTGCGTCAGTCGGTCGAGGGTGGCATGGGCGAGACCAAGGCTGCGCAGGCCCGACTGGAAGAGGTCTATGCCGCCTACGCCGAGCCTGATGCGGATTTCGATGCGCTGGCAGCCGAGCAGGCCAAACTCGAGGCGATCCTGGCCACTGCCGGCGATGGCGGGGATCACCAATTGGAGATCGCGGCCGATGCCCTGCGCCTGCCCCCCTGGGATGCGGTGATCAAGAACCTCTCGGGCGGTGAAAAACGGCGGGTCGCGCTGTGCCGCCTGCTGCTGTCCAAGCCCGACATGCTGTTGCTCGACGAACCGACCAACCACCTGGATGCTGAATCGGTGGATTGGCTCGAGCAGTTTCTGCAGCGCTTTCCTGGCACGGTGGTCGCCATCACCCACGACCGCTATTTTCTGGACAATGCCGCCGAGTGGATTTTGGAGCTCGACCGTGGCCATGGCATTCCCTACAAGGGCAATTACTCCAGCTGGCTGGAGCAAAAGGAAGCGCGCCTGGAGCAGGAACAGAAGAGTGAGGACGCCCGCACCAAGGCCATGAAGAAAGAGCTGGAGTGGGCGCGGCAGAACCCCAAGGGCCGCCAGGCTAAGAGCAAGGCCCGCCTGGCTCGATTTGAGGAGCTGAGCGACTACGAATACCAGAAGCGCAATGAAACCCAGGAAATTTTTATTCCTGTGGCCGAACGGCTTGGCAACGAAGTGATCGAATTCAAAAATGTCAGCAAATCATTTGGTGATCGCCTGCTGATCGAAAACCTGAGCTTCAAAGTTCCCCCGGGTGCCATCGTGGGCATCATCGGCCCCAACGGAGCGGGCAAATCCACCTTGTTCAAGATGATTGCCGGCAAAGAGGCGCCCGACGGCGGTGAGGTCAAGATTGGACAGACCGTGAAGATGGCAATCGTTGACCAGTCGCGCGATGAACTCAGTGCTGAAAAAACTGTCTGGGAGGATGTCTCCGGCGGCCTGGATATTCTGACCGTGGGCAAGTTCCAGATGCCCAGCCGGGCCTACTGTGGGCGCTTCAATTTCAACGGGGGCGACCAGCAGAAGAAAGTGGGCCTGCTGTCCGGGGGCGAGCGCGGTCGGCTGCACCTGGCCAAGACCCTGATTTCGGGCGGTAATGTGCTGCTGCTGGATGAACCGTCCAACGATCTGGATGTGGAGACCCTGCGGGCGCTCGAAGATGCCCTGCTCGAATTTGCCGGCTCGGTCATGGTGATCAGCCACGACCGCTGGTTCCTGGACCGTATCTGTACGCATATCCTGGCGGCCGAGGGCGACAGCCAGTGGGTCTTCTTTGACGGCAATTACCAGGAATATGAAGCGGACAAGAAAAAACGTCTGGGCGAAGAGGGCGCCAAACCCAAGCGGGTGCGTTTCAAAGCCTTGAAATAAAAGCCTGAGTCAGGCAGTTCACAACAAAAAGGGCCCTTTCGGGGCCCTTTTTGTGCTTCGGAGAACCGGATTTAATGCTTGCCTGCAAATGCCAATGGCTTGAGTGTTCGAAGGTAAGCCACGATGGCAGACATATCTTCGTTGCTGATCGTCTTGTAAAAAGGGTATCCCATGGGTGGCTTCAAGGCCTGACCAGTAGGGTCAACGCCTTCGCGTATAGCGCGCTCAATTTGCGCATCGCTTGCATTCTTCAAGCCGGTTTCATGCGGGGTCAAGTTGCGCGACACGCTCGTCCCCCATGGACCCGGGAAATGCTGGCCACCAGCGCCCAGCTGAGACAATCGCAGCATTCCCTTTTCATCGCGTGGCGTGTGACATTCCATGCAGTGTCCAATTTCGACCAGGTAAGCGCCATATTTCACCTTGTCGCGTGGTGAAGTGGCTCTGACCTGTTGGATTGGAGGACCATAGTTGGGTGGCAAGGGAATGTTGTATGTGGACTTGGGCACCACATGACGAACTGGCTTCTGGGCACGTAAATAAGCAATGATGGCTGCCAAATCGTCGTCCGAGAGGTTTCGGTAAAAAGCCATGGGCATGGGTGGGCCGATCACGCTCTTGTCGGGACGGATGCCTTCCCGAATGGCCTTGGCCAATTGTGCATCGGTCCATTTGCCGATGCCAGTTTCCGGATCTGGTGTGATGTTGGAGGCGTAAGCCTTGAAAGGGGGCTCATCAAAAACAAAGCCGCCAGACAACCCCTTGTCCAACAGTGGCTCGCCTTTTGCATCCCGCTGAAAATGGCAGTTGCCGCAGGCCACCACACCATTCATCAGATACTTGCCACGCTCGAGCAGCGCCTGATTTTTGGGGCCCGACTGTGCCCACAGGCTAGAACTCAAAGCTGCTGCAGCCATTACCAGTGTCAGTTTAAGATGAGATTGCATAGGGGCTCCTGCAGCGTAGCAGCCCTGACATAGGGCATCAACTCTGGCGCTGAACTTCAGTGAATTTGACGCGCACCCCCTCCCAAAATATTTGATTTAACGCAATAAAAAATCGATCAAAACCTACGCGGGTCATAAAACGAAGCTGGCACTGCTCAGACTGACAGCTCTGTTGCTGCCGGCCAGTGCTGATCGCCGAGCGTCAGCCCCCGGGCTGCCAGCACCGCATTGACTGTGGCCCGGGCTGTGGCCTCCGCAGCCAGCATGGCCAGCAAGACCGGATCGATCACCTTTTTGCTGGCGCAAGTGGCCAGGGCGAACAGGGTGTCGCCATCAAACTGGGTGTGTACCGGATTGATGGCACGGGCCAGTCCGTCATGGGCCACCTGTGCCAGTCGCATAGCCTGTCCCTGGTTGAGCGTGGCATCGGTGGCAATCACGCCAATGGTGGTGTGTTGGCCAGCCAGCAGGTGCTGAGGCAGGGCGCCGCCGAGTATGGCCTGGCGGCTGTCCAGCAAGCGCTGGCCATCGGGACTGCGGGCACCTGCGAGCACCTGCCCTGAGGAGGGTTCGCGCACATCACCGACCGCATTGCACACCACCAAGGCCCCAACTGTGATGCCCTGCAGCGACAGCGAGGCAGTCCCTACGCCCCCCTTCATGGCCCGAGCCTGGCCAAAGAGTTTGCCCACCAAGGCACCACAGCCCGCGCCCATATTGCCCTGGGCCTGATGTTGCCGGGAGGCCGCTGCACAGGCCAGATAGCCGGCTTGGGCGTCGGGTCGGATATGGGCATCGCCCACACCCAGGTCGTAAATCACGGCAGCAGGCACAATGGGCACCAGCGCGTGGCTGGTGGCAAAGCCAATATCCTGCTCCTCCAGCCAGCGCATCACGCCGGCGGCAGCATCCAGACCCCAGGCGCTGCCACCGCTGAGCAGAACCGCATGAACGCGCTCGACCAGGTTTCCCGGCCGCAGCAAATCAGTCTCGCGCGTGCCTGGGGCTGCACCACGTACATCCACTCCCGCCACCGCGCCCGCGCGGGCCAGTACCACCGTACATCCGGTCGGTCGGCGCGGGTCGTTGTAGTGACCAAACTCTATGCCTGCCACCTCGGTGATCGCGCCTGGATGCAGTGTTGCTGAGTTCATGGCTGAAGTTTATGCCTTGTCAAGCTCCAAATTCGTACCGGGTTTTTCTACAATGGACCCATGTTTGTCCATTTGCGCCTCCATACCGAGTTTTCCATCGTCGATGGCAGCAACCGCATTGACAAACTGGTCGGCAGCGCTGTCGCCGACGGCCAGCCAGCCCTGGCCATCACCGATTTCAATAATCTTTTTGGCGCCATCAAGTTTTACCAGCAAAGCCGAGGCCAGGGCATCAAGCCCATTATTGGTGCTGACATCCTGATCGACGGCCTGGGGCAGGACCCGGCAGTCAATTCCCGCCTCTTGCTGCTGGTACAGAACAAGACGGGCTACCTGCACCTGTCCGAACTGCTGGCCAGAGCCTGGCGCGACAATGTGGTCAAGACTCAGGCTGTGGTCAGGCTGGCCTGGCTACGCGAGTTGAATGAGGGCCTGATCGCCCTGTCGGGGGCGCAGTCTGGTTTCATCGGGCAGGCCCTGGTGCAGGCAGACTTCGAGCGGGCGCATGATGCGGCCTTGCAACTGGCCAGTCTGTTTCCGCACCGTTTCTATCTGGAGCTGCAGCGCGCGGGACGGGCCGAGGATGAGGCCCATGTCAGTGCCGCGGTCCAGCTGGCCGCGCGCATGAAGTTGCCGGTAGTTGCCACCCACCCAGTGCAGTTTGGCAGCGAAGATGATTACGAGGCCCATGAAGCCCGGGTCTGCATCGCAGAAGGCGAAATTCTGGGCAACCCACGCCGGGTGCGCAAATTTACCCGCGAGCAATATTTCAAAAGCGCTGACCAGATGCAAGCCTTGTTTGCTGACTTGCCCAGCGCATTGGCCAACGCGCTGGAAATTGCCAAGCGGTGCAACCTGACACTGGAATTGGGCAAGCCACAGCTGCCCAACTTTCCTATTCCCGACGGCCTCAGTATCGATGAGTACTTTCGAAAGGTGTCGCACGCTGGCCTGGAAGAACGTCTGGCCCAGCTCTACCCAGATCAGGACAAGCGTGACCTTGAGCGCCCACGTTACCTAGAGCGCCTGGAATTCGAGATCAACACCATCCTCAAGATGGGCTTTCCGGGCTACTTTCTGATCGTGGGCGACTTCATTCAGTGGGCCAAGTCGCATGGCTGCCCAGTGGGGCCGGGGCGCGGCTCGGGCGCTGGCTCGCTGGTGGCCTACGCGCTCAAGATCACTGATCTGGATCCGCTGCAGTACAAATTGCTGTTCGAGCGTTTTCTCAACCCGGAGCGGGTCTCGATGCCTGACTTTGACATTGACTTTTGCCAGGCCAATCGCGACCGGGTGATCGACTATGTGAAGGAAAAATACGGCAAGGAGGCTGTCAGCCAGATCGCCACCTTCGGCACCATGGCCGCACGAGCGGCCATACGCGATGTCGGGCGCGTGCTCGACATGAGTTACACCTTCTGTGACGGCATTTCCAAGCTCATTCCCAACAAGCCGGGTCAGCAGATCACCATCGCCGAGGCGATTCGTGCCGAGCCGATCCTGGCTGAAAGGCTGGAGCGGGAAGACGAAGTCAAGACCCTGCTGGCCCTGGCGCAAAAATTGGAGGGACTGACCCGCAATGTGGGCATGCACGCGGGGGGCGTGTTGATCGCGCCAGGCAGGTTGACGGATTTTTGTCCGCTCTATCAGCAGCCTGGCAGTGAGTCTGCCGTCAGCCAGTTCGACAAGGACGATGTGGAATCCATCGGCCTGGTGAAATTTGACTTTCTGGGCCTGGCCACACTGACCATCCTGGAGATTGCTCGTGATCTCATCCGGGCACGCCACCCAGGCCAGGAAAATTTTTCCTTTGAGTCCCTCGCCCTGGATGATCAGCCAACCTATCAACTGTTTCAGGAGGGCAGGACTGAAGCGGTTTTCCAATTTGAAAGCCGCGGCATGCAAGGCATGTTGCGCGATGCCCGACCCACCCGGCTGGAAGACCTGATCGCGCTCAATGCCCTCTATCGCCCAGGGCCGATGGACCTGATTCCCAGCTTTGTCGCGCGTAAACAAGGTCGCGAGGAGATTGAGTACCCGCACCCACTGGTGGCCGAGATGCTCTCCGAGACCTACGGCATCATGGTCTACCAGGAACAGGTGATGCAGACCGCGCAGATTCTGGGGGGCTACTCCTTGGGCGCTGCCGACCTCCTGCGCCGCGCCATGGGCAAGAAAAAGCCTGAAGAAATGGCGCAGCAGCGACAGATTTTTCGCGACGGAGCAGCCAGGAACGGACTGAGCGAGGCCAAGGCCGACGAAGTGTTCGACCTGATGGAAAAATTTGCCGGCTACGGCTTCAACAAGTCGCATGCGGCTGCCTATTCCCTGCTGGCCTATCACACCGCCTGGCTCAAGGTGCACTACACCGCGGAATTTTTCTGCGCCAATATGACGGTGGAGATGGACGACACCGACAAGCTGAAGGTCTTGTTTGAAGACGCCTTGAAAATGGGTATGAGTTTTGAGCCACCCGATGTGAACCGCGGCTATTACCGTTTAGAGCCCATTTCCGACCAGGTGATCCGCTACGTCCTGGGATCGGTCAAGGGTACCGGACAGTTGGCCATCGATGCCATCGTCAAGGCACGACAGGAAGGCGGCTTGTTCACCAGCCTGTACGACTTCTGCGTGCGGGTGGATCGCACCCGACTGAACAAGCGCGCCGTCGAGGCCCTGATCAAGGCGGGCGCTTTTGATAACTTGAACCTTAACCGGGCTGCCCTTCTGGCTTCAATCGACCGCGCCTTTGAATTTGCTGCCGCGGCCGCTGCCAACGCTCACCA
>Ga0129336_10001539_pt1 | contig 14007 bp, 10 predicted proteins | sample CPB6_02_DNA_FD_96878 | JGI IMG/M metagenome (GOLD analysis project Ga0129336, IMG submission 96878) | Freshwater to marine salinity gradient microbial communities from Chesapeake Bay, USA - CPBay_Sum_0.6_0.2_DNA | ecosystem: Environmental > Aquatic > Marine > Coastal | place: USA: Chesapeake...
GCCAACCATCAACGAAACCACAACCGTCATCACCACCGCAAGGGCGATAAAAACGACCCGCGAATCTGGTCTTCGTTCAACAACTACATCTTCAAAATCGCTGCTGCCCCACGCATCTGGACCGTCCCATGGGTCTTCTTGCCAATTCGCGTCGTGATCACTTTTCATTAGCGCTTCCGATCTGCGTGATCGAGCCAGCCCTGAAGCATGACTGCAGCCGCAATCTTGTCGACAACTCGGCGTCTCGCCTGAGCTTTCATATTTGCTTGCATCATCGACTCGTTCGCAGTTTTCGACGTCAACCTCTCGTCGTAAGAATAAATCGGCACACTAAGGGCGATTTCTAATTCTTTGATTTCTTCTTGTGCGCTCTTGGCCGCGGGGCCAACTTTGCCTGACATACTGAATGGCATACCCACGACAACGCAGTCGACTTCGTATTCGTCGATAAGTTCTTGAATTTTTTTATGATCTTGAGCATGCGTTGAGGATCGCATTACCACAGTCAGCGGAGAAGCGATGACTCCACTGCTATCACTCATCGCTATCCCAATTCTTCGCGTACCAAGATCGATGCCCAGGCTGCGCATTGATGGTTTAGACAATTTTGCTGGATGCTTGTGCTGCGGCGAGCAATGCTTCGTCAAGAGCAGCCGCATTTTTGCCACCCGCAGTCGCAATGTCGCCCTTGCCGCCGCCTCCGCCACCAACCATTTTTGCAGCCTGACTAATTAGGTCGCCTGCCGGTGTCGAGACGCCCGCACCGGTTGCTGAGACCAATGCAACACCACCAGTTGAAGTCACACCACCAAGCACTACGACTTTAATTTCTTTGTTGGCTCGAATCGCCAACGCCAACTCTCTCAGATCGCTTGGTGAGAGACCATCAACTCGCTGAACAACGACACCATCTTTATTTTTGCTGACGAATTCAGCTGCTCGACCACGGGCCGCCGCTGATCGCAACGCCTTAAGTTCATCATTTAACTCTTTGGCCTCGGCGATTTTTCTTGAAATCGATTCGACAAGCGCTGCCGAGTTTGTGTCTAGCAGTTCATTGAGTTGCTGAATCGTACGTGCAGTTGAAATCACATAGTCGACAGCATTTTGACCAGTCACTGCCTCAATTCGGCGCAGATTTGACCCGATTGAGCCTTCTTCGACGATTTTGATCAATCCGATATCGCCAGTAGCCGCCGCATGAGTGCCACCGCACAACTCGATTGAGTCACCGGCTTCTAAAACACGAACCATATCGCCGTACTTGTCACCAAAAAATGCGATCGCGCCAGCCTGGGTCGCTTTCTCTTTCGAAGTCTCATAATTTTTGACATCAGAGTTGGTCAAAACCTGAGCATTGGCGATGCGTTCTATTTGTTCAATTTCGACATTTGAAAGCGGCGCGTAGTGGCTGAAGTCAAATCGCAATCGCTCTGCTGAGACTAGTGAACCTGCCTGCTTCACATGATCACCTAACACTTTTCTCAGTGCGTAATGCAAGATATGAGTCGCCGTGTGATTTTTTCGGGTCGAATTACGCAAATCGACATCGATCGTCGCGGTGACTTCGACGCCTGCAACTATTTCGCCAGAAAGCACACCGATATGTTTGCGCAGACCAGGCAATGCAAAGACCGTATCTGTCACCTTGATTTCGCCGCTCGGGCAGCGAATCGTGCCTCGGTCGCCGACCTGTCCTCCGCTTTCTGCATAAAACGGAGTCGTATCTAAAAAGACCTCAACGCTCGAATCATCTAAAGCAACTAGCGACAACACCTTGGCAGTGCACGAATCTGATTCGTATCCCACGAACTTGGTTTGGCCGTGGGTGTCGAGCAATTGGCGATACTGAGCAAGAGTCTCGTCGGCAGATGCCGCGCCCTTGCGCGCCGCTTTGGCTCGCGTGCGTTGCGCGTGCATCTCGGTTTCAAATTCTGTGATGTCAACATTGATGTTTCGCTCGCCTGCAATCTCTTGGGTGAGTTCAAGCGGAAATCCGTATGTGTCGTGCAAAACAAATGCACTCTTGCCACTCAAAGTCGACTTTTTTTTCGAAGTCTTTATCGCCGAGAACTCGTTTTCTAGCAAGTTCAAACCATTTTTAAGGGTTTGTCTGAAACTCTCTTCTTCTTTTGTCAGCACTCCAAGAATGAAGTCTTTGTTGGTTTTTAGAGTTGGGTGCGCTTCTTGCATGATTTCAACTGCTGTCTCAACCAATTTGGGCATCACCAACTTGTCTGTGCCGAGCAAATATGCATGACGAACCGCGCGCCTAAAAATTCGGCGCAGAACATATCCGCGACCTTCATTGCTCGGAAACACACCGTCATTGACGAGCATCGTCGCTGATCGTGCATGCTCAGCAAGCACGCGCAACGAAAAACTTGATTTATCTTCGTAGTCACCAATTAAATATTTAGTGGATGTTGCAGACTGCGCTTGCTCGATCAGCGGAAACAAAACGTCTGTCTCCCAAATCGAATCTTTGCCCTGCTTCAAAGCCAAGATCCGCTCAAGGCCCGCACCTGTATCGATAGATGGTTTGGGCAATGCAGTTCGACTGCCATCTTTATCTTGGTTAAATTGCATGAACACGAGGTTCCAGAATTCTAAAAATCGATCGCCTTTCGGGTCGTTCAATGGCCCGCCGTCTGGTCCGAAAGAAGGACCTCGGTCGATATGAATTTCAGAACATGGTCCACACGGGCCGGTCTCGCCCATCTGCCAAAAATTGTCGGCATCGCCGAGGCGCTGAATTCGATTCATCGGCACGCCAACTTGATCGTGCCATATCTGTTCGGCCTCGTCATCACTTTCGTGAACGGTTACCCAAAGTTGATCGCCGTCAAAGCCAAAGACCTCTGTTACTAACTCCCAACTCCATGGAATTGCGTCAGTTTTGAAGTAGTCGCCAAAACTAAAGTTGCCGAGCATTTCAAAAAATACGCAGTGTCGCTTGGTTCTGCCAACGTCGTCCAAATCGTTGTGCTTGCCACCGGCGCGCGCACATTTCTGAACACTCACTGCTCGTTTATAAGGCGCCACTTCATCGCCAACGAAATAAGGCTTGAACGGCACCATGCCAGCTACGGTGAACAAAATTGTCGGATCGTGCGGTATCAAACTTGCAGATTCGACTTTCGTATGGCCGCGTTGCTCGAAAAAGCCCGTAAAAGCCTTTCTTAGTTCGTTCGCAGTGCGAATTTCGGCCGCCATAAAATACAATCCTACTATTCACCCTCTGATACAGGGCGTCAGGTTTAATTCATTGAGATGTCGGATGGCTTTATTGATGAGTCAAACTCAGAATCAAAATCGGGTTTATCAGCAAAAATCTTCTCAAGTTCATGGTCATTGAGTGATTGTCCGCCGGCCAACCCTTGCCACAGGCCTTGCACGCTTTCTTTGATGGTGTCGAATATTTCAATGAATTTTTCGATCAGAGCATCAGTTGAAAACTGTTCTGGGTTCTCGGCGGCTTTCTTTTTAAAATAGTTCACGCCGAAAATTGCAAGCGCAGTACCGAGAAGTATCCAGAAAAATCGTTTAATCATTTCTATTTACGCTATTCATTTTCTCGGCTATTTCACGCTCGATACCGTGATTTGACGGCTGATAGTAATCACCGCGTATCTCAGGAGAACCTGGCTTTGACTCGGGCATGTATTGCTGTTCGACGAAACCTCTTGGGTCGTCATGGGGGTATATATAACCAACGCCATGGCCGAACTCGCGGGCACCTTCATAGTGGCCATCTCGAAGATGTGCGGGCACTTCGCTGTTTACGCCACGCTGTATATCTTCGCGCGCTGACCAAATGCCGAGTGCAACTCGATTGCTCTTTGGTGCCGTGGCCAAATAAACAACCGCTTGCGCCAAGTTGAGTTGAGCTTCAGGAAGACCAACGTGCTCAAGTGCGGTCGCCGCTGCAACTGCAACTACCAACGCATTCGGATCGGCCATGCCAATATCTTCACTTGCCAAAATAACAAGTCGTCGCGCGATGAATCTCGCATCATCACCCGACTCAAGCATTCGCGCGAGCCAAAACAAACCAGCCTGTGCATTCGATCCACGAATGCTTTTTATAAACGCAGATACAACGTCGTAATGATCGTCTCTGCCGTATCGCAAAGCACTTACGCCCAACGCCGCATCGACATGACTCAGAGTGACATGTCTGTCGTTCTCATGCGAGAGTGCACACGCAACTTCGAGAGCAGTCAATGCCTGTCGCGCGTCACCACCACATCGTTGCGCCAAAGTCTCTAGTGCTTCTTCGTCGGCGACAACAGACTCTGCCACAACACCGCGCTGCAACAATTCTTTGACCTCGCTAACGAGCAAAGGCTCAAGGCGAAACAACGTTGATCGACTTCGCAGTGGCGCATTGATTTCGAAATAAGGATTCTCTGTTGTTGCGCCGATCAAAGTTATGACTCCTGATTCGACCGAAGGCAAAAGTGCATCTTGCTGAGATGTCGAAAAACGATGAATCTCGTCAATGAACACGATCGTCCCCCGACCAAACTGGCCAAGCCGTTCACTTGCCCGCTCGATGACCTCGCGTACATCTTTTACACCAGCACTGACTGCTGAAAGGCGTTCGAAGTGTCGATTGGTCGTCAAGGCAACTACTTCAGCAAGCGTCGTCTTGCCCGTGCCCGGCGGACCCCAGAAAATTACCGAAGAAAGTCGATCACTTTCAATCAGCAAACGCAAAGGCGAATTTCTTGCAACAAGATGTCGTTGACCGACAACATCATCAAGCGTTCGCGGTCGCAACCTTGCCGCAAGCGGAGCCTGCGACTTCAAGCGTTCAGTCGCCGCAGCGCTGAACAAATCACTCTTCATTTTGCCGCAGGTGGCAAAAGCCTGATGCCTAATTCGTTGAGTTGATTCGGGTTTACAGTCGTAGGCGCATTTGTCATCGGATCAGAACCCGACTGTGTTTTCGGAAATGCAATAACTTCACGAATATTGTCTTCTCCTGCCAAAATCGCCACAAGTCGATCAATGCCGAACGCGAAACCGCCATGTGGCGGTGCACCGTATTTAAACGGTTGCAAAAAGAAGCCGAACCGATTGTCGGCATCTTCATCGCTAATGCCAAGTTGTCGAAACACCCGACGCTGCAAATCTGGTTCGTGAATTCGAATTGAACCAGAGCCCAACTCCCAGCCGTTCAGTACCAAGTCGTAGGCCAATGCTCGCACTGAGAGCGGATCGCTCTCAAGGCGATCTACGTCTTCATGATGTGGGTGACAAAACGGGTGATGACCTGGTTGCGGCATCTTTGTGGTTGGGTTGATGCCAACGAACATCGGAAAATCGACCACCCATACATATCTATACGGGCCCTCGTGCACTGGTGGTCGACCAAGATCGTTGCGCAGTTGACCCAACACCGAGCATGTCGTCGACCAAGTATCGGCAACCATCAAAATCAAATCGCCCACTTCAGCTTTAGTAAGTGAGATCAATTGAGATTGTTCAGACTCAGACAAAAATTTTGCGACTGGTGAATCAAGCACAAAACCCTCGGTGACCTTTATCCAGACAAGACCTTTTGCACCGAGTTTTTTCGCTTTATCAGTTAAAGCATCTAGTTTGTTGCGGCCCGACGCGGCCTGCTGCGGATATTCGGCCGCGCGCACACAGATCGCTTTGATCGACTCTGCCGAAGCGAAGGCTTTGAACTCAGTTTTTGCAAAAACTTCGGTCATTTCGATCAACTTCATTTCAAAACGCAAATCGGGTTTGTCGATCCCATAGTGATTCATCGCATCATGCCATGTCATGCGTTCGATCGGTGGTGGCTCCGAGCCGGTCGCGGCTTTCGCAGCGGCAATGACCGCAGTCGAAATCATCGCCATCACATCGTCTTTATTGACAAAACTCATCTCAGCGTCAAGTTGCATGAATTCATATTGGCGATCGGCACGCAGGTCTTCGTCGCGCAGACACTTGGCGATCTGATAGTAACGATCGATGCCAGCGACCATCAGCAACTGCTTCCATAATTGTGGTGATTGAGGCAGAGCATAAAACGAGCCGGGTTCATTGCGAGAAGGGACCAAAAACTCTCTGGCACCTTCTGGTGTGCTCGGCATCAACAATGGTGTCTCTATCTCGGTAAAACCTTGCGATTCCATCGATTTACGAATCGCCGAGTTGACTGATGCTCTTAAACGCAGGTTTTTTTGCATTCGCTCTCGACGAATATCTAAATAGCGATACTTGAGGCGAACATTTTCGTCGACGTCGTCACCGCGTTGGTCGATCGGAAACGGCGGCGGTTCGGCATTGTTCAGAATTTCGATCGTGCAGTCTGCCAATTCAACCTTGCCGGTCGGAATATTGTCGTTGACTGTGCCCGCTGGGCGCGCCTGCACAGTGCCGGTAATTCTAAGCACCCATTCACTTCTGACATCGACCGAATTATCGACCACGCATTGCACGATTCCGCTGAAGTCGCGCAGGTCTAAAAATGCAAGATGCTCGCCATGCTCTCTTCGTCGACCAACCCAGCCACACAAAGTGACTTTCTGGCCGATGTTTTCGACACGCATGTCTCCGCACAAATGAGATCTCAACGCTGTGCTATTTGTTTGTTTGTTCATTGACTTTGTGCTTTCATTTTGTGTCTAGTGCTTTGCGAACTTCGCCAAGCAAATCTTTTCGAGCGATCGAATACTGCTCACCTGAACCCATGGGCCGTAACATTATGGTCGCATTTTCTACTTCTTCGCTGCCAATTATTAATGCAATTTTTGCACCACTTCTGTCGGCTGATTTCATTTGCGCCTTCATACTTCGCAAGTCGTATGCGCGGTCTGCGCGAAAGCCGTTGCTTCGCAAAAAATGACACAGTTCGTGAGCGTGACGACCGTCGACTGTGTCAACAACAAAGACATCGACCGCGGTTTGAGGCGCATCAAAGACCTGCTCAGCGTCACATGCGAGAAGGGTTCTATCTAACCCCAACGCGAAGCCAATGCCAGGAGTCGCCGGCCCACCGAGTGCTTCAACAAGACCGTCGTAACGTCCGCCACCACCGATTGCTGTGTGTGCGGCTTCAAGTGCCGTTGATGTGAACTCAAATGTCGTGCGACGGTAATAATCGAGGCCCCGCACCAGGCGATTGTTGATTTCGTATTTAATGTTCAACGCATCGAGTGACTGCAAAACTGCCTCGAAGTGCTCGTTTGCGGTCGCACTTATCGAATCTCGAATAGCAGGAGCGCCCGCAATAACTTTCTGATCTGGTTCGCGCTTTGAATCAAGCACGCGCAATGGATTTCTCTCTAAAGTCGCGCGACTTTCTGCAGTAAGACTTTGTTCGTTTGACTTTAGGTATCTAGACAACTGTTGCGAATATTTCTCACGATCACCTTCGTCTCCGAGTGTGTTGATTGACAAATTCACTTTTCTCAGACCTAAAGCTTCATAAAATTTCGCAGCCAAGGCGATTACTTCTGCATCTAGCAACGGATCATCGGCGCCGAGTGCTTCAACACCAACTTGATCAAACTGTCGATAGCGACCCTGCTGGGGTTTCTCGTAGCGAAAATTTGGACCCGAATACCAAACCTTCCACGGCGTTGTCGGGCGATGTTCGACAAAAGCTCGACAAACACTTGCGGTCTGCTCAGGTCGCAAAGCAACATGGCGACCACCTTTGTCGTGAAAGTCATACATTTCTTTTGTTACCACTTCTGTCGCCTCGCCAAGTCTCAAAAAGACGTCGAGGTCTTCAAACATTGGTGGAATTATGTAGCTATATCCGGCTGCCTCAACAGTGCGAGCAAAAACCTCTTGAAAGGCACGCCAACGCGCCGAATGAGGCGCCAATATGTCGCGTGTACCGGGCGAAGTCTTGAATTCAGGCACGCGTGAAGGCTAGACGCTTTGGCGACATAAGCGAATCATTATCTTGAAGCCGACGGGTGTGCGATTTCTTCGGCGTCGATCGAGACCGATGCGACCACTGGCAGCACCCGATTCGCATCGTAAACACCATCGATTCGCTTTATCACCCGCAATACCGATTGCAGGTGACTGGGATCTGCGAATTCAAACTCAAACCGCATTCGCGCCACTCTGTCAGAGCCCGTATGCGTTGTGCATGCAACGATATTTACGTGCTCGTCTGAAAGAGCATTGGCAACATCGCGAAGCAGACGAGAACGATCTAATGCCTTGACTTCAACTGCGGCAACAAACATCGTGCTCGACCCGTCGGACGACCACTCGACATCGACTACTCGCGCTGAATCTTCGGCAAGCGCCGCGGCATTCGCGCAGTCGGCGCGATGCACAGTCACGCCACGACCTTTGGTCACAAAGCCCATCACTTCATCTGGTGGAACTGGTGTGCAGCAACGCGAAAGCCGAACCAACACATCAGGCATTCCTTCAATGTGCACACCATTTTTTTGGTTGACACTCGAGATAGAACCACCAACAGACGACATTGACAACTGATCGGGCTGAAGGCCATCTCGCATTCGATTCGACATGCGTTCAACTGTTGCTACAGCGTCAATCCGCTGATCACCAATTGCGGCGAACAATTCGTTTACGCTTTCAAAACTGAGCAAAGCAACTTCGTCTTGCAAAACTTGTGAGGAGAGAATCTTTTGTGCAGGTAAACCCGCTTGACGAAGACGCTCGACAAGTTCATCTCGCCCATTTTCAACAAGATCCTCATGGCGTTCACGTGTCAACCATTGTTTGATCTTGCTCCGTGCCTTGGGTGAAGCCACGAACTCGAGCCAGTCTTCGGTTGGTTCGCTCGTCTCACCTTGAGAAACGAGAACTTCGCAAGTATCACCTGATGCAAGTTTGTAATCGAGTGGCACCAGACGACCATTTACTCGGGCACCCATGCAACTATGCCCCACTTCAGTGTGAACTGCGTATGCAAAGTCAACCGGAGTCGACAAAACTGGCAGAGTGATCACGCGACCTTTTGGCGTGAATACGAACAACTCATCTTGTTCAAGGTCTGTTTTCAAAATCTCCAAGAACTGACTCGGGTCTGAAACCTCACCTTGCCAGTCGATGATTCGATTGAGCCAGTCGATGTCGCCTTCGGTAACGGTGTCTTTATAGGCCCAGTGCGATGCCACGCCCCACTCTGCACGCTGATGCATTTCTTGTGTGCGAATTTGCACCTCAATTGGCTTACCGCCAGGCCCAACCACAGTCGTGTGCAGAGATTGATACAAATTAAATTTCGGCATTGCTATGTAATCTTTGAATCGACCAACTATTGGCTTCCAATGTCCGTGAATGGCGCCAAGCACCGTGTAGCAATCTTTTTCTGATTGCACGACGATTCGAATCGCCAGCAAGTCGTAGATGTCATCAAATTCGCGACCTTTTTGCACCATTTTTTCATAGATGCTCCAGAGGTGTTTACCGCGCGCCGTAAGTTCGGCGTTAATTTTCACTTCTTTGAGCCATTGTTGAACTTGGCCGATTGTCTTTGCCAAATAAACATTTCTCTCGGGTGCCCGAGTTGCAACAAGATGATCAAGTTCGGCATATCGCTTTGGATACAGCGCAGCAAATGCCAAATCTTCAAGTTGCTGTTTAATCTCTTGCATACCAAGACGATGAGCCAGCGGCGCATAAATGTCTAGAGTTTCTTGCGCAACCCTTTGTTGCTTTTCGTGAGGTACTGCGGCGATCGTGCGCATGTTGTGCAAGCGATCTGCAAGCTTGATCATCAATACGCGCAAATCGCGCGCCATCGCCACCAACATCTTGCGCATTGTCGCGGCCTGCTGTGCTTCTTTTGAATCAAACTGGAGGCGCTCAAGTTTCGTTACACCGTCAACAATTGCCGACACTTCGCTTCCGAAATTGCTTTCAACATCAGAAATAGTTATCTCGGTGTCTTCAACGGCGTCGTGCAACAATGCAGCGACTATTGAAACTTCGTCAAGACCAATGTCGGCGACAATCCGGGCAACAGCAATTGGGTGATTGATGTACAGCTCACCGCTCGAACGATTTTGATTCGCATGTGCTGATCGAGCCATTTCGTAGGCTGTATTGATCAGCGCAACCGATCCTTTAGGATGTCTCGACTTATAGGCGGTCAGCAGTGGCGAAAGCTCTTCGGCAATCGTTGTATTTTGGCGCCGCCACGGCAGCACCCTCGATGAGGTGGCCATGTCTAAAGCGTAGTGCTAACGACGTTTTTTTCGGGGTCGCGGTGGGTGCGTCAAAACAGCAGTAACTCGTTTTTCGGAGTTGCTGGTTGCCGATTGCTTCGATTCTGAAGCCAGATCGCTTGTGCCAGATGTATCAGCAGTCATTTTTAACTTTTCACCCGAGCCCATCAGTTCTGAGAGTGCGCCACCGGTTGCAACCTGCCCCCTAAAAGGTCGGTATTTGGGTTCATCGCGCTTAAGCAAATCTAAGAGCGGAACTGCCACAAAAATCGATGAGTAAGTGCCAGCCAGCATGCCCACCAAGAGCGCAACCGCAAATTCTTCAAGACTCTTTGCCCCGAGCATGAATGAGCCGACGACCAACAACGATATTACGGGTAGCGCCGATGAGAGCGTCGTGTTAAGCGACCGCGCAAGCACTTCATTGGTCGAAATGTTGGCGATGTTGGCAAACGATTGACGTGATGTGGCGAATTTCTCTGCGTTTTCTTGAACTCGATCGAAAACAACCACTGTGTCGTATAACGAATAGCCCAAGATCGTCAAGAAAGCAACAACTGTCGCGGGTGTTACCTCAAAACCAAATAGCGAATATACGCCAACACTGATTAATACGTCATGAACCATCGCGACAAATGCCGCAATTGCCATCTTCCATTCAAGTCGCCAAGAGATATAAATAGAAACAATTACAAAGAACGCAATCAGGGCCCGAATTGCTTTTTCAGTAATGCTGCGCCCCCAAGATGAACTAACTGAAGCAACACTCACTTCTTCGACTTCAACTTTGGCTAGTTCAGCAAAAGACTGTTGAACGGCGAGGCGAATTGACTCAGGTTGATCGCCAACTTGAACTCGCATCACTTGCAGCTCGCTGCCTGTCAAGAATTGAATCTTGGCGTTTGACGCCTCAACATTGTTTGCGCCAAGAACTTCTCGCGCATCTTGATCGGTCAGAGAACCGGCAGGCACCTCCCATGCGACGCCACCGCGAAAGTCGATGCCGAGTTCAAGACCTTGAAACACCAACGAAACTGCCCCGGCGAGAACAATTATTAGTGAAACCGTGAGACCAAAAATGCGCTTACCAATGAAGTCGAATGTTGTCTCGCCACGATAGAGCCGCCCAAAACCCGCAAAGTAAGTTTTCATTAAAACACCTCTGGCTTCACCGTTTGAATGCCGAGAATCTTGCGGCCTTGTGCACCTTTTGAACGTGCATAAAGAAGAACCGCACTTCTTGTAAAGAAAAACGTCACAAGAATGTCGGTCAGCGCTGAAATACCCAGGAAAAATGCAAAGCCGCGAACTGAACCAACGGTGAGATACCACAACACTATTGCGGCAATAAACGAAACCGTATCGGCTGCGACGATTGTGCGCCATGCCGACTCAAAACTACGCAGCGCAGAATTTTTTAGAGTCTTACCCGCTCGAATTTCGTCCTTGATTCTTTCAAAGAACACGATGTAGGAGTCAACAGCAATACCGATCGAGACGATAATTCCGGCAACACCCGAAAGTGAAAGTGCTAGACCGTTTGTACGCGACAAAAGCGAGATCACACTCCACAAAAAGGCAACTGAAATACTCAATCCGAGCAGCACAAAAAGTGCCATGAGTCGATAGTAAGCGAGCAACAAAAAGGTGACCAGCAAAATGCCGACGAGCCCAGAGATCAAGGCGGCGCGAAGCGAGTCTGAGCCCAATGTTGCTGACACGGTTTGTGCTTGCGATACGCCAAAACGCACCGGCACAGCACCGAACTCAAGAATTTTCGCCAGGTCACGTGCCTCTTCGGGAGTAAACGAACCAGTTATTTGAACGGTTCCGCCGGTGAACTCGGGCTCATTTACAGTCGGCGCCGAAATCACCGTGCCATCAAGCACCATTGCGAGTTGCCCAGTCGGACATTCGGCAGTTTTATTGAAACATTTAGCGGCGAGCCGGTTCCATAATTGGTCGCCGTCAGGACCGCTTCGCAAACCAACTACAACTGCCCATTGTCCTGTTTCGACATCAGCGCGTGCATCATTTTTGAAAACTTTGCCAGATGCACCCGCAGGCCCAACAACATATGCGACGCCCTGTTTATCGAGCAACAAAACTGTCTGAGTCGGATCATTCGGATCATCACCCAAACCAGGCACCCCAGAGTCTGTAGGCACGACTTCGGTAGAACTTGTTGTCGAATCAGTGACTGTTGTCGAAGTTTGGGCCACTGTTGTGGGTGTCGCGACAACCTTTGATGCGCCAGGGCCACCCGAAACTAAACCAGAACCATCTTCAACCGAATCAGAAGTCGCCTCTGGCAATGTTGTTTCGCTGGTCGGCAGCGTCGTTTCACTTGATGGCACACTCGTGTCAGGATTTTGATTCAAGATGCCAGTTTGAAGAACAGGTCGCAACAAGAGTTCACCGGTACGGCCGATTATGTCAAGTGCCTGTTGCTGATCTTTTACACCGGGCAGGTTGACAACGACGGTGCTACCTTGCAAAATAATTTCTGGCTCAGCAACGCCAATCGAGTCGACTCGAGCGCGAATGATTTCAACAGCGACGTCAAGACCTGTTGCATCGAAATCACCTTCTGGCTGCAACGTCACCGAGGCACCACCTTGCAAGTCAAGGCCAAGTGCTGGAGTATTTCCGGCGACAAAATTCGCTACAAGTCCAGATGCGACGACAACGATCAAAAGCGTCAGCGAAATGATGTGGCGACGTTTATTCATTTAATTATGTGCAATCTGCCAACTAAATCTCAGAGACTTACTCTGCAGGCTTTGAATTGGCCGAAATTTTGCGCGCTACCGAGCCTTTAGCGACGCGAATTTCGACTTTTTCGGCCACATCTAGCCACAACCACTCATCTTCAACCGCAGAAACGAAACCATAAATACCTGAGTTCAACACGACTTCGTCACCATCAGCGATACTTTTTTGCAGATTTGCTGTTTCTTTTTGACGCTTTCGTTGTGGTCGCAACAACAAGAAATACATCGCGGCGAAGATAAGGACTAAAGGAAGGAAACCCAAAATTGGATTTGATGCCTGTTCCTCTGCCGCAGCAGCTGCAAGGCTCGGCAAGATGGTCGAAAATTGCGAATCAATGGTCATAGACATAGCAAGCAAGTCTAGGGGTTACAACTTCTCGTTCGCAGAGTCTGCCCATACGGCCAGAAACGACTTGCGCAGGCTCGCAAAAGTGCCGGCAGCAATCGCTTCTCGCATTTGCTTCATCAGATTTAAAGTGAAAGCGATGTTGTGAATCGATACAAGTCGTGCTGCCGTTGGTTCGTTTACCTGAAAAAGATGGCGAATGTAGCCACGCGTGTGCCGCTTGCAAACTGGGCAGGCGCACTGATCATCAATCGGATCTTGACTAGTTGAAAACTCGGCGCGTGTTATATTGAGTTTGCCAGCCGATGTGAGCGCTGTTCCATGACGACCGATTCGCGTTTGCATCACGCAATCAAACTGATCGACGCCTAAATTTACTGCCTCAACGAGTGAAGCCGGGTCACCCACTCCCATCAAATATCGTGGACGATCTTTCGGCAGATGTTCAATTGCCGCGGCTAACGCAACCAACATTTCTTCGCGGGTCTCACCTACTGACAAGCCGCCGATTCCGTAGCCGTCAAACTCTAGGTTCGCCGTGATTTTTGCACTTTCTTGACGCAACACCGGATCAATGCCGCCTTGCACGATGCCGAACAAACTTTGATCAGTGCGTGTGTGGGTTGCCTTGGCTCGCGCTGCCCAATTTGACGTACGTTTCAGTGCAAGTTTTATTACATCGTCAGTCGCTGGCAACGAA